>Ga0164294_10000031_pt1 | contig 160134 bp, 168 predicted proteins | sample GEODES005metaG_FD_111479 | JGI IMG/M metagenome (GOLD analysis project Ga0164294, IMG submission 111479) | Oligotrophic lake water microbial communities from Sparkling Lake, Wisconsin, USA - GEODES005 metaG | ecosystem: Environmental > Aquatic > Freshwater > Lake | place: USA: Sparkling Lake... | reverse complement strand
ATTGGTGAAATCACAGCAGCAGCCACTGTGATGCGCGAATTTGCTACCCCTGTACAAGTCACTGATAACAGTCATTTTGTTGACATTGTTGGCACTGGTGGTGATGGTGCACACACATTTAATATCTCGACAACTGCCATGTTTGCAGCTGCTGGTGCAGGCGCTAAAGTAGCCAAGCATGGCAATCGCAGCGTTAGCAGTAAATCAGGCGCAGCGGATGTTTTAGAAGCTCTAGGAGCTAAAATTACCTTACAGGCAGCACAAGTTGCCCAATCATTAGATCAGTGCGGCATGGGCTTTATGTTTGCCCCTAACCACCACCCGGCCATGAAAAATGTTGCGCCAGTGCGCAAAGAGATGGGAGTTCGGACTATTTTTAATATTTTGGGTCCGCTAACTAACCCTGCTGATGCGCCGCATATGCTGATGGGTGTTTTTCATCCAGACCTTGTAGGTATTCAAGCACGCGTGCTTCAACGTCTTGGCTTAAAACACGCTTTAGTGGTTTACGGTAAAGATGGCTTAGATGAGATATCGCTTGAGGGTCCCACCATGATTGGCGAGCTTCACCATGGTGAAATCAAAGAATATGAGATTTGTCCGCAAGATTTTGGCTTAAATACATACCCTAGTTCAGACTTTAAAGTTGCCAACCCAGAAGAATCTATGAAGATTGTTTTAGGTGTACTTAACGGAGAATCAGGTCCAGCCCAAGATATTGTTTGTCTTAATGCAGGGGCTGCACTTTACGCTGCAGATCTTGCTGAGAATATAGGAGAGGGTCTAAAGATGGCCCGCGCTGCAATAGCTAATGGTCAGGCCAAAGCTAAGCTTGATGAGTTCATTGCAACAACACAACGATTAGCAATATCCCAATAAAGAATTAAATAATGAGCGATATCCTTAAACGTATTCTGGCTACGAAGTTTGATGAAGTCAGCAAAGCATCAGCACAAATACCGATGCACACAATTCGAGCCGATGCAGAAGCTAGCCTGAGTGATACAAGCTATCAGCCGCGTGGCTTCATTGAAAGTATTGAGAGAAAAATTAAAGCTGGTCACGCGGGTGTGATTGCGGAGATTAAAAAAGCAAGTCCAAGCAAAGGTGTTTTCAGAGAAGATTTTGATCCTGCCAAAATTGCAGAGTCTTATGAAAGTAATGGCGCAGCCTGCTTATCTGTTCTAACTGATAAAGAATACTTTCAGGGATCTGCTCAGTATTTGAGAGAGGCTCGTAATAACTGCAAGATCCCTGTTCTTAGAAAAGATTTCTTGGTTGACACTTATCAAATTTATGAAGCCCGCGCGATGGGTGCTGATGCAATTCTTTTAATTGCTGCGGCTCTAGATGACGCTCAAATGCATGATTTTGAAAGTATTGCTCATGAGTTACAGATGGATGTTTTAGTAGAAGTACATGATGGGGCAGAATTAGACCGCGCACTCAAATTAAAAACCTCATTGCTAGGTATCAATAATCGCAATTTAAGAACATTTGATGTTAGTCTTGATGTCACACTCTCACTGCTCAAGTACATTCCTAAAGAAAAGCGTGTTGTCACTGAAAGTGGTATTCTCAATAAAGAAGATGTTAAAAAAATGCGTGCGGCTGTTGTTCAAGCATTTTTAGTCGGCGAAGCCTTTATGCGCCAAGATGACCCTGGTTTGGGTCTTAAAGAATTATTTAACTCATAAAAACTTAGAATCAAATAAATTTATTAACAAATTTATTAATCCATTCAATAATTTTTTCTTTGTGCTGGAAAATAAAAATAAGTATTTAATTTACCTCTAAATCTTCTTTAGAGACTGATAGAATGGACTTTCTATAATTTAGTTCATTACATTCAATATGCAAATTAAAGATCACGTTTTTATTATTACTGGCGGAGCTTCAGGTTTAGGTTTAGCTACTGCTGAAATTATTATTGCCAATCAAGGCAAGGTTGTCTTAGCTGATATGAATGTGCAATTAGGCAATCAAATTGCACAAAAATTAGGTGCAAATGCTTTCTTTCAAGCCACCAATGTATCTGATTCAACCAGTGCGGATGAGTGCTTCTCAAAAGCGATCTTCAAATTTGGCGCTGTTCATGGATTAGTAAATTGCGCAGGGATTGCTCCTGCAGAAAAAGTTTTATCAAAAGAAGGCCCTCATCGCCTAGATAACTTTACCAAAGTGATAACCGTTAATTTAATTGGTAGTTTTAATATGGCAAGATTAGCAGCGCAAGCCATGACCAAAAATCCCCCAAATGAGAATGGCGAACGTGGAATTATCATCAGTACTGCCTCAGTGGCTGCGTTTGAAGGTCAAATAGGTCAAGCAGCATACGCCGCATCTAAAGGTGGCGTTGTTGGTATGATGCTCCCTTTAGCCAGAGAACTTGCACGCTATGGCATCAGAGTTTTAACGATTGCTCCCGGCATTATGGGTACGCCTATGATTTTGTCGATGCCCCAAGATGTGCAAGACTCATTAGGGATAATGGTACCCTTTCCTTCACGCTTAGGAAAACCTGATGAATATGCACAACTTGTTAAACATATGACTGAAAATTCTTATCTAAATGGTGAGGTGATCCGTCTAGATGGAGGTATCAGAATGGGTGCTAAATAATTAATAACTTCTGATCAACTGATTAAGTTTTTAATTCTTCACGTGCTTTAATTTCAGCGGTACGCATCATGCTGGCAGGTTGACCACCAATGGTCCAATAATGAGGTGGGATTGGTTAACATCCGCCACGCACCCAAGATCTACAGACTTTCAAGATCTCAACCACGATCCAAAGGGAAAGCAAAACTTTTTCATATAGATGACTTGATGAGGCCAGTAACTCTTTTATTTGTGAGTCTGAGTAGCAATTGTCGGTCAAGTGACATTCTAAAGTAGGCATGATTAAACTTTCATAAATAATCTTCTTAATATAAGCCTCAAATCAATACAAACGCTAATGCTAAAAATGATACCAAGTGGTATCATTTGACAATAATTAATTTACAAAGCACTCAATGAATATCAACTTGACTCTTAAAAATAGAGTTCTATCCTCTGCATCCGAGCTTTTTTATAACCATGGTATTCGGGCTGTTAGTGTAGATGAAGTTGCTAAACATGCATCAACCACTAAAGCGGGTATCTATAGAAATTTTGAATCGAAAGATCACCTTGTTGCTGAATGGTTAAAACAACAAAATGATCAACATCGCGATTGGTGGTTGAGCATTTACACCAAACACCCCAGTGATCCATTAAAGCAACTTAAGGAAATTATTCACGGTGTTAGTCATGCCTTACTTCATAGTTCACGTGGCTGTCCATTGACCAATTCTTCTGTTGAATTAACAGATGATGATCACATTGCTAGATCAGTTGTACTTGAACATAAGGCCTGGATTAGGAATGAACTTAAGTCATTATGTAAGCAAGCAAAAATTCCATCGCATAGCGCATTAGCAGAAATTCTTTTTCTCTTGATGGAAGGCGCAAAAATTAGCACCAACTCATTTGAATCTAAAGGGCCTGCAAAGAATTTAGCAATCTCAGCCAATGCTTTGATAGAAGCCTACCAACAATCTCAAAAATAATCACTTCATCTTTATACAAGGAAACTTATGAATCATCCTCGCTTTAAAAAAGTAGCTCTTAGCCAACTGGCTATTCTTTTGCTAACAAGCTCTAGCATCGCTATAGCCCAATCTGAGGTAGATAGCTCCAAAAATTCAGATAGCCCATTTTTACTAGCAGATACCTCTGCGGGTAAAGCCATTAAAGAATCTACTGGCGCTACAGTCTTTGGCTTATTTCAAGCAGGTTATTCATATAACGACGTTACTAGCTCAGGAGATAAAAAGAAATCACGTTCAAATACGATTGCAGGACCATCTGATGAAGGCCCTCAATTTAATGGCATGATTCTAGGCATTGAAAAATTACCTGAAGCGAACTTCATTCCTAGAGTGACACCTTTACCCGGCCCCATGTCAGAAAAGTATTCCTGGGGATTTAGAGCAGATTTACACTATGGCCGCGATGGTCTGATGTCTGCTGCCAATGGTATTGAAAATACTTGGCATCGTAATCAGGGAGCCTCTGGTATGCCCCCTAGTGCGAACCATATGAATTACTTATCATTCCCAATGGTTTATGCCCAAGCATATGCGCCGATTGGTCTTGGGACTGCAGTCACTGCTGGTCGCTTTGGTGTTAATTTGGGTTATGAAATCCCACCTTCGTGGCGTCAAGCTCCTAACTTTTTCTACTCAAGAACTTACGCCTTGGTATCTCAAATTGACCAAATCATTGGTGCTCAAATTTCAACAAATTTAGTTCGCAATCAATACGGCATGTTGCTTGGTGAATTTGGTTTCGGTAAAGGCTATCAGATCGGTCGCGACAATAACAACAGCAATAACGTTTTTGGTGTTATGCGCTGGAGAAGTAATGACATGTCTAAGTTCATTACGTATAGCTTTATAACGGGTAATGAACAAACTGATTCAACTCGCGCAAACGAGGCGATGACTTGGTACCCTAATCACCCCATCGTGGCATCCACGGGTCAAAGAAGAGAGCAGCATTCACTTGTGGCTGGATTTTCACCCAATGCTCAATGGAAAGTAGCTGGTGAAATTATGCATGGCAAGCAAGAAGGGTCTGGTGATGCCTGCTATATCGTGAACCCAGTGACATGCCAACCATTTTCAGGGGCTACCTATAAAGGCTTCAACGGTCACCTGACTTATAAAGCATCAGAAACAATTCGTTATGGTCTGCGCTATGAGATCTTTAAAGATCCTCAAGGTTTTGCTTTAACACCGCTAGGTACGCCTGGCGCCACTGTTCAAGCCGTGACGCTGGGGGCCAATATTGATCTCAGTAAAAATATGGTTTTAAGACCAGAATTAAGACATGATTGGGCAAAGACAACGGATAGTGGAGTTAAGTTCTTTGGCAGTGTGCCAGGCAACTCAGTCGCAACAGATAACAAACAAACTACTATCTCTGCAGATTTATTGTTTTACTTCTAACTTAGTTTCTATTTGAATCAAACGGGTTTTAGCAATAGCTAAAACCCGTTTTTTTATTTTGTCTTGCTATCCAATGGATAGCCACGCCCAGCGTAATCGAAACCCCCTATTTTATGCTCGACAACCCCCTGGTGGGCAGGGCTCGCATAGTAAGCTCGGATCTCTTGAATCTTGCCATCAGGCGTGAATTGATACCACTCGTCACCCCGTAATACTTGACCTATTTTTTTCTTGAAGTGGGTCCACTCAATTACAGCTTTACCAGTTTCAGGGTCACCCACAAAATTATCAACCGTCCAAAAAGAACCCAACTCATCAACACACTTAGCCCAACAATCGCCAATAGCAATAGAACCTTTTAAAACGCCAAAGGGGCTACCCTCAGGAAAGTAATGAGTACCGTCTTGAGTGAAATAAGCTTGAACAGCTTCTGAGCTTCCTGTATTGCAAGCATTAAAATATTCTCGAATGGTTTTTTCCATTAATTGTTTAGTGAGCATTTTTTCTTTATTTTTTCAATTTAAACAACTTTAATAAAAATCTAATTCAGCCAAAAACACTTAAGAAAAATATGCTTTCACATACCCTAAGCCACCAAATTCTGCTAAAAATGTTTGTTGGGATTTGGCCGGATGAGCTTTGGTTAAGCCACCAGTCATGATGATTGATCCAGCTGGAATACTTAACTCTTGTTGAGCCAAGAAATTAGCCAACCATGCAACTGATGCCAAAGGATCTCCCATCGAGTTGGCACCAACACCTGTATCTAATATATGACCTTCTGACCACAATAAGACCCCACTTAGTCGAAGATCATCCACTTGAGATAATTTTTTAGGAGCACCTAAAACCACACGAGCTCCAGAGCTATTATCTGAAATGTTATCAACCAATGAAAACTTATACTCTTTGTAGCGTGTATCAACCACTTCCAACGCTGGCATCACTGCCTCAACATGACTCTGAATCGTATAACGAGTATGGCCAGCCCCAGAGATTTCTTGATTGATGAGGATGGCAATTTCAGGTTCAACAAGAGGATGAATTAATTCTTGAAAAGGGATGTGTCCGTCTAATGCACCTTCTTGAGAATCTAGTAAATGATCTTTAGTTAAAACACCGTAATTAGGTTCTGCAATATTCATCTGCACTCTCATGGCAGCACTGGTATAGCCTAACTTAAATCCAACGCTCTCACTTGAACGTCTGCGCAAAGTCGCCGCTTGAATAGCATAGGCATCTTCAATTGTTAAATGAGGATAGGCTGATGTAAGTGTATTGATTGGTAATCGACTTTTTTCAGCCTCCCAAAGGAGGCTTGAGCACTTTTCAATAATTTCTTGATTACCCACTTTGCAAAACCTTTATTTAATTGGGAATTGATTGCGATCAAATATACACTTATTTTTCAATCTTATACAACATAGATTTAATTACACTTGAACTGGCTGATTCAGTTCTGTGCCCATTACCAGAAATATCTTCGGCAAAAATAATGCTACCAGGACCCAAGTGTCTAACTTCTCCAGTCCCGGCGCTGATTTTTACCTCCCCTTCAAGAATTACTAAATAAAGTGCTTGAGGAACAACATGCCAACTGGAATCATAGTTTGAAGGCATTTCTCTAAAAATCAATCCTGGTCCTTTCACTGGCTCAGACAATAAACCAAATTTACCTTGATCAATAAGGGTAATCTCCAAGTCCTGAAAGGCAGAATCTCCATTAGGCAGTGAGTAAATATGTGTGACTTTCATCGCTTACCTTATAAAGAATGACTAAGGAAATTTGTTTCCATATTCTCATCGTCATAAAATGACAAGGCACGGGTCGCTTGTGATTCGGTCCAGGTAACAGGTTTAAATTCTGGATGAGGATCTGTCATTCGACCACCAGAACAAAGCTCCAGCCTTACTCCAAAGTCATCTCTAAAATGAAGGGAGAATGTGTTGCCATATAACTGCCTAGTTGGGCCCATAATTTCAATATTAACGCCATCATTTCTTAAATATTGACCGTCTAATAAAATATCGGAAGCATCATCTTTTGTATAGGCAACGTGATGAAGCTTTCCGGCAGGTCCTGGAAATATTGAAATTTCCTGACCACCAACATTTTTGGACATTCTAAATAAGAGTGCAGATGTTAATTTTCCAGAATCATCAGTAATAATTTTTTCTGAAATAAAGAAATCTAAAATATTGGTTAAAAAATCAACTGTGGCCTGAGGATTATCTGATGTTACCGCCACATGATTCAAAAACATTGGGGCCGGAGTTCCGCGAATCGATTTTGGCGTGACCCAGTCTGGTGAAACATGACCTGTTGGGTACCCTAATTGCTTCATCGCATAAAAAAGACGTAACTGAGGCCCGTGAGGAACGGTAAAAACAATAGATTCTCCCACTCCATTGACTACACCATCTTCTTCAGACCGAATAAGTACGCCAGCACTTTCAATCTTCAGCTTTAAATCTACTAGATCTTTGGAATCTCGAACTTGAAAACCGATTTCAGTTAATCGAGGTGAACTTGATGACTCGATCATGGTTGTAAATGCATAAGGCTCATGCCAACAACGCAATTGTAAAGATGATTGAGTTGATGATGTTTCCATCAATCCTAATTTTTCTTTATAAAAAATTCTAGTTTTTTCTAACTTGGGGTCATCTAATGAATAACGCACATAAGCTAATCGATTAATACCTGAATGTTTTAGCGACATGATAGTGCCCTCTCTCAGTTACTAACTAACAGTCTGAAAAAATTTAGGCTCTACAGCTGCCTCATAGTAAAAACCGCCTTTACCCATTAAACTATCAACATCCCAAGTGACTAATTCAACCCGATTAGGAACACCTGGGGTTTCATAAGCACCACACTGAAATTCATTTCTATTTCCTGAAGGGTCAAAGAAATAAACAGTGGTTACACCAGCTATACCATGTCGAGTCAAACCAAACTCCATTGTTGGAACATTTCTTGACTTTAATAAATCTGTACGCCTAATAACGTCAGCTCTGTCATATACATAAAAAGCAATGTGATGAAGACCGCCATTAGGCCCACCTGCAAAAGCAATGTTGTGCATCGTATTTCCAACAGTTGTAAATCCAGCAATGATCGATCCATCAGGTGCGCTTGCTGTTTCAGTTACATTAAAATCTAAGACTTCTTGTAAAAATTTAATTGTTTTTGCTGGATCCTCACAGGTCACTAATAGATGATCTAAATGACTAAGCGGGTTAACACCCATCACCTCATCTGCTATAGATTTAGGATTAAACATACCATTGGCGTAACCAATCACATCAGCATGGTAGAAAAAATTGAGGTAATGACCGGAAGGTAATTTAATTTTAACGCCTTCACCGATCCCAAGAATCTCACCCGCACTTACATCGCTTGTTTCTAGCCCGTAATTTTCAGAGACTAATTTGATTTCTTTTATATCTGAGGGGTCGGATACCTTAAATCCAATATGCTCAATACCTGCTCTATCAGATGCATTAATGATCACACAATGATGATTTTGACTATCTGACGACTGAAAATAAACTTGATTTTTAGTTACGTCAGTTACCCTTAAGCCAACAACCTCTTCGTAATGTTTTTTTGCCAGATCCAAATCCGTTACATATAAGCTAACATAATTTAATCGCGTAACAGCCATTTCATTCTCCTTAACGTATATTTACTTGAATTTAAATATCTCTGAGAGCATCTGAAAACATAGATCCTTTTTTAACAATCCATTTTTTAGGGGCTTGAATCATTAAGTTACTTTGAGGAGTTGCCCTACATAAAAACACTGCCCCATCACTAACACGTTCTAATTTATTGGCTGACATTGGTAGTAAATATTGAAATTGACCAGTTAGTATTTGCGCCACGCAAGCACCACAACCACCACTTTTGCAGCTAGCATGCAACGCATATCCTTGTTTATCAAAAGCATTCATAATGGTCTCGGACGTTGATACCTGAGATGAGATTTCTTGACCATCCTCAGCTCTTATCGTAACTTGATAGGTAGAAGTCATATTGATGGATTCAAGTTATTTATGTATCGATCAATCAAAGATAAACTTTCTTGAATTTTTCCAGCTTCTTGAGCTAGTATCTTTAATGCACTTTGACCTAATGCATCAATATCCATACCGCTTTTTTCTAGTGTTAATAACTGAGGAACTCCCACACCGATAAAAGTAGTTAAGTCATTAATTGCTTTGACCCTCACATGTCCATAACCTTTTATAACTCTGGCTAACTCAGCAACAATTTGGGCAACGGCTGGTGATTCTTCTTGTGTTCTTTTAAGATTGTCGAACCAAAAGTTGAACTTAGACATTTCATATTGATGTCGCAAAGAAGATCTGCGCCAATATCTTCCAATAGACAAAAGACGCAAAGACCAATATCCAAGTATTGAAGTTGATTTAATTTTTAGTGGAAAGCTTTTACCCTCAAAATCATGAGTAAATCTTGATCCTATTTTCATGATTAACTTTGCGATAGGCTGAGGAAGCATGCCTACTAACTGCTCAACATCTGGAACAAAATAATCTGTAATTTTTACTATATGCTGAGGGCCTATGCCATGTTCTTTAAAGACTTTAGCAAAGCGATCTGGTTTTGTTTTTAATTGGCCAACACGTGGTATATCTTCATAAGAAAGCCATAATGCAGAATTTTTAGCGAATGCCTCCACTGTTGCAGGTCGCACTGAATTCATATTTCTCAGCTCTTCAATCATTCCCAAATACGACTGAACATATTCTTTATCTTGATAATCCTCTAATCGTTGACAAGCAAATTCAATTGAATCTATCACTTCCTTTGAACAACGTGATTTAATCTTTTCAAATAATGTATCTGTATTAGTGCTTGCGGCTTTTAATTTACTGGATGGTAAATCATCTTTAATTTCAAATTGGTTGACACCTAGATGGATTTTTCCATCTTTAAACATCTGATAACCCAATTCAAATGCTTTGATATTTCCATTTACATTGACCTCAGAATCCCTAATTGCTTTAATAAACGGCTCTGTGGGGAGATCAATAACTGGGGATGCCACCACCAAACCCAGTAAAAATGCATTACTAGTTAAATGTTGAAGTTGATGGGCTGTTACATAAGCCGGAGCATCGACTAAATAATTATTTTTAGGGCTTAACTTTTCAGCAGCATTAGTAATGATTGAGCTGTCATAAACACCATTTTCTGACGGCATCTTTTCTAATGTTGTATAGGTTCTACCCAAGTTACCAATAATCACACAATCATCAGATGCATATCCCGCACTTAAAAGACGACCCAATTCTAATAACTCTTGACCAATAAAAAGATTCACATCGCCAGGCATAGCGAACATGGAGGTTACTATTTTTTCTTCTTTATCAGATGAAGCTTCACAATAGTATGTCACTGTGCCAGCACGCTGAGATAAACCTAGCAAGCCGATACTGGCAGCATTCCAGTTAGCATTTAGTAATCCATGTATTAACCAATCACTGAGAACACCGCCACCCTGACCACCCACAGTTGCAATTAATACTCTTAATGATCTTTTTTTATTCATTATCCGACAGCCTTAGTATCTAAACATAATGTTGGTACTAATATCCTTTTGAACCACTGACTCAACTTCTCTATCAATGAAGGATTTTCAATTTTCGTAACCCGAATAAATGATGGGCATAACTTAGCCATCTGAGCCACTTCGCCACAGACACCACAGCCAACGCAAGTGTTATCAACATAAGCATTCATACTTGGTCGCAATTCATTTGGTGAATCTTTTAGCGTCAAAGATGGGCATCCGTTAAATCGAATACAAGCATGATCACCCACACAAACCTCATCATCAATATGAAAACGCTCAACTTCAACTCTTTGTTGATTTTCTAGCAATTTTTGTCTGTTGGCTCTTACACCTCTTTGTTTTTGTAATTGACACTCTGCTTCTGAAATCAGAACCCGAACCTGTGGAATTTTTGAGTCCCGCTGTATTTTCTTAAGCTTGCTCTGAAACTCTTTAAAGTCATATGGATTAGCTTTTTCTAGTTTCTTAACACCCATAGCAAAAAACGTATCTTTAATACTCATATTGGTATTCATATTTTCACCATTCATGAGTTTTCCAGCGTTTGGATTTTCATGAGCGCCCGTCATGGCCGTCCATTTGTTATCTAATACAATATATGTCGAATCTTGCTTGTTATAGATAGCATTGGCAGCAGAAGCATTAAACGCGCTATGCCAGAGAGTTCCATCACCAACCACAGAAACATTTTTCTGTTTTGATAAAGCCGTAATCCCTGCACCAGCTGCTAATCCAGCTCCCATACCCATATTCGAGTCAGACATTAGAAAAGGTTGGAATCCAGCCATACCATAACAACCTACATCTCCAGCATGCCAGTCAGCTTTACCCGTTAACATCTCATTAATTTTCATTTGAGAAAAAACTGGTCTTTCTGGGCAGCCTGTACAAAAAGTAGGTGGTCGTGGCGTCACCTTGACCGGGAATAAAGATTTTGCAAAATCACCTCTTGCAATATAAGCTTTAGCTACTTTGCCAAGATTAGTTTCGGCTGGAATATATTTATTTAAAAACTCAGCTATCGGCTCAAAAACTCTTTCAGGCAATAACTCGCCAACACTAGGAATCACATCGTGAGCATAAAAATCAACAAAATCTGTTTGGTGACGTTGCAATATAGCGCGTATTTGCATTTCAATTAACTCTGGCTGACCCTCCTCAACCAAAAGAATTGCGGCTTTAGATCTCATGAATTCAGACAGTTGATTTTCATTAAGGGGGTTAATGACATTCAACTGTAATATTTCGATCCTTGAATCTAGTTCCATGTTGGTATCAACAAACCCAAGTCTTTCTAGAATTCTCCAAGTGGTATTGAATGTTGTGCCGTGGGTAATGATGCCCACTTCGGCCTCTTTTCCTCCAAAATATTCATTTAAACCTCGCTCAACAACTAATCGACTTGCTGTTGGTAAGCGAAATTCATAACGGTCGAGTTCTTGTTGTTGAGAATATGGCGGTAATGGAAACAATGTTGAATCTTTTTTGAAAGCTTCAACAGGCTTGACGGTACTAATTTCCGGAATAATGTTGTCTCCAACTTTAATTTCCGCATTGGTATGAGATAACTGTGGGCGCAATAAAAAGGCCACAACTGAATGGCTATCTCTTGATAGATCCATCGATTCTTTAACCATCTTATGAAGTAATTGCTGATCACCGCGAGGGTCAACTACAATAATTCCAGATTTGACTCCCCATGTAATCGTTCTCTGAACGACGGTAGTACTGGAAACACCATAATCTTCACCAACGATTATCATGGCACCATCTTTAACACCCAATTGAGAGACGTGGTCAACAACATCCATTGCTACACCATTGCCAAGCACCTTCCAAGTCACAGCGCCTCGCACTTTTCCGAATACTGAAGTAGTTAATAATGCCCCTGCAGACATTTCACTACTTGAGGTCTCAAAATAAACCCCCATATCTTTTAAAACTGGTTCATAGGCGTCAGCAACTGCATCCATTAAATTGGCCGTAGGTGACCCTGGATAACCGCCAAAGTAACTAATACCGCTCTCTAGTAAAGCTTTCAAAACAACTAACGCTCCGTCACCATATAAAGCTTCGCCTTGACCTAGTTTTAATTGAGCTATATCTTGATCTGTGTATGAATGTGCCATTTATATTTCCTAACCTAATAATGTTCTATACGACATATATTCCTGCATACCATGCAGACCTAATTCATGACCCCTACCTGAATTTTTCCAACCGCCAAATGGCGCATCTAAAATAAATTTGCCTCCATTGATATGTATTTGGCCTGTTTCAATTTTTTCAGCAAACTTATGAGCCTTTTGAATATCACGGGACCAAACAGCTCCTGACAATCCATACTGTGAATTATTGGCAATATCAAGTGCTTCTTGCTCTGTTTTATAAGTCAAAATTGACAGTACAGGACCAAACACTTCTTGTTGGGCAATTTCTGAATTAGGATTAACCCTACCCAATATGGTGGGCAAGACATAGTAGCCTGCCCCATCTAGATTGATTGGCAAATGAGAGCCCCCAATTAATAATTCCGCCCCTTCATGAATCGCTGAATCAATCAATGAACGAACTCTTGACTGTTGAATTTTTGAAACGAGAGGGCCTAATTTACTAGAGTCATCAAAAGGGTTGCCAATAGTAAAGTTTTTAACCGCACTAACTGCCAAATTTGCGAAAATCTCGTAATCTTCTTCAGGAATAATCAATCTAGTTTGAGCTAAACAAGTTTGACCAGAATTTAAAAAGCATGAGCTGACAGTTGCCTTGACTGCTTTTTCGTAATCGGCATCTTTTAATACAACAGAGGCTGATTTACCGCCCAACTCTAAAGTCACTTTTTTCAAAGTTGGAGCAGATAACTGATTAATTCGCTTACCAACTTGAGTTGATCCCGTAAATGAGACAACATCAACATCTGCAGATGTTACCAATACCTCTCCAACTTCTTCACCTGTCCCTGTAATTAAATTAAAAACTCCAGCAGGCAAATTAATTGCATCGACAATTTCAGCAAAAACAAATGTGGCCAATGGAGCAACTTCAGATGGTTTCAAAACCACGGTACAACCACTTCCTAAGGCAGGGCCAACCTTAGCGGCAATTTGAAATAATGGATAATTCCATGGTGTGATACAAGCAGCAACACCCAAAGGCTTGCTCAACACTCTTGCGTCACCATGCAATTCTTCAAAAGAATACTTTTCAACTAAATCTGCATAGTAGTTCAAAATATTAATAGGCAAACCCAATTGCATTATTTTTGCCATCTTCCTTGGCATACCAACATCCAAAGAAATAAGATCAACAATCTCATCGGAACGAGACTGCAAACCATCTGCTATTTTTCGTAAAAATTGTGCTCTTAAAATTGGATCCTTTTCAGACCAAGGTCCAAATGCTTGACGAGCACTTTGGACAGCTTTTAGTACATCGGCTTTTGATCCATTGGCTATCTCTGCAATTTTCTTACCCGTTGCAGGATTAAAAACATCAATGGTTGCCTTTGATTCAGAGTCAATCCATCGACCACCAATATATAGTTTTTTATTATTTAGACTCATATCTATCTGCATAATCATTTTTAATTTGAGTTTTTAATAATCGCACAGGGGAATAAATCATTACTACCGTACCATCCTGTTTGTATACAGTATTCTCTGTTTTAACGATACTTTTCTCAGGGTTTGATGTCAGTCTTTTCTCAATTACCTTAAATTCCACATGAATCGTATCGCCTACATATGTGGGATTTTTAACAATTATCTCAGTACTCAAAAACGCCAAACCAACAGCGTTTAAGAATGGCATATTAAGACCTTCTGCATAGGCATAAACCAAGGCACCAGGAACTACACGGCCATTTAATGAAATTCCCTTGGGGTTGGCGATGTTAGTAAATATTTCCTCAGTTAACCAAGTCGCATTGACGAAGTTAACTAAATCCGTTTCTGTGATTGTTCGTGCCCCAGTGATATAAAAATGATTTAAATCTAATTGATTGGCAGAAAGTCCGGCACCCCAAGTTTTCGGCATCATTTATTGACCCTTAAAAAGTGGGCGACGCTTTTCTTTAAAGGCAGCAACACCTTCTTTTTTATCTTTAGTAGTACTGATTACTGCCATCGCCAAAGACTCTGCATCCATGTAAGCATCAAAAGATGTTCTGGATGCATCTCTCATTGCTTGTTTGGCAAAACCAAACGCTATGGTTGGACCTGAGCTAAGTTCTTTTAAGATTTCTTGACTGAAATCTTCTAATTGGTCTGTTGTCACAACATAGGTATACAAACCCAGATCTTTAGCTTCTTGGGCTGATAATGTTTGGCTCCTTAAGACTACATTTTTTGCCTGCATCAGGCCAATATTTTCAACCATCAAATACATCACCCCAGAATCTGGCATTGCACCAATCTGACCAAATGCAGTAATAAAAGAAGCTTTTTCATGTGCAATAACCATATCAGATGCCAACACCAAACCTAAACCAGCGCCTGCTGCAGGACCATTTAAAACTGTCACGATAGGTTTATTAAGATTGAGCATTTTAGAAATAATTGGACGAATATAAAAATCTAACAAATTTTTGATATCCATCGGCGTGGTAGTTTCTTGAAAAATCTCTTTGAGATCCCCGCCAGCACAAAAAACGGAACCTTCGCCTGTCAACTTAACAACTCTTATCTGATTATCTTTTGCAGCAACATCAAAAGCGTCACTTAACGCCAACATCATCTCTTTATTTAGTGAGTTTCTTGCATCAGGACGGTTCATACAAACCGTCATAACCCCTTCTAAAATACTCACTGATACTGTTTTGTTTTGAACTGGCATCATGTATTTAACCTTATTTTTTTCCAAACTGGGGCTTCTCTTTGGCAAAAAATGCCCTGACTGCTTCGTCGTGATCTGTCGTATTAAATGTTAAACCCTCTAATGCTAGGGAGGCTTCTAACATGCCCGCCATCGTTCTCTCTAGATGCATATTCACAGATCGTTTTGTTAATTCGATTGCTAAACGAGCTCCACTCGCTAAACGTTGAGCCATCTTATACGTAGCGGCTTCTAATTCCGCCATCGGAACAGCATGATTGACTAAGCCAATTGCTTCTGCCTGCGTTCCAGTCAAAGCATCACCTGTCATTAAAAATTCCTTTGCTTTGTTGTGCCCCAACAATAATGGCCAAATAATTGATCCGCCATCCCCAGCCACCACACCAATCTTAACGTGAGGATCGGCGATAACAGCCTCATTAGCCATATATGAAATATCACAAAATAATGCAATGGTTGCACCCAAACCTATTGCAGGTCCATTGATCATTGCGATTACTGGTTGACGAGCAGCAGCAATTGCTTTTAATACAGCAACCCCTTCTCTAAGAATTTTAGAAAATTTAGCGCCATCCTTCGACGCTGAATTAACCCATTTCAAATCTCCCCCAGCACAAAATGCCTCTCCCTCAGAATCGCCTGTCAAAATAATAACGCGCACATCTTCCATTTCAGATAGCGCATTAAATGCGGCTGGCAGTTCAGCATGCATTAGCTCATCCATAGCATTTCTGCGATCTGGCCTAGATAGCGTAATCGTTGCAATCCCTTCGGAAGACTTTTTAATTTTTAATCTTTGATAAGAACTCAAAGGGTGCCTCTTTAGTTTTTAGTTGTTTGATCACGCCAACGAGCAAAGTTAGCTTCATCTTCTGACCCTTTGAATCCACCATTCTCTTTGCCAGTTTCTAGATCGTAAAAATCAGCAACTGCTTGGATTGGATCAAAACCTTCAGCCGTCGGATTAGTGCCTTCTGGGAAACAATTGCCCTGATAGATTTGATGATCCGGCACTAATGCCTGAACATACTTTTCTGGCTCACGTTCAAAAATCTTACGGCAAGGCACGGAGCAAAACTGGAACTTCTCCCCCATATAAACACACTCTTCATGAACCAACTGAGTAGGATTTTCTACTTCTGTGTAAAAAGCAGGAATCAAACAAACCTGGCAAGTTAAAGGTAAGGCTTTATTTAAAAATGGTTCACCTTGATCTTCAAGCTTTTGCAAATACTCAAATCTTGGGCGATAGTACTGATCAAATGTTTCTGGATATTTAGCTGACAACCAATCTAGCTCTTCTTTCTTAGGAATCCATGTATGGAAGTTTGTTAAGAAATTAACGCTATTAAATGTCAACCATGCTTGATGAGAAATATGATTTTTTTCCTTGCGAGTTTGTTCGATGCACTCAGGAACTTTAATACCATACCGAGCCAAGTCATTAAAGAGTGCCATGCCGTTATCTTCGAAATAAATATCCCAAGCCTCACGCCAACTCATCACTCGCTTTGGTAGCATGTAGTCTTGCATCATAGCAACCAATGTTAATAATCGTATACCGCGCCACGCCCACTTATCGATCCACCCTTGAACAATCGGCAGATTATCTGGATCTTGCTCTAACATAAACTTAATCACTTCGAGACCTAATGTCATGTGACGAGCCTCATCAGATTGCGCCGAGAATCCAAATGTCATAGCTGCCATATCACCGTTATATGCGGCACCCGAAACAAATGGTACAAACAATAAATTTGTTAGAAGATATTCAAATGAAAATGAAATCGCTGTAATAAACTCAAATGGTCCAGCGGATTCAGCATCTTGAAAAAATGATTTTGGTACTTGGTAGTACCACATGTGATCAGATTTATGATGCCAATCATCCATGCCGTTATAAAAGCGGTTGTAATTGGACATTGAATGAATTTGGGTTTGAGCATGTCGTAACTCATCTATTGACTGCATCTGACAAGCGATAGATGCGCCAATACCCTTGAATTGTCTTGCTGTACGAGAAAATGATTTATGAGCCGAATACTCCATTGGAGTAATACCATTAAGCCATAATTTCAAAGCATTGATGTATCGTGCATCTGTAACTGTTAAATGCCCGTTGTTCTGGACAAATGCATCAATAATCGCATATAGCTTGCGTTCTTTTTCTGATTGATATTTCCAGTAAGCGTCGACCGTTAAACGGAATGGATCTTCCCATTTATCCCAATCATGAATTTTGATGCCCTCGTACTTGGCATGATCGTAAACGTCATCTTCTTTAACATAACTTAAATTCCAACCTAAGTCTCGTGTCATTAGACGATATTTTTCTTTAAGATCTACCTTCTTTTTAATTATCGTATCCAATGAACCCTCCTTGAATAAATTAAAATTAATAATGCGCTGCAGCAAAACTAAATCAAATTACTTACAAAGATTAACAAAGCAAGGAGCGTGCCAATAATCAAATACATGATTTACATAAGGAATTATATTTTTAAAACCAAGCGGCACTGAATTTTATTAATAAAAATATACAACTATATTTTTATATTAAAAATTATTAACTCAGGGGGTTACTTCGATAGATTTTTTGTCTTTTTTAAGGAATAGGATACTTGAGACCGAGACATGCCCAGTAACCTAGCAGCATCAGACAAATTACCTCCAGCACGATTAACGGCAGACAAGATTAAAGAATTTTGAAGATCCTCAAGACTCGTCTTTTTTTGTAACATCTCATCAAGCAACGTAGAAAATCCTTCTTGTATTTCTGTCTCAGGAACAGGTATCAACTTTACATTCTTAGATTCTGGCCTACTTAGAGCAATCGGCGAAAAAGATAAATGCTTGGCTTCAATATACCCATTGTATGAAGCCAAGATAACGCCTCGCTCAATGATGTTTTGCAATTCTCGGACATTGCCAGGCCATGGATAACTGGTCAACAGATCCATCACATCTATTTTGATACCAGCAATCTTTTTAGCATGCTTAACTGCAAATAAATGAACAAAGTGCTCTACCAGTAATTTAATATCTCCCAAGCGATTCCTCAATGGAGGTATCTCTATTGGATATAAATTGAGTCTATAAAATAAATCTTTTCTGAATTTACCTATTTCAACTGCCTTAGTTAAATCCACATTGGTTGCGGCAACAATTCTGGCATCTGAGCGTAAGGTTTTAGTGCCTCCGACACGCTCTAACATACCATCTTGTAAAACTCTCAATAACTTAGTTTGTGCAGATAGGGATAATTCACCCACCTCATCTAAAAATAAAGTTCCGCCAACAGCTCTTTCAAATTTTCCAATTCGAGTTGTATGAGCCCCCGTAAAAGCGCCTTTTTCGACTCCGAATAACTCTGCTTCAATCAGCTCATCTGGAATCGCACCGCAATTAACAGCGACAAAAGGCCCCAAATTGCGCGAACCTTTATGGTGTAAGTAGTTGGCAAAACATTCCTTACCAACCCCCGTTTCTCCTAAAAGCAGAACTGTAACATTGGTATTGCAAACTTGTTCTAGTAACCCTACAGAACTCATCAACTCATCTGAATTACCAACAATATCAGCTGATAAATAGCGCCCTGTAACTGACTCACGTAATTTCGTTAAATTACTTTGTAAATCCAAAATTTCTTCAATGACAGAGTCAGCCTTGAAGAAAGAAAGCTCATCTTCAATATCACCCCACTCATCTACCGGCTTGCCAACTATTCGACAAGATGACTCTCCCTTCCCTCGACAGGAGATTTCTTTAAAATAAACGGGCTTGCCCATCAAAGCAGTACAAAAACCAGTGGCATAACCTACAGCTTCCCAACATACTGCCGCAGAGTGGATTCCAAATAACTCCTTATGAATATCGACTTCATAAGAATTTTCCCAAATACCTTCTAAGTAAAAAACTCCTTCTTTTACATTTATTTTTAAATTCTGTAAGGCATGGTGAGCTCCACCACGAACATTGTGCAACTCTGGACCTAAACGCATCAATTCTTCAGCATCGGACTCAGGGACAATTTTTCTTAACCATTCATAATCTCTGACGCCCGATGAATAGCCCATTCTCAATAAAACACTTTTAGCTCGGTCCATCCCCAAGGTAACCACCAACTCTTGGCGTAAAAACCCCATCCTGGCAACATCCACCAAAAGCATTCTCTGGTTACCCAAAAATATAAGCCCCTCTTTTAGAGAAGACGATATTTCTAATGGGTCAGGATTCTTATTAATCATAGTTTATTTAACAATGATGTTAGATCAACAGAGTTCAATTGCAATAGCAGTCGCTTCACCACCACCCAAACATAAGCTGGCAACTCCTGTTTTCAAACCTTTTTTGCGCAAAGCCCCCAACAAAGTTACTATGACTCTAGCTCCTGATGCCCCAACAGGATGACCTAAAGCACAAGCCCCTCCATGAATATTCATTTTTTCGTGAGGAATTTGATGCTCCCTCATAACTCCCATCGTCACGGCAGCAAAAGCTTCATTTACTTCGTATAAATCAATATCAGTTGATTTGAAAGATAATTTATCTAAAAGTTTTTTAATGGCCTTTGATGGTGCTGTTGCAAACTTACTTGGTTCTTGAGCATGAGTTGCATGGCCTAACACCTTTGCAAGTGGTATTAAACCCATTTTTTTAGCGACTGAATAACGCATTAAAACTAGAGCAGCAGCTCCGTCAGATATAGGGCTTGAGTTATGAGCAGTTACTGTGCCATCTTTTTTAAATACAGGCTTTAATTGTTTGGCCTTTTCAATATTTAATGAATAAGGCCCCTCATCTTTATCAATTAAAACTGTTCCAGACTTTGCGTTCACCTCAATCGGTGTAATTTCCCAAGAAAAAGATCCGTCTTCGTTGGCTTGTTTAGCTCTTTGATAAGACGTTATTGCATAATCATCTTGCTGATCGCGAGTAAACCCATACTCTGAAACACAATCTTCGGCAAAACTACCCATGAGTCGACCTTTCTCATAAGCATCCTCTAAACCATCTAACAGCATATGATCATGAAGAATCTGAGCACCTAACCGATAACCCTTGCGTGTTTTAAGTAAAAGATGTGGAGCATTAGACATTGACTCCATACCACCCGCAATAATCACATCAGCACTTTCAGACCGAATAATGTCATAGGCCAACATCACAGATTTCATGGCTGAGCCACACATCTTTGTCAATGTTGTTGCTCCACAACTGTAAGGTAAGCCCGCATTTAAAGTAGCTTGTCGAGCAGGCGCTTGGCCAAGACCAGCCATTAAGCAAGTTCCCATAATGACCTCATCAACTACGGATACATCGATATTATTTTTTTTGATAGCTCCTGCAATAGCAGCAGCCCCAAGTTCCGTTGCTGTCAATGAAGATAAACTACCCATAAAACTACCCATTGGCGTTCTTGCAGCCGACACAATTACCACTGAATCATCAGTCATGCCACACCCCCTCTAAGCAGATTAATTTATTCTTCTTATTTTATTATCTACTATTATTGGGATTTGGCTCTAGCCTCAATTTCTGCTTTACGTAAAATCGCTGCAGCAACACCACCAATACCCCAATTATCAGGCTTGCAATTAGCAATGTGCACACGGATGCGATTCTTATCGGTTCCCAAATGTTGAACTAAAACATTCGTCACACCTTCAATCACTTGATGATGTTGCTCTGCAGAGCGGCCTTCCATTAACACCATCTCGATATAGGGCATCTCAACCTGAGCGCGAGGCTTAGTTTTGAGAACTTCACTTGCTAGCTGGCCTTCAATACCCCAAAGATCTGGATCAATTTCAGTTACCCAAACTTCCAAACGATCTTTAGGTGCCGATAAAACATCAATCATCACTTTAGAAACATCACGAATGACATTTTTAAGAGTTTCTTTAGAGTGTCCCTGCAAAACATTAATATGTGCAACTGGCATGATGATTCCTTATTAAGGTAATTTATTGAAGTATTAAGGTAAACCGCGGCGGCGGCCAGAATCTAACATCAGTGATGATCCTGCCATGGCATCTGCTTCAGGTGCTAATAATAAACAAATACCCCAAGCTACTTGCTGAGGTGTTGTAAATGCATGAATAGCGGATTCTTCTTTCAATTCATCAAAGACTTCTTCAACTGAAATACCTCGTTGAGCAGCACGAGTATTGGCGACATTGCGCAAACGTTCAGTATCTGCCGGGCCAGGAGCCACTAAGTGGGCAGTAATACCGCGATCACCCAAAGCCCAACTGAACTGACGCATTAAATTAGTTAGGCCTGCATTAGCAACACCGGCTGTAGCTGCATAAGCTGTCGGCTCAAAACCATAGTGCCCACCAACAGCTACCAAACGTGAGCCACGTACCAAATGCGCATCAACAGCACGTTGCAATCGCATCATGCCACCCGCTTTAATATTAATTGCCTGTGAAAGTGCCAGTGGATTAGCTTCTAAAACACCACCTGCAACAGGAACACCGGCTGCATGAACTACCATGCGTACAGTGCGATTCATTTCCCCAACAACGGCTTTAATCTTTTCAATAGCAGAATCATCACCAATGTCAGCAATGCAATAACTCATATGTTCTGAGCTATTGATTAATTTTTTTAATGCCTCTTCTGAGCGACCGACTGCTAATAAATGTAATCCAGATTCAACTAAGCGTCGAGCAACTGTTTCACCTAATGCACCAGTTGCGCCAACCATGACTACTAACTCACGCTCTTGATTGGGTGTTGTCATTTGAAACCTTTAAAAAAATGGTCACTTAGTAAAATACTAAGTGACCCAATTCAACTATTGAATAAACAACTTAACTAACAATGGTTAAGAAAGATTCATGCAGCTTACCAGTTGTATGGTCTAAACCATAACCAAACTCATCGAACGTCCACTTGATTGGCTCCCAATCTGGATATGGCTCGTAACTGCCGCAGAATGTTTCAAAGCGGTTACCCGATGGATCCCACGCATAAATGGTTGTACCGCGCGTCACGCCATGACGGGTTGGGCTAAGATCTACTGGCACTTTATTCATACCAATGATGTCCGCCGCACGCAGAACTTTCTCCCAAGACTCGAGACGATAAGAAATGTGATGCAATTTGCCTGGTTCAGGATGCTCAACAAACGCGATATCGTGAGCTTTGTGTGAGCAGCTCATAAAATAAGCTGCTGTGTGCTCACCGTCAGGTGCCATCACATACTCAACCACTCTAAAACCTAACACTTTTGTAAATAATTCTTTATTAGCGTCAATGTTTGGTCCATAGAGTAAGCAATGGTCCATACGGATTGGAGCAATGCCATGTTCAGCTGTCTTAGGATTCCATGGATTAGGATTTACTAAACCAGAGCCATTACCTATGTGGGTTTTTTCTGCATACAACTCAAAGAAGTGACCTGATGGCGCTTGAAAGCGTACGCGCTCACCAGTTTCTAATAAATCGCCGGCTGGAATACGCTCCGTTTTAACACCGTAAGCATTTAAGTCTTTTTCGAGCTGATTAAGTGTTGCCACATTCAAAACTCTAAAACCAAAAAAATCAATACCCGCTCGATCAGCTTGACGAATGATCACACTATTGTGATCACGCTCATCCCAACCTTTAAAGTAATGGCGACCTGAAGCATCTTTACCTGTTTCTACTAAACCCAAAACATTTCTATAAAAATGTAATGCTTCTTCTAAATCCAATACGCGAATTTGTGCGTGACCTGGTCTTAATACGCCTGTCATTGCCATGTGAATCTCCTTAATATTTTCTTAAAAAAAGATTTTTTTAAGAACCAATGAATACATATATTTAGCATTCTGATTGTGATCCGTATGCATCTTTAAATCAATCAGAACTTCCACTAGATAAAGATATATTGCCTCAAAATCCAGCATTAACAATGTCATCTGGGCGACTAACTGATTTGGTTTCTTAAAGGCATGATCCTCAGATCACCAAATCCAATAAAAAGGGTCACTTAAAAGTGACCCTTTTTGAGAGCTGCAGATAATCAAAGATTTGATGGTACTGAAGGCAATCCAGACAAAGCCATTGCCAACTCTTTTTCATCGTATTGCTCATCGGTTAACTCTCCAGCAAAGTATTTCTGGTAAGCAACCATGTCAAAGTGGCCATGGCCACATAGATTGAAGACAATCGTCTCACTGCGACCTTCGCGCTTGCAACGAAGCGCTTCTTCAATGACCCCCTTAACTGCATGATTGGCCTCAGGCGCGGGCACAATGCCTTCGGCACGAGCAAATAAAACACCTGCAGCAAAGCACTCACCTTGTGTGTATGAAGTTGCTTCGAGTAAACCCAATTCTTTGATATGAGAAACCAATGGAGCCATGCCGTGATAACGCAAACCACCCGCATGGAATCCTGGCGGAGTAAAGGTTGAGCCCAAAGTATGCATTTTTGTAAGTGGTGTCAAGTGTGCTGTATCACCAAAGTCATACGCATACTTACCACGTGTTAATGATGGGCATGCTGCTGGCTCAACGGCCACAATCCTTGGCATCTTGCCACCACGCAAACCTTGACCGATAAATGGGAAGGCAATGCCTGCAAAGTTAGAGCCCCCACCCGTACAAGCCACTACGACATCAGCCTGAACATCAGCCATCTCCAACTGCTGAATGGACTCAATACCTGTCACCGTCTGATGCAAAAGAACGTGATTCAAAACTGATCCAAGCGCATATTTGGTGTCATCGCTCTGGGCCGCTACTTCAACTGCCTCAGAAATAGCAATGCCTAAGCTGCCAGGATGATCAGGTCTTTCTGCCAGAACTTGACGTCCATAAACAGTTTCTTGCGATGGAGAGGCAACGCAACGGCCTCCATAAGTTTCCATTACAGCACGACGGTAGGGCTTCTGATCGTATGAAACCTTCACCTGAAATACCAAAACTTCTAAGCCAAAAATATTACCCGCAAAAGAAATTGAAGTGCCCCATTGGCCCGCTCCAGTTTCAGTTGTTAATTTCTTAACCCCTTCTTGCGCATTGTAAAAAGCTTGTGGCACTGCAGTATTAGGTTTGTGGCTACCAGCAGGGCTTCCACCTTCATACTTATAAAAGATTTTTGCTGGTGTGCCTAAGGCTTTTTCTAGACGACGTGCACGATACATAGGCGCTGGTCGCCACAGTTTATAAATATCTTGAACCGGCTGAGGAATTTCTATGTCTCTTTCCGTACTCACCTCTTGGAGAATTAACTCCATCGGAAATAAAGGCGCCAAATCATCAGGGCCTATGGGCTTCATGGTTCCAGGATGCAATACAGGGGGCAATGCCTTAGGTAAATCAGCCTGGATGTTGTACCAGGACTTAGGCATTTGGGTCTCATCTAGCAAATATTTAGTTCTTTCAGACATCTCAGGCAATTCCTATATTAATTATTCGGCGAACCTCTATTAAAACAACATTATAGAGCCTATGAAATAGGCATTTCCCTGAGTTCCAAAGAAATGAGTCAACCCGGCCAGGTTGGCTCATTATCGCGCAATCCTTTATTAAGATTGCTGCTCTTGCGTAATCAGCTTCATTAAAGCCTTTCTAACTTTGACAGGTGCAATATCGTTACTCATTAAAACGGGATTTAAGCCCAAGAAGTCAGTTGTGCCCATTTGTGTGTGGACCATTTCTAAAATAGGAATATCTTCAGTTTCAAAAGCTTCATGCATCGCCTTGATTTTCATCTGGTTGTATTCGCTATCCTCCTCAATATGGTTGCGGCGGGTAGCAAAGAAGTAATGTGTTGAATCTTCTGTTTCTGGGGTAGTTGTGTGTAAATCATATTGACCGACACAGTTTTCAAGATTTAACTGGACCTCTGGAGTTTGGGTTGCCCCCACTGATAACTGAATATGAGAGGGTGGCGTCCAAGTAATATCAAAAAAATGTCTTGCCTCTACCTGGGGTTCTGGCAAAAACTGATTCAGAATTAACATCGCAGGAGTTTGTTTCCACTCCCAACCAGCGCGAACCATTCGATCATTTTCTTGAATTTTCGGAATCAAAGGAGACAACTGTCCACGCGTTGAAATAATCTCACCATGCACATGATCAATGTGGCTTAAGTCCATCACATTGTCAGTGAGCAATTGATAATTGGCATTCACGTGCATATACGTTTGAGCAACGCTGTTGGGGTGCCCGCTCATTAACTCACTGTAGTCTGGTAACTTACCTGGGTCTGCCGGTTCATCCCCCATCCAGATCCAAATAAATCCATACTTTTCCATCAATGAAAAAGTTGGTACTTTTGCAGCTTTAGGAATCAAACCATTGCCATGGGGATTGTGGGTGCATTGACCCTCGCAATCAAATTGCAAAGCATGATACAAACAAGAAATATCATCACCAACGCGCTTACCAAGGTGCAATGGCGCAAATCGATGTGGACAACGATCCAACATGGCAATTGGTGTGCCATCCATTTTCCGATAAATCAAAACTGGTTTATTTAACAATGTTCGGTGAAACAACTCTTCACCCTTCACATCGGTTGACATGGCTGCCACATACCAACAGTTCATCAAAAATGGGCTGATGGCGTTTTTCTGAAACTGAATTGTTTTTACTTCTGCATTCATATTGCTGTCCTCAAATTAAGAAACAAATATTAAAACTATCAAGATTGATTAATTTCTTGCTCAACTAACTTTGATAGTGACTTTCTAAATTTCACTGGAGCAATATCATTGCTCATCAATACTGGATCTAAGCTAAAGAAATCAGTCGTACCCATGTTTGTATGAATATTTTCAATAATAGGAATATCCTCCATCTCAAAAGCATCGTGCATGGCTTTAATCTTGAATTGATTGAAATCAGCATCTTCTTCTAAGTGATTACGCCGTGTTGCAAAGAAATAATGGGTCGAATTCTCAGTCTCAGGCGTTGTGGTATGCAAGTCATACTGAGAGGTGGTGTTATGGAAATTTAATTCACCATCAAACTCTTCTTGTGTGGCGCCAATAATCAACTCAATATGTGATGGTGCTTCCCACGTTACCTGTACAAAATGTTTTGCCTCTTCTGCTGGCTTAGGTAAAAAATTAGAAAAAATCATAATTGGTGGAGTTTGCTTCCATTTCCATGAGGCCTTGACATGTGTAGAACTTTCTTCAACCTTAGGAATTTGAGGGGTCAACTGGCCACGCGTTGAAATAATCTCACCATGCACATGATCAACGTGACTTAAATCCATGACGTTATCAATGATCACTTGATAGTTGGATTTCACATGCATATAGGTATGCCCCACACTATTGGAATGCCCATTGGTCAACATACTGTAATCAGGTAGTTTGCTAGGGTCGGCTGCCTCGTCTCCCATCCAGATCCAAATAAATCCATACTTTTCCATCAATGAAAAAGTTGGCACTTTTGCAGCTTTAGGAATCAAACCATTGCCATGAGGATTGTGGGTGCATTGACCCTCGCAATCAAATTGCAAAGCATGATACAAACAAGAAATATCATCACCAACACGTTTACCAAGGTGCAATGGCGCAAATCGATGTGGACAACGATCCAACATGGCAACTGGCGCGCCATCCATCTTTCGATAAATCAAAACTGGCTTATTCAACATAGTTCGATGAAACAACTCCTCACCTTTAACATCAGTTGATATGGCCGCTACGTACCATGCATTCATCAAAAATGATCTTTTAGTATTTTTAAACTCAATCGTTTTAACTTCTGTCGCCACAATATTGCTCCTATGAATAGTTTTTTTATTTATTTATTTATCTATTTATCTTGCTATTGTTTTAAATCCAAAACTAATCTGGCAGATTGAGAACGCGAACAACAAGGCGTAAACATTTTTTTCAAATCTTTATCTTCATCACTCAAGCAAACATCTCGATGATCAGGATCTCCGTCGATCACCTGCATGACACATGTTCCACAAATTCCCTGCTCACATAAAAGAGGCACATCGACACCAGCGCCAATTAAAGCTTGAGCTACCGTCACGTCTGCAGGAACACGAATGACCAGGCCAGTGGGTCGATATTCAACCTCGAAACTCCCATCATCATCTTTTACGATGGGTTCAGATTTAAAAAATTCAAAATGAATTTGTGAGTCAGGCCAAGCTAAATCTTTAGCTGTTTGAATCACATGCTCCATAAAACCCTTAGGGCCGCATACATAAATATGCGAATTAGGGTCTGTGTTTTTTAATACTTCAGACACTTTTAATTTTTGCTCTTCATCCCCATCATCAAAATGAAATTGCACTTTTGATGAAAAAGGTGATTCGGTAATTCTTTCTAGAAAAGCTGTTCTTGAACGAGATCTTGAACAGTAGTGCATCTCAAATGAAGTAGCATCATCAAAAAGCTTCTGAGCCATCGACAAAATAGGCGTAATGCCAATACCCCCGGCGAACAAAACAGAGTGCATAGCAACAGCTAAGGGGAAATGATTTTTGGGGTGGCTAATTCTTAATTTAGCTCCCAGAACAATCTCTTCATGCACACTCTTTGAGCCGCCTCGACCATTGGTCTCCAATAAAACCCCAAGCTCATAAGCTTTGCGGTCAGCAGATGAACCACAAAGGGAGTAGGGCCGAATCAGGCCATTGGGTAACAGAATATCAATATGAGCGCCAGCAGTAAATTTTGGCAAATCCTCACCCTTGGGATCCACTAACTCCAAGAACATAACGCTATCGGCAATCAATTCCTTCTTGCTCACCTTAACGGCTAAGGTATCACCAACTATTTGATTAACACTCATTCAGAAACTCTTTCGATATTCATATAAATTCATTATTTAAGTAATATATTTTTTATTTAGTTAGTAACTTGCAATTAATATGCCAAACTCAATAAATATCCTTATCTATTTGATTAATATTGATATTTATAATTTAATTAGTTTAATCAACTAATTTTTAATCTTTATTTTTCATCATTTAATTAAATTGTTAAAACCTATGATTCATGTTTTAATGAATTTTTACGAATTGAAACTTCATGGCTAAAGTTAAAAAAAGAAGCCCTCTTAAAGATAGCGAGCAAGATCTTGATACCGCGCTTTTAGCCGGTCATCTCCACTTCTCACCTGATGATGGTCACATCCAATTATTTGATCAACGCATGCTTCTGATGCATGCCTCTTCTTTTGCTGAATTGAGAAGAGAAATGGTTAGCTCCTTAGGTAGTCATAAAGCAAAGGAGCTATTAAATCGTCTGGGGTACCAGCAAGGATTTGAGGATGGCCAAAGAATCAGAAAGTTAGATACCTCTGACATGACCCAAACCCTCGCTCTAGGGGCTAGGCTCAGAGAAATTGAAGGGTTTGTGCGAAACCATCCTGTTAAAACGATGAGTTGTGATGTCGAGCGCGGTGAATTCTATGGTGACTTTCACTGGATCTCATCATGGGAAGCCCATGCACATCTAGAACATTTTGGTATCAGCGGAACTCCTGCTTGCTGGATCATGAATGGCTATGCAGATGGTTTCAGCACTGCAGCCACCGGCATCCCTATTCATTGGCGAGAAATTGAATGTGTTGCTATGGGACACAAACAATGCCGAGTGATCGGCAAACCCATTTCTGAGTGGAGTGATGAAAACACCGAAGAAACTAGTTTTTTACAAATTGACACTTTTGTTAGCAATCCCAGTGAGCAAAACATCACCAACCAACAAGAAGATGCTTCATTTGAAGGATTTGTCGGTACTTCTGCCGGATTTAATGCTGTGGCTAATCTTGTCAGAAAAGTAGCCCCAACCGATTCAACGGTTTTATTTTTTGGCGAGAGTGGTGTTGGTAAAGAGTGTTTTGCCAAAGCACTTCATTCCATCAGCCCTAGATCATCACATCCCCTCATCTCAATCAACTGTGCAGCGATTCCACCTGAACTCGTTGAAGCTGAATTGTTTGGCGTTGAAAAAGGTGCATTTACAGGCGCAGACAAATCCAGACCTGGTCGATTTGAAAGAGCTAATGGTGGCACACTCCTCTTAGATGAAATTACAAGCCTGTCACTGGCTGCACAAAGCAAAATTTTGCGCGCTATTCAAGAAAAAGAAATCGAGCGCGTTGGTGGCACAGAAGTCATTAAAACAAATGTAAGAATCATTGCAGCTTCCAATAGAGATCTCAGAACCGAAGTTGATGCAGGTAGATTTAGACAAGACTTGTTTTATCGACTGAATATTTTTCCAATTGATATTCCACCACTACGTCAACGTCGAGAAGATATCCCTTTATTGGTTGCACTCTTTTTACAAAGAAGCACTTTGCGCTCGAATAAAAAAATATTGGGTCTAAGTTCGAATGCTTATGCTGCTTTATGGGACTATGACTGGCCCGGCAATGTCAGAGAACTTGAAAATATGATTGAGCGAGGGGTCATTCTTGCCGAAGAAAATAGCGTGATTGATATTCAACATCTTTTTACCTCTGGTGAAAAGCTCAAAATTGACTCATTTAACCTAAGTGCCAGCGGCTCATTAGTCAAAAATGAATTAACTGATGACACTCTTAATGAAAAGCAAGCATTAGCAGATAGTCTTTTAGAGATGCTGCCCTCTTTTGATCAAATTGAAACTCTCGTTTTTGAGCGTGCAATGCAACTCAGTAACGGCAATATCTCTGCAGCAGCAAGGCGCTTGAAAATGGGGCGCGCCCAAGTTGAATATCGCCTTAAAAAACACCAATTAGTTGATAGTGGAAAGTAATTGCCCCAATTTACCCATAATCGACAAAAACAAAAAAGGCGCACATGGCGCCTTTTTTGCTAATGCTTGATCTGAGGATTTAGAAACAAATCCCAAATAGACCATCAAGACCTGGCGTTTGGAAACGCAAACAATCCTTATGACCAATTCCATTTTCAGCTAATGATTTGTCGTAATCAGGCTTAAATGGCTGATTGCCACTTAACCAAGTTACTGCTGACCAATCAATCTTAGCAAAGTCTGGATGTGCCCCGTAATACTGGGCTAAGGGTCCTACAAATAAATCGCTGAACTTCATGCTTGGCGGTAATGGAAAAGCGGCTGTGCCGTAAAACATCAAATGCTTGTCCCAACCGACGAACAACAACTGATTACCATGGAATTTATCCAAGGAATCCCTTGAGGCGAACTTATATTCTGAAACTGCTGCAACTGCCATAAATCCCCCTTAGTTCTTAGTTGTTTGATCACGCCACTTGGCGAAGTTCTTTTGATCTTCTGATCCCACGAATGGACCGTTTTCACGTCCCCATTCAATGTCGTAGTAAGCAGCAACATTTCTTATTGGATCAAAACCTTCAACCGTTGGATTAGTACCTTCTGGGAAACAATTACCTTGGAAGATTTGATGTGGAGGAATCCAAGACTGGACAAACTTCTCTGGCTCATTGTCAAAAATCTTATGACAGAATGTTGAACAGAACTGGAACTTCTCACCCATGTAAGTGCCTTCTTCATAAGCCAATTGAGTCGGATCATCTGGCTCTGTATAGAACACAGGAATCTGACATAACTGACAAACACGCGGTAAACCAGCAGTGAAGAATGGCTTACCTTCATCTTCCAACTTTTGGAAATACTCAAAACGTGGACGGTAATACTTAGGGAAGGTATCAGGATACTTAGCATCTAACCAATCCAACTCTTCTTTGCTTGGAATCCATGTGTGGAAGTTAGTCAAGAAGTTAGCGCTATTGAATGTCAACCAAGCTTGGTGAGTGATATGTTCTTTTTCTTTACGTACTTGCTCTACGCACTCTGGTACCTTGATACCGTAACGAGCCAAGTCGTTGAACAAGGCCATACCATTACCTTCAAAATAGATCTCCCAAGCTTCTTTCCAGCTCATCACGCGCTTAGGCAACATGTAATCTTGCATCATGCCAACAAGGGTTAAGAGACGTACACCTCTCCAGCACCACTTATCAATCCATCCCTGGACGATAGGCACGTTTTGTGGATCTTGCTCTAACATGAACTTGATCACTTCAAGACCCAAAGTCATGTGACGTGATTCATCAGACTGAGCTGAGAATCCAAATGTCATCGCAGCCATGTCACCGTTGTATGCGGCACCTGATACAAATGGTACAAACAACAAGTTTGTTAATACATACTCAAATGAGAATGAGATCGCTGTAATGAACTCAAATGGACCTGCTGATAATGCATCTTCAAAGAATGACTTTGGTACTGAGTAGTACCACATGCGGTCAGCTTTGTGATGCCAGTCATCTAAACCGTTATAGAAACGGTTGTAGTTAGACATAGCGTGGATCTGTGTTTGTGCGTGACGTAATTCGTCAATAGATTGCATTTGGCAAGCTACTGATGCGCCAACACCCTTGAACTCACGACCTAAACGAGCGTAACCTTTGTGTGCTTCATACTCTAAAGGTGTAATGCCATTCAACCAAAGCTTCAGGGCGTTAACATAACGAGCATCAGTGACAGTTAGGTGACCATTGTTTTGAGCGAATGCGTCAATAATTGCATATAGTTTGCGCTCTTTTTCTGCTTGGTATTTCCAGTAAGCATCCACTGTCAAACGGAACGGATCTTCCCATTTATCCCAGTCATGAATCTTGATGCCTTCGTAGGCTAGCTGAGGATAAATTTCCTCTTCCTTTTGATAAGTTGCGTCCCATGCAAGGTCACGTGTCATCAAATGGTATCGCTCTTTTAAACCTAACTTCTTTTTAACGTTCATATCCATGATTTATATCTCCGTCTCTAAATATTAGAAATTTAATTCAATGCCGATTTTCTTGGCACGTTCTTGTAACGCAAAAGAAACATCCGCTAATGCAGCGTCAGCCTCTACACCTAAAGCAATTTTTGAAACTGGTACCAATGCGGCTTTGGCTTTCTGGGCCCAAGCACTTGCCCATTCACTTAACAAGGCTTTGTTCTCAGGTGACTCAGCAGCAGCCGCTTTAAGAACAGCATCAACCCACTTTGCTGTTTCAGCTTGCCAGTCAGCCATGAACACAGTCATCATGCCGATTGTTGGACCTGATTTAACTGCCCAAACACCGTCAACAGCTTCTTTGTATACCAACGGGTATAGCAAACCATCTAAAGCAAAGTTTTGGGCTACAAACAATTCCATCACATCACGAGTGATCAATGTTTCCTCTACGAACTGACGTAGTGGTTGCCAATCGGCATCTGTTTCCCATGAGGCTTTACCGGCCTTAAGAGAATCTACATCTCCTAAAGCTAAACCTAAACGTGTTAAATATTGCGCAATACCTAAATGGTCAAAACTAGCATAAGTACAAGCTTGATTCAAAGCAGTGCCGTAAGCGTAAGCAGCCATCATGTTGTTATTCATGTTGGCGCCCCAAGCTACGTGACGCAAAGGCATTAATGTTTTCAACGCAATGGCTTTGACTTCAGCATTCAAAGAATTCTCTAGGCCGCGCTCTTCAATAAAGTCAAAACTCTTCTCAATGGCGTCTTGCTGACGAGCACGTGCTTGCGTATAGGTACCATAGTAAAACTGACGCGGATCTTTTAATACGTACCAGTCTTTTAGAACAATCTTTGTACGGCCCACATCATGGATCTCGCGTGTGGGATCCCATGTTGGTCTATAGTGGAAGTTATCTGTTGGCTGAAGGTCATAAGTAGCCTCTTGATAACGAGAAGCTACCTTGTCGCCAAAACGCTTTTCAATGTGCTTAAAGGTATTTCTAAGCGGCTTTAAAGCAATCGTTTGTAAATCAACTTGCATATTCATGCTCCATAAAAGTGAAGTCTTGCACTAAAACACTATCTTTCGCTTAATGTTAATGCAAAGATCGTGCCAAACTCGTTCATGATCAATATATATGGGCTTTCTAGCCCGGTCATTCAGGGAAAACCACTAACTTGCAAGCAATAGAAAAAGTTACAAATTTGTAAGCCTTGTAACGCTCATGTTACAAATTTGTAATATTCCTGACTTATCTTATTTTTTGATTAAAAATACGGGCTTACTTTTTATCTTCTTTTTCTAATCGATAAGCGACTTGACGGCGGGTTACACCCAGTAATTCTGCGGCTTTGGCAATATTACCACTGGTTTTCTTAACCGCCGCTTCCATCAACATTAACTCACAATTTTCTAAAGAAATGCCATCTTTGATCATGACTTCGATCATTGCATCAATCGAAGTCATATTTTGAGTGCCAACTCGACCCAAAATACTCAACTCCACTTCTTCAGAGAAGATATCGGCTACTCCAGCAAAAAGATGTTTTAACTCTACACGCTCATCAGATGCCGTGAGTAAGACGCCTCGCTCCATCATATTCTCTAATTCACGAATATTTCCCGGCCAGTCATAACTCATCAACATACGCATGGCTTTATCTGTGACGCCCACTACTCTCTTGTTATGAAGCAATGCATATTTCTTAATAAATGCCTCTATCAATAATGGGATATCTGCTTTTCTGTCGCGTAAGGGTGGAATGTTGACGGGGTAGGCGTTTAGGCGATAGTACAAATCAGCTCTAAATTTGCCATCCTTTACAGCTTTCTGAAGATTCACATTGGTAGCCGCAATTAGGCGCACATTCACCTTACGCGTTTTAATATCTCCTAAGCGCTCAAGCTCACCACTTTCTAATACACGCAACAACTTAACCTGAGCAGCCAAGGTAAGGTCACCCACCTCATCTAAAAACAGAGTTCCACCATCTGCTCGCTCAAAGCGGCCTGGTCTCGATTGTTGCGCTCCTGTGAAGGCTCCTTTTTCAACACCGAATAATTCAGACTCTAATAAGTCATTCGGTATCGCTGCGCAATTTAATGCGACAAACGGTTGATCTAAACGATCACTGTTGTCATGTATCCAATGTGCAAATACTTCCTTACCAACCCCGGTTTCACCCAATAAAAGAACTGTTATCGGTTTTGCAGCTGCGGTTGATGCTAAATCCAAAGCTGCTTTAAAAGGCTCCGACTCACCAATAATGTTTGCCGGTAAAGCTTTCTTACTTAAAGATGCTCGCAAGCTCACAACCTCTTCTTGCAAGTCAATCAAGCGACCAGCAATATTTTCTGGTTTGTAATACTTTAAATAATCTTCAGAGTCTTCCCAATGCTCTAGAAGACGAGCCTCAATATAACAATGGTGATCACCCTTACAAACACATTTGGTTTCTTTAAAAATAACCGGACGACCTACAAAGGTAGACACATAACCAGATGCATACCCTACTTGAGTCCAACACTCTGCATCTGTACCAATGCCAAACTCTTCCAAATGGGTTTGAGCTTCCCAGGAGTTTTCCCAAACAAACTCACCTGCAAATTTGCCGTTGGGGATATCCATTTCTAGTTTTCGCTTTTCAACACGAACCATGCCTTTAAAAGAATGGAGTGCTGGGCCCAACATAATGCCTGCTTCAGGTGAATCATTACTGGGTAGACTTTTTGCTAACTCTGCATCGCGCACGCCTGAGGCGTAACCAAGACGCACCAATAAACCTCTAGCACGCTCCAATCCCAAAGACTGAATAATCTCACTACGAAATGCGCCCATTGCAGCAACGTGCATGAGCATCATGCGATTTTCTCCTAGCCAAATCTCACCTGTTTCAAATGAAAATTTAAGCTTAGATCGCAAATCAACTAGTTCTGGCTCCAGAACTTTTTTCAACAATATCTCCGATTATTTAATTTTGGTACTAATCCTATTTTCGTCTATTTTTACAATTTTGTAACAAGAAAAAACCCTCAAGAACAGGAGCTCTTGAGGGTCTAAATATAGATTGAGTTACCTCAACCTAAATCCACACAGAAACTGGTTTAGTCACCGCCGCGCATAAACTGCACTTGGAACTTAGCCGGTGGGCTTAACTTAGGATCGATCAAACCTTTGAACTGACCTGTTGTGCAACGCTTAGATTGCAAGTCAACCAATGAGAATGAGTCATCGATAGGAATACCAGATCCTTTGTTTACAGGATGGTGGGCATCTGGGTGAGCTTTACCAATCGTAAATGTCTTCCAAATTTCGCCCTTCTTATCGTAAATCACACTACGGTTAATCGTGTTGGTTTGAGCATCAATGTAAAGCAAACGCTTACCGATCGGGCTTGGATCAACTGGAGCACCCTCAACTGTGTAAACTTTACGCAACTGCCATGTGATTTTCTGGAAACAACCACCTTGACCACCAAAGTCAACAAACTTGTAGCCATCAGCTTCTTTAGGCATATCTTCAGCTAGTTGCAAATTGTTATGGTAGTAGTAAGGCATCATAATTGTCTTAGCGCCTAAGTACTTCCATGTATAGGCTGATAGACGATCGTTATAACCTTCAAAGTCTTGAATCATCAAGTCAGCACCCAAGAATGAGTCCGTTACTTGACCAGTTGCCAAACGACGCACGCGGCGTTGGAAACCTAAGTACAAATAAGCATCATCTTTCTTAGCGTCATCTTCATAACGTTGAATCAACAGCTGAGTGTTCTTCAAATCAGGAGGGGACTCAACAGTCATGTAAATCCCACGGAACAAGTTAGAAGCATTACCAGGAACATTTGGCTTTGGATCGTGCTCTACACGGTGAGTAAAGTTCAAGAAATTGAAATGCACTTTCAATGTCTTATCTACTTGACCTGTAGCCAAGTTACGATACTTCCAGTAGAAAGGAGAAATGGTACCGTTATCCCCCCAGTTCACACCATACTTATAATTCCACATGATCTTTTCAGCAGCACGTGGATCGCTCATTGATGGTTCATCCAAGAATGGACGACCAGCAACGAAACCCTCGATGTCTCCTAGTTTAGGACCCAACTTGGCTTTATTCATATTGACACGTGAAGCCTCAACATATGGCTTATTCATATCAAATGAAGTTGTCTTGCCAACAGGCATCTCTGTCCAACCACGCTTAACCATGTCATACATCGCAGGATCTAATGTATCTTTGAACTGATCAACGTTTTTAGCTGTGAGAACAGTACCCTCAGTTAGGCCAGGGAATGTTGGAACACCATTCTTATACGGGAAGAATGATCTTTCCAAATCAGCTTCTGTAGCAGCAGATGCCATACTTGCAGCACCTACCGCCATCAAAGCTACTACTAAAGCGGAAAATTTTGTTTTCATTATTTAATAACTCCTTAATTAAAACTTGTAACGCATTGTCACGTAAATATCGTTCTGACCAAATGCTGTTCCGATTGGACCAGCACGGAAACGACCTAGAGGCTCAATACCACCTAAACCAGAGTCATACTGCTGGGCCCCATTTGCGCCACCATTAACACCCATATTGGTAAATGGGGCCAATTGGTTGGCTGAGTGTGCAGAGCTCCATGCTTGATTAGGTTGCTCTGTACCAAACTTAACGTTAGCACCAAACTTGAATTTCAAGTTATCTGTTGGTGAGTACTCTACAGCCGGAGCAACCACGTTAGCTTGTGCACGGAAATCACGGGCAAAGATTACTTCTGGGCTCACACGATCTTGCATCAAGAATGCTTTAACCAATAATGTACCTATAACATTATTTTCCCAATCAGGCATACCACTCATACCCCAAGGACGTTGCTCTTTTTCATGATTAAAGATGTGCTGGAAGAACAGCTGACCAGAAAACAATACTGTACGCTCTGTACTAATAAATGGCACGAATGTTGGGCGGTCAACACCGATTACAGAACGCCATACTGCATTTTTAGAATACAACTCTGGACGTAATGTATTGGCAAACTCTTCACCCTTTGTGTAAGCACCCTCCAAACGAATCGCTGCGCCAATTGACTCTGCTTGGAAGTCCATTGAAGCACCAATTAAGTTCACGCGTGGGTAAGCAACCTCAAACAAAGGAATATATGATCCCGTTGTAGTTACTGGAACCGTAGATCCAGTAGGAGCATTTGTTGCAAGCGTTACAGGACCACCCATAAATGGATTATCCGTTCCTTGAGAACGCATTCCACGTAATGACGGCAACTGTGAACGGTAAGTCAAAGCATTTAAAGAGAAGCTGAAACCTTCTTTAGTTATACCTTCAAACTTCAAACCTAATTGAGTGTTGTCTAAACTCCAGTTTGGCAAGTCAACCTTATTGATACCAATTTGACCTGGTCCAAAGTTTGTTGATAATCCACCAGTTGGATTAGCGGCACCAAAGTTACCCACTGTACAACCATTATCCCAACAGTTTGCCAATGAACGGAACAAGTTACCCGCATCTAAGATGCTGTTTGGTGTACCGCCCTGTCCTAGGTTATTAGGGCGGAAGCGATCAAAATTCCAAACAGCCGAAATATTACGGTCTTGCATATTTTCGCTACCACCCATGCGGTACTCAGCTTGAGCAATCCACATTGGGATACGAATATCTTGCAATTCGTCATAAATATTGTTTCGGGAATAATCAACTGGGTTGATCACATCTAGAACGCGGAATAAGTCAGTGCGACCCCAAACAACCTGTTGTTTACCGATCTTAAGGAAAACGCTTTCGTTACCATCTAACTTAACATCTTTAGTTACGAAGGCTTCGCGAATAAAATCTAGGCGATCATTAAAGTCTGGCATTGCTAACTCAGACTTTGTCTTATTACCGTAGCCACCGAAGTCACGGCAACCTCTTGAATCAACATCACATGGACGAACCGGAACAGCAAAACTCAAACCAGTAGTGCTATGAGCGCCATGCCAACCAGCACCTAAAATTTGAAGACCCGTATTTGTATTGTTTGAGCTATATTGACGGGTTGGATCAGACAGGGCATTAAGAGCGCCTGCACCCAATGCAGTCAAGGTTGAGTTGACTCCTCCGTATGGATCATAAAAAGAATTTCCTGGAAGAGTCGTTGGAGTAGTGCTTCCATAAGGAGGAATACCCACGTTAGCAACATAATTGTTTGATACTAGTGCATGTCCGTATGGCGTTGTTGGAAGTGCACCCACTAGACTATTTGTCATATTTACTGCGCCACCAGCATTCTTACCATACTCTTTATCGTTAAGGTCATACACCCCATCGTATGTTGCACGCAAAATGCCGCGGAACCTCCAACCATCGCTAAGATTCTTTGTCATCTCTGACTGAAGAGTGTTGCGGAACTTAGCTAAGCCAGCACCTTCACGCTTTGCAGTATGGTTCTCATAATAAAGATCTGCATTCCATGGATCACCACTGGTGATACCCATATCTGGCAAGGTTTGAGCAGTAACTCCTGCTCCTGCAATTGCTAATACAGCAGCAAGGACTATCGCCTTTGGCTGTAATGCTTTGCGCCATTTTTTATTGTTCATAACTACTCTCCTTATCGAACCTTATTACAACTTCTAAATTAAAAAACCTACTCTTATTACCGTTAAAATACTGCTTTCTCGAGATTTTTTATCTAGGGACTTTTCCCATTAGTGATTACCCCTAACTATCTCGAGATTTTTTATACTATTGATTTAATTGATTTTTTGTTAAATTATTCCGAATAATTAGAACTTGTTAGGTGGTAGTGTTGTTTTGACGCAACCACCACCCTTCAAATATTTAATGATCTCTTTGCAAGATGCCATCAGCATCACGATGCACACCAACGATGAATTTTGGTTTGAATGCCATTACCCATGCTGGTACCAAAAGTACTGCAGCAACTGCATTCAAGGCCAACATCACCGTTAATAAAAGTGCAGCATCTGATTGGAAGCGCAGATCTGAGAAGATCACCCACATGATCACGCCAGCAATCAATGTCGCGGCTGTAAAGCCTACAGCTAAACCAGTTGTACTTAACGCGCGTAAAACTGATTCTCGTAAATCTTGCGTGGCTTCATACTCTTCACGGATACGGTCCATGATGTAAACAGCGTAGTCGATACCAACCCCGACTCCAACGGCAATCACAGGAATGGTATTAACGCTTATACCAATGTTCATTAAGCCCATATAACCGTAAGTCAAAATCGTTGCAAACAACATTGGTAATACCATCAACCAACCAGCATGAAGTGACTCGTAATAGACCATCACAAAGATAAAGGCCAAGATCATCACTAGCGGTGTAATGATCATCGTATCGACATAGTTCTCTTCGTCAATCGCTGCGCTCACTCCAATAATGCCGCCACCTAGCAAGAGCTCAAAGTTCTCAACTGTGCCATTGATCTCTTTAACCAAATTCTTAGAGTTCATCACAATGCGCTCGAGAGTTGTTGCCTGATGATCCTTATAGAAGAATGCCAAAACAGCATCTGTACCTTGTGGGTTCATAAACTCTTTCATGGCACCTGGGATGGGGCTTGAGAGTTCGTACGCTGACATCAAACCTGCTACCTCCAGTTGCGTATCAGGAATCTGTGCCCAACGTGGATCACCACTGTGCGTCAACATATTAACTTGACGGATCAAACCTGGAACCGCTTTGTAACCGCCCAACTCAGGATCTTTCACCATCATCTTGTCACCGAACTGCTCCATCGCGTGAACGACTTCTGGACGAGAAATACCACCATCATCCTTAACTCTTGCCACCACGAACAACTCCTCAGAACCTGGGAATTTTTCATTGATAGATTTAGCAGAAATGTTGTAATCGTGAGTACGGTTCAAAATCGGTGAACCTGGCTCAGATTCACCAAACTTCACTTGAGCGACAAAGAAAGAAGCCACAATCACTAAAAGTGCTGTGCTAATCAAACCAATCCTCACGTTCAAAGGTGTCACCAAAACTTTAGCGAAGTTATATAAAACAGCGGTTGTACCTGAACGGTTATTTTGTGTCCTCTTAGGCGCTGGCAAAACAGTCAAGAACAACGGCACCATAAAGTGAACAGTGAAGATCACAGAGAAGCCCCAGAAACCAGCGTAGTAACCTAACTTGATATTGATAGGCGCTGCACCTAAGGCAATTACAAAAATACCAATTGCATCAATTGTGATCGCCAATGAACCTGGTCTAAATAAAGCATCTAAAGAATTACGTGCTGCCTTCTTACCATCTTTGGTAATTTCCAACTCATAGTAATAACGCTCAACCAATTGAACACCGTGAGAGGTAGCTCGAGCAGCAATCAAAAACGGAATCGTCATTGAAAGTGGGTCTAATGTGTAACCCAAAACCGTCATAAAGCCTAAGCCCCAAGCCGATGACAAACAAATACCCAATAAAGGTAATGCCACACCGTAGAAGCGACGGAAATAAAATACGAGCAAACCAAAAATCAAAACCGCTGTGTAAAGCAAAATCTGCAAAATTTGATTAAGGTATGTATAAACCCAACCTGTTAAAACTGGTAAACCTGTTGCATGAATCAACGCGTTATCTGTTGCGTATTTAGCACGTAATTCAGTTAACTCAGCAAAGGTTTTTTGATAATCAATCTCACCACCCTCATTCATCTGACCTTTGATGATGGCCGACTTTAAATCTGGGGACACCATTAATCCATAAACTCTTGGGTTAGACATGACGTCACGTCTCATTTGATCTAATTCTGCTTGAGAATATTTCTCAGCAGTTGGATCAAAATATAAAGCTGCTCTAACGTTGCCACTCTCGTCTAAGGTAATTTTTCTTGTGAGGCGATGAGTTAAGCTGCTGACCAAATTATGGTTAACGCCAGAAAGTGAATCAACACCTTGCGTTAAGTTTTCAATTAACTGCAAAGTCTCATTAGTAAAAATATCACCATCTTTAACTTCTACGCTAACAACAACAGCACTAGCGCCACCAAAGTCATCTTTGATTTCGTTATGCAATTGAATGAATGGATGACTTTGTGGCAAAAGATCTTCAAAGTCTGTGCCCATCCGCACGTTAGGAAGCAATGATGCAAAGCCTAAGCTGATTGCAAAAATAATCCCGAGAACAATTTTAGGATTATCGAATAGCCATTCTTCACCAACGAGAAGGATTTGAGTTAGTTTCTTTTTCACTTTTTATTCCTAGTTCTTTGCAGTTACTACTTTCCATGCGCCATTACCACCGGCGACAAGGAAGCTTCCTTTACCAATTGCAGCCACACCTTTTAAGTAAGGTGCCCCAAAGTTTTCTAGCTTGACAAGATTCCACTGTCCGCCGTTAAAGCTCAAGACCGTGCCACCTAAACCAACGCTATAAATACGACCATCTACATTCACTAAGCCGAACTGTGACAAGCCCGTTGCATTCTTGGTGCTTGTCCAGCTTGCACCACCATCTTTGGTGTGCATGATGATTCCTGTCAAGCTCGTAACAAAACCTTCACGAGTTGATGTAAACATAGCCGCATAGGGGTAGAACTCTGGACCAATTGAAGATGTTGCCCATGTCTTACCACCATCAGAGCTTTTCTTGAAAGTCCCGTATTCACCTGTCACAACTGCGTTTTGACCATCGATAAATTGGATCGTGTTGAACATGGCATCTTCGTTATTGGTATTCACATTCCATGAACTACCGCGATTGCTACTATTAGCAATACTTGAATTACTGCCTACTATCCAATAGCTATTAGATGGCCCACAAGCTAAACCTAATGGTCGGAAATTTTCTGGAGTCTTTGCTGATAACCAGCTTTGACCGTTATCTGATGAAGTCCAAACTTTTTTATAAAAATCAAGAGCAACAAAACTTCCGTCTGCGCAAGTTGAAACATCAATCAAAGAGACAATCCCCTTTAGATCAACGCGTGTTGGTTTTCCGCCATCATGCGGAACGACAGCAACCACGTTTTTACCAACGATGACCGCAACTTTTTGATTGGATGCAACGCCTTGAAATTGGTCAACGCGTGTTGTTATCGTATCTGCTGTTGCAGACACTGCTGTAGACTCAGATTTACCGCAAGCTGTTAGCATCAAACTAACAGCTAAAAGTACACCTGCACTCTTAAAATATTTAAAGTTCATAAAAATTCCGACTAAGTAAAGTAATCTCGAGATTATTTTTCTCTTGAATGGCTATTGGAGCAATGAGTACATACCCTAAGAGCCCTCACTAAAAAAAATTTATATCACATAATAAGTGTATGTTTTTTTTGAAAATTCTTTTAAAAAATGGTTGATATAGCGTTTACTAAATTACCGGTATTTTTCTTTCGCCAACAACCTGCTCAATTTGTTGTGCAATTGCCAAAAGTTGGGCATCAGAATTCAATTTTGAGGCAATTGTCACCCCAAATGGCATTAAATTGGGCCCTAAACCACAGGGAATTGCCACTACTGGGGCACCCGATTTACCCGTCAATTTGGCAGCCGCCCCCATGGGTGCAATTAACACATCCACATCAAACATGTCCATGGCAGCATCAATGCCTTCAGTGACTGAGAGACTTAAATCTCGGGCGCGGTCTGATTGGTATTGAGCATCATCGATGCCTTGGGTGGCATTCGAAGCTAGCAATAATGATTGTCCGTAAGGAATATGTTCTGGATTTGCCTCATTCCATGCAATCAAAGTTTCCATCGAATCAATTCCACACGGTGATCCATGCTCATTCAGAAACGTATTCAAAGCAGCCTTGAACTCTGTTCTGAAGACGCTTGATCGAACCTCTTGTAATTGCTCTGCACTAGGTAAATCACATGGGTCAATAATCATTGCGCCAGCCATTGATAATTTCTTCAACACATTTTCAAAAAATGGCATCACTGACAGAAACTCTTCTCGATCGGCCATTTGTCTGCGCATCACACCCACTCTAATATGCTTCAATCCTTGACTTGTTAAACCACCGAGGATGTTTTTTGAAGAAATTAAAGAAGCTGTGTCTTTCATATCAGGACCAATCAAAACACTTGCAACTAAGGCAGCATCCTCAACCGAACGAGTGATTGGCCCCGGAGTGTCCTGACTAGGTACCAAGGGTACTACGCCCGCGCAACTAACAAGACCAACCGTAGGTTTATATCCCACCACTGAAGAATATGATGCAGGTGTTTGAATGGAGTTTTGTGTTTCACTACCTATTGCAAACATACATAGAGATGCAGCAACTGCTGCGGCAGATCCGACACTAGAACCCTGTCCACGACCGTACTCGATGCCATGGGGGTTTTTAACAATGCCACCATTGCCACTGTAACCAGACGGCATGACATCAGAAACAAAATCTGCAAACTCTGTCAAATTTGTTTTACCCAACACAATAGCACCCGCTGCACGCAAACGCTTGACTAGCGTGGCATCATCATCAGGCTGAAAATCTCTTAAAGCTGCTGCACCAGCAGCTGCCCTCATCCCATCACCTGTCAAGATATTATCTTTTAGAAGAAATGGAATGCCGTGCAAAACCTGAAGATCATCACATCTTGCGATGGCTTCATCAGCTCTCTTAGCATCACCCACTGCTCGCAATGACACTTCGCGAACAGCATTAATTGCTGGACCATTTTGACTAATGTCATTTATTCGAGATAAATACCAATTAACCGCATCAGCCACAGATAAGCGCTTCTCAACATACAGAGCACGCAACTCAGCGATCGATCCTTGCATCAAAACTTTTTCAATATCTTTTGTCATCATGATGCCTAATACCTTTTAGTGATGCTCGTACTAGCTACTAATCATTTGCTTTAAAAGAAACGATCAAAATAAATTTGCTCTTGAGGGACAGCATGGCTTTCTCGTAAAAAATCCATCACTGCCTGAGTCATAACCGGTGGTCCTGCAATATAAAAATCTGAATTGGCGTAATCCAAATCTTCAAAACCATGCATTACTTCATGAATAAATCCTGTTCGACCTAGCCATGAATTTGTCGCATCATTGACTGCGCCAGAGACACTGGGAACAAACTGAAGTTGATGATTAAATTCGGGTAATTGTTGCAACATTTCCTCACCACAAATATCACGCGGCTCACGACCGCCATAGAAGAAAGTTAAATGTTCTTCACCACTCTTTGATTTTTGAGACCAAGCACGAGCAATTGACAACATGGGTGCCAAACCAGATCCACCAGCGACGCAAACAAGATCACGTTCACTTTCAGATCGGAAATACGCTTTTCCAAATGGTCCATCTAAACCTATTTCATTACCTAATATCAGCGCATCAAATAATACTTGTGTACCAACACCTTGCGGTACTCGACGAATCATAAAAGCCCAAACACCATCATCATTTGGCAAATTAGACATCGAATAAGCCCGCTCTCCAGAAACCCCAGGAAGTTGCAACATCGCATATTGCCCAGGAATAAAAGTGGCTGGAGATGCTGCTTGAAATTGAAACTCACGAATGTCATGAGTCACATCCGTTACTTTTATTAGTTTTACTTTTAATCTTGTTGGCGGAAACTTGGCAGGTGCATCCTCTTCCAATCGAACTTTCATAACGCAATCAGTCAAAGGCAAACACTGACAAGCTAATTGACGGCCTTTCTTTCGATCTCGATCTGATAAACCAGGAGCTGTATCAGAGAATACTTTTATCTCACCGCTCACCAACTCAAACTTACAAGTACCGCATGAGCCCACATTGCATTCATAAGGCAAATTTAAATTTGCCCTCAAGCCAGCCCTTAATAATGAGTCATCAGACCCACAATCAAAAGCAAGGTCAGAATCAGCAATCGTGATACGGGCCATTATGAGGAGACCTTATCTAAATGAACAAAAACATCATCGCCAACAAGAATAGGTTGATACGTTTTTAAATGAACGGAGCAAGGCGCTGAAATAGCCTTACCCGTTGCAATTTCAAATGCACCTTGATGAAAAGGGCACTCCACGACACCATCCTCAATCTCGCCTTCACATAAGGAAGCCTGGCCGTGTGTGCATGTGTCATCAGTAATAAAAATTTGACCTTCTATTTTAAAAACTGCCAAAGGCGGTCTTTCTGGCAAATTAATTTGTAAGCCATTACCCTCGGCCACATCAGCCACCTGACACAAACGAATAGCATCTTGTGTTTCCACTGAATTACTTGCACTCATACTTCTTCCTAATTCCAAATTAATCACTACACACCATCAAACTTAAAAACAAGCTCACCTCAAGATTACTTAAGGCAGAGTTTTCCAATCAACATCTAAAGGACTTAACAACTTGAGCGTTAAAGAAATATGCTGAAACTTCCAAACACCGTTGATTCTTTTAACGCGAGAGGTGTAGGTGCCACCTACCCAATGAGCTTTTGCTGGTTCTTGGTTTTCACTCACCCGAGCCAATTCCCAAAGATACCAATCACATGTGGCTTGATCACCGGATTCATCAATAGCAATCTTGGGAGAAATCATGTAATGCAAAGACCAATGGATAGCATTTTTAGCTATTTCAGACAAACCTTCAGCAATATTTTTAGCTCCAGAATATTGACCAAATCCATTGGCTTCCCATACGGCGTCTTCTGCAAAAAGTGCCCCTAAAATAACTGGGTCATTTTTAAGATCTGCACCTTCAGCGTAACGTGCGACCATCGTTCTGATAGCTTCAACACTCTCAAGCTTATCAAGGCGCCTTAACAGATTTGCATCAGACATTATTTCTCCCATTACTTTGAAAAGCGTTATTTATATTTGCTCAAACTCATCAATCGTAAAGGAGGATATGCAATGACTGAAAAAATTAAAGCTGTGAAAAATTCAATTTTAATGACTGAATTTAAAACGTAATGCGCCAAAATAAAACCAGCGGCACAAACTAAAATTCCCGACCAATTAAATGCTTCTTTTTTATTAAAATTAAGTTGTGACTCATTCAATCTTGGATGAACAATAAAGTAATCAGCGATCATGATTCCTGATATACAAGTGGTCAAAATGCCAAGAATGATAATAAATGAATTAAACCAATCCAAAATTGACCCCAGCAACATGAAGATGGCAATCACGTTGGCCAAGATCACAAACAACAAACGACCTGGTCTCCAATTTAAGGCAGCATCCATTAAATTGGTTAAGGAGAGTGATGCGCTATATGTATTTAATACTTGAGCTTTAGCTTGAGCCAACAACATTAAAATTGCGCCTAAGACACCGCCAAACACAATAAAGGCAGCAGCTACGCTATCTGGACTTTCAAGGGCTATTTTTTGTGCTGCTTCTTGCGTCATGCCGGTACTGACATAGTAGGCAACTAACTCAGTCATGCCTGCATACATCACAACACCGCCAATAAACAGCATGCCAATATCCATGAATGCGTTCCCTAAAAATGCAGCAATCGCCACATCCTTTGAACGGCGCGCATAGCGCCCTAGATCCCCATCAATTAATGCTAATGCACCGGCTGAGCCAATTAAGATATTCACACAAAATGCTAATTTATCTCCCCAAGTTGCTGCCTGCATTTTCGTTAATACTTCAACGGGTAATTGAGAGGTAAAAGTTGTGACCTCAGCCACTGAATAACTTGAAGAACCAACAACACCCCACATGATGTAGACCAGTACAGCTAAAAACAAAACTACTAACCATGAAGAAACTTTTGTCACTAGGCCAAAACCAAAGGCTGTCAAAAGAATCCAACTTAAAGTCAATAAGCCATAAATCAAAACTTGCATTTGAATAGAATCAGCAATGCCAAAGTAGAAAAGTAGGCCTTTATACAAAAGTACGTTTTCTAAAGCAATAAAACCAATAATCATGAAACCGAAAATAATCGCTGTAATCATGGAGCCGGCTTTACCAAAACCATATATTCGAGACATCACGGTGCTTGATAAACCAGTTTTATAAGCAATGTGGCCCACACCCCAACCTAATAGGGCACCAATGATCATCACAATGAAGCCGCCTAATAATGCAATGGGCATACCTGCGACAAATGCAGTTAATGCACCAATAAACAGTTGTATTAAGGTGGTGACAATCCCTACTGTATTCCAGGAAAGTTGCAACCAACCTTGCCGGTCTGAAGCGGGAACCATTTCCAGCGCGTGATCTTCAATCGATGCGGCTATGCTATTTGTCTCTGTCATTTTGGCCTCGCTTCTTGATTATTAGTTTCAAATAAGAACGGTATCGTTTTAGGATACCGTTCAAACTATGTTTAACAAGTTATCAACCTCTTACGTCACCATGTTCAGCGACGAATCTACTCTCATCAAAACTATGTGGCACCTTAGGGTCTCCTTTATAGAGTTCAATGTGTGGCGCAATTTCTGCCATTGACATAGCCAAAGTAAATAATCGGAATGAATCCGCTGGTAATTCATTAAGAGGGAATTTGTCAACGTGGCTCAAAATTTCTTCTAAACGAGGCAACATCGCACCATAAAATGCCTGTAACTCACCCGTTGAAGAATTAACGCGCTTTTTTTGACGTTCGTTTTGTGTCGCCAAAGCCCATTGAGGAACAAGTGTTTCCAATGTTTCAAATGATTTTGGCAAAGATGTTGCAGTTGTTGTTGAATTCATAATTAATACTCGCTTACTTAGAGTGAATAAAGTTTTCTAATGTATGGTAGCCATGACGAATCAAAATCTCTTCATCTTGTAAGTGCATAAATTTCTTAGCCCCTGACTCCATAGCAGTTTGCGTATCTTCCATCGTACCCGTGTCTTCTAACCAAGCATTACGTTGCAAGCATTGTGCAAACTCCAAAGCCCAACGCTGTGAATTGGTTTTGGGTTCAGCTAAGTAATACTTGCCTTCCCATAAAGTTTTACCTGGGCCCATTGGCCAGAATTGATGCGTAAACCAAATATTTTCAGCCACATGCACCAATAGATTCGGGAAAAACACTGACAACTCAAATGAGAAGTCCTCACGTCGCGATGGGTTGATGCTTGGTGGCAACATACTTGCGCCACGTTTAGAAACTAAAGATACTGCCGCCAAAGAGTTGGCAATTTTTGCAACCGGTGTTGGTTCATTTTTTAACGACAAGCAAATAGCTGTGGTGCGATGAGGACCCATTAATTGAACATCTGACAATCCTGATGAAAATGCATTGGGGAATGATCCCGCATGAATTGTTGATACGTGATATGCCTCAGCAAAAGCATCATGCGCCACCTTCCAATTGCAGTCTAGGTATGTGTAATAGCTGAAACATTTGGTTAATTTGTCATATGGGAAATTACTCAAATGTTTTCCCATATCACCCAAATACTCTTTAAGTGGTGTTACTTCAGGTGCCGGATCTAAATTAACAAAAATAAAACCTTCCCATATATCTGTGTGTACTTTTGTTAGATCATTTTCTTCGCGTGTAAAACATGGTGAAAACTTTTCTTCTTCAGGCACATTGACCAAAGCACCTTCGGCGTTATAAACCCATCCATGAAAACGACAAGTAACAACAGCAGCCTTACTTTTACCAAATGTCTCTTCTCCTGATTCAACTACTACTTTATTTCCGCGGTGCGAACAAGCATTGTGAAAACCACGAATCTTTTGATCCTTACCGCGTATCAAAATAATTGAAGTTTTTGCAAAGCCCAACTTCTTAACTTTGTAATCGCCAACGTTTTCTATTTCTTCAACACGGCCAACTTTTAACCATGTTTTCATGAAAACTTTTTCACGTTCAATTTCATAAAATTCAGGAGAAATACAAGATTCAACTGGTATTGGACCGGTTCCTAATTCTGGGTATTTTTTTGCCCACTTTAATTCTGTTGGTGCGTTCATCATTTTCCTTTCAACGAAAAAAACTACTTCAAAATCTATTTTTTAAAAATGTTATTAATTTGGTAAGCCATATTGCTCACGAACTAATTGACCAATTCCTAACTTATCAATAATTGACATGGGGCACATGAAGGTCACACGAACAACGCCCGGTAAACGACTGATCTCAATCGACCCAGCATCTCATTGCTAGGACCTATATTCCGCGTGTAGGTATTGACATCCAACACTGGCACGGCACTCTTACTTAGAACACTCATTTGTGACCCCCACCGTAAAAAAGGTATTTCTGGGTAATAAACCCCTCTATACACATATTAGGTGCAAGTTCTAGAAAAAACAATGTAAATTACATTGTATTTTCACCTATTGACAAAAATTCTTGAATACTCGAATTTTTTGTAATTTAAAGCGCCAATAAAAAAGGCTCGTTACGTGAGTAGCGAGCCTTTTGATATTTTGGAAAATCGGGTCTAGCCGCGGGTTGTCATAACCCTTGCCGATTGGTCATACATCCCTACAAATAGCCCCATGACTTTGGTAGCCACTTTTACTGATTCTTTAAATTGCTCCATTTCTTTCATCGGCTCAACAATCAACTCCTGACGCAACTTTACAAAAGCATCCACCACAACTCTGCCCTCAGCCGACACCCGATAATTAGTACCGCGGGCAGATTTATCGTTAGCTTTTTCAATCAATCCTGTTTTTAAGAGTTTTCGAACGCTATATTGAATATTCGCCAAATCATCACGATTCATAAATCGACTGATATCAGAAAGACTCTTGGGGCGATCTAAAGTACCAATAATGTGCAAAATGACGTTGTCCTGTCCATTAAAAGAACTATCCCCAATAGTAGTGACTAAACCCATCAGATTATGGCGATCAAATGCTTGTGCGAGACAAATCAAAGTATGCTCAAACTCTGCCAAAAATCTCTCAGACTCAGTATGGGCCAGGTGCCAATGATCTAATTCGGTCGGTTCACTAAGCTCTATTTTTTGTTTTTTCATATCCACACTCTAGTTAAATACCTATAAAAAAATTATTACATTATTTTATATCGCTTAACTAAACAATCTGTAACGTACATAAAATCAGCTGGATCAACCGGCTTAAACCATTGCTTTAAACGAGTCATGGTCGACAAAGGCAAACTCATATCAATCAATAACTCATCCATTTGATGAATCGAAAATGGCACGATATTAGTACCTTTGGCATGTTTACCACCGGTACGTTTTTTCATCCAAGCCAATTTCTCAGTAATTTGTTGATTTTGAGCATCACGACTTGGTAATTGCAATTGACCGCCTAATAAATCAGCCAACCACATACCAGCAATTTCGCAGTTAAGCTGACTAAAGAAAGAAGAGTTATATCCAACAAAGGCCAGCCTTGGAACTTCAACAGGAACGATATTGCGATATAAACGGAAATCACCTTCTTCATTGGTGATTCTTCGTTGCAAAGATTCATTCAAGAAAGGTACGCTTTGTATCCAACCTGTTCCACAAATGATAATGTCAGCGTTCAATTTTTCACCAGTGCTAAGGTGCGCTATTTTCTGTCCATCAACAAGCTCTAAGCGCTCAATGCTGGTTTTCTTAAACTGAATTTTGCCATTATCAATATTTTCATAAAAACCTTCCGTTACCAAGCTAATGCTGCTTGTTGCGATTGTTTCTAGTGATCCACCTGGATGCATACCTAGTTCACGTAACTTGCATTGTTTGGTAACAATCCATTGAACTGTATTCATCATACTATTGCGAATTGGCTTCCCAACGCCGTGTAAAAACTTTTCAAAACCTTTGACGCGAATATATTTAAATAAACCTTCACCACCACGGGTTAAAAATAAATGTTTGTAATTTAGGACGTTCATCAAAAGTTTAGGAACTTTCCACATGAGATGACGCGCGATAACAGACATACTCTTGGCTGTCCCGACCAATGCTTGAGCTACATCACATGATGATTTTCCGTAACCGATCACCAAAACATCTTTATCTTTGGCATCATTCAAATTAGTAAATTCACTTGTATGGCAAAGACGACCTCCTGCAGCAACATATTCTTCAGCCCCGGGATAATCTGGAATCATGGGTTTCGAGTAAATGCCGTTACAAATCACTAAATAATCAAAATACTGTGTACTAGTTGTATTTGTTTTCACATCACGCGCAACAATCGTCCAAATATTTCTATCTTCATCAAGATCTGCTGAAGTCACTTCAGTGCTGAGCTTTAAGTCTGGCACTAAATTAAAGTGCTTAGCGTAAGCTTCCAAATATTCTTGTACTTGTTGGCCAGTTGGCCACTCTGGGAAATGATCTGGATAAGGAAAGTCTGATAAACAATAAGTTGACTTAACGTTCTGAGTTGTTAAACCAGGATAACGGCGTGAAGCGCTCCACACACCACCTACATCAGCCTCTTTTTCAAAAACAGTGACTTGATATCCAAATGTTTTCAAGATTTTCGCTGCGCTTAACCCGCCAAATCCTGCACCAATAATTGCAATATTCATTTTCATAGATGTCTTATTTTTAATCCTAGAAGGATCAGGCCATTAATTTAGGAATTGCTGGCTCATATGATTCAGGACCCATAGCAGAGTAACCACCATCAACCGCATAATCAGCACCAGTGACAAAACTAGCGTGATCAGAGCACAAGAACAAAACGACTTGAGCCACTTCATCAGGATCACCAACACGACGCAACATATGGAATGGTGCAGCCACTCTGTCAGTTTTGGCGCGATCCCCACCCGATAATTGATTCATAATGGCCGACCATGTCCAGCCTGGAGATACGCTATTGACGCGAATATGATCTGGTGCCAAATCCATTGCCATATTTCTAGTTAATTGGGCTAATGCTGCTTTACTAGTTGGATATAGCCAGCGACCGGTTTGTGCAACTGATGATGAAATACTTGTAAAGTTGACAACCGCACCACCGCCTGATTTTTTCATCCAAGGCAATGCAGCTTTCACTAGCATGGCGGCACTGATTAAATTCACATTCATTGAAGTTAACCAATCACTACGAGATGCATTAATACCATCATCGACATATACGCATGCTGCATTCACCACAAAATCAATCCGCCCAAATTTTTTAGCGGATTCAGCAACACATGCCTCTAACTGTTCATCATCAGAAATATCTGTTTGTCTAAACCATGCACCCTTGCCGCAAGCATCTGCAATAGCTTGACCACGTTCAGCATCAATATCAGCAATGGTCACTGTTGCGCCTTCTTTTACAAAAGCCTCTACCAAGCCAGCGCCGATCAAGGTTGAACCACCCGTCACAATTGCATGTTTGCCACTCAAACCTTTAAACATAAGTCCTCCGTAATGGATAAGCTGTTTCAATCGATGTTATGCATGACCTACCACCGTCAAAACCCTTTAAAAAGGGGGTTCAACAGGGATTATTTGTTTTGACAAGATAATATTAGGGCTAATTTTAAAAAAATACAATGTTATTTACATTGTATTTTTACCAATTGACAAATCCTAATAAAAGTAAAGCTTATTTAAAACTTAGAAAAAAGGCTTTAAAAAATGAAAAAGGTGAGGTTATTTCTAACCTCACCTTAAGAACTTACAAATTACTCTGTTAATTAGACTGATTCTTCAAACTGAATACCGCGTTCTTTGGCCATGGTCATGGCTGTGTCAAGAATCATGTCTTCCTGACCACCAATCATCTTCTTGCGACCCAGTTCTACCAAAATATCTCTGGCTGGCACACCAAAACGCTTACTTGCGCGCTCAGCATGTAATAAGAAAGTTGAGTAAACACCAGCAAAACCTAGTGTTAATGATGAGCGATCCACGCGCACCATATGATCCATCATTGGCGTAATTAATTCTTCGGCAATATCCATTAACTTGAACAAATCACAACCCGTTTCAATTCCCATACGCTCACACACAGCAGCGAATACTTCTAATGGTGTATTACCAGCACCAGCACCTAAGCCGGCAATCGAACCGTCGATACGTGTGGCACCCTCTTCAATCGCTGCGATCGAATTAGCGATACCCATACCAAGATTATGATGACCGTGGAAACCAATTTCAGTTTCTGGCTTTAACACTTGACGCAAAGCATGAACGCGCGCTTTCACTTCATTAGGCAACATATAACCAGCAGAGTCAGTGATGTAAACAGTTTGAGCGCCGTAAGATTCCATCGACTTGCCCTGCTGCGCTAAACCTTCGACAGTATTTAAGTGCGCCATCATTAAAAAGCCAGTCGTATCCATGCCCAACTTACGTGCATAAGCAATGTGCTGCGGTGATGTATCCGCTTCAGTACAGTGAGTTGCAATATGGACGCTGCGAGCGCCGCAATCATAAGCAGACTGTAACTCTCTCATTGTTCCCAAACCAGGAATCAACAAAACTGATATTTTTGCTTTCTTCATTTTTGATGCCACTGAAGTGATGTACTCTTCATTGGTATGCAAAGCAAAACCATGTTGTAAAGAGTTACCACCTAAGCCTGCGCCATGCGTTACCTGAATATATGGCACGCCCGCATCATCCATGGCTGTAGCAGCTTCTACCATCTGATCTACAGATATCTGCTCACGCTTGGCATGCATGCCATCACGCAAACACATGTCATGAAGAATGACTTTTTTGCCTTTGAGGTGATTGTTATCAAACATGATTAAGCCTCCACTGTTTGAGTTGGTTTTATTGCTCTTAAAGTGACTTTGCCAGACATGATGTTCTGAGCAAATAATTCAGCTGTTCTTGTGGCCGCCGCTGTCATGATGTCTAAGTTACCAGCGTACTTCGGTAAGTAATCACCCAAACCAGCAACTTCCATAAAGATAGATACTTTTTTACCGTCAAAAACGGGACCATTGACTAATTTATAACCTGGCACATATTTTTGAACTTCTTCAATCATGCGCAAGATAGATGCTTTGATTTCATCTTTCTTCGGCTCATCTTCTGTTAAGCAATAAATCGTATTGCGCATAATCATGGGAGGATCAGCTGGATTAATAATCGCCAAGGCTTTACCTTTTAGTGATCCACCCACCTTACACACCGCATCAGATGTTGTGTAAGTGAATTCATCTAAGTTAGCTCGCGTTCCAGGACCAATTGATTTAGATGCCAAACTTGCCACAATCTCTGCATATGGCACAGCTTGCACACGTGACACTGCATGCACAATAGGAATTGTTGCCTGACCCGCACATGAAATCATGTTCACATTCATTTCACCGCTGGCCGCATGCTGCTCTAAGTTCACTGTTGGGCAACACAAAGGACCAATCGCCGCAGGCGTTAAGTCAATCATCAACACACCCAACTCATTTAATTTACGTGAGTTTTCAGCATGCACATATGCAGAAGTCGCATCAAATGCAATCTGGATACCGTCACTCAAAACGTGTGGCAACAAACCATCGACACCTTCGGCCGTTGTCTTAAGGCCCATATCGCGAGCTCTGGCTAAACCTTCAGACGCTGGATCAATACCCACCATCCAAACTGGTTCTAAAAACTCACTGCGTTGAAGCTTGTAAATAAGATCTGTACCAATATTTCCAGATCCTATTAAAGCGCATTTAATCTTTGCCATTTTCTTTATCCTTTGTAGACCTACTATAGAGTAGAACTTTAGACTGTATTGCTCGTTTTTTATGTCACTTAAACGACAAATGTCATCGACACATGCCCTAATACTTGAAATTCCGCCGTAATTGCATCGCCCGCTTTAACTGGGATGGCCTCTGTAATGCCACCGCTCATCACAAAACTTCCGGCAGGCAACATTTCATCTTGCTCAGCCAAAATATTGACCAACATCGCAATCGCTTCTGCAGGGTGACCTAAAACCGCAGAAGACTCACCAGAGGCAATAACCTCACCATTCTTCTTCATCACGACACCAACTTTACTTAAATCAAGATCCTTAGGATTTAACTTCACTTGACCTGTTACATATCTTGCAGAAGAACCGTTATCAGCAACAACACTGGCTAAATCAAATTTAAATCCAGAAAATCTAGAATCAATAATTTCAACAGCGGGCAAAACATAATCGGTGGCATCCAACACATCTTGAAGTGTGCAATCAGGGCCTTGAAGATCTCTCTTCGTCACAAATGCCACTTCACACTCAACCCGGGGATGAACCATCTCAGAGGTTTTAATACCAACATTTTCGGTGCGAGCCATCTTGTCGGTTAAGAAACCAATTGATGGAACGTGCACACCCATTTGTTCCATCTTGGCTTTAGAAGTTAAGCCAGCTTTCCAGCCCGCCAACTGATGGCCTTTAGCCAAATAACGTTTTCTCAATTCAGCCTGCACCGCATAACCATCATTAATAGTCATGCTGGGATAATCATCAGTTAATTTATGGATCGCATAAGCACCCTCTTGGGCACCTTCAACGCGATCGCATAACAGGCGAATGTCTTCTTCTTTGATCGTAAGTTCTAAAGCCATTTTGATTCTTTCTAAAGTAATCGTTCAGTCGCTTAACCTGTCATCAGTTTAAAAATTGATTACAGCTTGATGCAAATATTGCGCGTTTCTGTGTAGAACTCCAGTGAATGAACGCCACCTTCACGACCAATACCTGATTGTTTAGATCCACCAAAAGCTGTTCTTAAATCTCTCAAGAACCAGCTATTCACCCAAGTAATACCCACATCAATTTTGGCAGCTACTGTGTGAGCTCTTGCTAAGTTCGTGGTCCAAATGGTGGTTGCTAAACCATATTTAGTGTCATTAGCTAATTTGATCACTTCTTCATCTGTATCAAAAGGACAAATATGACAGCATGGTCCGAAGATTTCTTCCTGTATCACTGATGCTGTTTCTGGCAGCCCTGTCCAAATGGTTGGCTCAATCCAATGGCCATCTTTTAAATCGCCTGGCATATTAGGTACACCGCCACCTGTTACAACAGTCGCACCCTCATCAACAGCTTTCTTGTAATAAGACATCACTTTTTGTTTGTGTTCTGCAGAAATCAATGGGCCGTAATCTGAACCATGATCTTCTGGACGGCCATATTTAACACTCTCCGCTTTGGCTTTAAGTGCGGCTACAAATTTATCAAAAATTGGACGTTCAACATAAACGCGCTCAGTGCCTAAGCAAACCTGTCCTGAATTTAAAAATGCAGAACGGAAAATACCGTTAACTGCTTCATCAAAGTTAGCATCTGCAAAAACAACGCCTGCATTCTTACCCCCTAACTCAAATGAAATATCACGCATACCTTCTGCTGCTGCTTTCATAATGGCTGTGCCCGTGCGTGTTTCACCTGTAAAGGTGATGGCATCCACCATTGGATGGTGCGTTAAAAACTCACCCGCAGAATCAGGACCGAAACCATTCACCACATTAAACACACCCTTAGGCATGCCTACTGCATTCATCACTTCACCTAACAATGCAGTCGTCATTGGAGATTCTTCAGAAGGTTTGACGACCACTGTATTACCACATGCCAATGCAGGACCGACCTTCCATGTCATCAACATGAATGGTGCGTTCCATGGTGAAATCACACCAACAACCCCCTTAGGGTTACGGATAGCGTAATTCACTGCACCACGACCATCGGGGGTAGACATGGTAAATGATTCAGAAGCAACGTTTTTTACAACATCAGCAAAGACTTTAAAGTTGGCAGCGCCTCGGGGAATAAAGACATGACGCATCACATGATTAGGTTGACCAGTATCTGCCATCTCTGCCGCAACAAAATCTTCAAAACGACGCGTGATTTCATCAGCAACGGCATATAACATTTCAACACGTTGATTAACGGTCATCTTGCCCCATTCACCATTCAATGCATCATGAGCAGCTCTCACTGCAGCATCGACATCACTTTGGCTAGCTTCAGCAATTTGCGCGATGACCGTGTTATCAACCGGTGAACGCTTGTCAAAAAACTTATTGGTACTACCAATGACAAATTCACCATTGATAAAATTTTTAATTTGTTTCATATACTCCTCTTTATTATTAATTTTATTAAGTAATATTTAAGCTTTTTTTAAGGCTTCTCTACCACTAAAGACGCTCTCAGGGAGATTTTCAAATAACTCATAAGTAATACTTATGTGCTCAGCCAAAATCTCTGAACATAAATGAACATTTCTTGCTAATGCGGCATCTTTAAGTGCCTCATGTTCTGCATGTAAATCACGCTTGAGATTGGTTCCATACTGCACACCTATGGAGCGATATCTTTCTGATTGCTGATATAGGATGCCAATAAATTGCAAAATCCATCTAGACTCACAAGCAGAAACTAAAGATGCATGGAATGCTGCGTTACGCTCCTCCCAAAGAGAGAATTGAGCGCTTCGCTGCTCAATATCGCCAATTGCTAATTTCTGCTCTGCTAAAGCTAGACGGTGATGAGCAGAAATCACATCGGCCTCCCATTTATCGTTACCATTTTCAATGGACTGTTTGAGCGCTTGTTTCTCTAGCATGACGCGCAACTGAGTAATTTCTTTAAAGTCTTTTAAAGACATGGGGGAAACAAAAAATCCTTTTTGACCCTCTGCGTAAACCAAGCTGTCTGCCACAAGAAGGGCCAATGCTTCTCTTAAGGTGCCTCCACTCACTTGATAGATATCCTTGAGGTGCTCAACTTTTAATTTACTTGAAGGTGTGTGAACGCCTTTAATAATGTCATTTCTTAAAGCTAAATAAGCCCCCTCGACCAAAGTCTTGGGTTCTTGCTTAATCAAATCTGAGGATTGATTTGGAATTATTCTCATGTTTAACCTTTGCCAACTGTTGGCCTAACTCTTGCATTTCTAGGTTTAATTTCATCAAACTGTGACAAGTTAGTGAAATTTATATTAAGATTGTACTTAAATATCGAGATTTTGGAACAACATTGGCAAAAAAACGCTAAATTCTTGTTTTTATTCAATTTTTAACAAATTTCGCCGCATTTCAAAGAGTTAATTAAATAAGAGAGAGTTCCTCGTGAAAAAAATCCGCAGCATACTTATTGCTAATCGATCGGAAATTGCCATTCGCGTGATGCGCGCATCCAGTGAGCTCGGTATTAGAACTGTTGGTATTTATGCCAATGAAGATCGCTTCGCACTTCATCGCTTTAAGGCTGATGAGAGTTATTTAGTTGGCGAAGGTAAAAAACCGATTTCTGCTTATTTAGATATTGAAGATATCTTACGTATTGCTAAAAAAGCCAATGTGGATGCGATTCATCCAGGTTATGGTTTTTTATCAGAGAATCCAGACTTCGCTGAAGCTTGCCGCAAAAATGGCATCATTTTTATTGGTCCAGCTCCAAGTGTGATGCGCACTCTGGGTAACAAGGTCGATGCTCGCAATGCAGCAGTAGCAGCTGGCGTATCTGTCATGCCAGCAACAAAACCATTGCCACAAGATTTGAACGAAGCCAAAAAATTAGCGCTTGCTGTCGGTTACCCTCTCATGCTGAAAGCCAGTTGGGGTGGCGGCGGTCGTGGCATGCGCGTGATTGAAGATGAAAAAGCACTTGAAGCAGAATTACCGATTGCTAGAAGAGAAGCCTTGGCAGCATTCGGTAATGATGAAGTCTACCTGGAAAAATTAGTTAGAAACGCTAGACACGTTGAAGTGCAGATCATGGGTGATCAGCACGGTAACGTGGTTCACTTATTTGAGCGCGATTGCTCAGTACAGCGTCGCAATCAAAAAGTTGTTGAGCGAGCACCCGCACCCTACCTTGATGAAGTGCAAAGAAAAATGCTTTGTGATTCTGCCATCCGCTTGATGCAAGCAGTTCATTACACGCATGCAGGCACAGTCGAATTTTTGATGGATGGTGATTCAGGTAAATTTTATTTCATCGAAGTCAATCCTCGCATTCAGGTTGAACATACCGTAACAGAACAAGTGACTGGTATTGATATTGTTAAAGCCCAGATTCACATCAGTGAAGGTGCCAAAATTGGCACACCAGAATCTGGTATTCCTACTCAAGAAAATATCAAATTAAACGGGCATGCTTTGCAGTGTCGCGTGACGACAGAAGATCCAGAAAATGGTTTTTCTCCTGATTATGGCAAGATTTCTACTTATAGAAGTGCTGCTGGTTTTGGTATTCGCCTAGATGCCGGTACTGCCTATGCGGGTGCTGTGATCACACCCTACTATGACTCTTTATTAGTCAAAGTAACTGCTTCTGCGCCAACCGCTAAAGAAGCTATTGCTCGCATGGATCGTGCTTTAAGAGAATTCAGAGTTCGGGGACTTAGCACTAATTTGCAATTTTTAGAGAATGTCATCAATCACCCTCTCTTCATTTCAGGTGAATGCTCCACTCGCTTTATCGATAACACGCCCGAGCTGTATAAGTTTCCTAAACGTCGCGATCGAGCAACCCGTTTACTCAACTTTATTAGTAGTGTGATTGTGAATGGCAACCCTGAGGTTGCAGGTAGAACATTGCCAGCATTGCCACTGGCTAAACCCATCACTCCAAAAACAGCATTCAATCATGATTTAGATGTAGGCACTAAAGATCGCTTAACTGCGATGGGGCCCAAGAAATTCAGTGAGTGGATGAGAAATGAAAAGTGCATCTTATTGACTGACACCACGATGCGTGATGCCCATCAATCGCTCTTCGCAACTCGCATGCGTACTGACGATATGATTAAGGTGGCACCTTACTATGCACATCATCTGCCTCAACTTTTCTCATTGGAGTGTTGGGGTGGAGCTACATTTGATGTGTCGATGCGATTCCTAAATGAAGATCCATGGGATCGTTTGAAAAAGATCAGAGCAGCAGCTCCGAATATTCTTTTGCAAATGTTGTTGCGCTCATCCAATGCTGTTGGCTATACCAACTACCCTGATAACGTTGTGCGTTACTTTATTGCACAAGCCGCTCAAAATGGTATTGATCTATTCCGCGTATTTGACTCTCTTAACTGGGTTGAAAATATGCGTGTTTCTATGGATGCCGTACTAGAAAATAATGCACTTTGTGAAGCTACGATTTGCTACACAGGTGACATCTTTAATCCGAATCGTGCTAAGTACAACCTCAAGTACTACCTTGACATGGCAAAGCAGCTTGAAAAAGCTGGTGCTCACATTATCGGTATAAAAGATATGGCTGGCGTTTGTAGACCCTTAGCTATTACTGCCCTTGTCAAAGCCATTAAAGAAGAAGTCGGTTTACCTGTTCACTTCCATACGCATGACACTAGCGGGGCATCAATTGCTTCTGTATTAGCTGCTGTACAAGCTGGTGTTGACGCAGTTGATGGCGCTATGGATTCAATGAGTGGTTTGACTTCACAACCAAGCTTAGGCGGCATCATTGCAGCCACAGAAGGATCAGATCGTGATTCTGGCATTACCCTTAATCAGATTCGACCAGTCTCTACATACTGGGAAGGTGTTCGCAAATACTACTCTCCATTTGAAGCAGATATACGTTCTGGCACATCAGATGTTTATCTTCATGAAATGCCAGGGGGCCAATACACCAATTTAAGAGAGCAAGCCCGCTCTTTAGGCATTGATCAACGCTGGTCTGAGGTATCTCAAGCCTATGCTGATGTTAATCAGCTATTTGGGGATATTGTTAAAGTAACACCAAGTTCTAAAGTAGTTGGTGATATGGCTCTTTATATGGTCACCAATGATCTAACCCCAGAGCAAGTACTTGATCCAGCCAAAGAAATTAATTTCCCTGAATCTGTAATTTCTTTATTCCGTGGTGAAATGGGATATCCAACCGATGGATTCCCAAAAGCTCTCAGTAAGAAAATTTTAAAAGATAAGCAAGCTATTGTGGGTCGCGCAGGCGCACATCTAGCAGCTATTGATCTTGATAAAACCAAACTTCAGGCGGAAGAAAAGATTAATCGCCACATCAGTGATACAGAATTAGCCTCATACTTAATGTATCCAAAAGTATTTACTACTTTTGCAGAACATCATAAACATAATGGCGATGTATCTTTATTGCCAACCCCGGTTTTCTTCTACGGTCTTAATACTGGTGAAGAAATCGCTATTGAAATTGATCCAGGCAAAACATTGGTGATTCGTCTTCAAGGTACAACACCGGTTGATGAAGAGGGTGTGGTTAGAGTGTTCTTTGAATTGAATGGCCAGCCACGCACTGTAAAAGTCAAAAAAGCAGGTGCTACCGCTACAAAAGTAGGGCGCATTAAAGCTGAAATTGACAATATCAAACATATTGCTGCACCGCTACCCGGCATGATTGCAACCATTGCCGTTAAAGAAGGTCAAACTGTTCAAAAAGGTAATCCTCTTGTGTCGATCGAGGCGATGAAGATGGAAACCATGATTACAGCAACTGAGGATGGCGTGATTAAGAAAATTCATATAGCATCAGGCAATCAAGTAGATGCTAAAGATCTTTTAATTGAATTTATTTAAATCAAAGCCAGATCATGCTCACTAATAGTTTTATGCACAATTTTCCGTGGCTCGAGTGCTTAACACCCGATGAGCTCACGCGTGTTCATCAAGATTTGACGATCAAACAAATTGCTAAAAATGAATACGTTTGTCGAAAAGGTGAAATGCCAGATTTTTGGTATGGTGTGATTTCTGGACTCATCAAAGCTAATAATGTCTCACCCGGCGGAAAATCCATTACCTATATGGCCATTCCATCAGGGAGTTGGTTTGGAGAAAGTCCCTTGGTCAGAAAACAAGTGGTTCGTTCTTATGATGCAATCGCGATGCGCGACTCGGTTTTAACCTGCTTGCCTAAAGAAACCTTTCATTGGTTATTGAATAAAAATATTAATTTTAATCATTACATCATTAATCAAATTAATGAGCGTCTGTTTCACTTTATTTCTATGATTGAATCTGAAAGATTTTTAGATACTAATTCTCGAGTAGCAAAAATCATTGCTGGCTTATTTAATGAGCATCTTTACCCTGGTCAAAGTACAGCCCTTAAACTTTCACAAGAAGAGGTCGGATTTTTAACTGGGTTATCCAGACAAAGAACCAATATGGCCCTTAAAAAGATTGAAAGCCTTGGGTACATCAAGATTAGCTATGGTGAAGTAGAAGTAGCTGACTTAGATATGCTCAGGAAAATGGGCAATGATACTTATGAGTAATTTATACGCTTCATTGAACCATCCCTTTTAAAAGTCATTATGAAAATACTTATTGTTCACGCTCACCCAGAACCAAAATCTTTTTGTAGTGCTATGAAAGATACTGCGGTTGAAACATTTCAGAGCTTAGGTCATGATGTGCAAGTATCTGATTTGCACCAGATGAATTGGAATCCCGTTGCTAGCGGGGATGATTTTGAAGTTAGAAGCCAACCCGATTATTTGGTCTACGCCCTTGAACAAAGAGAATCATATAAAAGTGGAAAATTCTCACCAGATATCCAATCTGAAATTGATAAGTTGAAATGGTGCGATGTTCTGATCTTTAATTTCCCAATGTATTGGTTTTCTGTTCCAGCCATTCTCAAAGGGTGGATTGATCGTGTTTTTATTTCTGGCTTTTGTTATGGCGGCAAACGCTTTTATGACCAAGGTGGTTTAAAAGGTAAAAAAGGTTTGCTAGCTTTCACATTAGGTGGCAGAGAATATATGTTTGGTGAAGATAAAATTCATGGCGAAATACAAACCATGTTGCGCCCTCTTCTTCGTGGCTCAATGGCTTATGTGGGGTTATCAGTACTTCCCCCATTCATCGGCTGGCATGTCCCTTATATTTCAGACGAAGAGCGCCAATCTCTTTTAAAACAGTACCGAGAGTATCTGACCAACTTAGATCAATTGGAGCCTTTGATCTTTCCGAGCTTAGCCAACTTTGATGAGCGGATGATGCCAAAAGGTTAACTGAATATTCTATTTTGAGCTACATATATCACCATATAAAAATAAACCCCTCAAATGAGGGGTTTATTTTTGGAATAACTGAATTAGTTTATGCCAATTAATGATCAATCAAAACTTGGCACCGTCGTAATTAAAATCTCATCTGCCGTTTTCTTTTGACTATCACTCAAACCTTCATATAGTTTTCTTGCTGACTCATGAATTTGCTCCATGCCAGCATAACGATTTTGAGTAACGCCTAAAACCTGGCCAATTTGCTGAACTGCTGTTGTGCCACCCATGCGAGCTTTTGCTCTTTTTAAATCGGCAAAAAAAGCAATCAGACTCTTTTCATAATCTGACCACAATCCTTGCTGCTCTTTTGTGATATTCAATTTTTTCTTTGCAGAATCTAATCGCTCCATGTAATAGTCAAAAGAACCCATGGGGCTACGATCAATTTCATACTTCTTACCGCCAATCCCTTTTTTATACTCTTGATTCATTTCCTCTCGAGCTGTAGGCTTAGAATCAGCTAAAACAGTTAAAGAGAAGAAGGTTCCCATCATGAGAACTAATAATGATTGAATCGTTTTTTTTGCGCGCAATTGAATCTCCAGTATTTGATGCTACAGTCTATTTGGCACTAGCTTCTAAAAAGAAATTTAATAATAGCTGATTAAATCTAGCTGAGTGCTCAATTTGAGTCCAATGGCCACATTGTCCAAAAACATGTAACTGAGATTTTGGTATCAAATCATGTAAACGCATGCTGCCTGATAGAGGAATGATTGCATCATCACGACCATGAATAATCAAGGTTTCATGAGTCAAAGTTTTCATTTTATTTTCATCGCTAGCTAATGCATCAACCCAACGCTGACGTGGTGCTGGGAACATCGCTGAGAAGGCTTCTTGAAATCCTGGGCGAATACTGGCTTCATAACGCAACTTCACTAAATCATCGCTCACCAAGTTCTTATTGAAAGCAAATAAGTTAACCAACTCCTTCATATGCTCCAAGGTGCCTTTATATCCCCAAACAGCATCTAAACCATCAGTTATTTCAAACTTAGTTCCAGCCGAACCCATCAATACAAGACGATGAACACGATCTGGAGCTTTTAGTGCTAATGCAAGTGCTAGACCACCACCAAATGAGTTACCGACTAAATGAGCTTTTTCAATTTTCAAAGCATCCATAAAACTGAGTGCATGGGATACCCACATATCCATGGTGTACTGAACACCGGCAGGTCTTTCGGTAAAACCAAAACCGACCATGTCCGGTGCAACAACTCTGAATTTTTCAGCCAGAACTGGCATGGTTAAACGCCAATTAGCATAAGCAGTTACTCCAGGACCTGATCCATGGATTAAGAATATTGGATCTCCTTGGCCGTGATGCTGATAGTTTGTTTTGATACCACCGGCAACAATTGACTGACCAATTTCTGGATTATTTATAACAGCACTCGACATCATGACCTCTTATATTTAACGACCTAAATCTTTAGCAGTAACGCCAGCAATACCCCAATTTTCTTTTGGCATATCGTGGATCCAAACACGCACATTCTCTTTTGGTGCGCCAACAGCTTCATGAAGTGCTTGAGTTACTTTTTCAATCACAGCACGCTTTTGGTCTTCTGTACGACCTTCCATCAAATAAATTTGTGCGAATGGCATTTGAGTATCCTTTTTAAATTAAATGAATCGTAAGCTTGTGCTACCCATACCTTGAATCTTCAAGGTAACGTTATCGCCAGCAGCTACCGCAACTGCCTCAGTAATGCCACCTGACAGAATTAAAGTGCCCGCAGGAATTTCTTCTCCGCGTGCGCCTAAGTGATTCGCCATCATGGCTATCGCAGCAGCAGGGTGACCTAATACAGCTGCGCCAGCACCAAAAGCTACAGGCTCACCATTTTTTTCAAGAACGATGCCGACTGTTCTTAGATCAATACCACCTACTGATACAGGATTACCACCAATCACAAAACGAGCTGCTGAAGTGTTATCAGCAATCACGCTCTTTAAGTCAAATTTAAAGTCACGGTAACGTGAATCAATCACTTCAATACCTGGGAGCACAAAATCTGTTGCAGCCAACACTGATCCAATATGGCAGCCTGGGCCTTTTAGTGCTTTTTTCAATACAAATGCAATTTCCGGCTCCACCTTAGGGTGAATCAATTCTGATACTTTGCACTCACCGCCATCTGGTAATGCATAGTAATCTGCCATAAACCCAAAGCATGGCGTCTCAACACCCATTTGTTTCATCTTTGCGTGTGATGTCAAACCAGCTTTAAGGCCAGCAATCTTATGGCCTCTTGCTAATTTGCGACGCTTGATTTCATCTTGAATAGCATAAGCATCATCCCAATCCATCTCAGGATAATCATCCGTGATTTTTATTGTGTCTTTTGCATTTAACTCGCAGTTTTCAAGATGCTCTGCTAGTTTTTTAATCGTTGCTTGATCTAACTTCATATTCCGTCCTTTAACCTAAATAAGGTTTTTATTAAATAAGTCCACGCGCTTTAGCAAGTGTCAATGCTGTATCTTCAATCATGTCCTCTTGACCACCAACCATACCTTTACGTCCTAGCTCAACCAAAAGTTCGCGAGCTGAAATACCATATTTCTTTTCAGCTCGTTTTGCAAATAATAAGAATGACGAGTAAACGCCTGCATAACCTAAAGTTAAAGAATCGCGATCGATACGAATCACATGATCCATGATAGGTACAACAAGATCTTCAGCAACGTCTTGAATTTTGAATACATCAACACCTGTTTCGATACCCATGCGATCACAAACTGCAATGAATACTTCCATTGGCGTATTGCCAGCACCAGCACCTAAACCAGCAGCTGCAGCATCAATACGGTTAGCACCGCACTCAATAGCAGCTAATGAATTAGCAATGCCCATCGCCATATTGTGGTGACCATGGAAACCTAATTCTGTCTTTGGGTCAAGCGCTTGACGGACTGCTGTTAATCGCTCCTTCACATCATCTGGCAACATATAACCAGCAGAGTCAGTCACATAAATGCAGTTAGCACCATATGATTCCATCAATTTAGACTGCTCAACTAATTTCTCTGGGGATGCTTTATGGGCCATCATCAAGAAACCAACTGTATCCATGCCTAATTTGCGACCCATACCAATGTGCTGCTCAGATACATCAGCCTCGGTACAGTGAGTTGCAACACGAATGCAATGCACACCTAAATCATGCGCCATTTTTAAATGATCAACGGTACCCATACCTGGTATTAACAAGGCAGATACCTTGGCATTTTTCATTTTTGGAATCACAGCAGATAAATACTCTTCATCTGTATGCGCTGGAAAACCATAGTTAACAGATGATCCACCCAAACCGTCACCGTGCGTCACTTCAATTAATGGCACACCAGCATCATCCAAACCGCAAGCAATTGATTCCATCTGCTCTAGCGTCATTAAATGACGTTTAGGATGCATACCGTCACGCAATGTCATGTCGTGAACGGTGATCTTTTTACCTTTTAAGCTACTCATGTTCTTATCCCTTTATTTCTAAATTCTTTGACTTGGTTAATTAGTAAACCAACCTACCAGACAACATTTCTTCTGCAAACATCTCAGCCGTTCTTGCAGCAGCTGCAGTCATGATGTCCAAGTTACCTGCGTATTTAGGCAAGTAATCACCCAGACCTTCAACTTCCATAAAAACAGAAACTCGATTACCGTCAAATACAGGGCCATTCACCAATCGATAACCAGGAACATACTTTTGTACTTCTTTAATCATGTCATGAATGGATGCTGTGATCTTCTCTTGATCTGGCTCACTCTCAACCAAACAGTGAATCGTGTCACGCATCATCATTGGTGGTTCAGCTGGATTAACGATGATGATCGCCTTACCTTTTAGTGCGCCACCCACTTTTTCAACAGCGCCGGCTGTTGTACGAGTAAATTCGTCAATATTCTTACGTGTACCAGGACCAATCGAACGACTAGAAACTGTTGCAACGATTTCGCCATAAGTCACTTTTTGAACGCGTGAAACAGCAGCCACCATTGGAATAGTTGCCTGACCGCCACATGTCACCATGTTCACGTTCATTTCTTTTTTACCTAAGTGATCCTTTAAGTTCACCGGGGGAATGCAATAAGGCCCAATCGCCGCAGGCGTTAAGTCAATCATCAACACACCCAACTCATTTAACTTACGTGAATTCTCAGCATGTACATAAGCAGAAGTTGCATCAAATGCAATCTGCACACCATCAGCTTTAACGTGGGGCAATAATCCATCAACGCCGTCTGAAGTTGTTTTAATACCCATTTCACGAGCGCGCTTTAAGCCATCAGACTCGGGATCAATACCCACCATCCATACTGGCTCTAAAACGGCACTTCTTTGTAATTTAGCTAATAGATCAGTACCAATATTGCCAGGACCAATCAATGCACATTTAATTTTTTTCATTTTAAAAATACCTTCTTTATTAAATTCACTAATTATTTAAATAATGCTTCGCACAACACCGCCATCGACGTGCAATGCTGCCCCCGTTGTTCCAGCTGCTAACGGGCTACTGATATAGGCCACCATAGAGGCGACTTCAGCTGGAGTAATAAATCTTTTGATTAACGAAGTAGGACGGCCTTCTGCAAAGAATTTACGTTCCATCTCTTCAACTGTTATGCCTTGATCTTTTGCCATTGAGGCAAAGAAGTTTGCAGCACCTTCTGTTTTGGTAGGGCCAGGCAATACTGAGTTAACTGTGACTCCAGTACCAGCAGCCAGCTCAGCTAAACCTCTTGATACAGATAACTGAGCCGTTTTAGTCATGCCATAGTGAACCATATCCCCTGGAGGACAGATACCTGATTCACTTGAAATGAAAATAATACGACCCCAATTTTTCTTTAACATCAAAGGTAAGTAATGCCGTGATAAACGCACACCACTCATGACATTTATCTCAAAAAACCTCATCCACTCAGCGTCGCTGATCTGCGCAAACGGAACAACGTCAAAAATACCTAAGTTATTAATAAGAATATCAACATCACCATGGGCATCTAAAAGCTTTTGCACACCCACAGCATTCGATAAATCTGCTGCGCAGCCGTGCAATAAATTAGATGACACTCGTTCTGATAAATGAGCGATTGCTTTATCCACAGAAGCTTGAGTGCGTCCGTTAATAATGACGCGCGCACCATTCTCAGCCAAAGTATTAGCGATTGCAAAGCCAATGCCGGCTGTTGAGCCGGTTACTAGCGCAGTCTTACCAGAAATCTTTAAATCCATAACGCTTAACTAAAACGTACTGAACAGCTACCCAACCCACCGAAAGTCGCCCTGAAATTATCGCCCTTAGCAATAGGTGCCATGGCTGCTAATGCGCCAGATAAAACAACTTCGCCTGCTTTTAGGCCAACACCTAAACTGCCCAATGTATTGGCTAACCAAGTAATTGAATTCACCGGAGATCCTAAAGCTGCTGCACCGGCCCCAGTAGCAAAAATCTCACCATTCTTTTCTAAAATCATGCCGCATGTATTTAAGTCAATTCTCTTTGGGTCAACTGCGTTGTCACCCAATACAAAAACGCCACAAGATGCGTTATCAGCCACCGTATCTTGAATTTTAATTTTCCAATCACGGATTCTTGAATCCACAATTTCAAAGCAAGGCATGACACATTCTGTAGCTGCCAAAATATCTGCGTTATTCAAGCCAGGACCCATCAAATCTTTTTTCAAGATGAAGGCAATCTCACCTTCAGCTTTTGGCTGGATCATGCTGTCAAATTCAATAGCTTCACCTTCGTTGTAAATCATGCCATCTAATAGGTAACCGAAGTCAGGACGATAAACACCCAACATATTCATGACTACCTTAGAAGTAACCCCAATCTTTTTACCAACAATGCGCTCACCAGCTTCAAGTCGGCGAGCAATCATCCGCTCTTGAACTGCATAAGCATCTTCTACAGTCATATCAGGATATCTGCTACTCAGAGGATCAATCACTTGACGACTTTTTAGTGCTTTATAAAGCTCGTCGCCTAAATCAGTAATTATTTTTTTATCCATAGCCATTTTTATTTTCTCTTTATTTCTCTAGCGCGTTGGCTAATTAAAGTTTGACGCAAACGTTGCGTAATTCTGTGTAGAACTCTAAGGAATGAACGCCACCTTCACGGCCAATACCAGAACCTTTTGCACCACCAAAAGATGTACGTAAATCTCGTAAGAACCAGCTGTTAATCCAGCAAATTCCTACATCAATTGCCTCAGCCATACGATGAGCACGTCCTAAATTTTCTGTCCAAACAGACGATGCCAAACCATAGGTTGTGTTATTCGCTAACTCAATTGCTTCCTCTTCCGTATCAAACGGAGCAATGTGGCAACATGGACCAAAAATCTCTTCACGAATCACCGCAGCAGTTTCTGGTAATCCAGTCCAAATGGTTGGTTGAACCCAATGACCATCTTTAAACTCATCAGCCATTTTGGGAGCACCGCCACCCGTCACAACAGTTGCACCTTCAGCAACTGCTTTTGCGTAATAGGATGTTACTTTCTGTTTATGTTCTGCAGAGATCAATGGTCCCATGCCTACACCCGGCTCATTGGATGGTCCAACTTTCAAACCTTCAGCTTTAAGCTTTAATGCTGCAACAAATTTATCAAAAATTGGTCTTTGAACATATACACGCTCAGTGCCTAAACATACCTGACCACAATTTTCAAATGCTGAACGTGTAACCCCTGCAATTGCCTTCTCAAAATCACAATCTGCAAAAACAATTGCAGCATTCTTGCCACCCAATTCAAAAGACACTGGACGAACACCTTTTGCAGCCGCTACCATAATCGCTTCACCGGTCCTTGTTTCACCTGTAAAGGTAATACCATTAACCCCCTGGTGCTTAGTTAAAAACTCACCAGCAGAATTAGGGCCAAAACCATGAACCACGTTGTAAACACCCTTAGGTACTCCAACTTTTTCAAATACTTCACCAAGCAATGTTGCTGTTCCAGGTGTTTCCTCTGAAGGCTTGATCACAACCGTATTACCACAGGCTAAAGCCGCTCCCACTTTCCATGTCATCAATAACAGTGGCAAATTCCATGGACAAACAACACCAATCACACCCAATGGTTTACGGATGGCGTAATTGATTGCCTTGCCACCATCTGGCGTATCCATTTGGAATGTTTCATTTGGCACATTTTTAATAATGTCAGCAAACACTTTAAAGTTCGCTGCACCACGTGGGATGTCGACATGAGATGCCAATGATCTTGGCTTACCAGTATCAGCCATTTCAGCTTCTAAAAAATCATCAAAACGACGGTTAATCTCATCTGCAATCGCATATAACATTTCAACGCGCTTAACCGTTGTTAGCTTTCCCCAGTCGCCTTTGAGTGCTTCACGAGCAGCAGCAACAGCTTGATCTACCTCAGCAAGACCAGCTTCATGCACCATGCCAATAATTTGATTGCTAACTGGTGCACGATTTTCAAAAGTTTTATCAGTTGCTACAAATTCGCCGTTAATGTAATTTAAAAATTGTTTCATATTGTTTTCAATTAATTTTTTTTATTTATTTAATTTTGATATTCCAGCCAAAGCGCAAATCTCGTCCTCTTCGGCAGAACCCCCAGACACACCCACTCCACCAATTAATTCTCCATCTAACTGGATCGGTACGCCACCTCCAAAAATGACCAATCGTTCTCTCTGAACAATTCCCTCTCTCAAAGCTGGATCATCTTTAATAATGCTCATCCACTGGCTGGTTGGAAAACCAAAGCTCGCAGACGTATAGGCTTTATCAATAGAGATATCGATTGAATGTAAAAAGGAGCCCGGCATCCTCAAAAAAGCCATCAGGACTCCACTGGAGTCCGTGACAGCCACATTAATTCTGATGCCCAACTCATTCGCTTTTTCTATTGCGCCTTGAGTTATTTGTGCAGCAGCCTCGCAACTAATATTTTTTTGAGAAACAAAGGTATTCATTAGGTCACCACGGCCAAGAAAGCTTCGTTCAATTTGCGATCATGATAGAAAATCGCGCGACCCACTTCTTCGATTGGCCATGTGATTTCATGCATATCTGGATACCACTCGTAACCACCACAGAAAGTTTCTAGACGATTGCCTGATGGGTCAAAGAAATAAATAGTTGCGCCGCGAGTAATACCATGACGTGTTGGCCCAATATCAATCGACACACGATTCATACTCATGATGTCAGCCGCACGAAGGACTTGCTCCCAAGTATCCAATCGGAATGAAAGATGATGTAACTTATCGTCTTCACTGTGTCGCACCAAAGCCAAATCATGCGCCTTAGTCGAACAAGTAAGAAAGGCTGTCAAATCAGTCGTCTTGTCTTCTAACTTCACACGCTCAGTAACGCGGAAACCAAATACTTCTTCAAATAACTTTCTGGTTCCATCAATATCTTTACCATAAACCAAGACATGGTCCATACGTATTGGAGAAATACCCTTTTGGTCAGGGTTCCATGCTTCAGGAGCAAAATCACCTAAACCGTTACCCACATGATTTTTTTCTGCGTAAAGTTCGAATGTGTGGCCAGTAGGCGCTTTAAATCTGACGCGCTCGCCAGTCTCCATCATTTCACCAGCAGGCATACGTTCGGTTTTTACGCCATAGGCCTTGAGAGCTTTATCTAAATTCTCAAGAACTTCTTTGCTCTCCACTTTGAAACCAAAGAAATCCATTCCAGCACGATCAGCTTGGCGCAGGATCACACTGTTGTGGTCACGCTCATCCCAAGCTTTGAAGTACACGCGGCCTGATTTATCGCGACCCGTCTCTTTTAAACCCAATACATTGGTATAAAAATTTACTGATTCTTCCATATCCAATACGCGGAGTTGCGCGTGTCCTGGACGTAAAACACCTGTCATTGGCATACTTTTCTCCTATTCAATCTACTAGTAACAACGATTAATAAAATAACTTCTTTATTTTTCTATCTCAATACGTACTACATTTTTTTTCATCTTACCTACCACCCTTAAGCTGATATCAGTTTGCGGCTTAACCCGACAGGCCAATACACAACCTCTAGCTTCCTCTTCAACTGTTACGTGATCCCGACTCATCACACGCTTGGTATATTGCCCGCTGGTAATTTCTATCTTGCAAACACCACAACCACCGCCGCGGCAACCTACTGGTATTCCTTTACGACCAAGTGCCTCCATCCCAGACAATAAATGCTGATCTTCACGACATTGGTACTCTTCCTGAGTATCTTCAATGAACACCTTATAGGACATTAGCTTTCTCGATTGTACATATTAATCTCGAGATTATTTTGAAATAGAGGTGGATTTATAACAATGAGTGTTTTCCCTTAAATCTCTATATTTTTTTACTAAAAGTTGGCAAGACACTGCAAAATAAGACCAATTCAAAACTTTAGATATTTAAATATTTTTTAAAAATCATGCATTTAGTTCCTCATTCATCGTTTATCCCTGGATCTCCCGAACCAAAAACCCTAGTAGAAGGCGCTTATTTAGCCCTAAGACGCGACATCATTAATGGTGTGCACCCACCCTCCACCAAACTAAGAGTGGAGCATTTAAAAGATAGATATAACGTTGGCGCAGGCACACTTAGAGAAGCTTTAGCTCTCTTAGTTGCAGATAGCTTAGTTTTCACCCAAGGGCAAAAAGGCTTTACTGTCAGCCCCATGTCTTTGACAGACTTTTTAGACATTACAAATATGCGTGTGATGTTGGAAATTGAAGCATTAGCTCAGTCAATTGCTTGTGGAGACGATAAATGGGAGGCCGCTGTCATCGCCGCCTTTCATCGTCTAACTTTGTCTGAGAAAAAACTTGTAAAAACTAGAGATGGGGATGATGGTAGTTTTTTCCTCGAGTGGGAACAAAGAAATGAAGAGTTTCATTCAGCGCTTGTTTCAGCATGTCCCTCTAGATGGCTCTTACAATTTATTGGGATTCTTTACCACCACTCGGAGCGTTACCGTCGTGTTGCTGTCTACAACCGAAAAGACAATCAAAGAGATATACATGCTGAACATGAAGCTCTAAAAACAGCAGCTTTGGACAGAGATATCAAGCATTGCACCAAACTTCTGGATCAGCACATTATGCTGACCTATGAAATGGTATCCAAATTACCCGATATTATTTTCAGCAAAAAAACAGCTTAGATATTCTTAAAGAGTGGGCTGCGAACTGTATTAGTCGAATCAACCGCTGAGATAAATTTTTCAGCATAAATATCGCGCTCATACAAGCGACCCTGCATCAAGGTTGAAATCGCTGCCTCAATCATTGGAGGCGGACCACATAAATATGCCTTGCGACCGCTAAAATCATTATTGAAATGTGCCTTAGCTGCTTCATGCACAAATCCACGAGGACCCGTCCATCCAGAATCAGCCGGCTCATCTGACAAAGAAGCCACATAAGTAAAATTAGGATGCTTGGCAGCTAAGTCTTTAAATTCTTGTTCGTAGTAAAGCTCTGATTGCGATCTTGCACCATACATCAAAGTCATTGGCAAATCACAGCCTTCATTAAGCAAATCTAAAATCATGCTTTTCGGACTAGACAAACCTGAGCCACCTGCAATGAATAACATTGGCGTATTGGTAGATTTCTTAATAAAGAAGCGACCGTAAGGGCCACTCAATTTGAGCTTATCACCCACTTTTAATTGCTGGTGAATATAAGTTGTAACCAAGCCGCCAGGAACGATACGAATGTTCAATTCAACCTCACCATCGTGTGGTGCGTTTGCCATTGAAAAAGCACGACTTTGATTAAGTGCTGGGATTTCTAGGTTGATGTATTGACCTGCTTGGAAATCAACTTTTCGATCGCCCTCAATCTTTAACCAAATACCCTTAATGGTTGGCGTTAGATTTTCAATACGAGAGACAGTACCTTGATAGTCAACTACTGGGATAACGCGCGCATCTGGATCTTCATCAATATCAGCTTCAATAGTGACATCACTTTGTAAAGTGGCACAACAAGCTAAACATTTTTGCTCTTCACGCTCAAAATCCATTAAAGCAAATGCAGATGCTTCACCATGCTCTACTTCACCATCGACTACCTGAACTTTACAAGTTGCACAAAGACCGTGACAGCAAGCATGGGGTAAGTAGATGCCAGCCCTTAAGGCCGCATCGAGAATAGTTTGTCCATCTTCAACTTCAATGGTCTGACCAAGCGGTTGGATGGTTAGTTCGTATGACATAAAAACTCACAAAAAAATTTAATAAAAAAATGTATGTAATTACCGCTAAATTTATTTAATATTTGCTTAGCAGTGTTTAAGATTTCCACTCCAAAACAAATTGATCATCATCCTCATCAACGTTACCACTTAAGGTAATAAGATGCATATGCATTTCTTGCAACTCAAACTCTCGCCCCATTTTTTCTGAAATAGTTGCACGTTTTATGACCATTCTATTAGGTACGTCAACTTTCACCATGGCTGGTTGTTCTTGAACGATTGCGCCCGGATTATCTTCAACAATTGCCTCAACAATATATCGACTATCTTGGTTCGATTGAAATGCAATAAATACGTTTGCCATCTTGATTTCCCTAGTTTTTAAAAATACGCCTTTTGTTGCTTCTTTACAGCAAACTAATTACTTATCTATTCTTTTGTTTGTCGCATCACGCAAGCGCCATTCAAAATCATTATCCTGATCAATTGGATTAGTGTCCTGGTCGATCATGACAACACCTTGTTCTTTGCAGAAAATGACGTAATCTTCTTCTTTTAAGATCATTTCAGCAAAAATCTCTGGCTCACCCACAGCAAATTCAAACAATACAAAATCATCATCACGCTTTTCGATAAATCTAACAAATCTTTTTTGCGGATCAAATTCTTCAACCATATCGTCACCTATATTTTGTTTGCCTATTGAATTTAAAGACTTCAGTTTTTGAATTTGCGATTTTACTCCGGTTTTTACCGAAATAATCTATTTTTCTCGAGATTTAAGGGTAAGCACTAATCTACAGATGAGAGCCGTAAATAGGAATTTAACTAATCGCCACTTCTTAAGTTTTGTACTTGAAACATTGAAACTGAATTAGCTTTGTGATCCACCTTGGCTTTAAATTGTCCAGTTGTGCAATGCTTAGTTTGAACATCTACAGCAGAAAAAATATCATCGACTGGGCTACCCAAATTTTTATTTTCTGGCAAATGTGCATCTGGATGTGTCTTCCCTAAAGTTCCAACTTTCCACAATTGGCCCTTCCGGTCATATATCAATGTGCGAACAATGTGCATAGATTGAGCATCTAAATAAAACAGTCTCTTGCTAATGGGATGTTTAGGATCAAGCGGCTCAACTTCTAATATAAAAGTTTTACGCAATTGCCATGTGATATCAGGGAAGCAACCCCCTTGACCATTGACATCAATAAATTGGTAGCCATCTTTTTCAACTGGTAAATCAGTTGCCAACTTCATGTCTTGATGATTGAACATGGGCAATAAAAGATTTTGGGCTCCCTTGTAATGCCATTTCATATCAGAGATGCGCCCATTGAAGCCTTCAAAATCCTCAATCATCACATCCGAGCCTAAAAATGCGTCGGTATATTGTCCTGGCGCCATGCGTCGCACACGACGCTGAAAACCAAGATACATATAGGCATCCTGAGGCTTGTGATCATTATCGGCATGCAGAATTAAAAGTTGGGTATTTTTAAGATCCTGTGGCTCGTAAACCTTGGCATAAATTGCAACAGCTAAATCACCAGCATTGGGCTTAATTTCTGGAGCGGGGTCTTCGATACGATGTTTGAACTTAAGAATGTTAAAAGAAAACTTAACGGTTTTCTCAATTTTGCCACTCATTAAATCGCGATAACGCCAATAAAAAGGATAGATAACACCACTATCACCAACACCTGCACCAGCCCTGAAATTCCAAGCTAATTTTTCTCCTGCTCGCGCATCTTTTAAATCAGGCTCTTCGACAAAAGGACGGCCCGAAATGTACTGATCAATATCACCAACCCTAGGGCCCAGTTGGGCCTTATTGAGATGCTGTTTGCTAGCATCGATAAACTTTTGATTAATCTGAAATTGCGTAGTTGGCCCTACTTTGATTTGATGCCAATCATTTTGAATCACAAAGTGCAAACCAGGATCTAAAACTGCTTTGTATTGTTCTAGATTGTTTTTATCTATAACTAGACCAGGCTTTAAGCCAGGAAATTGAGGAAATCCTTTTAAATAAGGATCAAAACTATTTTGAAGATCTTGCTCACTAGCCGCTTGAGCATTAATACCAAAAAATAATGCGCTCAATAACGCGGCAATAGGAGCAAGTTGTATCTTCATTTAGTTTGAATCAATTCTTACTTGATTAGACCTTCAGCTTTCATAGCAGTTTGAACCGCTGGACGAGCTGCTACTTTTGCTACCAAGGCTTGAATATTTGGATAAGCATCTGTTGGCATAGACAAGAAACCCATCCAACCAATCACTGTAAATAAATAAGCATCGGCAATAGAGAATTGATCACCAACCAAATATGCTTTACCGGCCAACTCTTGGTTCACATAAGTTAAGCGTTTATCGATATTAGCTTTGGCATTGGCTTTCACATCATCTGTATTTGGATGGAAAAGTGGCGTAAAAGATTTATGTAATTCAGTGCCGATGAAAGTTAACCATGACTGTACACGCACCCGATCTAATGTGCCATTGGCCGGGGCTAATTTTTTCTCTGGTACCAAATCTGCTAAATATTGATTAATTGCGGGGCCTTCTGTGAGTAACTCACCGCTATCTAATAGAAGTGCCGGGATGTAGCCTTTGGCATTTATCGCAGTGAAATCAGAACCGCTTGCTGTTTTTTTAGTTCCTAAATCAACAGACTCTTTTTCGAATGGGAAGCCTGTTTCACAAAGAGTTATGTGAACCGCTAGAGAACAAGCACCTGGGGTGTAGAAGAGCTTCATGGGTATCTCCATCTTAGTTAAAAGAATATCCTATACCAAATATTCCCGAAATAAATTAAATTTCTCGAGATTTGGTGTAAACCCCTACACACTACCCTCCAAACAAGCCTTAACTCAACCAGGTTTTAAAAACCTGAACTAAACGTGGCATCAATAAATAGGTCATAGCGATCACTACCAAGCCTGTGACAATTGCAGTTCTTAATAAATACGGTAAAGGTTCTATATAAGGCGATAAGAAATACAAGAAAAATGATGCTGTAGGCCAAATACCTAACCAAGTAATTAATGCCATTTTATTTCTAGGTGGTTTTTTTCCAACTGGAATTTCAGGCAATGAAAACCATGCTTCCAAACCGGTTAAAAGGTGGTACTCAGGGTCTGCGGCCAATAAAGGACGAAAACGTGCATGCCACATTTGTCTTTGCGTCGAAACATCCCAGTGATCCAAATCTTTTTGTGAGGCAAATTTAACAATCACTTGGTATTCATCAGAGCTAGCTAATGGTGGCAATAATTCAGAGCCCAAAAACCCTGGGAAATGTTTCATTGACTCAAACATCCCTAAAATCAGGGCTTCATAAGCAGAACGACAGTCATCTTTTGCACGGCTATGAACAACTCGAATGACAGGACTTGTCATATGGTCAGATTTACAATTTATTTAATTTAGACATTGAATAAGAAATTTAGTACGTCGCCATCTTTAACAACATACTCTTTACCCTCTGCTCTCATCTTGCCAGCTTCTTTAGCACCTGATTCACCCTTAAAAGTAATGAAGTCATCGTAAGAAATAGTTTGCGCACGAATAAAGCCACGCTCAAAGTCTGTATGGATCACGCCTGCCGCTTGAGGCGCCGTATCACCCACATGAATTGTCCAAGCTCTAACTTCTTTCACGCCAGCTGTGAAATAGGTTTGTAAACCTAATAGTCCAAAACCCGCACGAATAACGCGATCTAGGCCCGGCTCATCCATGCCCATATCACCCAAGAAAGCTTTTTTATCTTCATCTTCTAACTCTGCTATTTCAGCCTCGATCGCGGCACACACTGCCACCACAGGAGCCTTTTCTTTAGCAGCATGGGCTCTAACAACATCTAAATGAGGGTTATTTTCAAAACCGTCATCTTTGACGTTAGCAACATACATAACAGGCTTAGCTGTAATTAAACAAAACGGCTTTAATAAGGCTAAATCGTCTTCACTTAAACCCATCGCGCGCACTGGTAGTGCTTGATTTAACTGCGCTTGAACTTTAGCTAAGAGTGGGGCTAAGGCATTGGCTTCTTTGTCATTACCTGATTTAGCGGCCTTGGAGTATCTAGCAAATGCCTTATCAACTGTTGTTAGGTCAGCAAGGGCCAACTCTGTATCAATAACCCCGATGTCTGAAAGGGGATCCACTTTCCCCGCCACATGGATCACATTGCCATCTTCAAAACAACGCACCACATGGGTAATGGCATCAGTCTCACGAATATTGGCTAAAAATTGATTACCCAAGCCTTCGCCTTTAGATGCACCAGCCACAAGGCCGGCGATATCAACAAATTCAACAACGGCAGGTAAAACGCGCTCAGGCTTCACAATATCAGCAAGCATGGCTAAACGGGAGTCTGGAACCTCAACAACTCCGACATTGGGCTCGATCGTGCAAAAAGGGTAGTTTTCTGCTGCAATACCAGCTTTGGTAAGCGCATTAAACAAAGTTGATTTGCCAACGTTAGGAAGGCCGACGATACCGCATTTCAATGACATAGCGAGTTATTATTCCAATATGAACAGTTACGATCTTATTATTGTTGGTGCCGGAATTACCGGTAAAGCAACTGCGCTTCGATTAGCCCAGTTAGGCTTAAAGATTTTGCACATAGCACCTAATTTCGATCCAGGCGCCCATTGTAATGATGATTTCACTTGGGATAGCCGAATTTATGCCTTATCTTCTAGCAGTCAACAGTTACTCTCCAATATGAAGGTCTGGGAAGCGATGGATCACAGTCGCATTCAGGTGGTCAGCGACATGCGTATTTTTGGTGATAGCGGACAAGCAAAAGATGAGCTTCACTTTTCAGCCTACAGCGCCACCGTTCCACAACTGGCTTGGATTGTAGAAGCGAGTCATATTGAAAAAACTTTGGATACAGCCTCTCAATTTCAAGGCAATATCCAACGTGTTACCGATACAGTTACTGATTTTCTTTCAACAAAAGACGCTGTAACCGTTCAAACTCAAACGGGCCAAAGTTTTTCAGCGAAATTGCTTTTAGCCGCTGATGGTGCTCAATCTCCTATTCGAGAAAAGCTTCAAATTCAAACGCTCATCAATGACTATGGTCAAACAGCAATAGTTGCCAATTTTGAGTGTGCGCTTGATCACAAAGACACTGCTTACCAATGGTTTTTGGATAACGGTGAAATTTTGGCACTCTTGCCACTGCCCAATAAAAAATTATCTATGGTTTGGTCTGCTGGAACAGCGCACGCCGAGCAACTTTTAAAGCTAGCTCCTGATGCTCTCTGTTCAACTGTTATAAAAGCTGCTCTAGGTTCAATAAGTCAGCGCACCGGCTCGCTAAAAATGATGACTCAAGCAAAGAGCTATCCTTTACGCAAGATGAAAGCTGAACGAATCATCGCACCGGATCATCAACCAAGAATTGTATTGATTGGTGATGCTGCTCACGTTATGCACCCTTTGGCAGGTCAAGGTCTTAATTTAGGTTTGCGCGATGTCGCTACCCTTGGTCAACTTTTTGAAAATAAAGAATCATTTAGAGATATTGATGATCCTGTTGTTTTGCGACGTTATGAACGCTCTCGTCATGGCGATACTGATGCATTACTCTTTACAACAGATCAATTACAAAAATTATTTGCAAACCAAAGTGACTTTATAAAAACTGCCAGAAATTTAGGTATGAGCTTAGTTAATCGCAGTCAATTTTTAAAAAGACAACTCATTCAAAGAGCGCTTGCTTAATCGTAAACACTATATTTATTAAATAAGGCATTTATGACTTCAACTTCTAAACTCAATTTTAATATTCCTACAGTTGCCACGCTTGCCTCTGGTTTATTAGCTGCCTTATTGACAGTTAGCAGCACACCATCTTTTGCTCAAAGTGCCGCAGAACAAAAAATAAAGGTGGAGCTTCAAAAACAATTAGGCGAACGTGCAAAAATTAGCTCTGTCCGCAGCACCCCAGTACCTGGTCTATATGAGATCGCTATTGGTAATGATGTTGTTTATGCTGATGCCAGCTCTCGATATCTCATTCAAGGTGAATTGATTGACCTCAAAACAGGTATCAACCTTACTGAGCAACGTAGCCATGATTTAAATCGTATCAAATGGTCTGACTTGCCATTGGATGACGCCATTAAAGTCGTGAACGGTAATGGCAAACGTCAAATCGCAGTATTTGCTGACCCCAACTGTGGTTTTTGTAAAAAATTAGAAAAATCATTTCAACAGCTTGAGAACGTCACTATCTACACTTTTTTAGTACCTTTGCTATCAGCTGACTCTGCTACCAAATCAAAACAAATTTGGTGTGCCACTGATCGTAATAAATCATGGAATGCTTGGATGCTAGAAAATCAAACCCCAAGTGGCAAAGGTGATTGTGCAACACCTCTTGACCGTAATACTTCATTAGCTAAAAAATTAGGTGTTACTGGAACTCCTGCCATGTTCTTTACTGATGGCACTCGCATTGCTGGTGCAGTACCTCTAGCGCAAATTGAAAAGAAACTGAAATAAGATGAGCCGGATACGTTATACCGTTGAACTTAAAGATTTTCATGGGCACCGCTTTGAAGTGACCCTTCATATACCTGCCCGTATTCTTCAAGGTCAAGGAGCTCAAGTTCAACTTCCTGCATGGGTACCTGGCAGTTATATGCTGCGTGATTTTTCTAAACATTTAGAAACAATTAGCGCTAAAAATACAACAACAAATAAAAAAGTCTTACTAGAAAAAATTGATAGCAATACTTGGTATGTACCGTCATCCAATCAAGACACCACATTAACCTATCAAGTCTATGCATTTGATGTATCTGTAAGAGCAGCTTATATCGATACAAACCGAGCGTTCTTCAATCCAACAAGCTTATGTTTGCAAGTATTAGATTACGCTGATGAAGTTTATGAGCTTGAAATTCTAAAACCAACAGAAGATTCATCATTTGCCAAAGCTTGGCGACTTGAAACAACCCTCACCACCAAGAAAGTGGATCAATTAGGTTTTGGGGTTTATCAAGCAGATTCTTATGACGTACTCATTGATCATCCAGTTGCTATCGGCGAGTTTCAAACTATCAGATGGCAGTCATGTGGCGTACCTCACCAGATGGTCATCCAAGGTGCTACTAAAGAAGTGGACGCAAAGCAATTGGCTAAAGACTTAAAGGCTATTTGTGAAGCGCATATAAAGTTTTTTGAGCCTGAATCTCATCGAGCGCCGTTCAAGCAATACAGCTTTATTGTTAATGCTGTAGGTGATGGTTATGGTGGCTTAGAGCACCGTGATAGCACTGTTCTATTGTGTAAAAGAGATGATTTACCTTACCCTCTTCAAAATTTAACGAAGCATGAAGCCTATGAAGATTTTTTAGGCCTTTGTAGCCACGAATACTTTCATGCGTGGATGGTTAAGCGTATTAAACCTAAGTCATTCGATCCTTACACCTTAGATCAAAGAAATCACACCAGATTATTGTGGTTGTTTGAAGGCTTCACCAGTTACTACGACGACCTCCAACTACTCAGAAGCAAGAGAATTGACTTATCTGCTTACTTAAAGCGTTTAGAAAAAACCTGGAATATGACTTTACGACAACCAGGCCGGCACAAACAAAGTGTTGCTGATAGCTCATTTGATGCATGGACCAAGTACTATCAAATGGATGAGAACACCCCCAATTCAGTTGTTAGCTACTATGCCAAAGGCTCATTAATCGCTCTTGCACTCGACATTACGATCAGACAACATACGCGCCATCAACAATCACTTGATGATGTCATCAGACATCTATGGCAAATGTATCAGCTGACACAGCAGGGTATGTCAGAAAATGATTTTGACAGTGCGATTGAATTCATCATCGGACCTTCATTCCAAAATATTTGGAAATCATTTAAGAATGATTACATTGAAGGCACATTGGATCTACCATTGATGAAACTACTCACATCAGTCAAGATCAAAGTGGCTCCAAAGACTAAAAAAGCCAGCGAAAATGTAGAAAGTGCCAAACAACTATTGGGCATTAGAACTGCAGTTGTTAATGGTTGGGTAAGGCTTACTCATGTTTTAGATGGTGGCCTTGCACAAAAAGCTGGTTTATCAGCAGGTGATTATTTAGGAAGCATCCAACAGGAGCGTGTTACCCCTGCGAGACAGGATCAGCTTTTAGTGCAACTGATACAAGATCTAGAAAATAGTAAAGAGATGAGTATCACCGCGTACCGTCATGAAACAGAATTCTCGGTCGCTTTATCTAGCAATGCAAAAGAAATGAGAAGCCTTCAACCTCAGCAATTTACTTTAGCTACCAGTTAGTTTGCTAATTACCTATTTATTTTTTTAAGTGACTGATTCTTATTTTTCTTTACGCACCCTGATGCCTCGTGATTGGGCAGAATTGATTCGTGAAGAGCTAGACTCAGGGAAATTTTCTGAACTTGAAAAAAATATAACTGCCGCTTATGAAAATTTAGGCGAGTTAATACAACCAGATCCTGAAAATGTTTTTAAAGCTTTAAGAGAAACTCCTGTTGATCAAGTTAGAGTCGTTCTATTAGGTCAAGACCCCTACCAAACACCTGGACTTGCACAAGGATTAGCCTTCTCAATACCGGCCACTATCAAACCTGGGGCACGAAGTTTTCCAAGCTCACTAAGAAATATCAGTAAGGCCATTGCTTTAGATGGCTACTCAGGTTTGCGGCATGGGGATTTATGTCATTGGGCAAAACAAGGTGTATTACTTCTCAATGCGACGTTAACAGTACAACTTGAAATCGCAGGGTCACATGCCAATCTAGGTTGGCAAGTTTTAACTGATTGTTTGCTTTACCGACTGGCTCTAAAAAAACCATCCTTGATCTGGTTACTCTGGGGATCTCACGCTCATAAGAAAAAGGTTTTGATTGAGGAGGCGGCTCATTCTGTAACTTCTGAAACAACTCCAACAATCCTGACGGCATCCCATCCCTCAGGATTGAGTGTTTATCGAACTCATGAGCCATTTTTGATGGCTGGTGACACCGGTAGTTGTCAGCACTTTAAAAAAGTAAACGTTATTTTAGAAAAACGTGGCGAATCTAAAATTATTTGGTCCTAAAGGAAAAATTTAGGATTGGGTAGTTACTTACTAGCCAAAGCTCTCAAACAAGTAACTAAAAGGATGGTTAAGAGAAGAACGCTCGACCATTCTAAAATCTGTCCTGAAGTGAATAATCCAAGCGTTTGACCAAAGAAAGACACTAAGAAACTGATGACAGCACCAGCAAGGCCATAAGGGAGTAAATCTTTGAGTTTTAGTCGTTTTTTGGGGTAAAGATAAGCACTAATGATGCCTACAGAGCCCCCAAATATTAAAAATGCTAGAAAACTCATCTTAACTCCATGAAAAACTTATAATTTCATTATGCAGATTTTGACATTAGGCATTAATCACCATACCGCACCGATATCGATGCGGGAACAGGTCGCCTTCACGCCTGAGATGATTCAGCCTGCCCTGCAACATTTGAAAGATCATCTCTCCCAAATCTCTTCATCTTTATTACCAGAAGCCACCATTTTATCGACTTGTAATCGGACTGAGTTGTATTGTGCAGCGAACGACGGTCAAACTTCAAGCGATAAAACTCTTTTTAAAAATAGCACTATTGAATGGCTAGCCAAAACACGAGGTATTGATAGTGAAGCACTCCTACCTCACATTTATGTTTTGCCACAATCTATGGCCGTCAGACATGCTTTTAGGGTAGCTTGTGGGTTAGATTCAATGGTGGTTGGGGAAACCCAGATTCTGGGCCAGCTTAAAAATGCTGTGCGCACTGCAAATGAAGCTGGCTCTCTAGGAACTTATCTCAATCAGCTTTTTCAAAAAACTTTTCAGGTTGCCAAAGAAGTACGTGGCACGACTGAAATTGGCAGTCACTCTATTTCCATGGCGGCTGCTGCAGTTAGATTATCTGAAAGAATTTTTGAAAGTGTTGCAGAACAAAAAGTCCTTTTTATTGGTGCAGGTGAAATGATCAGTTTGTGCGCTACACATTTTGCAGCACGCAAACCTAAATTAGTGGCTGTTGCCAATAGGACTTTAGAGCGCGGTCAAGAGCTTGCTGATCACTTATCTGAGCAAGGATTGACTACAGAGTCATTAAGACTTTCTGATCTACCAGCGCGCCTTTATGAATTTGACATTATTGTCTCTTGCACTGCCAGCACCCTACCTATCATTGGTTTAGGGATGGTTGAGAGTGCCATCAAATCTCGCAAGCATCGCCCCATCGTGATGATTGACTTAGCAGTGCCACGTGATATTGAGCCAGAAGTAAGTCGTTTAAATGATGTTTACCTTTATACAGTTGACGATCTGGGCGACCTTGTTCAAACAGGAACAGATTCTAGGCAAGCGGCTGTTGGCCAAGCGGAAGCGATTATCGAAACGCGTGTGTCATATTTTATGCATTGGCTCGAGGGTCGCGGTACCGTACCACTGATTCAGGATCTGCGCCAACGTGGTGACGACCTACGAGCATTTGAAGTAGATCGTGCCAAAAAGCTTCTTGCCAAAGGTGAAGATCCACAAACAGTCCTAGATGCGCTTGCGCTTGGTCTAACTAATAAATTTTTGCATGGCTCTCTCCACGCTTTGCAACATGCCCAAGGCGAAGAGCGTGAAGCCTTAATGAAAATCCTGCCCGGTTTATTCGGCGCAAATCACTCCGATAAATAAATGAAGCCAAGTATGAAAGCTAAGCTCGAGCAATTAGATGCTCGACTAGCAGAACTAAACTCTTTGTTGGTCCAAGAAGAAATTACAAAAGACATGGATCAGTACCGCAAACTCAATCGAGAGCATGCGGAGATCTCTCCCGTTGTGGAACAATTTCAATTATTCCAACAGGCAGAAGCAGATGAAAAAGCTGCCTTAGGTATGCAAAATGATCCTGATATGAGAGATTTTGCAGATGATGAAATCAAAGATGCTCGTCTTCGCATGGAGAATATGCAGGCTGATCTACAACGCCTCTTACTACCCAAAGATCCTAACGATGATAAAAATATCTTTTTAGAAATCAGAGCTGGAACGGGCGGTGATGAAAGTGCTTTATTTGCAGCTGATCTTTTTAGAATGTATACCCGCTTCGCAGAACGCCAGCGCTGGCAGATAGAAATTGTAAGCGCTTCAGAATCAGATCTAGGCGGATATAAAGAAGTGATTCTTCGTGTGGTCGGGCAGGGTGCATTCTCTAAACTCAAGTTTGAATCAGGTGGGCATCGTGTACAACGAGTACCTCAAACCGAAACTCAAGGCCGTATCCATACTTCTGCATGTACTGTAGCTGTGATGCCAGAAGCTGATGCAATTAGTGATATTGAAATTAATCCTGCTGATTTAAGGATTGATACTTTTAGAGCTTCGGGCGCTGGCGGTCAACACATCAACAAAACAGACTCAGCTGTCCGTATCACTCACTTACCCACTGGAACAGTGGTTGAGTGTCAAGATGATCGCAGCCAACACCGCAATCGCGAACAAGCTATGAAAGTCCTAGTCTCACGCATCATGGATGCCAAGAGACGTGCTGCCCATAATAAAGAAGCTGAGACTCGCAAGAGTTTAGTAGGTTCAGGTGATCGTAGTGACCGCATAAGAACCTATAACTTCCCACAAGGTCGTATCTCTGATCATCGTATCAACCTAACCCTTTATAAAATTGATGCGATGATGGATGGTGATATCCAAGAACTTCTCGGTGCGCTAGCAGCAGAGCATCAGGCAGAATTGTTGGCATCTTTGGGTGACCTTTAATTTTTTGTGAAATCGATTAAAGAACTCTTAAACAACACATCTCTTAATAAGATTGATGCTCGGGTTTTATTAGGTCATCTTATTGAAGTTTATTTAGGTTGGCCAAAGAGCGCCCTTATTAGCAAAGATACGGACGAATTACCTGATCAAGTCATCAAAGCTTGGCATGAGTACGAACGTCGTCGCTTGGAAGGCGAGCCAGTTGCTTATATTTTAGGTTTTAAGAGTTTTTACAACATTGATCTTCAGGTGGTGCCAGGTGTTTTAATACCGCGCCCAGAAACCGAACTACTGGTCGAGATTGCGATTGCTCATATTCAGCAAATTTCAAATATTGAGAACAATCAGAACAGCAGCTCTAAGATTTTAGATCTTGGCACTGGTAGTGGGGCCATTGCTTTAGCTATAGCCCACAATATTCCTAATGCCTATGTTACTGCTGTTGATATAAGTCCGGATGCTTTGAAAATAGCTCAAAGCAATGCCCAACTACTTGGGCTAAGCGCTCGTTCAGAATTTCTCCATGGTAGCTGGTTTGAGCCTCTTCAAGCATCTGCACAATTTGATGTGATTGTGAGCAATCCACCCTATATAAAATCTGGTGATCCTCACCTTCGAGAGGGTGACCTGCGCTTTGAGCCTACTAATGCACTGACAGATCATGAGGATGGGCTCAGCCCTTATAAGATTATTTTTAACCAATCTAAAGCTCATTTAGCGCCCAAGGGTCTGTTACTTGTTGAGCATGGTTACGACCAATCTCAGATACTCAAGCAATTATTAGAGTTGGAGGGGTATGAAGATATACAAACCCACTTTGACCTAGCGGGTATTTCTAGAGCGCTCAGTGCTAAGCTTAGTTAAAATAGCAACTTATTCAAAAGGAAGCATCATGGACGTTCAAACACAAATTAAAGAAATCGTTGAAGGCCACCCAGTGGTTTTATTTATGAAAGGTAACGCCAAATTTCCACAATGCGGCTTTTCTGGAAAAGCGATTCAAATTTTGCAGGCTTGTGGCGTTACTGAACCTCACACTATCAACGTTTTGGAAGATGAAGATATCCGCCACGGCATTAAAGAGTTTTCAAACTGGCCAACGATTCCTCAGTTATACGTTAACGGTGAATTTATTGGTGGCTCAGACATCATGACTGAAATGTATCAAAGTGGTGAATTGCAACAAGTCATTAAAGCTTGATATTGTTTAGTAAATCATCAAGATAATGAATAAATAATTGATGCTGGCTCATTTAAAGAGCTAGCATTGGTTTAGCATATAGGCATGGATACTTCTATTGCTTTTCTTCTTTTAGCCTTTTTTTGCCTTATTTCTATTGCCAGTCTTTTCTATGCTTGGAATCAAGGTCAAGCACGTGTTCGCGCTGAATCTGAATTAGATGCGGAACGAAGGATCAGTGCAGATAAATTAGCGGGCATTATGCAATCTGCTCAAGATGCTAAAACGACGCTATCCGATCAATTTAAAAATCTTGCTAATGACATATTAGAAGAAAAATCCAAACGTTTTGCTGAACAAAATCAACAAAACTTAGATACTCTTTTAAAACCTCTCCAAGAAAAGCTAACTGACTTCAGAAAACAAGTGGATGACACTTATCAATCAGAAGCCAGAGAGCGCTTTGCTCTAAAGCAAGAAGTAGAAAAACTTGCTGGTCTCAATATAAAAATGACCGATGAGACAAGAGCCCTTACCAATGCTCTTAAAGGCGAATCTAAAACCCAAGGTGATTGGGGGGAATTAGTTCTTGAAACTATTCTAGAAAACTCTGGCTTACGTAAAGGTGAAGAGTATTTAGTCCAAGATAGTCATACCATTGATGATGGCTCACGCTTACAGCCTGACGTTGTGATTCGCTTACCTGAATCTAAACACTTGGTCATTGATAGTAAGGTTTCTATTACTGCTTACACTAGGTATATTCAGGCAGAGGACGATGCCACTAAAACAGCTGAATTAAATAGCCATGTTTTATCTATCAAGCAACACATTCAGGGCTTATCAGCTAAGAACTACCAAGATCTTTATGGTGTTGGTTCGATTGACTTTGTATTAATGTTCATTCCTATTGAACCTGCATTTTTAGCAGCCATGCGCCATGCGCCTGATATCTACCAAGAGGCTCTTAAGAAAAATATTGTGATGGTTTGTCCAAGCACTTTATTGGCAACAGTTAGAACCGTGGCTCACCTCTGGCGTCAAGAACATCAAAATCGTAATGCTCAAGAAATCGCCCGTCAATGCGCTATGCTTTATGACAAGTTTGTTGGTTTTGTAGAAGACTTAGATAAAGTAGGTCAACGATTGGAGCAAGCTCAGGTCAGCTACGGTGATGCTATTGGCAAACTTAAAACTGGTCGAGGAAATTTAATTCGTACTGCTGAAAACGTCAAAAAGTTGGGCGTTAAACCCAATAAATCATTACCTACTAAGTTAACTGATGTTGCTGATGATGAGCTTGATTAAATGGATAGTATTTTTATTTATTAATTGCTGTCCGCATATCTGTAATAAAAAACCCGCGTCATTTACATGATGCGGGTTTTTTGTTTCATCAACCGAAGTTGATGATTTTTACTCTGAATTACTTACGGCCACGTACTGTCTTTTTAACTGCTGTAGCACGTGTTGCTGGCTTAACAGCAGCTGATTTAGCTTGCTTAGCCAAACCTTGAATCGCTTCAAAAGCTTGCTCTGCGTTTGCTTCTGCAGTTGCTACAGCTTCTTTAGCAGCAGCTTGAAACTGCTCGAAACCCTGCAATGATGTTGTTACTGATGTCTTTAGTGCATTAACAAATACATCTGAACCAGCTGGTGCGTTGGCTGCAAATGTGTTGACCCAGTTTTGGATACCAGCTTGAAAATGCTCTAATTGAGCTTCAGCAACTTCTGCTAACTCAACTTGACCTTCACGAACAATCTTAGCAACAGCACGTTGATGAGCTGCTAATTTAGTTCCGATTGGTGCTAATGCATCGCTTTGTAGCAATGATGTAAAAGCTTGAGGATCTTTAGCTGTTAATACTTGCTCTAAACCGTCTTGAGCTTCAGCAATAACTGTTTTAGTTGCTGTGAAATTAATGTCAGCTAATTCTTGAGAGCGCTCTAAGGCTTTTGTGCTCAACGCAAAAGCTGTGTTGAGGCTTTCGCCTTGGAATTCTGCGAATTTTGCTGTGATCTGGTCTTGGTTCATGTTTTTCTCCAAAAAGATTAATTAATAAGATTGCAGCACCTATATTGCGCTGCACAAACTCTATTTTAGGGAAAACCAATGACATTTCAAGCTATTTTTGTTGCAATGCGTCAAAAATAGTCGTTTTCTCACAATGAGAAATTACTTCTATGACTTATAAGGGATTTTTATTTACTTGATCTGATGATCTAGAGGCTAGCCGTTACTAAGAAAGCTTTGGTGCCCCCTGACAGAATCGAACTGCCAATCCATGATTACAAGTCAAGTGTTATACCATTTAACTAAGGGGGCTAACTTCTTACAGCTAATACTTTTTTACTCCTAAGCCCAATATTCTAACTTATTTCACTAGCTTTAGGCTAGGCTTGCCCTTAGAAATAGGTCTGTTTGTCTGTGCATTTTCAACAGAATTAATTCCATTATTTGAAGTGGAATCTACATCTGTGGGTTTTGATTCAGTTTTCTCAACAGGGAAAGACATGCCTTGTCCATTTTCTTTGGCGTAGATCGCCATGACACTAGCAATGGGCACATGAATATCTCTTGGTACACCTGCAAATCGCGCCTGAAGGCTGATCCAATCATTGTCCAATGAAAGACTCTGACAAGCATCTGGACTAATGTTTAAAACAATTTCATTGTTATTAACGTAGTCCATTGGAACTTGAACTTTATCAGTCACAAATACTGCAATGTAAGGCGTAAAACCATAATCCACGCACCACTGATGTAGTGCGCGGATTAAGTAAGGTTTATTACTAGGAGCCTCGCTCATGAAGTCCACAAATATAGGCCGCTAGATTAGCGACGCATCACCTTTTCTGAAGGTGTCAGTGCTTCAATATAAGCAGGACGACTAAAAATACGCTCAGCGTATTTCATAAGAGGCGCAGCATTGCGAGACAAATCAATGCCGTAATGCTCTAAACGCCATAGTAATGGCGCAATTGCTACATCAAGCATTGAAAAGTCATCACCCAACATGTATTTGTTCTTAATGAAAATTGGTGCTAACTGTGTCAAACGATCGCGAATTGCTAAACGTGCTTTTTCATGATTCTTCTCTGCAGCTTTGCCTTTTTCATTCTCTAAAGTTGATACGTGAATGAAAAGCTCTTTTTCAAAATTGAATAAGAACAAACGAGCGCGTGCGCGAGCAACTGGATCAGGCGGCATCAATTGAGGATGTGGAAAGCGCTCATCAATATATTCATTAATGATATTTGACTCATAAAGAATCAAATCACGTTCGACCAAAATAGGCACTTGACCGTAAGGGTTCATGACTGAAATATCTTCTGGCTTATTAAAGAGATCCACATCGCGGATCTCAAAGTCCATACCTTTTTCAAACAAAACCAAACGACAACGTTGAGAGAACGGGCAGTTAGTGCCCGAATATAAAACCATCATAGGGTCAATCTCCTAATTATTTTAGTGGATGTCTTTCCAGTAAGACTTATTCAAACCCCAAGCCAATACTGTAAATACTGCTAAGAACATCAATACCCAAACGCCCAAACGCTTACGATCCAACTGCGCAGGCTCACCCATCCACTGGAGATAAGCAACCAAATCACCCATAGCATCATCAAACTCTTGCGGTTTCAATTTGCCAGGAGTTACTTGTTCAAAACCCTTGAACACATGAACCGTTTTAGTAGCGTCATGCGGATCTTTTTCATCAACATACTTGGCTGTACGAACGCCTTGTAGTTCCCACAACACGTGAGGCATACCAACGTTCGGGAAAGCTATGTTGTTCCAACCCGTTGCCTTAGTATCATCTTTGTAAAAAGTACGTAAATAAGTGTAGAGATAATCAACACCTCTAGAACGAGCAATCACTGATAGGTCAGGTGGCATTGCACCAAACCATGCTTTTGCATCTTTTGGTGATACTGATACTTTCATCAAATCACCAATCTTTTCGCCGCTGAACAATAAGTTCTGTTTGATCTGCTCATCAGTTAAACCAATATCGCGTAAACGGTTGTAACGCATGCTCACTGCTCCGTGGCAGTTTAAGCAATAGTTAACAAATAACTTAGCGCCGTTTTGAAGGGCTGCCTCATTATGTACACGCTTAGGTGCAGAGTCTAAAGGAGCAGCACCGCCGGCAGCTTGCACTGAACTCATAGTAGCAACAAGAGCTAAGCTACCAAGAAGTTTCAATAATATTTTTTTCATTTTCTTATTTCCTTAATGGGAGCCAGTTATCAATGCGCAACAAAAGTAACGCGTTTGGGAACTTGCTTAAATTCACCCATCTTGCTCCACCAAGGCATTGCCAAGAAGAAACCAAAGTAAATCAAAGTACCGATTTGAGAAACCTTCTCACCAACTGGTGATGGCGCTTGAATACCTAAGTAACCCAAAATAACGAAAGTCACCACAAACACACCATAGATGTATTTATGAAACTTTGGGCGATAACGAATAGATTTAACTGGTGAGTTATCTAACCATGGCAAGAAGAAGAAAATGACTACTGAACCACCCATGACCATCACGCCCCAGAACTTGGCGTCAAGCAAGTAGAAGGTAGCGGCTAAAATTACCAAGATGCCAGCATATTTAATCTTCTGCTTTTTGTCTTTTGTTTGGCGAATCAATAAACCAAGCAACACAGCTGCAAAGATCCACATCGGAATCATGAACTCGGAAGTAACAGCACGCAACATAGAGTAGAACGGTGTGAAATACCAAACCGGTGCAATATGCAGAGGTGTCTTCAACGGATCTGCTGGTATGAAGTTATTGAACTCTAAGAAGTAACCATTCATCTCAGGTGCAAAAAACACAATAAATGCAAAGATCATCAAGAAAATTCCGACGCTCATCACATCATGTACTGTGTAATAAGGATGGAACGGAATACCATCAAGAGGTATGCCTTTTTCATCAACAGTTTCTTTGATCTCTACGCCATCAGGATTGTTTGAACCCACTTCATGAAGTGCCACGATATGAGCTGCAACTAAACCAATTAAAACTAGTGGCAAAGCGATCACATGGAATGAGAAGAAACGATTCAAAGTGGCATCGCCAACGACATAGTCACCACGGATCCACAATGATAAATCTGGACCAACCAATGGGATAGCAGCAAACAAGTTAACAATCACTTGAGCGCCCCAATATGACATCTGACCCCATGGTAGTAAATAACCCATGAAAGCTTCAGCCATCAAGCAAAGGAAAATCGCACAACCGAAAACCCAAACCAATTCACGAGGTTTGCGGTATGAACCGTAAATCAAACCACGGAACATATGCATGTAAACAACAACGAAGAACATAGAGGCACCCGTTGAATGCATATAGCGTACCAACCAGCCCCATGGTACTTCGCGCATGATGTACTCAACAGACTCAAATGCTTTTTCAGCATCTGGCTTGTAGTGCATCGCTAAGAAAATTCCAGTGATGATTTGAAGGGCCAAAACTAAGATAGCTAAAGCACCAAAAATGTAAAAGAAATTTAAATTCTTTGGAGCGTAGTACTTCGTTAAGTGAGCTTCAATCGTTGACGTTAGAGGAAAACGAGAATCCACCCAAGCCAATAATTTTGTTCCGCGTGTTGCGTTTGCTGGAACTTCTTTTTCATGAAAAGCCATGTCTGAACCCTTTACGCTTTTTTGTCTTCACCGATGATCAACATAGTGTCACTCACGTACATATGAGGTGGCACTTCCAAGTTATCAGGCGCAGGTTTGTTTTTAAATACACGACCAGCCAAGTCAAATGTTGAACCATGACATGGGCATAAGAAGCCACCTGTCCAGTTGTCTGGCAATGATGGCTGTGAGCCAGTCTCAAACTTAGTGATTGGTGAACAACCTAAGTGTGAACAAATACCAACTGCTACTAAGTACTCAGGTTTGATAGAACGGTGTTGATTTTGTGCGTACTCAGGCGTCAAATCTTTAGGATTGCGCGCTGATTTTGGATCTGCCAAATCACCCTCAACAGTAGCTAATGAGGCCAACATTTCTGGTGTACGGCGAACAATCCAAACTGGCTTGCCACGCCACTCAACTGTGCGCATCTCGCCAGGTTGCATACCTGCGATATCAATCTCTACTGAAGCGCCTGCTGCTTTAGCTTTTTCTGATGGCGCAAATGTGCTGACTAACGGTAACGCAACTGCTGCTGCACCGGCACCACCAACAACAGAAGTTGCAATAAGCCATTTACGTCGGCTCTTATCCATGGTTTGTTCACTCATTACTCGTTTTCCCTTAGAAATGCTATTTTTTTCAAGTAAAGACGAGATTATAGCTAAACCGGGCATACGAATTAAAGCCCATTTAGTCAAAAAAGAGCTAATTAGATAAAAAAGACATGAACTTACTGAGACTTACTTCAATAAATGCCTCCCTGGCAGAGGTTTGATGTCTAAATCGGGTTGGGGATATCGATAAATTGGTGCTCAACACCCCATTTTTTCGATAAATACTGGCCAAGAGCCTGAATGCCATAGCGCTCTGTAGCATGATGACCAGCTGCAATGTAGGCTATGCCCATCTCCTGAGCGGCATGGAAGGTTGGTTCAGAAACTTCACCACTGATGTAAGCGTCCACTTTCATGGCAATAGCTTCTGTTATATACCCTTGCGCTGCTCCAGTACACCATGCAATAGTCTTAACTGACTTATTCAGATCCCCGATCACTAAGGGATCGCGACCTAAGCGGCTGGCCACACTCCTCGCCAATTGCCCTAACGTCTTCTGAGCGCCGTTAGTTTCGCCCCGCCATACCAACCCATCCATCGTTCCCGGATATGCGGCTGGAGACGCTTTAGCATCGATCCAACTCATCACTTGGGCTAACTGAGCGTTGTTACCCAATGTTGGGTGTAAGTCGAGGGGTAGGTGATAAGCGAACAGACTGATCTCATTTTCCATTAATAGCCTCAATCGAGCATGAAGCTGACCGACCACTCGCACATCATCATTTTTCCAAAACCAGCCATGGTGAACCAAAATGGCATCAGCCCCCTCTTCGATGGCAGCATCGATCAAAGCCAAACTAGCTGTAACACCCGTGACAATTTTCTTAATGGTACTTTTGCCCTGAACTTGTAAACCGTTGGGACAATAATCTTTCACACGATTAACTTGCAATAAATCAGCCAAATAAACTGACAGTTGATCACGGTCGATGGACTTGGCTACTTTTGCTTTAGATTGGATTTTAGATTTAGTTTTCATGTCTTAACTGACTCTTTCAATATTTCTATGAATTTTTCTCAACATTCCATTAATCTAACAGCATGTTGAAACATCTCTGGTTACTCTTTGCGCAAATCACTACTGCCCTATTGGCGGTAATGTTCATTATCAGTACATTCAAACCGCAATGGTTAAATGTTAGCGGCTTTGGTAGTTTTGGTCAGTGGGGTAGCTCAAGCACTATCACCATAAAAGAATCTCAGATTGATCCAAGCGTACCTAACCCAGGCTCACATCATGAGGCCGCCAAAAATTCGATGGCTTCAGTCGTTAATATTTTTACTTCTAAAAATACGCCAAAGACTAAGAAGAAAAATAAGACAGATCCGAATCAAGAAGATCCCTTGTTTAAATTCTTTTTTGGAGATCCCTCAGATAACCAAGGCGATATCAATCCCAACTTAGGTTCCGGAGTGATTGTTAGTTCGGAAGGGTTGATCCTTACTAACCAACACGTTATCGAAGGCGCGGATCAAATTGAAGTCGCTTTAGCTGATGGTAGAAAAACTAAAGCCATCTTAGTTGGTAGCGATCCAGATACAGATATCGCTGTTCTTAAAATACAAATTCCTAATTTACCTACCTCAATTACTTTTGGAAAAATTGAATCAGTCAAAGTAGGTGATGTTGTTTTAGCAATTGGCAATCCATTTGGTGTTGGTCAAACTGTTACCTCAGGGATAGTTTCCGCATTAGGTAGAGATCACCTCGGTATCAATACCTTTGAAAACTTCATACAAACAGATGCCGCCATTAATCCTGGCAACTCAGGTGGAGCTCTAGTTGATACAAGAGGTCATTTAATTGGTATCAACACTGCGATCTACTCCAGGAACGGTGGCTCGATGGGGATTGGTTTTGCAATACCTGTTAGCACTGCAAAAGAAGTGATGGAAGCGATTGTTAAAAATGGCGGTGTTGTGAGAGGCTGGATAGGTGTTGAACCACAAAACATTAGTAACGAGATGGCTCAAGCACTGAATATCACCAAAGCGGGCGTCTTAATCAACGGCACACTTCAAGGTGGACCTGCAGATAGAGCTGGAATCAAACCCGGGGATGTTCTAAAAAGTATTGATGGTAAAAATATCAGTGACATCACAGAACTACTTAACAAGATTGCTCAAATCACACCAGGCAATAAAGTGAAAGCAGTAATTAATCGCAAAGGCAAAGATCTCGACCTAGAGATCCAGGTTGGCAAAAGGCCAGGGCCTAAAAACCGATAAGTCCTACATCGGCTGTAATTAGATTAATCAATATTTATATTTAGTCCAAAGCATGGGACTAAAGACTCTTGTTGTTGAATCAGAGTCAAATAAGCGCTATGCGCTTGAAGCGCACTAAATCACTAGTCATCACAAATAATTATAAAATTTGATAGACATTGTCAAAAATTTGACAGGAGTCAGGTTGTCTTGTGCTCAACCGACATAGGCCATGCCACCATTTATTTTTAATAAGGTCACAGCCATTTTTTAGATGAATATTGGGTTGTGACGTTAATTTAATAATCATAAAGAATATAATTGTTCTACATGAATAATCAAATCCATTTTTTACTTCAGCAAGCTTTCAATAGTTTTGAGCAGGGTAACCTTGGCCAAACCAAACTATTACTAAACAATCTCTTAAGAATTCAACCAAAGAACTTTCATGCCCTACACATCATGGGAGTTACCCTTGGAATTGAGAATAAGCATAAAGAAGCACGTGACTTTTTACTAAGAGCCGTAAAAATTAATCCAAATGATAATTATGTTAACTTTAATTTAGCTAAGGCGCTATCCGAAACAGGTAACAATTTGGACTCAATCAAGTACCATCAAGCAGCAATCAAAATTGCCCCGAAGCATCCAGAGGCGAGGCTAAGTTTTGGTAAAAGCTTGGCACAGTTGCGTCGCTACGATGAAGCACTCGCTCAGTATGAACAAGCCATTCAATTAAAGCCAGATTATGCCGAAGCTTGGTCAAATAAAGGTGTCACTCTTCACAACCTGAAGCGTTACGATGAAGCAATCGCTCATTGTGAGAAAGCCATTCAATTAAAGCCCGATCATGCCGAAGCTTGGTCAAATAAAGGTGTCACTCTTCACAACCTGAAGCGTTACGACGAAGCACTCGCTCAGTATGAGCAAGCCATTCAATTAAAACCAGATTATGCCGAAGCTTGGTCTAATAAAGGCGACATTTTTCACGACCTACAGCGTTATGATGAAGCACTCGCTCACTATGAACAAGCCATTCAATTAAAGCCAGATTATGCCGAAGCTTGGTCTAATAAAGGTGCCACTTTTCACACCCTGAAGCATTACGATGAAGCACTTTTTCACTATGAACAAGCGATTCGATTAAATCCAGATTACGCCGAAGCTTGGTCAAATAAAGGTGCTACTTTTCACAACCTACAGCATTACGACCAAGCACTCGCTCACTATGAACAAGCCATTCAATTAAAGCCAGATTACGCCGAAGCTTGGTTTAAAAAAGGTCTCACTTTTAACGCCCTGAAGCATTACGATGAAGCCTTAATTTGCCACGATAATGCACTAAGTCTTAAGCCGAATATTGATTGGCTTTCGGGAGAGTTGCTTACTGTAAAAATGCAAACCAGTAACTGGACTAGCCTAACAGAATCTATGAATGAAATTTCTAAAAAATTAATGGCAAATGAAAAGGTTCTATTACCTTTTAAGCTTTTATCATTGACTGATGACTGTTTACTACATAAGAAATCTTCTGAAATTTATATTCAATCAGGATATCAATTTAACCCTGTTTTAGGACCTATTCTTAAGCGTCCACAGAGTCAAAAAATTCGAGTGGGTTATTTTTCAGCAGATTTTCATAATCATGCTACAAGCTATTTGATGGCTGAGATTTTTGAGTTGCATGTCAAAAATAAATTTGAACTAATTGGTTTTTCATTTGGCCCAATCATAAATGATGAAATGCGTCAGCGACTAGAAAATTCATTTGATCAGTTTATTGAAGTTGGCGGAAAATCTGATATTGAAATTGCAAAGTTAAGTAGAAATTTAAACATCGACATTGCCATTGATTTGAAAGGTTTTACAACAGACTCAAGAACCGGGATTTTTTCCTATCGAGCGGCGCCAATTCAAGTTAATTATTTAGGCTATCCAGGTACTATGGGTGTTGATTACATTGATTACATAATCGCTGATAAAACCCTTATTCCGTTAGAGTTTCAATCGATGTATTCAGAGAAGGTGGTTTATTTGCCAAATAGCTATCAAGCCAATGATAGAAAGCGTTTGATTTCAGATAAAATTTTTACAAGGCAAGAGCTTGGACTTCCAGACAATGGATTTGTTTTTTGTTGTTTTAATAATAATTACAAAATATTACCTGCAACCTTTGCAAGTTGGATGAGAATATTAAATTCTGTAGAAAATAGTGTCCTGTGGTTGTTTGAAGATAATTCTTGGGTAGCTGAGAATTTAAAAAAAGAATGTAGAAAACAAGGGATTGCAGATAATAGGTTGGTGTTTGCTAAACACTTAACCTCACCCGAGCATTTGGCCCGTCATCGTCAGGCTGATTTATTTCTGGATACATTACCTTACAACGCACACACAACCACAAGTGATGCCTTGTGGGTTGGCTTACCAGTCATCACTTTAATGGGGAAATCTTTTGCTAGTCGGGTTGCAGCAAGCCTAATACATGCAATTGGATTACCAGAACTAATTGCTAATAGCCAAGATGAATATGAGGCATTAGCGATCGAGATGGCATTGAATCCACAGAAGCTTGAAAAAATTAAATTAAAACTAGCCAATAACCGTTTAACGACCCCTCTATTTGATACACCGCTATTTACGAAAAATCTTGAGGCCGCTTACATTGAGATGATTGACCGATATCAGGAAGATTTGCCACCAAATCATATTTATATAACTTAAGTCGAGTTTTAAGCACGGCTAAAGCTAGTTAGCCTAGTTCATTTAAGTCTAGTTTTTCAAGCCCGCTGGTTTCGAACAAGCCTGCGAGCATTGGCTTGCAATTCGACATTACCGTTTCTAATTGAAGCCATGTTCTATTCTCGTCGGGACAGAATTGGTACAAAGTTTTTTGTTGTCTAAAGTTTATTTAATGTCGACTAATTATTAATGCGCCAATATTTTAGATAAGAAATCTTTTGCTCTTGGACTTCTATCTTCAGGCTTGTTAAAGAAATCATCTTTAGCGCAATCTTCAACAATTTTGCCTTCATCCATAAAAATAACGCGGTGGCTGACCTTGCGTGCAAAGCCCATTTCATGAGTGACACACATCATCGTCATACCCTCGTGGGCTAGCTTCACCATGACATCCAACACCTCACCAACCATCTCTGGATCCAGAGCTGATGTAGGCTCATCAAATAGCATCACGATGGGATCCATACTCAATGCTCTAGCAATCGCTACCCGTTGTTGTTGTCCACCGGATAATTGACCAGGGAACTTATCTTTGTGTGCAAACAGGCCAACACGCTCTAAATACTTAAGACCATGTGCAACAGCCTCTTCTTTGCTACGCCCTAAAACTTTAATTTGTGCCAGAGTTAAGTTTTCAGTAACTGATAAATGAGGAAATAACTCAAAGTGCTGGAAAACCATACCAACGCGTGAGCGCAGCTTTGGTAAATTAGTTTTAGGATCGTGAACAGCGATGCCATCCACAGTAATCTCACCTTGCTGAAATGGCTCTAGAGCGTTGATGGTTTTAATCAAAGTAGATTTACCAGACCCGGATGGTCCACAAACTACAACGACCTCGCCTTTTTTGATATCAGTGGTGCAGTCAGTTAGCACTTGGAAATTACCGTACCACTTGGAGACGTTTTTCATTTCAATCATGGTGATCTCTTATGTCTTTTTTCTTTGTTAATTAATTTATTTCTTAGGTGTTAACGAATAATCGCAACGCGCTGCTGCAATACTCTGACTAATTTAGATAAGCTAAAGCAGATTAGGAAGTAAATAACAGCTGCCGCTAAATAAGTTTCAATAGGGCGTCCAAAGTTTTTACCTGCCACCTCAAAACCTTTGAGCATGTCATAGGCACCAATAGCGTAAACCAAAGATGTATCTTGGAACAAGATAATAGTTTGCGTCAGAAGCACAGGGATCATGTTACGAAAAGCTTGAGGTAAAATGATTAAACGCATATTTTGCGAATAGGTCATACCCATCGCTTGCCCTGCATGAACTTGGCCTCTTGATATCGACTGGATACCTGAGCGCATGATCTCGCAAAAGAACGCCGCTTCAAATGCTACAAAAGTAATGATGGCTGATGCTTCAGCACCAATAGGTCGCCCCAAAATTGTAGGCATCAACAAGAAGAACCACAGAATCACCATCACCAAAGGGATAGATCGCATCAAATTGACATAAGCTGCTGCCGGAACTGCTAAAAATGGTTTGCCAGATAAGCGCATGAGCGCTAAGAGTGTGCCAAAGAAAATACCACCTACTGTTGCAATAACAGTCAGCTGAATACTAAAAATGAAGCCACTGAGCACATAGCTTCGAATAAGTTCCCAGCTGTAAAAGGAAAGATCGATATTCATATAATCATCTTCCTTTTAATGTCCACCGCTGCTTGGGGCAGCAATAAAACCAGGAACTCTTGTTTTAGACTCAATCAAAGCCATCACTCGGTTCACGGTGAGTGCTGAAATGGCATACAAAGCAGTTACGCCCAAATAAATCTCAATGCCTCTAGAGGTCTCTTCTTGTGCTTGCATAGCAAATAAAGTCAGCTCAGTTACTGAGACAGCAAAAGCAACAGAAGAGTTTTTAATGATGTTCATTGATTCTGAGGTCAACGGCGGAATCACAATCCGCAAAGCCATCGGCAAAATCACATAACGATAAGATTGCACCGTAGTCAAACCCATCGCCATGGCAGCAAAACGCTGACCTCTGGGTAAGGCTCCAATACCAGCTCTTACCTGCTCAGCAATACGCGATGAGGTAAAGAAACCCAGAGCAAGACTGACTAAAATAAATGAAGAGAAACCCTTCATGACCGGGAAAAATGCCGGTAATACGTGGTACCAAAGAAATACTTGAACTAGTACAGGAATATTTCTGAAAAGCTCTACCCAAGCATTACCTAGAGTGGCTAAACAGCGAGTTAATAAAGTATCAGGGGGTAAGGTTCTAAGGGTACCCATCAGGACACCTAAAACCATTGCAACAACTAAACCTAGAGCTGACACCGACATGGTCCAACCCCAAGCTGACAACATCCAGTCTAGATAAGTTATTTCTCCACCTGTACCAAAACATACAGGGGAGAAATCCTCTTCTAAAGTGCTTTTACAAAATACTTCCCAGTTCCAAGACATCTAATAATTACTTTCATGTTACTTAGTTAGGGAATTATTTCATTTTTTAATACTTTTACTATTTTTACTTCTTTGCGTACTCTTCAGCAGGTTTGTCATTTGGATTAGCCCATGCATCTTTAGTACTTGCAGATAACGCTAAACCAACTTTATTGCCTTTTGGAGGGATTGGTTGTAAGAACCACTTATCCCACAACTTAGCCAAAGAACCGTCTTTCATCATCTGCTTGATGCTGTCATCAACAGATTTCTTAAAAGCTGGGTCATCTTTACGGATCATGATGGCGATTGGCTCAACGGCAATCACTTCACCAACAATCTTAAAGTCAGCTGGATTTTTAGCGTTAGCAATGTTACCGGCTAAAATAGAGCCATCCATCACAAACGCATCAGCACGGCCAGACTCTAACAACAAGAAGCTGTCAGCGTGGTCTTTACCAAATACTTCTTCAAAGTTCACATTGTTAGCACGCTCGTGCTTACGTAACAACTGAACAGATGTTGTACCTGTTGTTGTAGCAACTTTTTTACCATTTAACTGAGCTAAAGAGTTGATTGTTGAATTTGCCTTAACAGCAATACGTACCTCTTCAACATAAGTTGTTACAGCAAATGACACATCTTTTTGACGTGTTGCATTGTTTGTTGTTGAACCGCACTCAATATCAACAGTGCCGTTAGCAACTAGTGGTAAGCGGTTTTGTGAAGTCACAGCCTGATATTTGATATCAAGCTTGTTTAATTTCAACTGCTTTTGTACATCACCTAAAACACGCGTACAGATCTCAACGTGGTAACCAGCATACTTACCATCACCGACTGTGTATGACAAGGCGCCTGAAGACTCACGCACACCCATCGTTACAGCACCAGATGACTTAATCTTAGCCAATGTATCTGCTTGTGCAGATGCAATAACACCTAAACCCAATAAAGCTGCAACTAATAAATTCTTTTTCATGACAACTCCCTCATTGTTATTAAAAACCCAGCAAAACGCCCTCAACCAGGCAAAAAGCTAGATTTATACTTTTTAGCAGATTTCAGGTAATAAAAGTAGATGGGTATGCCCTAGATTGGGGAAATAGCCAAGAACTAAGTAGAACACTGCATAAACAAAGAAACCCGCTAAGTAAGCAGAAAAGAAAAAACCCACTCCGAAGAGTGGGTTTCAACACTAACTAACTCTAACTGGCTAGGCCAGCGTTAAATTAGAAATTGTGGATCAAACCAACAGCCATCTGCGTATCTTTCTCTTTTGCAGTTGCTGACTTGTCTGTTTCAGTAGCACCATAGATAGCATAGGCTTTAGTACGCTTGCTTAATGCATACTCAAGACCTAATTGGTAGCCAGTGTCATCATAGCTTGTAGAACTACCGATTGCTGTGTAGTCACCCATTGCGTAACTCGCTATAAATGTTGTTTTGCCAACTGGAACTCTTACACCCATAACATTGGAAACTGCTTCGCCATTAGATGTAGCTGTAGGACTAGTTTGGTTGTTCGTTTCAACTTTACCGTACTTGTAGAAGGCCTTGGCCATACCTAAGTCATAGCTTGCATTCAATGTTGTCATCTTCTGCTTGTATTCACCAGTTGTGTCAGCAGTTACTGTATTGATTCCACCAGTAGTACCTTGACCAATTCTTGATTTGAATGCCATATTAGCATCTGTGATCGTTGCTGAGTTAACTGTGTAAGTTCCATATGAAGCTGCTGCTGCAATCGGACCTTGATTGAACTCAAGCGCAAACTCTTGACCAGTTAAATCCAATGAACCTGCTGCATCTTTATTTTGATCTTGCTTGTCATTTACGATCATTGCTTTAACTTTAAAACCGCTAAATGACGGTGATGCAAATGATGCACCAACATAACGTGAGTCTAAAAGACCAGCACGAGCAGTTTTCTCTTTGGCACGACCAGCTGCCATTGTTGCGTCACCAATTACGTTAGAACCACCTGATGCTGAAAAACCAGCAACATAGTCTTTAGAGAATGCATTTTGAAGACCAATGCGAACTTCACCAAAACCACCTGAAACACCCGCCCACATTGCACGTCCACCAAGTGTCTCGTCATAAACTGTATTGGAGCCTTGTAATGCACCAGTACTGTTTGAAGTGTCATCACCCAATTGAGTTTCAATTTGGAAGTTAGCTTTCAAACCACCACCTAGGTCCTCAGAGCCACGTAGACCAAAACGGCTTGTTTCGTGTGCGCTGAAAACAATTGATGCACCTTTAGCAGTTGTTACAGTACCTGATGACTCTGATTGCGCTTTGCGGTCAGAATAGCCAGAGTCGATTTTACCGTAAACAGTTACTGTTGACTGAGCTTGTGCTGTACCAGCAACCATTGCTAGTGCTGCTGTTGCGATTAATAATTTTTTCATTCGTAAATCTCCAAAAATGTGAAATAAACGTACCTAGTTCTTCTAGGGACTTAGGCATATTGCTACATGAGTATTGCCATACATGTGTGCTTGTGGCTCTAGAGCCCTTTATTTCTGTCGATTTTTAGAACTTTTAGATGTAGTGTTGCATCTGTGCAACAAACTAAATTTTTTCCCCTGTATTTCAAGAGAAATTAGGTGTTTAATACATATTAACCCTAACAATTCTAGTGGATTTGTCACATGGCAAGTAGAGATTTCCTGAAAATTATGAAATTAGCCCGATCAGGTGATGCTTTGGCGCAACAAAAAATGGGTGAAATTTATCTACTTGGTAGTGATGGCATTCCTAAAAACTCACAAAATGCTTTGTTATGGCTTGAAAAATCTTCTCTAAGTATAGGATTTATTGAGGATATTTCTAAATTACTGGCAGATCACTTAGATCTCTCTTCAAGCTTATCGCCACAGCACGCTCCTTTTGCTTGGAAGTGTCTTTTGCATGCTTCAAATGCTGGTCACAGTAGAGCTAGGTGGCTAGTTGCTCAAGTTGTAGCGCACTTTAGCTTAAGTAAACAACGCATTTCTTCCGATCCCATCACAGCTATGGCATTTGCTCAGATGACTGATAAGCACTGGGCTGATGCTGGCGGCATGGACAGTTTCAAAGTTCATGCACAACGTTATCTTGAAGAATTAGCCGATCTATCTTCTTTTGAAGAACAGAGTGCTGCGCAAATATTACTCTCTCATTGTTTACAAGATGGGCGATTGGGTGTTCATGATGTGGATCGATCTAAAAAGATCATGATTAGTTTGGCTATACAAGCAGATGTAATTGGTTTATCAAGTCTCACATCTTTTGCAAACAGCATTGATCAAGATTTAATCCCCGCACTAAAAGTGCATTTACCTCAATTGCTTTTGGTAAAGAAGCCACTTGTTGAACATACATTGTTGTATTGGGCAGCATGGCAACACCTTGGCAATATGGATGCTTTAGAGATTGCCGCTGAATTAGCCTACACACCTGCTCAATTAGCACTCGGTCTTCGCTTAGCTAAATTAAATTTGAAAGAAGTTGCAAGCACAGTGAGGACTACTACTGATGGCAATAGTGCTGTTGACAATAGCGTTGCTGGAAATGACCTTCCCGAATCTAGCGAAGGTAACGCTCGACTGAAACGTGCAGTTTTTTGGTTAAAGCAAGCAGCTAATAAGGGTGAGCGAGATGCTTTATATGCATTAGGTTTAATTAATCGTATGCCGCAGTACTCTGGTTACAGCGCTGAAGATAGTGATCAATACTTTGATAAGGCAGCGGATCTTGGTCACCCAGATGCTCAATACCGTAAGGGTGCAGCACTCTGGCGCAAACGCGGTCAATCAGAAGAAGATATTGAAGGTATGCAGGCATCTTATTGGATTTGGCACGCAGCACAACAAGGTGTTGTAGCTGCAAAAGAACTTTTATCTAAAGTGATGATCAGCTGTCCTCATGCTAATCAGAATCGCTGGAGCGCCATTGCACAAGCTTGTAATAAAGCGCTAAGTGAAAGTACTCATCGCCTTACAGGCGATACCTTGCTAACTTGCCATCGAGTCATCGTAGCGAACCAACTCAACCTATCTAAAGCAGAACTCTTATTGACTGATATCGCCAGCGTTCAACATGAGCATGGTGCTGTGATTGATATCAGAGAACACTTACCTCGCTCCGTACCTAAACTGATATTGATTGAAACACTTGAGCAACGTAAAGCTTTGATGATGGCCAGCAAAGCCTTTGCTAACGTATTTAGTAATCACATCATTGATGAAGGTAATTTAAGACAGCGTCGCTACCGCTTAGAAAAACTCATGCAGATACTCGAGGTATCTATTGAAGATGATTTAAATGACTTTAGTGATTTAGATGATTTGGGTGACGATGCAGAAGATCTCAAAACTTAAGGTCATAGCTAACCTAGTTAGATCTTATTTTTTCAAGCTTTATTATTTTTCGCTGCTTCAGCTGCCTCAGCATCAGCCGCGGCCTCTGCGGCTTCATCAGCAGGATCTAATTTAGCTTCATAGAATCTAGCAATAAAGATGCCCAACTCGTAAAGAATACAAAGTGGGATGGCTAATAAAAGCTGTGACAAAACATCTGGTGGTGTCACGATAGCTGCAATCACAAAGGCGCCCACAATGATGTAAGGACGGATCTCTTTGAGTTTCTTGATTCTGACCATATTAAGCTTAACCAAAACCACAACAACAACTGGCACCTCAAAAGTTAAACCAAATGCTAAGAAAGTCGTCATAGCAAAACTGAGGTATTTATCAATGTCCGTCGCCATATCAGCACCTAATGGCGCGTTGTAATGCGCCATGAACTGAAATACTGTTGGGAAAACTAACAAATAGGCAAAAGCCATGCCTGCGATAAACAGAACATAACTACTGGTCACAATCGGAATAATCAAGCGACGTTCATGTTTGTATAAACCTGGCGCAATAAAAGACCAGATTTGATACATGATGAAAGGCAATGCCCCTAAGAACGCAACAAGCATTGTTACCTTCATCGGCACAAAGAAAGAACCCGTCACATCAGTCACAATCATCTTGCCACCGTTGGGTAGTGCGTCTAAAAGCGGTCTAGAAAAAATATGAAAAATATCAGGCGCCCAATACACCAAACACAAGAACACAAACAACAAAGCACCCACCGCTTTAATTAAGCGATCACGCAACTCAAACAAATGAGAAAGAAACGTTTCTGAAACGCCGTCATCCTTCTCAGTAGCTGAATCAGCTTGAGTATTTTTTGAGTCTTGACTGGAGTTCTGCGTCATCGTTTAAATAATTTCTTTTAAATTTATTTTTATCTTATTTTTTAGAAAAAAGATTTTGGTGAGCGCTGCTGAATGGCAGCACGTCTAAAACGTTTTACTCGGGCCGCGCCTGACTGAACTCTGGTTTTAACCCCAGTACTGCGCTTGTACCATTGCGGCATCGCTGCTTTTTTAACACCCCAACTACTGCGTCCTTGGCGAACATTCGTCTTAGGTTCACGGACGCCATAATCGTTATATCCGAAGTCTTCAAAACTTTGCTTGGATCCATCGGACTCCAAATCGCTGAGGTTTTTGCCAAGATCCGATAAACCCGAGCCCGCTTGATCAACACTCGACTGAACGTCTCTCATTGCCGAAGTGGCAGCCTCTTGCATTTTCTTAAGCTCATCCAACTCTACTTGACGATTCACTTCAGACTTGACCTCGGCCATGTAGCGTTGCGCGCGGCCCAGCAAGTTACCAGCCATGCGTGCCACCTTAGGTAAGCGCTCAGGGCCAATCACCACCAATGCGACTACCGCAATGAGGGCGAGCTTGGAAACACCAAGATCGATCATGTCAAATGAACTTTTATGAAGTGGAAGTGATAGCCGTCAGATATCTGATGGCTAAAGGCTTACGCCTTATTCACATCCTTGGCTTGTACATCAACAGTTTTGCCATCGGCAGGGATCTGGCTTGATGCGATTGCAGGATCAACTGGCTTCTCTTCATCTTTCTTCATGCCATCTTTAAAACCTTTAACGGCACCACCAAGATCTGCACCAATGTTACGTAGTTTCTTAGTACCGAATACCAAGAGAACGATTACCAAAACAATAATCCAATGCCAAACGCTAAATGAACCCATGAGACTGCTCCTAATTAGTTTTTATGCCATGGACGGGGGCCGCCCATCACATGTATATGCAGATGGTAAACCTCTTGACCACCATCTACTCCATTATTGACCATCACACGAAAGCCCCCGGTATCGCCAGGGCGGCAACCTTGCTCAGTGGCAAGGCGCGGTGCAATTGCCATCATTCTACCCAGTAATGCCTCATCTGCGCTAGTCGCATCCATTAAATTTGCAAAATGTCGCTTAGGAATGATTAAAAAATGGACGGGGGCGGAGGGATTAATGTCATGAAAGGCATATATTTCCTCATCTTCGTAAACTTTTTTACTCGGAATCTGTCCTGCAACGATTTTGCAAAAGACACAGTTCTCTGAATGGTTATGGTTCATAGGCTGAAATGTCTATTTGTGATGAATTATGATTCTCTGGACGCTTTTTCCGCGATACCAGAGACGCCCTCACGACGCTCTAATTCAGCAATCACGTCTTCAGGTCTTAAATTAAATTGAGAGAGGGCTACAAAACAGTGGAACCAAAGATCCGCAATCTCACCCACTAACTTGGATTGCAATTCTGGGGTCAATTGGCCAAAACGACTATCTTTTGCAGCCATCACTGTTTCAGCTGCCTCTTCGCCAATTTTCTTCAAAATGGCGTCATCACCCTTGCTAAACAACTTAGCAATATAAGAAACCTCTGGATCAGCGCGACCAGCTAAAAAGTCAGCTTTACGAGCGTCGACAACATCAGCCAAACGCTTGATGGCATCCATCTTGTTTACGTCATTCGACTTTGTTTGATCTGTCATTGTTATATCTTTTATTAGATTGGTTAAAGCACTCTAAACTATTTTTTCCAAACTGGGCCGTCTGTTATTTTTTCTAAATCTAAAAAGAAACAGCTATGCGCACCAGTATGGCAAGCAATACGATCTTTTTGATCAACCTTGATCAAAATCGTATCGCCATCACAATCTAAGTGCATGCTTTTAATCACTTGTACATGACCAGACTCTTCGCCCTTATGCCAAATCTTTTTTCTAGAGCGTGACCAATAAACTGCCTCACCCTTTTCCAAAGTTAATTGCAAAGATTCATGGTTCATCCAGGCCATCATCAAGACATCACCAGTATCTGCTTCTTGCGCTATGACTGCGACCAAGCCCTGATCATTCCAGGTAACTTGTGACAACCAATCTAATTTATCTGCTGAGCTCATTTAATCTTTATATTTTTGGTATGTAATTTTTTAGTTACTGTGTTTTTCTTACTTATCTTTTTATTATTTAAAGTCTTACCGGTATGCCTTGCTCTGCCATCAGATGCTTAGCTTGCCCAACTGTGTATTCACCAAAATGAAAAATACTCGCCGCTAAAACAGCATCCGCATGACCTTGGGTAATGCCATCAGCCAAATGCTGCAAATTACCCACGCCACCTGATGCTATGACTGGGACTGAGACAGCATCACTGACAGCACGCGTTAGCTCTAAATCAAAACCATTTTTAGTGCCGTCACGATCCATGCTGGTTAAAAGTATTTCACCCGCACCACGCTTGGCTACTTCCATCGCCCAAGATACTGCATTGATCCCTGTATTTTTACGACCACCGTGCGTGAACACCTCCCATAAACCTGGCTGGGTCTGCTTAGCATCAATAGCTACCACGATACATTGAGAGCCATATTTAGCAGATGCATCAGATACTAAATCTGGATTAGCAACTGCAGCAGAGTTCATGCCCACTTTGTCAGCGCCAGCATTTAGCAAGCGACGCACATCTGCTACCTCTCTAACGCCACCACCCACCGTTAATGGAATAAACACCTGAGAAGCGACATCTTCAATAATGTGCAAAATCAAATCTCGCTCATCGGATGTTGCAGTGATATCCAAAAAAGTAATCTCATCGGCACCCTGGTCGTCATAACGTTTAGCAATTTCAACAGGATCACCAGCATCTCTTAATTCAACAAAATTAACCCCCTTCACAACCCGACCGGCCGTGACATCTAAACAAGGGATAATTCTTTTTGAGAGCATGTTTTATTTTCTTTTTTTATCGGCGTATTTTTGCGCTTCGGCTAATTTCAGATCGCCCGTATAAATGGCCCGGCCTGCAATTACGCCCATGACACCTTCTGGCTCAGCTGCACACAAAGCATCGATGTCTTTCATATTAGTAAGACCACCACTAGCAATGATCGGAATGTTCACGGCTTGAGCTAACTTCACTGTGGCATCCATATTAATACCTTGCAACATACCATCGCGACCAATATCGGTATAGATGATGGCTTCAACGCCATAGTCTTCATATTTCTTTGCTAAGTCAGTAACGTCATGGCCTGTTAACTTACTCCAGCCATCGGTTGCCACTTTACCCTCTTTGGCATCAAGACCAACAATGATGTGTCCTGGAAACGCCACACAGGCGTCTTGTAAAAAACCTGGGTTCTTCACCGCGGCCGTACCGATAATCACATAAGTGATACCGTCATCTAATAAACGCTCAATAGTTTCAAGGTCACGGATACCGCCACCCAATTGCACCGGAATATCACTACCGACTGCTTTCAGAATAGATTTAATGGCCGATTCATTTTTAGGCTTACCTGCAAAAGCGCCATCAAGATCCACCAAGTGCAAACGACGAGCACCTTGATCTACCCAATGCTTTGCCATCGCACCCGGATCTTCAGAGAAGGTCGTTACTTTATCCATATCACCCTGCTCTAAGCGAACACAGTGTCCTTGTTTCAGATCAATAGCTGGTATTAACAACATGATGATTAATTAAATAAGTAATAAGTAAAGGTTAATTAAAAAAATCTATGAAGGTTAGTGCTTTTTCTTTGGTCGACTGCAGTTGGCACCTTAAGGCTGCCAATTAGTAAAATTACGATACAAGCGCAAACCTAATTGCGCACTTTTTTCTGGGTGAAACTGCGTTGCAAAAATATTATCCTTTGCAACGGCACATGTAAAGATAGAACCGTAATCGGTTGCACCTACAGTATGTGCCGAATTATCAGGTACTGCATAGTAGCTATGCACAAAATAAAAGCTACTGTTATCGGGAATGCCGTCCCAAAGCGGGTGGGCTTTTACTTGCTGAACCTGATTCCAACCCATATGAGGTACTTTGAAATGCGAACCATCTTCTTGATTTTTACCTGCCAAATCAAAACGAATCACCTTGCCAGGCAGTAATCCAAGACCAGGCGTGCGCTCTGTGCCGGTTGGTGCGTCAAAACGAACCTCAGTACTGCTGTCAAATAGCATTTGTTCACCAACACAAACACCCAACATAGGTTTTGTTCTAACGGCCTCTAAAACTGCATCCAATAAACCAGAATCTCTAAAATGTGTCATGCAATCAGGCATGGCGCCCTGACCAGGTAAAACAACTTTATCCGCTGATTTAATTTGATCGGCACTTGATGCAATGGTGATCTTTGCCTCAGGTGCAACGTGCATCAAAGCTTGGGCTACAGAGCGCAGATTACCCATGCCGTAATCAACAATAGCAATACTCGGTGAGTTTTTAGACAAGGTTTACTTTAATTACAAAAAGATAATAAAAGTCGGCGGCTTACAAACTACCTTTTGTGGATGGCACAACTCCACTAGCCCGCGGATCCAATTCTAGAGCCATGCGTAAAGCGCGGCCAAAAGCTTTGAAAACTGTCTCAACCTGGTGGTGAGCATTGATACCACGCAAATTATCAATATGCAAAGTAACTCCCGCGTGATTAACAAATCCGCGGAAAAATTCAATAGTGAGGTCCACATCAAAATCACCTACACGTGCACGTGTAAACGGCACATGGAACTCTAAGCCTGGGCGACCTGAAAAATCGACAACAACTCGTGACAAAGTTTCATCTAATGGCACATAAGAATGGCCATATCGAGTAATGCCTTTTTTATCGCCTACAGCTTTAGCAATAGCTTGGCCAAGCGTAATGCCCACATCTTCTACAGTGTGGTGATCATCAATATGGGTATCTCCATTTGCAGTCACTGCCAAATCAATCATGCCATGACGGGCAATCTGATCGAGCATATGATCCAGGAACGGTACCCCAGAATTAAGTTGAGCTTGACCCGTGCCGTCTAAATTGAGGGCAATCTTAATTTGGGTCTCGGACGTATTTCTTATGACTTCTACTTGGCGCATATCGTCATAATATCACCGTCCTCATGAAATTCCACCCCGTGGTAATCTCTTGAACACGCTGATTCTTAAATAAATTAGCTTAAAACCTCAGAAAAACAATTCAGAACACAAGGTAAGACATCAAGATGAGCCAATTTTGGAGCAAAACTGTTAGAAATTTGACCCCTTACGTTCCTGGGGAGCAGCCCAAATTAAGTCAATTGATCAAGCTCAATACCAATGAAAGCCCTTATGGCCCATCCCCAAAAGTTCTCACTGCTATTGCTGCAGCTACTAACGACACCCTTCGTCTGTATCCAGACCCTAGCTCTGATGCCTTAAAGCAATCAATTGCCAAAATCCATAATCTTCAAACCAATCAAGTATTTGTGGGTAATGGCTCCGATGAAGTATTAGCACATGCCTTTTTAGGCCTTTTTAAACAAGAGCACCCTATTCTTTTTCCGGATATCACTTACAGCTTCTATCCAGTCTATTGCAATCTATATGACATCGCTTTCGAAACGATCCCTCTTAAAGAAGATTTTTCAATTGATATAGAAGGCTACATTCAAAAAAATAATGGCAAAAATGGCGGTATTATTTTTCCGAACCCAAATGCGCCAACCGGCAAAGCCCTTCCCTTAGAAAGAATAAAAGCTTTACTTCAATCCAACATCCAAAGCGTGGTGATCATTGACCAAGCCTATGTTGACTACGGTACAGAGTCAGCAGTATCCCTAGTTAATGAGTTTCCAAACTTATTAGTCACTCATACTCTTTCAAAGTCCTATGCACTCGCAGGACTTCGTGTTGGCTATGCAGTAGGACATCCGGATTTAATTGAAGCTTTAGAGCGCATTAAAAATAGTTTTAACTCATACCCGATAGATAAACTGGCAATAGCGGGAGCGATTGCTGCCATTGATGATCAAGACTACCTCAAGAGAATAAGTAAAGCAGTTATTCAAACTAGAGAAAACCTCATTAAAGAACTAAATAAGCTCGGTTTTGAAACGATTCCATCACATGCTAATTTTATCTTTTCAAAGCATCCAACAAAAGATGCTGCTGCTATTGCTGCAGCATTGCGTGAGAAACATATTATTGTTCGCCATTTCAAAATGGCGCGTATTGATCAATACTTAAGAATCACGATAGGCACAGATGAGCAGTGCTCAACTTTGACCAAGTCCCTTAGAGAAATTATTTAAGCGCTTTAATGCTTAAGAGCCTCATTAATTGCTGTTTGTGCTGCCTCGGTAAAATTTTTAGGGATACCTACTCTATCCATTCGTTAAATACCTTTAATCATGAATGCCACAGCACTGATACCAATAGACATGCACGCTACCATCAACCCGCCCAAGCGATTAAATAGCTTGCTTGTCAAAACATCCGCCATGCAATTTATCTTTTCCTCAAGATGCGTTACCTTTTTATCTAAAAAATTAAACTTCTCATCTATCTTCTGATTGAGTTGATCTCTCACCTCATACAACTCTTTTTTGGTTACAAAGTCTTGCATAGCATAATGGGTAGTTCCAGCACCCTCTGCAATGGTTTCCGCCTGTGCTTCCGTAAATCCAACTGCTTGTAATGATTTTGCATACTGAAGGGTGCTAAATACAACGCTATTCATTTTCATCTCCTCTTAAAGCAACATTTTATAGTTTTTATAAGCAATAAATCAAATCACCAAAAGTAATGGCACACTCTTTGTGTGCCATTACTTTTGTTTTATTTGGAGGTTTTGATTACTACTTCTTGAGTCGTAACTCTGCAGCACGAGCGTGAGCTTGTAAACCTTCTCCATGAGCAAGTGTGCTTGCGATCTGTCCCAGCTTTTGTGCACCGGCATCACTCACTTCAATCATGCTGGAACGTTTGATGAAATCATAAACACCTAAAGGTGATGAGAAACGTGAAGTTCTCATGGTGGGTAAAACATGATTAGGACCAGCGCAGTAGTCACCTAAAGACTCACTGGTGTAAGGGCCCATAAAAATGGCGCCCGCATGGCGAATTAATTCCGCCCATTGACGAGGATTTTCTGCAGAAATTTCTAAATGTTCTCCAGCAATTGAATTAGCGATCTCACAAGCTTCAACCATATCTTTTACTAAGATCATAGCTCCACGATCCTGAAGTGATTGACGGATAACCGATTTTCTTGGCATCTCTGGTAAAAATTTCTGAATACTGGCCTGCACTTGATCAATAAAAGCTTGATCTGGACATAGCAAAATAGATTGAGCCAATTCATCATGCTCAGCCTGAGAAAATAAATCCATCGCCACCCAATCAGGATTGGTTTTGCCATCACACAAAATCAATATTTCAGAAGGTCCGGCAATCATGTCAATACCAACTGTTCCGAATACGCGACGTTTAGCAGCTGCTACGTAAGCATTCCCTGGCCCAACAATCTTATCAACGGCAGGAATCGTTTCTGTACCATAAGCTAAAGCAGCAATAGCCTGTGCCCCACCGATGGTGAATACACGATCAACATCAGCTACAGCAGCTGCAGCGAGAACAAGAGAGTTACGAACACCATCTGGGGTAGGAACTACCATGATAACTTCGCTCACTCCTGCCACTTTGGCAGGAATGGCATTCATTAAAACTGAGGAGGGGTAGGCTGCTTTACCGCCTGGCACATATAAACCGGCACGATCCAAAGGTGTTACTTTCTGACCTAAGCGCGTGCCATCTTCGTCAGCGTAATCCCAGCTATGACAACCAGATTCTAATTTTTGACGCTCGTGGTAACTCTTAATACGTGCCGCTGCTGCCTCAAGAGCATCTCTTTGATCTGTTGGTAAGCCATTGAGCGCAGCTAATAATTCTTCCTTTGGAATTTCTAAGGCTTTAACGGAGCCTGCTTGCTCTTTACTTAAGCGATCAAACTTTTGGGTGTATTCCAATACGGCAGAATCACCCCTTGTTCGCACGTCAACTAAAATTTTTGCTGCTGCGGTATCAATGGCTGCATCATCCTCCACCGAGAATGCTAAAAGCTTTTTCAGCTCTTTCGCAAAACCAGCATCTTGGCTGTTTAGTTGACGAACAGTTAGTAATGTCATTTCAGCTGACTTTATTAAACTTTAGAGAAAGCATCAAGTAAGGGTTGCAGCTCATCACGGCGACGTTTAAATGCTGCTTGATTCACTACCAAGCGTGCACTAATTTCACTAATGACTTCTACTTCTTTTAATTGGTTGGCTTTAAGCGTATTGCCTGTTGAAACCAAATCGACAATTGCATCTGCCAAACCAACCAACGGTCCCAATTCCATAGAACCGTAAAGTTTGATCAAATCAACATGAACACCTTTATTAGCAAAATGTTCGCGAGCCTGTTGAACATACTTAGTTACTACCCTTAAGCGCGCTCCTTGACGTACTGCACTGGCATAGTCAAAGCCTTCACGTACAGCGACAGATAAACGACATTTAGCGATACCTAAATCAATAGGGGCATACAAACCATCCATACCGTGCTCTGCAAGAACATCATAGCCAGCCACACCAATATCAGCAGCACCATATTGAACGTAAGTGGGAACATCAGAGGCCCGCACAATAATGACTCGAAGATTGGGGCTAGAAGTTGGCAAAATTAATTTACGTGAAGATTCTGGATCTTCAGAGACGGTAATCCCCGCCCTTGCCAACATGGGCAAAGTTTCATCAAAAATGCGGCCTTTTGAAAGGGCTAAAGTAATCATATTAGACATGTCTCTATTATTTCACGCGCACGATATTTGCGCCTACTGCAGCTAATTTTTTCTCCATACGGTCATAACCACGATCTAAGTGATAAATACGATCAACAATTGTTTCACCTTGAGCCGCCAAACCAGCAATCACCAAACTAGCTGAAGCACGAAGATCTGTAGCCATCACGATGGCACCTGAAAGGCTATCAACCCCCTCAGTTGTGGCCGTGTTTCCCTCGATCACAATGTTGGCACCCAAACGATTCAGCTCTTGAACATGCATAAAACGATTTTCAAAAATAGTTTCAGTGACACGTGAAGTGCCAATTGCAATGGCATTCATAGCCATGAACTGCGCCTGCATGTCTGTTGGGAAGGCTGGGTATTCAGAGGTTTTAAAACTCACTGCTTTAGGCCTCTTATTCATTTTGACATGGATCCAATCAGGACCAATCTCAATCTGAAGACCTGCCTCACGTAATTTATCAATCACCACATCTAGCGTATCAGGGCGAGCATTCTTAATCATCAAGTCGGCACCCTGCTCACCCATCGTACCTGCGGCGCATAAGAATGTGCCTGTTTCGATTCGGTCTGGAATGATGCTGTGCTCTGCACTATGCAGTGATTTAACACCTCTAATGATCAGACGATCAGTACCCAAGCCAGTAATTTGGGCACCCATCTTAATCAGCAGTTCGGCTAAATCAGTTACCTCTGGTTCGCGAGCTGCATTTTCTAAGATAGTCTCGCCCTCAGCCAATACCGCAGCCATGAGTAGGTTTTCTGTACCGGTCACAGTAATCATGTCGGTCAAAATCTTTGCGCCCATTAGGGAATTAGGATTCTTACCAAACTTTGCCTCAATGTAACCATGCTCGATACGGATATCAGCTCCCATAGCTTTGAGGCCCTTGATATGCTGATCTACTGGGCGTGCGCCAATGGCACAACCACCCGGCAAAGAAACTTTGGCATGACCAAAACGTGCTAACAATGGGCCTAAAACTAAAATAGAAGCACGCATTGTTTTTACGAGCTCATACGAAGCTTCAGGTGTATGTATATTCGAACCATCCAAGATAACGATAGATCGATCATCAGAGTTTGGGAAATTAACTTTCAAACCCATCTGCGCTAAGATTTTTAAAATTGTTCTGACATCTTGTAGATCTGGCAAATTACGCAAAGTGATTGGCTCAGAGCTCAAGAGCGCCGCACATAAAATAGGCAATGCAGCATTTTTAGCACCGGTGATAGTAATTTCACCTTTTAGAGTGTTCCCGCCTTGAATAGCTAACTTTTCCACTGTTGATCTCTAAAGCTTTCTTAAATAAATAGTTGGTAATGCTGTCAATCGATTGCCTGGCAAAATCATTAGTTCTTATGGTCGGCATGCTCAGCTGGAGTGAAGGCCTTGAATGACAGCGCATGAATCTCTGCCTTCATACGATCACCCAGAGCACCGTATACTTTTTGATGGCGCTGCACCAGTCTTAATCCCTCAAATTCAGAGCTAACGATCGTAGCAAAAAAGTGTTGCCCATCACCTTCCACGGCTATGAACTGGCAAGCAATACCTTGCTCTATATAAGATTTAACTTGCTCTGGGGTTGGTAACATCTAAACTCACTTATTTTGTTAATGACGTAATTTATATCCCGATGCTAGCATGCGCAAAGCAATCAACCCAACAATAACTAAAAAAACGCCAATGACGATCAAACTCATCCAAGGCGAAACATCAGAAACCCCAAAAAAGCCATAACGAAATCCGTCGATCATATAAAAAAACGGATTGAAATGTGAAATTGTCTGCCACATTGCTGGCAAGGTATGTATTGAATAAAACACCCCTGATAACATCGTGGCAGGCATGATAAAAAAGTTTTGGAAAGCCGCTAATTGATCAAACTTCTCCGCCCAAATTCCCCCAATCAAACCTAAAGCACCCAAAACCGCAGAGCTTAATAAGGCAAATCCTAAGATCCATAACGGATATTCAAAATGAATATCCGTAAACCAGCAAGTAGCCAAAAGAACCCCAAGCCCCACCACTAGTCCACGAACCATTGCCGCTAAAACGTAAGCTGAAAAAAATTCAAAATGTGACAGTGGCGCCAACAATACAAAAATTAAATTACCGGTGATTTTTGATTGGATAATTGAGGAGGAAGTATTGGCAAAGGAATTCTGTAAAAGACTCATCATGACCAAGCCAGGGATTAAAAAGGATGTGTAGTTAATAGCGCCATAAACTTTGACATGGTCTTCTAATACGTGGCCAAAGATCATTAAGTAAAGAATTGCCGTTAAGACGGGTGCGGCAACTGTCTGAAAGCTAACGCGCCAAAATCTTTTTACTTCTTTATAAAAAAGAGCGAAAAAACCACTGCTGGAATGATGTTCTAAATTAAAGGCTTTCTGAGGAATCATGATGCACTCTCCTCATTCATGATTTGCATAAAAACATCTTCAAGATCACCATCACGGGTATCTTTATTCTTAACACGTCCAAGTAAATTAGACGTTGTGTCTAACGCCACAATCTGGCCCTTTTTCAGCATGGCGATTCTGCCACACAATTGCTCAGCTTCTTCAAGGTAGTGGGTGGTCAATACAATCGTGTGACCTTCTTGATTCAAGCGACTCACAAACTTCCATAATGACTGACGTAGTTCAACATCAACACCAGCAGTAGGCTCGTCTAAAACAATGACAGGAGGGCGATGGACAAGCGCTTGAGCAACTAATACACGCCTCTTCATACCACCTGATAACGCACGCATATTTTGATTAGCTTTATCAGCAAGCCCTAGATGGCTCATGATTTCATCAATCCAATCAGAGTTATTTTTAATACCAAAATAACCAGACTGAAACTCTAAAGTTTCACGTACATTAAAAAAAGGATCGAATACCAACTCTTGAGGAACAATACCTAATAATCGTCTTGCGGCTCTAAAGTCTTTTTGGACGTCATACCCCATGACTTTTGCATGACCTGAACTAGGTTTACAAAGACCTGCCAAAATAGTTATTAAAGTTGTTTTGCCCGCACCATTTGGACCTAACAATCCAAAAAATTCACCCTCTTGAATTTCTAAGTTGATGTTGTCTAGTGCTTTAAGTGAACCGTAGTTTTTACTGAGCTCTTCAAATGAAATGGCGCTCATGACAAAACAATATCAGCTAGGTCATAGACCTCAGCTAGGCTGGCCAACTTTTCCGGAATTTCAGTTAACTTTACTGTGATAGTTGCCTTTTCAGCTCTGCGCTTAATTGACAAAATAACACTCAAGGCACTTGAGTCAAATGCCTTTAACTCTTGACAGTTAATAGTTAGAGAGCTGCCTGAAGAAAGTTGATTTAAGATTTTTTCAACAGCTAATAAGACACTCTCGACATTCTGATGATAGATACTTGTTGGGAGTTGATAGACTTGGTTCATAAAATTATTTGTTAGTCGACAGGGCGATATTGCGATCTTGCAAAAACTTAATCAAGCCCTCAATGCCACCCTTACTCACCTGATCATTAAATTGGTTTCTATAGGACTCCACTAACCAAGCACCTAAGATGTTGATATCGTAGACCTTCCAACCATTAGCGCCTTTTTCTAAGCGGTAATCTAGCTGAATGGGCTCACCCTTGCCGACAACAGCAGTTCTGACAATTACATCCGTATCTTCAGCAGAAGCTCTAAACGGTTTGTATTGCACTTTTTGATCTTTTACTTGAGCTAAAGCGCCGCCATAGATACGGATCAAAAGTAATTTGAATTCTTGTGTAATCTGCGCTTGCTGAGCAGGGCTGGCTTTTGACCAATTGCGTCCCATAGCCATGCGTGTAGTTTTTTGAAAGTCGCTATATGGCAGAATTTTTTCATCCACCAGGGCATTAATTTTTCTAAAGTCACCTGACAGTATCGCCTTGTCGTTTTTAATAACAGTTAAGACATCTTCAACAACAAACTTAACTAAGCCATCCGGTGTTTTGACATCCTGCGCTTGAGCCATGCCAATGCCCAGAAATAATGCCTGAATTGCAAAAGTAATTTTTATAAATAGTGCGCGCATAAATTTTTATCTTATGAAAATATTTATTTTGGTAGTTATTCTTGATCTTTAAGTGGTGGTGGATCACCATCATAAATTTGATTGCGACGACGCTGTAAATAACCATCCCTCAAAAAACTGTATTTATCAAAAGCCGCATCTTCTAGAAGTTGGCCAGCATCTAATAAGTCAGCACGACGATTAATGATTCTCAAACTATTAATTGCAGTTTTTTCATCTGAATTTAATTTATTGGTGTTGATCATGAAATCAGTTTTCACATCAACAACAAAACCAACCGTGTCTCTGACGTTACTAGCCCCAAAGAAAGGCATCACAATATAAGGCCCATCACTAAAGCCCCAAACACCTAAGGTTTGACCAAAATCTTCACGATTCTTATCTAAACCCATATCAGTAGCAACATCAAATAAACCCAAAACACCAACAGTTGAATTGATAAAGAATCGACCAATATCGCTTGCTGCATTTGCAGGCTTACCCTGCAATAGATTATTAGCTCCGATCAACACATCGTTAATGTTGCCAAAGAAATTAGTTACGCCTGTTCGAACAAACTCCGGCAAAACAAATTTATAGCCCTCAGCAATTGGTTTGATGACATATTGATCAGCTGTTTCATTAAAAGAAAAAACAACACGATTGACGCGCTCAAAGGGATCAATCTTTGCAACGCGTTCGGTTTGCTGGATAGATGCACATGCCGTCATCATCAGAACTGACAACATCAGTACACTTTTTGAAATCCGGCGAACTAATTGATCCATGATGAAATTTATTCTTCTTATTCCTGATTTATCTAGTTAATTGACGAAAATATTTAATAAAAGTTACTTCTTATCAGCAGGCGCTGAGTCTGATGCTTTGTTATATAAAAATTGACTAATCAAGTTTTCTAAAACAATTGCTGATTGCGTTTGAACTAACTTACCACCTTGGCTAATCATCGTCTCATCTCCACCAGCCTCAATACCAATATATTGCTCGCCCAATAGGCCTGAGGTCAAAATTTTAGCTGAACTGTCTTTAGGAAATTGATAACGAGTCTCAAAATTCATAACTACGGTGGCTTGGTAGCTTTTATCGTCAAAACGAATTTCTGCCACACGACCTACAACTACACCAGCACTTTTAACTGGTGCGCGTGGCTTTAAGCCCCCGATATTATCGAATTTGGCGCTAACCTGATAAGTTGGCTCAAATGTAAATGCACTCATATTTCCAGCTTTTAGAGCTAAAAATAGCAGCGCCAGCAGGCCTAACGCTACAAATAAACCTACCCAGATATCTAATGATTGTTTTTTCATATTTTTCTAAATTTTATAAGACTTTATCAGCTTGAGAACATTACCGCTGTTAATAAGAAATCTAAAGCCAAAACTGCTAGGGATGCAATGACCACTGTTCGAGTGGTGGCCCTTGCAACACCTTCAGGCGTTGGCTTAGCTTCATACCCCTGGAAAAGAGCTATAAAAGTTACAGCAACTCCAAAAACCATACTCTTAATTACGCCATTACCAATATCTTGAGCAACATCAACGCCTGCTTGCATCTGGGCCCAGAAAGCACCCTCATCAACGCCAATGAGGGGAACCCCAACCAAATAGCCACCCATGATGCCTACAGCACTAAAAATAGCTGCCAATATAGGCATGGCAATAATGCCCGCCCATAGTCTTGGTGCTACTACTCTTGTGAGAGGATCAACCGCCATCATTTCCATGGCGCTTAGTTGCTCACCAGCTTTCATCAAACCAATTTCAGCCGTGAGGGATGTTCCTGCTCGACCAGCAAACAATAGGGCAGTTACAACAGGACCCAACTCACGCGTCAATGAAAGAGCTACCAATAAACCTAATGCTTGCTCAGATCCATATTTGTTCAGCGTGTAATAACCTTGCAAACCCAAAACAAAACCAACAAATAAACCAGATACGGCAATGATGACGAATGAATAATTACCCACAAAATGAACTTGGTCTGTCACTAAACGTGGGCGTTTCAATAGAAAAGCAGAACGGCGCATGATCGTTAAGAACATCCTAGTGGCATAACCCAAACCATATAAGTTTTGTCTAACAAATGCACCTAAGCTAGCCAGCGTATTCAAGACTGAATTCATACTGAAGCTCCAAAATCTTCAGCCAAACTTTTTCCAGGGTAATGGAATGGGACTGGACCATCTGGATTAGCAGAAACAAATTGTTTAACAAATGGATCCGATGAGGCTCTTAAGTCATCGGGTGTGCCTTCTGCGGCAATCATGCCATTTGCAATGAAATAAACGTAATCTGCAATTTCAAAAGTTTCTGGAATGTCGTGCGTTACCAAAATACTTGTCGCACCCAATGCTGCATTCATCTTCTTAATTAAGCGCGCAGTGATTCCTAATGAAATAGGATCAAGGCCGGCAAATGGCTCATCGTACATAATTAATGGAGGATCTAGAGCAATCGCTCTAGCCAAAGCAACACGCCTTGCCATTCCACCTGAAATCTGTGACGGCATTAAATCTCGTGCGCCGCGCAACCCTACTGCATTGAGCTTCATGAGAACTAAATCGCGCAAGGTTTCTTCACTAACTGGCGTGTGCTCTCTAAGTGGAAAAGCCACATTTTCAAAGACACTCATATCCGTAAAAAGCGCGCCAAACTGAAATAGCATTCCCATGCGACGGCGAATACTCATTAACTGAGATGTATTCATCTGGCCAACATCTTGACCCTCAAAAAGAACTTGGCCTTTTTGAGCGCTGACCTGACCACCAATTAGTCTCAAAACAGTTGTTTTGCCACAACCCGAACCTCCCATCACAGCAATCACCTTGCCGCGAGGAAACTCCATATTTAAACCAGAAAGAATAGTTCTCTCCCCAGGCGCATAAGAAAAGTCTACGCCTTTAAGAGATACGATTGATGGATTTTCCATATGTTTATCTGATACTGCCACTGTGTTTCCTGATTCGGTCATAGTGGCAGTGTATCAATATCGACTGAAGATAAGGCGATTAACGAGGTAATACGCTAGCCCCCATCAAAAACTCATCGACAGCACGAGCGCATTGACGACCTTCACGGATAGCCCAAACTACCAAAGATTGGCCGCGGCGCATATCACCCGCTGCGAATACTTTAGGGACATTAGTGTAATAAGCTTTTTCTCCCTCGGTGCTTGCTTTGGCATTGCCACGAGTATCTTTCTCAACACCAAATGCATCCAAAACTTGCTGCGCTGGAGAAACAAAGCCCATTGCTAAAAATACCAAATCTGCCTTCATCTCAAATTCACTGCCAGCGATCTCTTGCATCTTGCCATCTTTCCACTCAAGACGAACACCAATAAGCTTTTCAACTTTTCCGTCTTTGCCTTCAAAGCACTTAGTGGCCACTGACCAATCACGATCACAACCTTCATCATGAGAGGATGAAGTGCGAAGCTTGGTTGGCCAATAAGGCCAAACCAAAGGCTTATTCTCTTCCGTTGGAGGTTGCGGTAATAACTCAAACTGAGAAATAGACGCTGCACCGTGACGATTTGATGTGCCGACACAATCTGAACCAGTATCACCACCGCCAATCACAATCACATGCTTACCATCGGCACGGATTTCATTCTTATTATCGCCAGCAACTTCTTTATTCTGAGGAATCAAAAATTCTAGAGCATAGTGAATGCCCGATAATTCACGGCCAGGCACTGGTAAGTCACGTGGCTGCTCTGCACCACCAGTAATAACAACAGCATCAAAATCTTTTTCAAGTTGAGCCGGAGACACTACTTTCTTAGAATAGTTTTTCACTTCTTTACCCAGTACTTCTTTACCAACAAAAGTACCAGTTTCAAACTTAACGCCTTCAGCAGTCATTTGCTCAACGCGACGATCAATTAAGATCTTTTCCATTTTGAAGTCAGGGATGCCGTAACGAAGTAAACCCCCAACGCGATCATTCTTCTCATACAAAGTAACGTCATGGCCAACACGCGCTAATTGCTGCGCAGCAGCCATACCTGCAGGACCTGAACCAACAATGGCTACTTTTTTACCAGTCTTTTGCTTTGGAACTTGTGGCTTCACCCAATCATTCGCCCATGCTTTATCAATAATTGCATGTTCAATAGATTTAATACCGACCGGTGCTTCGTTGATACCTAATGTGCAAGCAGACTCACAAGGTGCAGGGCAAATACGCCCCGTAAATTCTGGGAAGTTATTGGTAGAGTGCAATACGTCAATCGCTTGCTTCCAGTCTTGTTGATAAACCAAGTCGTTGAAGTCAGGGATGATGTTGTTAACGGGACAGCCGCTATTACAAAATGGGATGCCGCAATCCATACAGCGTGCACCTTGAGTTTTTGCTTCATCATCAGTTAAAGCTAAAACAAATTCTTTGTAATGCTTAACGCGCTTTTTTGGCTCCTCGTAGTGCTCGCTGAGGCGCTCGTATTGCATAAATCCAGTAGGCATACCCATGGTTAATCCTTTATCTTTTAACTATTCAACTTAAACAGAAGCAACTTGTTTGCTACCTTGAGATTTCTCCCAAAGCTCACCCAAAGCGCGCTTATATTCAGTTGGGAATACTTTGATAAAACGTGCACGCGACTTTTCCCAGTCAGTCAAAATTTCTTTTGCACGCTCTGAACCCGTATGCTTGAAGTGAAGTTCAATCAAATTCTTGAGGATCGCTTCGTCAGTTAAACGCTCGCCACCCTCTTTGACATTCACTGGTGCATGCCACTCTGATTTCGCTATTTTTGCTTCCTGTTCTACGGAAGTTAAAACTAGCTCTAATGTTGCCATGCTTGTATTACAACGTTTAGCAAACAATGCGTCTTCGTCATAAACGTAAGCGATACCACCGCTCATGCCTGCAGCAAAGTTTCTACCAGTTAAACCAAGGGCAACAACAGTACCGCCCGTCATATATTCACATCCATGATCGCCAGTACCCTCTACAACAGCTGTGGCACCAGAATTACGAACTGCAAAACGTTCGCCTGCAACACCGTTAAAGAATGCCTCTCCAGCAACTGCACCGTAAAGAACAGTGTTACCAACAATGATGTTTTGTGATGTCTGACCACGGAACTCATGAGGTGCACGAACGATCACACGACCACCAGATAATCCTTTACCCACGTAATCGTTACCGTCACCAACCAAATCAACTGTGACGCCATGTGCTAAGAAAGCAGCAAAACTTTGACCAGCAGTTCCATTCAATTGAATATGAATCGTGTCATCAGGCAAACCTTCGTGGCCATAACGCTTTGCAACTTCGCCAGATAACATTGCGCCAGCGGTACGGTTAACGTTCCTAATTGGTTGAATGAACGATACGCGCTCACCTTTTTCAAGTGCTGCTTTTGATTTTTCAATCAAAGTATGGTCTAGGGCAGTTGATAAACCATGATCCTGTTTTTCAATTTGCAATCTTGGGACGCTTGCATCTACGTTAGGTGCCTGGAAAATCTTTGTGAAATCTAATCCACTTGCTTTCCAATGCTCAATGCTTTTCTTTGTATCTAGATATTCTGTATGGCCAATTAAGTCATCAAATTTTCGAATACCCAGCTGAGCCATGATTTCACGAGCTTCTTCAGCAATAAAGAAGAAGAAGTTCACCACATGCTCTGGCTTACCTGAAAACTTTTTACGTAACTCAGGATCTTGTGTTGCCACCCCAACCGGACAAGTATTGAGGTGACACTTACGCATCATGATGCAACCTTCAACTACCAATGGTGCAGTAGCAAAACCAAACTCATCGGCGCCCAATAGTGCAGCAATCACCACATCACGACCTGTTTTCATTTGGCCATCCGCTTGAACTCGAATACGGCCACGTAAACCATTTAATACTAAAGTTTGCTGTGTCTCAGCCAAACCCAGCTCCCACGGACTGCCGGCATGCTTAATAGAAGATAGAGGTGATGCACCCGTACCGCCATCATGTCCTGCAATCACTACATGGTCTGCTTTAGCTTTTGCCACACCAGCTGCAACGGTACCAACACCAACTTCAGAAACTAGCTTTACTGAAATATCAGCTTTGCTATTAACGTTCTTCAAATCATGAATCAGCTGTGCTAAATCTTCAATCGAATAAATATCGTGGTGCGGAGGTGGCGAAATTAAACCAACACCCGGCACCGAATAACGTAGCTTACCGATGTAATCAGATACTTTAGAACCTGGCAGCTGACCACCTTCGCCGGGCTTTGCTCCTTGCGCCATCTTGATCTGAATTTGATCTGCAGAAGTTAAATACTCTGCAGTTACACCAAAACGTCCAGAGGCCACTTGCTTAATCTTAGAGCGTAATGAGTCACCTGCACTTAAAGGAATGCTTGCTTCAATGACATCATCACCAAGAATACTGGCAAGAGTCTCGCCTTGCTTAATAGCAATGCCTTTTAACTCATTACGATAGCGCTTGTAATCTTCCCCGCCTTCACCCGTATTTGATTTACCGCCAATACGGTTCATCGCGATAGCCAAAGTTGCATGCGCTTCCGTTGAAATCGAGCCCAAAGACATTGCACCTGTTGCAAAACGTTTGACGATTTCTTTTGCTGACTCAACTTCATCTAAAGGAATCGCCTTACTTGGGTCAATCTTGAACTCAAACAAACCGCGCAAAGTCATATGACGCTTAGTTTGATCATTGATGATGTTGGCGTACTCTTTATAAGTCTGATACCCGCCTTTTTCTGGGCCTTGGCGAGTTGAATGTTGTAACTTTGCGATCGAGTCTGGTGTCCACATATGGTCTTCACCGCGAATACGGAAAGCATACTCACCACCGGCATCCAACATATTTGTTAATGTTGGATCTGCACCAAATGCCAAGCTGTGCATTTTGATAGCTTCCTCAGCCACGTCAAATACGCCGATACCACCCACATTGGATGCTGTTCCTTTGAAGTACTTATTGATCAACTCAGTGTTTAATCCAATCGCCTCAAAAATCTGTGCACCGGTGTAAGACATGTAGGTTGAGATACCCATCTTAGACATCACTTTTAGCAAACCCTTACCTACAGCCTTGGTGAAGTTTTTAACAACCTTATCAGCTGATAAGTCACCCTTTAAACCTTTGGCCATATCCACTAATGTTTCCATAGCTAGGTATGGATGAACCGCTTCTGCCCCATAACCCGCTAATAAAGCAAAGTGGTGAGTTTCACGAGCGCTACCAGTTTCCACAACCAATCCAGTACTTGTACGTAAACCTTTTTCAACCAAATGTTGATGAATAGCTGATGTTGCTAAAAGCGCTGGAATAGCCACGTGATCAGCTGCAACCTGGCGGTCACTGATGATCATGATGTTGTAACCAGATCCGACAGCATCAACTGCTTCTGCGCAAAGAGATGCTAAACGTGCCTCAACACCTTCTTTACCCCATGCTGATGGATAACAAATATCTAATTCATAAGAACGGAACTTCCCACCTGTGTAATGCTCAATATGACGAACCTTGGCAATATCCTCAAAATCTAAAATTGGTTGTGATATTTCCAAACGCATTGGTGGATTGATATTGTTGGTGTCTAACAAATTAGGTTTGGGACCAACAAAGGAAACCAATGACATCACCATATTTTCACGAATAGGGTCGATCGGTGGATTCGTTACTTGAGCAAATAATTGCTTAAAGTAGTTATAGAGTGGCTTGTTCTTATTTGATAAAACTGCCAATGGGCTATCGTTACCCATTGAACCAATCGCCTCTTCACCTGAAGAAGCCATTGGCGCCATCAAGAACTTCAAATCTTCTTGTGTGTAACCAAATGCTTGCTGACGATCTAATAGATTAGCCGCTGGACGAATTTTTTCTGCATCATCATTGATGTCTGCTTGAGTCGCATCAATCTCATCTAATTTAATACGGACTGCTTCAATCCAACTCTTATAAGGCTTTGCTTTTGCCAAGGCATCCTTTAACTCTACGTCGTCAATGATGCGGCCCTGTTCCATATCAATCAGGAACATCTTGCCTGGCTGTAGTCGCCATTTTTTAACAATTTTATTTTCTGGGAAAGTTAACACACCGGCCTCAGAGGCCATGATGACTAAATCATCATCTGTAACGTAATAACGTGCTGGACGCAAACCATTTCGATCAAGTGTGGCGCCAATTTGACGGCCATCAGTAAACGCAATAGCTGCAGGGCCGTCCCAAGGCTCCATCATCGCAGCGTGATACTCATAAAACGCTCGGCGATTTTCATCCATTAATGTGTGTTGTTCCCACGCTTCTGGAATCATCATCATCATGGCATGTGCCATTGGATAACCGGCCATCACCAACAACTCTAAGCAATTATCAAAACTTGCTGTATCTGATTGCCCTGGATAAATTAACGGCCATAATTTTTGTAAATCATCCCCTAGGACTGGCGAACTTATTGCACCTGTTCTTGCGTTAATCCAGTTAACGTTACCTTTAACAGTATTGATTTCTCCGTTATGCGCAATCATGCGGTACGGATGAGCTAATTCCCATGCGGGGAAAGTGTTTGTTGAAAAACGCTGGTGAACAAGCGCTAAAGCAGAAACAACTCGAGAGTCTTTTAAATCTTTATAGTAAGCACCAACTTGATTAGCCAACAATAAACCTTTGTAAACAATGGTTCTTGCTGACATAGATGTAACAAAGTACTCTTTGCCATGCTGCAATTGCAGTGCTTGAATCGCATGACTTCCTGTTTTGCGAATCACATATAACTTACGCTCTAGAGCGTCTGTTGTCATGATGTCGCGACCGCGACCAATGAAAATCTGACGAATAATTGGTTCTGTCTTGCGTACAGTTGGAGACATTGGCATATCCGCATCAACAGGAACATCCCTCCAACCTAAAACTACTTGACCCTCTTTTCGAACTGTTCTTTCAAGCTCTTGCTCACAAGCTAATCTTGATGCGCTCTCCTTTGGCAAGAAAACCATACCAACGCCATATTCACCGAACGGCGGCAAAGTGATGCTTTGCTTAGCCATCTCTTCACGGTAAAACTGATCAGGCACTTGAATCAAAATACCTGCGCCATCACCCATCAAAGGATCAGCACCAACCGCTCCACGGTGGTCAATGTTCTCCAAAATCTTTAAACCTTGAGTAACTATCTCATGGCTTTTTTTGCCCTTAATATGCGCAACAAAACCAACACCGCAAGCGTCGTGTTCATTAACTGGGTCATAGAGACCTTGCGCTTCTGGGCGCAATGAAGTTGAAGTAGTCACTGAATATTCCTTGGTAAGTAAATGCTGCCTTTTGATAAGACAGGAACACCCCAATAACGGGGTTTTGAATAACTATAGGGGAATACCCCCGTACTTGCAATAGAAAATAATCAGTGTCTGTCACCAATTAATCGCCATTAGGTTTGTTAGTTATATTAATTAGGGACAGAGTTAGTCTAAGGGCGAATCTATTGGCCCTCAAAAAGTGTTTATTTGATTAAATTGGCTTAATTAACTTAGGGCGGCCAGCTCTTCTTGGAGTGAGGGGTCTGTTTGTTTTATAGGAAATTTGCTCAAGTCCAGAATGAGTGACCAGCGGCCAACCATAATTTAAGTGATCACTTACTTTTAATAAATCTGAACTATTAATTGGCTCTATCATTCTTTTTTGCCAAGCTAATTGACGCTCAAACGGAGTATTCCCTAAGGCCCAATAAAGAGAATGATCTGAAATCCATGGCACAGTCTCAGTTCCAATATGGTGACGACAACTAGACCAATGCCACTTTTCTGATACTGAAACTAAACCTGCTCTCACAGGATTTTGCTCAATATATTTTTGACAAAGTAACAAATAAGGTTCCGGCTCTATTAATGCAGACTTAAATCGCCCCTCCCAAACTGTTCCAGTACGGTGATGAGTTTGATTAAATACTTGGGCGTAACGCCTTCCAACTGATTGCATTACTCGAGATGCACTTAGAGGTGTTTTAGGGGTAGCCAGAATATGAACATGGTTAGGCATCAAGACAAATGCATGTATCGCCAACTCATACGCCCTAGCCGCATCCTTTAGCCACTCCAAATAAGATTTTCTCTCATCATCCGAAAAGAAAATCTCTTGAGAGTTATTGCCTCTTACCATGATGTGTAAGGGGTAACCTGCCAATATGACTCTAGGTAACCTTGCCATACGATCTATGCAATTAATTTCTGAAATTCTTTATTGGCATAACGATCTGTCATACCTGCAATATAGTGCGAAATCCTACGATAGATTTCGTCATCAGGACGGAAGTCAAACGGTAGGTCAGTTGGATATTTTTCATAATGCTGAAATAGACTCAAAATCATTTCACCAGCATTTTTTGTCATGGTATTAACTTGAGGATGGCGATATAAGTTTTTAAATAAAAATCTTTTCATCTCAGTTGCTTGTTCACGCATGTTTTCAGAAAATGCTACTAGTGGTTTTTCATTTCTAACATCCTCAACAGTCAAAGGATTTGATACTCGAATACGTCTTTGAGTCTCTTTGACTAAATCATCAACAAGTATATGAATAATGTGCCGGACTATTTCATAGACTAATCTGCGACCGTCTAAACCCGGAAACGTTTTATCAACAATGTCTTTTTGATCACGCCATAAGCTTACTTCACTCATTTGCTCAATCGTTAACAAGCCGGAGCGGATACCATCATCAATATCGTGATTGTTATATGCGATTTCATCAGCTAGATTAGCTAGCTGAGCCTCTAAGCTGGGCTGAGTACCTTGCATAAATCTTTGCCCTAACAAACCTAATACTTGTGCATTTTTTTGTGAGCAATGTTTTAAAATACCCTCACGTGTTTCGAACGATAAATTCAAACCATCCCAAAGTGCATAACGCTCTTCTAAAAAATCAACAACCCATAAACTCTGCAAATTATGCTCAAAACCACCATAAGGCTTCATACAGTCGTTAAGCGCATCTTGGCCTGCATGACCAAACGGAGTATGACCTAAATCATGAGCCAAGGAGATTGCTTCAACCAAATCCTCATTAAGATTTAAACGTCTTGCTACTGCACGACCAATTTGAGCGACTTCAAGACTATGTGTCAAACGATTGCGAAAATGATCACCTTCGTGATTTAAGAAAACTTGTGTTTTATATTCCAACCGACGAAATGCTGTTGAATGAATAATCCGATCACGATCTCTTTGAAAAGGACTGCGTCCTGATTGAGTAGGCTCGACAGGCTCAGGGTGTACTCGGCCTAACGATGCATTTTCTTGAACTGCATAACTGGCCAACGTCATAAGACTTAAGCCGCGCCAGAGGCTTCAAGAGTTTGAATAACCAGAGGCTCATCAACTGTTTTAATCGTAGATCTTCCAATGCCATCTAACAAGATATAACGAACTTCTCCACCTTCCGCTTTTTTATCAACACTCATTAAATCTATATAACGAGTTATACCTAACTTAGGTGGGGTTGATGGTAGCTTTAAAGCTGTCACTAAATTTTTAATTCTTTGAAAGTCACCTGTTGTGAGTCGGCCAGTTCGAACAGATAAGTCTGCAGCCAAAACCATGCCACACCCTACTGCTTCACCATGCAACCACTCTCCGTAACCCATACCTGCTTCAATGGCATGGCCAAACGTATGACCAAAATTCAGAGTTGCACGAACACCTCCTTCTTTTTCATCAAGAGCCACTATGTGAGACTTGATTTCACAAGATCTCTGAACAGCATGCTCCATTGCTTTTGGTTCACAAGCATTTAAAGGCTCAATATTCTTTTCCATCCATGAAAAAAAATCAGCATCAGCAATCGCGCCATGTTTGATTACCTCGGCCAAACCTGCTGCTAACTCTTTGGGCGGTAAAGTTCTTAAGGTATCAAGATCTGCAATCACAGCTTGTGGCTGATAAAAAGCACCAATCATATTTTTTCCCAAAGGATGATTGATCCCTGTTTTACCGCCAACTGAAGAATCGACTTGTGAGAGTAATGTTGTTGGAACTTGAATAAAACGAATACCTCTCATATAGCTAGCAGCAGCAAAACCGGTCATGTCACCAATGACTCCACCGCCTAACGCAATTAGTGTAGTTTTTCTATCAGCACCACTCTCTAGCAATGCATCAAATATTGTTTGTAGTGTTTCCCAGGTTTTGTAAACCTCTCCATCAGGCAAAATAATAAGGCGAACTTTTTGACCTAAACCCTCAAGTGTTTTTACAACTCTATCTGCATAAAGTGGAGCTACAGTTTGATTGGTAACAACTGCAGTGAAAGAACCTTTTAAATGTTTCTTATAAAGATCTGCCTGATCAATTAATTGAGATCCTATGTGGATAGGATAACTACGCTCGCCTAGCTCAAGTTCAAGTGTTTTCATTTTGACAATTCAAATTGCATCATTAACGTGTTAACCAGTTGTGAAACGCTGGGCTTACCAGTATCAATGGTGTGATGTGCAGCCTCCAAATACAGGGGATCTCTTTCCGCATAAAGTTTTTCTAATGTAGTTCTTGCGTCGCCCTGGTTCAGCAATGGTCGACCCTTATCATTTTTGGTACGGAGCCATAGCTCATGAGGATTAGCCCTTAAATAAAAAACTATTCCTCTATTATGCAGATTGGTCCTATTTTCAGGCAAAAGAACAGCGCCACCACCTGTTGCCAAAACCAAATTCTTTTCTTGAGTTAACTCGTCGATGACTTGTGATTCACGTTTTCTAAAACCTGCCTCACCTTCCATTTCAAAGATAGTAGGTATCTTAACTCCGCAACGAGCCTCAATTTCATGATCTGTATCTATAAAACGACGCCCTATTCTTTTCGCCAATAGGCGGCCGACGGTAGTTTTACCGGCACCCATTAAACCAACTAAGAAGATATTTTCAACAATCTCATTCACAAGTGAGATTCTACTGAGGCTTTTGACTAGAAACCAATGTTGGCGTTAAAAATATTAATAGCTCTGTTTTATCCACAGTTTTGGATTCTTGCCTGAATAAGACGCCCAGCAGCGGGATTGCACTTAAAAAGGGAGTGCTGGCCTTATCTTTTCTCTCCATATCCTGAAAAATACCCCCCAAAATAACAGTTCCACCGCTCTCAACTAAAACCTGTGTTTTGACGTGCTTTGTATCAATTGCAAAGCCCTGCTCTGTTTTAAGGCCAACGCTATCTTTATTAATATCAACATCTAAGACGATCATCTGATTTTTTTGAATTCTGGGTCGTACCTCTAATCTCAAATTAGCTTTTCTAAACTGTACTTTTGTAGCGCCCTGTCCAGCAGATGATTGATAAGGTAGCTCAGTTCCCTGTTCAATCAAAGCCTGAGAATTTTCAGCTGCCAATACCCTTGGATTTGAAATAATGTTTCCCATGCCACTTGATTCCAAAGCAGATAATTCAATTTGTAATGCCCGGCCAGCCTGCTTACCTAAAAGACTTATGGCAGCAACGCCAGGCTCAAAGCCATGCAAACCTGCCGCAGGCAAAGAATGGCCGCCTGACAAATGCCCTGACTGTGATTGATAGGCTAACTTAGCGCCAAGATTTCTAGCAAATCTTCTTTCAGCCTCAACGATTCTTGCCTCAATCATGATTTGACGTAGCTCTGTATGTGTTTCCTGATCCTTGCTCTTCTGCTGAGTACGATCCAATTTCTTTTTTTCAAAAGAGGCAATCTCTTCAAATGGGGCTACCCATAAAATATCCCCTTCGAATCTATGGCCTAAAGACCTACTTGCAAGGATGGCATTAAATACAGCCTGCCATGATGCGTCTTTCATTTGAATGCTCATCTGCCCAGTAACTCTCTCACTGAGTACCAGATTTATATCCTTGGCGTCTGCAAGCATTTGCAATAAATCACGAACTTCAATCAAAGAGAAATTCAAGCTTAGCGTCTTATCAGAATTTAAAGATGAACTGATTGCTTGAGACTTTGCCAAAACTGAGAATGGCGCACCCATAAAAACTCCCCCGACTGAAAGATAAGTCAGAATTTTTCTTCTATTTATCATCATGCTGGCTCCTCTCGATTGACCTGTATGGATGTGCCGGATTCAGATTCAATGATTAAATATTCATCAAATAACTCAGTAATACGCCAACCTGAATCAAATAGTTGGCCAAGAACAACTAGTTGTCGATTTCCATTTAATTCAACAAGCGCTTTTGTTTTTCCTTTAACCTTGATACTTCCCCAGTAATTGATGACTGGAAGTGGTGCATCATCAATTACCTCATCATGCGACTTAACAAGCATGAATTCGTTAAGCTCTTTTTTTAATAAATTAATTTCAATTTTTTGAGATTCTTGATCTCTTAAAATAGATTTAATCTCATGTTTGTATTCAAAATATAGTATTACTAGAAGTGGCAATACGAGTAGAGACAGCCCGCATAAAGTTATTAATCCATAACGAAACATCAGCTCGTGTTTCTTAGGAAGATTGATTTTAGGTGGGCTTTTTATTTCTTTTTTATCGAAAGAAATAGCATCAAATGCATCGGAGGTAAGATTTCGTTTAAACATCCGTACATTCTGTATTTTTTGATGTGCCATAAAAATCAGCCTTTTCTGATTTTTATGTAGGAAATGTCTTATTTCTAAGTAAAAGTACCAGCATTCTTTTTTAAATTAATAAGCTCAGCTTTATCTATAATCAACCCATGAGTTCAACACGCACCCCAGTTCGACCACCCTCAAGATTAGGTACCGGAAAAACGCCGCGAAGTCCAAAGAGAAATTGGCGGCAGTTTCTGACTCGTTGGGTTATTTTTCTTGGAAGCTCTGGCCTTATCGTTATAGGATTAGTTATTGCCTACGCACTCATTATTGCGAAGCCAAATCTTCCTGATTTAGATACCATTACAGATTACAAACCTAAAGTACCACTTCGTATCTATACCGCTGATAACGCCTTGATTGGAGAGTTTGGTGAGGAGCGTCGAAGTATCAGGTCAATTAACGAGATCCCAAGTTATTTAAAAAATGCTGTTGTTGCCATTGAGGATGAGCGTTTTTATGAGCATGGTGGAGTTGATTACTGGGGTGTTCTTCGAGCAACCTTAGCAAATCTACGCGGAAGCCTATCGCAGGGTGCGTCCACCATCACAATGCAAGTGGCACGTAACTTCTTTCTGACTAACGAAAAATCATTTAGTAGAAAATTATATGAAGTGTTGTTAGCTTGGAAAATTGAAGCCAATCTACCAAAGGAAAAAATTCTTGAACTTTATATGAATCAAATTTTTCTCGGGCAAAGATCATATGGTTTCGCAAGTGCAGCCCAAATTTATTTTGGCAAGGATGTGAGTCAGATCTCTATTGCTGAGGCAGCGATGCTAGCTGGCTTACCAAAAGCACCCTCTGCCTATAACCCGGTTGTCAATTATCGGCGCGCTAAGATAAGACAAGAATACATTCTTCAAAGAATGCGTGATCTTAAAATGATTACTGAAAGCCAATACCAGTCTGCTCTTATTGAAACACTTCATGTGCGGGGCGTTGGTAAAGAATTCACAACAAAAGCTGATTATGTTGCAGAAATGGCTCGTCAACTTTTGATCAGTGAGTACGGGGATAGCATTTATACCCAGGGGATGACTGTTGTCACCACCATTCGAAGAGCAGAACAAGACGCTGCTTACTCTGCAGTTCGCAAAGGTATTATGGATTACGAGCTACGCCAGAAATATCGCGGTCCAGAAGGCTACATCAACTTACCGCAAGGGCTTGTAGCCAGGCAAAGAGCTATTGATGATGCGCTAAGTGATCATCCAAGTAGTGATGATTTATTAGCTGGTGTTGTTACAGATGTGGCTGAAAAACAAATCAGTGTCGTGATCGCAACCGGTGACACCATTTTGATAAATGGTGATGATCTGAAGCTAGCATCTGTCGCTTTATCCGAAAAAGCACAACCGAAACAACAAATTAAACCTGGCGCTATTATTCGCGCATTCCCATCAGAGGGGCGCTGGATACTTGCACAAATGCCTAAAGTTGAAGCTGCTTTTGTGGCTGTTGACACACATGATGGCTCTATCCGTGCATTAGTTGGTGGATTTGATCACAATAGAAATAAATTTAACCACGTTTCACAAGCTCAAAGACAGCCTGGATCATCATTTAAACCCTTTGTCTACGCTGCTGCAATTGAAAAGGGCATCATGCCCAATACGATTGCAAATGACGCCCCTCTCTCCATCAGTAGCCTAGAGACTGGCGGTCAAATGTGGGAACCAAAAAATTATGATGGTAAGTTTGAAGGCCGTATGACAGTCCGAACAGCAATGGCTAAATCTAAAAATTTAGTATCGGTTCGCGTGATTCGAAAAATTGGCGCTCGCTATGCCCAAGACTATATTCAACGTTTTGGCTTTGAACCCGAAAAACATCCCCCATACTTAACCATGTCTTTAGGTGCCGGCTCAGTGACACCACTTCAATTAGCTACTGGGTATGGTGTATTTGCAAATGGTGGTTATCGAGTGGAGCCCTACCTTATTAGTAAAGTCTTAGATGCTAAGGGTAATGTGCTTTTTGAGGCGTCACCTCAAAAATCAGGCGAAAATCAAATTAGAGCGCTTGATGCTAGAACTACTTTTGTCATGGATAGCCTTCTTCAAGAGGTGACCAAGACTGGAACGGCTGCCAGCTCAAGACCGACATTGGGAAGAAATGATATTGCGGGCAAAACAGGTACCACTAATGAATCCATGGACGCCTGGTTTGCTGGTTACCATCCAAGTGTTGTTGCAGTTGCATGGTTAGGCTTTGATAAACCCAAAAGTCTTGGCGATCGAGAGACTGGTGGTGGCTTAGCGCTTCCAATCTGGACCCGCTATATGAAAACAGCCCTCAATGGAGTTCCTGAATCTCCAAGAACCCCACCACCTGGCGTGATTCAGCAAGATGGTGACTGGATCATCCCTGAGTTTTTACCATTCTTTGGTAGAACAACTGTTCTTGAATAATGTGACACCTAAAAATTTGGTGTTAATTTAGAAACTTACTTTAAGAGTAGTTTTAGCTTGTTGACTTGCTAATCTACTCAATTCAGAAAAAAGCTCAGCGCCTGTTTTGGTATCTAGCCATAAAGGTGCGCTCATGGCCCCAGCCCATCGAAAATGAAAGCCACCCTCTTTTGCTGCAACCCAAATTTCTTGGAGTGGTGCCTGGGTGTTTACCACAATCACACTTCGATCCTCAAATTGGATATTGACAACGTTACCGCCCTGTCGGGAAATATCTAAATCTAAGTCAGTAGCCTGGAAAGCGTCCTCTAAAGACATTTCAATAGCTTTTAGAGTCTTCTCTGCAATTGCATAAAAAGAGGACTCGGTTAACGTTTCAACCACTTGTAAATTATTGTTCATATTTTTCGTATCGGCCATGCTATAGTCAGTAATCACTTTTTAATCTAAATGTATATGCTTTTGATTGTATCTAGGACTTGGCTTATTTGTGTAGCAATATCCCTCTTAGGATGCGGGATACGAGGCCCACTAACGTACCCGAATATCCCTAACCCGCCAAATCCCCCAGAAAAATCTGAACCCATGGGAAAGCAATGGCCACCAGTTAAGGAGGCTAAATGAGTCTTATTCCAAAGCTTAATGGATTTTCCATTAAGAATGATCTATGGCATGCCGAGGAAGTTTCGCTAGCAACAATCGCAGAACAGTTCGGCACACCAACGTACGTTTACAGCAAAAAAGCTCTAACTGAAGCGTTTAATGCTTATGAAGCGGCTTGTATTCGGCCTAATGGGAGCAGACGCGCTCGTATTCATTACGCCATGAAGGCCAATAGTAATTTAGCTATTTTGAATGTTTTTGCAAAGTTAGGATCAGGGTTTGATATTGTGAGCGCCGGTGAATTAGCCCGTGTTTTAACTGCTGGAGGATCAGCAGATAAGATTGTTTTTTCTGGGGTTGGAAAAAGTAAGGCTGAGATGATCGCAGCATTACAGGCTGGCGTGAAATGTTTTAACTTGGAATCAATTCCTGAACTAACGAGACTGAATGAAGTTGCTGGTAGTTTAGGCATCAAAGCTCGTATTTCAATTCGTGTGAATCCGGATGTTGATCCAAAAACACACCCATATATTTCAACTGGTTTAAAAGGTAATAAATTTGGTATTGCCTACGATGATGTTGTTGCCACTTATAAGGCTGCTGCAGAGATGCCTTTTTGTGAAATTGTTGGCATTGACTGTCACATAGGCTCTCAAATAACAGAGCTTAGTCCTTACCTAGACGCCTTAGATCGCGTTCTTCATCTGATATCAGCTCTTGATGCTGTAGGGATCAAGATTAGGCATTTAGATATTGGTGGTGGCCTGGGCATTAGCTACACCAATGAAACACCTCCTGCCATTACTGAATTTGCCAATACCCTTCTCAATCACATTGAAGAAAAAGGATTTGGGTACTTAGAGGTTTTATTTGAGCCAGGCCGCTCCTTGGTTGGTAATGCTGGTTTGCTTTTAACAACCATTGAATATCTAAAACCTGGTGAAACTAAAAACTTTTGCATCGTTGATGCGGCGATGAACGATCTCATGCGTCCCGCAATGTATGAGGCTTATCACGCTATTGTTGCCGTTAACAATAAGAGCTTTGCTCCTGAAGTTATATATGACATTGTTGGACCAATATGTGAATCAGGTGATTGGTTGGGTAGGGATCGTTCCCTTAAGGTTGAACCTGGGGAGCACCTGGCTATTCTTTCAGCAGGTGCCTATGGTTTTACGATGAGTTCTAACTACAACACAAGAGGTAGGGCTGCTGAAGTCATGGTGGACGGCTCAAAAATTCATTTGATTCGTGAACGCGAGACTATTCAAAGTCTTTTTGCAAATGAGAAAGTGTTACCTGCCTAGCCCTTGTTAACATGGCTAAGCAGGTAGTATTTCTGCCTTACAAAGTTCCGTAGCTATGAAGACCTGATAAGAACATGTTGACACCGATGAAGGCAAAGGTAGTCACAAATAAACCACCCAATGCCCACCACGCTGCCACAACACCTCTTAAGCCCTTCATGAGGCGCATGTGTAGCCAGGCTGCGTAATTTAACCAAACAATTAACGCCCAGGTCTCTTTAGGGTCCCAACTCCAATAACCACCCCAAGCTTCTGCTGCCCAAAGTGCACCTAAGATCGTAGCAATGGTGAAAAATGCAAAACCCACCGCAATCGATTTGTACATAACATCGTCTAAAACTTCTAAGCTTGGCAAGCGATCAACCAAGTAGTTTTTTGCCTTCAATATGTATGCAATTGCAACCATTGCGGCTATTGCAAAAGTTCCATAACCAATAAAGTTTGCCGGAACGTGAATTTTCATCCACCAACTTTGTAACGCTGGTACAAGGGGTTGAATTTGATGTGCGTCTCGAGTCACGCTGTACCAAAAAATAAATGCAACGGCTGCAAAAATAATCCATAGAACAAATGCGCCTAATGCCATCGATTTATATCGAGCTTCGTAATACAAGTGATACAGGGCTGTAACTAAGCAGAAAAGAATGAAAACTTCATAAAGATTTGAAATTGGAATGTGCCCAATATCAGCGCCCATTAAATATGACTCATACCAGCGTACTAGCATACCGGATAAACCAAAGTAAACCGCAGCCCATGACAGCTTCGAAGCAGCAGGCCCCATTGTGCTAGATCGAACTATGAATCCAAGCGTATAGAAGAACGTGCTGAATGCAAAAAATACACTCATCCACAAAATAGCAGATTGACTTGAAATCATGTATTTCAAAAAGAAAGCTTGCTCAGCTCGGAGTAATGAACCACCCTCAGGTGTTTGATAAAAATAAATAGCCATGAAAGTGAGGGCTGTCGAACCGATCATTAAATGTCTTAATGGCGCCCAAGCCCACCCGAGGAAAGCTAAAACAGGTACTGAACAGAATAAAATAATTTGTTCGTAACTATCCATGAAGGCTGAAAATTTTATTTCAGCAAAGATGGCGCCGGCAGCCAAAGCTAAGGTGAATACATAATCACCCCACTTCAATGACCTTAAGCTGCTCGTAATGCTTTGAAGTAAGGACTGAACCCAGCCGCCCTTAACTGAACTGACGTAATTAGTTTCCATGATTTAAATCTTCCTGATACTTGTTGAACTCTTTTTCAAAATCGAGTGTCTTGCGCGAAGTGGACATCGCGAAAAGATTCTTACCGTTACCTAAACTTTTAACCCAAATACGACGCTCTGGTAGATAAAACATTGCAAAGATACCAAGCACTAATAATAAACTTCCGAAATAAACCATGTTCTTACCAGGGGATCTAGTCACCTGGAAGACGCTAGCCTTTACCTCTTCGAATGAGTCAAGCTGGAAAGTCAGGGGCGCAGGATAAAAATTAGCATCTGATAAAGCAGAAGTTGCAGCCTGAATAAACCTTTGGCTATTTTCATCTTGCTTTGCTGTTGGTAGCTTTAATTGCGCCCTAGCTTCTTGCCATAGCTCCCAAATTACTCCGTTCAAAACCTTTAAGATAACTTCAGCAGCTTTCTCTCGTTCAGCTTCTGGAACAGCTCGGTCAATAAAGGATCCTAATGCAACAAACCCTCCAGGAGAGGTTCCTGACTCTTCAGCAAGCTTGATGGCAAAGTCACTGGCGCCAGAAAATAATTCAATGGACCTAATTGCACTCTCTTTTAATTGTGCGATAGCCTGGGGGGATGCCACAAACCCAGACTGCTGACTTAGTGATTGTGCAAAGCGTTGAACTGCCCTTTGTCTTGCTCCCTGATCTTGTAAAAGTGTTCTGAGGGTCAACCACTCATTCAAACTTAAATTATCATCCGCTGGAATACGAAGGTACTTAAATTCTTCAGCTGCACTTTCTCTAACACCCAATAAAAACTTAGGCATGCCGTCCAAGAAAAGTGGCTGCATGTAGTTGCTGAATTCTCGGGCCTGACCAGATGCATCCCGCAACTTGTATTGCACAGAAGGGCCTACGTTTTTAAGATCAGCTGCTTTACTGGTTTTTGCACCAGAACCCAAACGATTATTAAATGCTTGAGCTAAGCCAGTATCTGCTTTTTGTATCGCAACACCCCTCACATCAGTCTCTCCAGAGGCATTGGCTATATTTTCAACGTTTGTTGGTCTAAAGCCCACAAACTCTAGTGAATAACTAGTGCCATTACTAGACTTCAAGGCTGTACTTTGACCAACTTCACCGTTAATTATAAAACTTGATTTAACAGAGTTAATTGATCCTTGTATCGGATATCCGCGTAACTTTAATTTAGAACCACCATCCTCAAAGCTAGACTGATAAATTGCAACACCGCGATGAATAAGTGGCTCATTCACTTTAATTTGGGCTTCAATCTCTTTACCAGCGTCTAAATCCTTAATAAGCACTTCACTCATAAAAAGCTTAGGCATGCCTGTACTGTAATACTCAACATGAAACTTTTTAAGCGTAACAGAAAAAGGTAACTCTTGAATGATGCTGCCACTCGTTGCATTTAATAGAGCGGTTGAACTAGTGCCACCCTCTGGCACAAAAATATTTGCTCTATAGCTTGGATTGTCTGCGCTTAATTTATGTTCGCTTGGAATATCTGAAATAAGCATTCCTTGAGTGCTTGCTGGCAAGATACTTTTACCACCAAACCAAATTTGAGCTCTTGTAAAAAGATCGCCATCTAACAAGCCGCCCAAACAAATAAAAACAATAGCGCTGTGCGCAAAAATATAGCCCCACTTACTTGCAGCACCTTTTTTAGCCATGACCTTAGAATGATCATCAGCAATTAAAGTTTTTACGGAGTACCCGTCTTTTACTAAACGCTCAGCAACGGCTGATGCAGCAGCTGAGTGTTCAAGCTTTGAAGCATATTCAAAATTGTGATGAAGCGCTCTTAACCCGCCTTCATGAACATGCTCTTTCCATGAACGAACGTCAGCTAACATTTTCGGAGCATTTCGAGTAACGCAAAATGAAACTGATAAAACTAAAAATGCCAAAATTAAAAGAAACCACCAGGCTGTGTACACCGCGAATAAACCTAAACCATTAAATAGCTCTGCCCAAAAAGGCCCAAACTGATTAACGTAATTTGCGTAAGGCTCCCCTTGTTTAATGACGGTACCAATCATGCTTGCAATCGAAATGATTGTTAGCAACGTGATTGCAAAACGCATAGAAGATAAGAGTTCAACACTGCCGCGATTGAACTTCTTAAAAACACCGGTATCTGCTGTAAAAGTACTCATACCCTCATCTAAAAAAATAAAGCCCACAAACTAAGTTCGTGGGCCCTTCTTTGGGGAAAACTTCAAGAAGTTTTTTATTAACGCAAGCCAGCGATATAGTCTGCAACTGCTTTGATTTCAACATCAGACATTCTAGATGCAATCCCGCTCATCTGCACACTGTTCTTCCGCTCGCCAGAACGGTAAGCGATTAACTGCGCCTCAGTGTATTCTGCCCATTGGCCAGAGATGCGAGGGTATTGTGCCGGGATACCAGCTCCATTAGGGCTATGACATCCTGCACAGGCTGCAACAGATTTACCAGCAATACCACCACGGTAAATTTTCTGACCTAATTCAATAGTTGCCTTGTTCTTTGCAGTACCAAGTCCTGGAGTTTGCTTTTGTAAATATGCTCCAACGTCGGCCATGTCTTCATCTGTTAGGAGTGCTGAAAAAGCCCCCATAATGGCATTAGGACGATCCTTGCCGGCTTTGTAATCTTTTAATTGCTTAACTGTATAGCTAGCGTGCTGACCCGATAGCTTTGGATAAGCTGCTGCTCCGCTATTACCGTTGCTCCCGTGGCATCCTATACAAGCCACGATACCCCTTTTAGGGTCACCATTACTGTAGAGGGCCTCACCCTTAGCAGCATCAGGCACTGCCTTAGCGGGGCCTTTTGCTGGGTCTGCTGCGAAGCTTAGGCCTGCAAGAGATAACCCCAATGTAATCAATAGAGTCTTTAAAGTGACTGAAATCGTTAGACGCATGAACATTTACCTTTTGTATTTAATGCTTAAGATTCAATGAATCTTTATTTTTAATTAAACAACTAATTATCAGCGGGTGATTTTACAATAGATCTAACCTTTTAAGCATCTATGTCTACCTTACATCAAGCACAATTTCTAATTACGATTAATCATTTGGTTGATCTGCCAACCTGGGATATCCCCGAAGTGGCGTTTGCTGGCCGTTCTAATGCCGGTAAATCAACAGCTATTAACGTACTTTGCCAACAAAATAGACTAGCATTTGCAAGTAAAACCCCTGGAAGAACGCAACATATCAACTTTTTTGGCATTTTAACGAAAGATAAGACTAATTTAGCTAATTTAGTCGACTTGCCAGGTTATGGCTATGCTCAAGTTGATCTCAAAACAAAAGCTCACTGGAATAACTTACTCTCAACCTATTTACAAACTCGGCCTAATTTAAAGGGTATGGTTTTAATCATGGACTCTAGAAGGGGTATGACAGATTTAGATCAACAAATGATCGAGTGGTTTACCCCCACGGGACGACCCATCCATGTCTTATTAACCAAATGTGACAAACTCAACCAATCTGAGGGTCGATTAGCACTTAAAAAGCTTCAAAATAGGCTCAAAGAACTCAATCCAAACGGACCATATACCGCTCAACTTTTTTCCAGCACCAAGCGTATTGGTTTGGTTGAAGCAGACTCAATCGTCGCTAGTTGGTTAGGGATTGAGACCTCAACAGCTCATACTAGTAATGAAAATCGTATTTCTAAGAACCTAAAACCCCAACTTTCAACATAAGGTTTTATATGCAACTTTTTCACCGTCCTCGCAGATTACGCAGAACCGATTGGTCACGTCGACTAGTTCAAGAAAACACTCTGAGTAGTAATGACTTTATTTATCCGGTTTTTTTACTGGAAGGCAAAGGTCGTGAGGAAGAAGTTAAATCAATGCCAGGTGTTAGTAGGGTTTCATTAGATTTGTTATTGCCAATTGCACAAGAATGTGTGCAACTAGGTATACCTGTGATGGCTTTATTTCCAGTCATTAGCAATGAACTCAAATCTGCTGACGGTCAAGAAGCATTTAATCCGAATGGCTTAATTCCCTTGGCCATTAAAGAGCTTAAGAAACAATTTCCAAATTTAGGCATCATGACGGATATCGCACTAGATCCATATACCAGTCATGGCCAGGATGGCATCATCGATGATGAAGGCTATGTCATCAATGATGTTACTGTTGGTGCACTTGTTAAACAGGCTTTGATTCATGCACAAGCTGGTGTAGATATAGTTGCCCCTTCAGACATGATGGATGGCAGAATTGCAGCCATTCGTGATGCTCTAGAGGCACATGGTTTTATACACACCCAGATCATGGCTTATTCCGCAAAATATGCTTCTGCTTTTTACGGTCCATTCAGGGACGCGGTTGGTTCAGCAGGCAATATTGGCAAAGGCAATAAAAAAACTTATCAAATGGATCCAGCCAACTCTGATGAAGCAATTCGTGAAGTGTCTTTAGATATTGAAGAAGGCGCAGATATGGTCATGGTTAAACCAGGCATGCCTTACCTTGACATAGTTAAACGTGTAAAAGATGAATTAGGTCACCCTACCTTTGCTTATCAAGTCAGTGGCGAATACGCCATGATTAAAGCAGCGAGCATCAATGGTTGGATTGATGGCGATGCTGTCATGATGGAATCTTTGTTAGCATTCAAGCGTGCTGGCGCGGATGGCATACTAACTTACTTTGCAAGAGATGCTGCACGTATCCTTAACAAATAAAATTTATCCCTGACCAGTTCGATTCCAACTGATTATTCCAACCGCTCCAGAAAGCGCTCTGATTTCATAAAACCTATGACTCTATTTGTAACTTGCTCTTGACCTGCTCGATCAAAAAATAAAATAGCAGGCGGTCCAAATAAACTATAGCGCTTCAGTATTGCTTGATGATCCGCAGTATTCTTTGTGACATCTACTTGAATCAATTGATAAGCCGCCAACTTGTTTGCAACATTTTTCTCGTTGAATGTTAGCACTTCCATTTCTTTGCAAGTAACGCACCAATCTGCATAGAAATCTAAAAGTACTAATTGTTTATTCTCTTTTGCTAATTTCAAAGCAATCTCTAACTGACTGCTGGTTGTTACAACATTAAATACTAATCCTGATGAGAGTTGATGCGTTGCTTCACTTCTTTGTGCAGTCGTATTCATAAATATTGGTGAAGCTACCCACGCAGCAAGCGAAACTAAGAGTACACCAAATATCTTTTGTACTATCAACATCCATGAGCCAGCTCTTGGCAATAAACCTTTTGCGCCAATTGCAAATAACATTAAAGGCAATCCCATACCTATGGCCATAATAAATAATAGAAGTCCGCCTAATGGTACAGATCCAGTATGCGCAATAAAAGCCAATACCCCAGCTAACGGGGCTGTTACACAGGGGCTTGCAATGAGCGTTGAAATTGCACCCAATAAGAATGACCCTATGAGACTGCCACCCTCTTGTCTTCCAGCCAACCCGTCAATTTTATTGTGTATTGATTGAGGTAAACGTAACTCATAAAAACCAAAGAGGCTGGCCGCTAAAGCTAACAACACCAAGCTAAAGAGGCTGAGCACCCATGGGTTTTGTAAATATACTTGAATATTGCTACCCAAAGCTGCCGTTATCATCCCGGCAATACTATACATAATGGCCATGCCAAGAACATATATGGTCGCTAGTATTGTTGCTCTAATTTTTGAGATATTTTTATGTTGCTTGGTTTTTGACCCAAACACTACACTCGACATAATTGGCAACATTGGTAATACGCATGGGGTTAATGCCATCGCTAAACCAAGAATAAAAAAGGCTCCTATTAATATCCATGGTGAAACGTTGACTAGTAGCTTGGAAAGCTGCCCAGCATCATCGCGCGCTGCCCATAAAGCACCTAAACCACCTGAATTAACAGGCGCCTCTGTTGCATCCTCCGGCAAGATTCCCGCCACTACAACATTGGGGGCAGATAACGTAAAGTTGAGCTGCATAGGTGGGTAACAGACACCTTTATCTGCGCAACCCTGTAACTCCATTTGTAAAATAAATCCTTTGACTATTAATTCTTTATCAACTGGCAAATTTATCTGAAATGGTTTTGGATAAGTCTCTAACTCCTTGCCAAAGTTTTCATCAAATTTTATTTTTCCCTTTGGCAATAGAGGAAAACCAATTAGCGCTTGCTTATCTGGGTTTAGTAATTTGAACTTGATTGATTCTCTGTAAACATAATAACCATCTACCGGCTTTACTGTTATATGTACATTGGCATCATTTTTTGTCTCTGCGATTACTTGAAAAGCTTTCTCAGGAGGCAAAAAATCTGTAGCATCTGCATGGTTAGCAAAAGCCATCAAATTAAATAGACCTACAATCCATACAATGAATATTTTCTTAATGCTCATCATGAATTCACTCCGCGCGCTTGAGTAAAAATCCATTGAGCGTATGTTTCAGACACATCATTTAATTTTATCGCCACGATCTCTGGTAAATCATATGAGTGGTTTTCTTGAATGAAGATCTTCAATGCTTCTTTTTTAGATTCAACTGTCTTAATATGTACAGGAAATTCAACTGATTTCTCGACAATACCCTTCCACTCATAAATAGAAATGCAAGCTTCTTGAATTTGCACGCATCCGGCTAAGTGCTTTGTAATAATTTGATTAGCAAAGCTCACGGCCTCATCCCTAGTTGGGAAAGTGGTTATTACAAGATAAATTGACTCCATGTCTAATTATCCACCAAACAAAAAAGCCTGGTTAAACCAGGCTTTTTTGTAAGTCTTTCTGAGATTACTCTGCAGTTGGAGCTTCAGTAATTTCTGGACGATCCAATAGTTCAACTAAAGCCATAGGTGCATTGTCACCCACGCGGAAGCCAAACTTAAGAATGCGTAAGTAACCGCCTGGGCGAGTTGCAAAACGTGGTCCTAATTCTGTAAATAATTTAGTTACCATTTCGCGATCGCGTAAACGATCAAATGCTAAACGGCGATTAGCCAAATTATCTTTTTTACCTAATGTAATGAGCGGCTCAACTACACGACGCAACTCTTTAGCCTTAGGCAAAGTTGTTTTAATAACCTCGTGTTGCAACAATGAATTTGACATGTTGCGTAACATCGCTAAACGATGTGAGGATGTACGATTTAATTTACGAAGTCCGTTTCCGTGACGCATGGTGGCTCTTCCTTTCTATTATTTCTCAAGACCTGCAGGAGGCCAGTTATCTAGCTTCATGCCCAAGGTCAGACCACGAGCGGCCAAGACATCTTTAATTTCATTCAATGATTTACGGCCAAGGTTCGGAGTCTTTAACAACTCGTTTTCTGTACGTTGAATGAGATCACCGATGTAGTAAATGTTTTCAGCTTTTAAGCAATTTGCTGAGCGGACTGTTAACTCTAAGTCATCCACTGGGCGCATTAACATTGGGTCAACTGCTGGTGAACGGCTTGGGGCAGCATCGCCAATGGCTTGCGTACCTTCAAGTTGCGCAAACACAACCAATTGATCAACCAAGATGCTTGCTGATTGACGAATAGCTTCCTCAGGAGTTAACACGCCATTAGTTTCAATCGTCATTACTAAACGGTCTAGGTCTGTACGTTGCTCAACACGAGCCGATTCAACTGCATAACTCACGCGACTAACTGGACTGAAAGAAGCATCTAGAACAATGCTACCAATAGTCTTTGAAGACTCATCTTGATATTTACGTACATTACCTGGTACATATCCGCGACCTTTTTCAACTTTAATCTGGATGTCTAATTTACCGTTTGCAGATAAGTTAGCAATCACGTGATCAGGGTTGATAATTTCAACGTCATGTGACAATTCAATATCTTTTGCTGTTACAACGCCAGCACCTTCTTTACGCAATGTTAAAAGTACTTCATCACGTTGCTGTAATTTAAAAACAATACCTTTGAGGTTCAAAAGTAGATTAACAACATCTTCTTGGACGCCGTCAATTGTTGAATACTCGTGAACAACGCCAGCAATGCTGACTTCTGTCGGAGCACAACCTACCATGGACGACAAAAGCACACGACGCAAGGCATTACCCAAGGTATGGCCATATCCGCGTTCAAATGGTTCCATGACAACTTTTGCTTGGTTCTCTGCAAGAACTTCGACAGAAATAATTTTCGGCTTCAGCAGTGTGTTTTGCATATATTTATTCCTTAAGAGGGCGACACATTAACGTGAGTAAAGTTCGACGATCAAGCTTTCATTGATATCACCACCAATATCATCACGATCGGGGGCTTGCTTGAATGTGCCTTCTAATTTAGTAGAGTCAACTGAAACCCAGTTAATATCGCCAGACTGGGCAATGAGAACTAAAGACTCTTGAATACGAGTTTGTTTTTTGGCTTTTTCACGAATTGCAATAACGTCGCCTGGGCGAACTTGCATTGAAGGAATGTTAGCAACATTACCATTCAATAAAATTGCCTTATGAGAAACCAACTGACGTGCTTCAGCGCGTGTTGAGCCAAATCCCATACGATATACAACGTTATCTAAACGAGACTCTAGCAAAGATAATAAGTTTTCACCTGTATTACCTTTACGACGCTCAGCTTCCGCAAAGTAACGGCGGAATTGACGCTCTAGAACACCATAGATACGTTTAACTTTTTGCTTTTCACGCAATTGGTTACCATAGTCAGATGTACGCGAACCTGATGTACGTCCATGTTGACCAGGCTTAGTGTCAAGCTTGCATTTATCGGCTAAAGAGCGACGTGTACTCTTTAAGAAAAGATCGGTACCTTCCCGACGAGATAGTTTGGCCTTAGGGCCTATGTAACGTGCCACGTTTGCTTCCTTTCTATTCCTTCAGTCCAAAAACTGATGGTGAGTCCACCCTAAATAAGCGATGGACGGTGGTCTTGATTAAAAAATTAAATACGACGACGTTTTGGAGGACGGCAGCCGTTGTGCGGAACTGGTGTCACATCCTGAATTTCAGTGATTTTTATGCCTAACGCATTCAAAGCACGAACTGCTGATTCACGACCAGGGCCTGGGCCTTTGATCTCAACAGATAAATTCTTGATTCCACATTCAATCGCTGCACGGCCAGCAACTTCAGCTGCTACCTGTGCCGCAAATGGCGTAGATTTACGAGAACCCTTAAATCCTTGACCACCAGATGTCGCCCATGACAAAGCATTGCCTTGGCGATCAGTGATAGTCACGATCGTGTTGTTGAATGATGCATGAACGTGTGCAATACCGTCCGCAATATTCTTTTTAACTTTTTTACGGGCGCGAGCCGCGGTGTTTTGTTGTGGTTTTGCCATTGTCAGCTCTTCCTAATTATTTCTTAAGTGCAATACCGGCCTTACGAGGGCCTTTGCGTGTGCGAGCATTAGTACGTGTGCGTTGTCCGCGCATTGGCAAGCCTTTGCGATGACGAAGACCACGGTAGCAACCTAAATCCATTAGGCGCTTGATGTTCATCGTCACTTCACGACGCAAATCACCTTCTACAGTGAATCTGCCAACTTCCTCACGAAGCTTCTCTAAATCTGCATCATTAAGATCTTTTACTTTCTTATCAATAGCAACACCAGATGCATCGCAAATCTTGCGAGCCAATGAGTTACCAATGCCAAAAATAGCAGTTAGACCGATGACGGTGTGTTGGTGGTTGGGGATATTGACCCCGGAAATACGTGCCATGTAACTTTCCTCTTTTTTGAGACGGCTGCTTTATTAACCTTGACGCTGCTTGTGACGAGCATCTGAAGAACAGATAACTCTAACCACGCGCTTGCGCTTAATGATCTTACAGTTGCGGCAGATACACTTAACAGATGCCAAAACTTTCATAATTAACCTCTTCTATACAATTAGTTACTACTTCGCGCGGAAAACAATACGCGCTTTTGACAAGTCGTATGGAGTAAGCTCCACCGTCACTTTGTCGCCAGGAAGAATCCGTATATAGTGCATACGCATTTTCCCTGAAATATGCCCTAACACCACATGACCGTTTTCTAACTTCACACGGAACATAGCATTAGGTAAATTTTCTACAATCTCACCAGCCATTTGAATGACATCATCTTTTGACATATGGCTTATGAGTTACCCATTTTGAAGTTGGCTTTCTTCAATAGTGAATCATATTGTTGTTGCATCACATAAGACTGAACTTGAGCCATGAAGTCCATAGTTACCACCACAATAATTAATAGGGATGTCCCACCGAAATAGAAAGGTACATTCCAACGCAAAACTAAGAACTCTGGAAGCAAACAAACTAAAACCATGTATGCAGCACCCATTAAAGTTAAGCGCGTCAAAATCTTGTCAATGTAGCGGGCCGTTTGATCGCCTGGACGAATTCCAGGAACAAATGCGCCACTTTTCTTTAAGTTATCAGCTGTTTCTCTGCTGTTAAAAACCATTGCAGTGTAAAAGAAACAGAAGAAAATAATCGCTAACATGTACATCAAGATATAAACGGGTTGCCCTGGGGCTAAAGTCGCCGCTAGATCTTTTATAAACAATGTCACTGAATTTGTTGATTCACCTGCAGTAAACCATCCTGCAATTGTTGCAGGAAATAAAATAATTGATGATGCAAAAATTGGAGGAATTACACCCGCCATATTTAACTTCAATGGCAAGTGTGAAGACTGTCCACCATAAACTTTATTACCAACTTGGCGTTTTGCGTAGTTAACTAAAACTCGACGCTGACCACGCTCTACAAACACCACGAAATATGTAACAGCCCCAACAATGACAACGATAAAAATTGCTGAAAGAGTACTCATTGATCCCGTACGAACCAACTCAAATAATCCACCGAGAGCACTTGGCAGACCGGCAGCAATACCGCCGAAGATAATGATTGAGATACCATTACCTAATCCACGCTCTGTAATTTGCTCACCTAACCACATCAAGAACATTGTTCCAGTAATCAAAGTTACAACAGTGTTCAATCTGAATAAAAAGCTAGGATCAATTACCAAGCCTGGTTGAGCTTCTAAGGCAATAGCAATACCAAACGCTTGGAATGTTGCTAATACTAATGTGCCATACCGCGTGTACTGGGTAATTTTTCTTTGTCCTGCTTGACCATCTTTTTTCAGGGCCTCAAGAGTTGGCACAACAATCGTCATTAATTGCATGATGATTGATGCAGAGATATAAGGCATGATACCTAAAGCAAATACTGAGAATCTTGATAAAGCGCCACCTGAAAATAAGTTGAACATACCAAGAATGCCGCTGCTCTGGCTATTAAATAATTCTGCCAATTGGTCAGGATCAATACCCGGCACAGGAATGTGTGTGCCAATGCGATAAACAATCAAAGCCAAAACCAAGAAAGTCAAGCGGCGACGTAAGTCACCGAACTTGCCTCCTGATTTCAAGCTTGAGATGTTTGTAGTTGCATTGGCCATATTGACTGACTAATCCTTATGCCGCTTCAACAATTTTGCCGCCAGCAGCTTCAATCGCCGCTTTAGCACCAGCAGTTGCTAAAAGACCACGAACAGTAATAGCCATTTTTAGTTCACCAGTTTTAATGATCTTGACGCATTTAATTAAACCGGAAATTAATCCGCTTTTCTTCAACGCAACCAAATCAATCTCTGCCAAACCGAGCTTTTGAAGATCGGTCAAAGTTACTTGCCCATCAAACTGCTTGCTTAATGACACAAAGCCGCGTTTTGGTAAACGACGATACAAAGGCATTTGACCGCCCTCGAAACCAACTTTATGAAAGCCGCCTGAACGAGACTTTTGACCTTTGTGACCACGACCTGCAGTTTTTCCCAAACCTGAACCAATGCCGCGACCTACGCGACGCTTAGAATGTTTAGCACCTTCTGCTGGTTTAATTTTATTGAGTTCCATAATCTATCCCTAAGTATTACTTGATGACTTTAACCAAGTAAGACACCTTATTAATCATGCCGCGAACTGAAGGCGTGTCTTGCAATTCAGAAACAGAGTTCACGCGACGCAAACCTAAGCCGCGCACCGTTGCTCGATGATCTTCACGTGTAGCTATTAGGCTACGTACTAGTTGAATTTTTACTGTGCTCATATTTAATTTCCAGGTAATTAACCTAGGATCTCCTCTACAGATTTACCGCGCTTAGCAGCTATTTCTGAAGGAGTGCTCATTTTGCGTAAGCCATCCAAAGTTGCACGAACCATGTTGTATGGGTTGGTTGAACCAAGTGATTTTGCAACCACGTTAGTAATGCCCATCACATCAAACACTGCACGCATTGGTCCACCTGCAATAACGCCAGTACCGTCTTTAGCTGGTGAGATCAAAACGCGTGACGCGCCATGCTGTCCAACAACTGTGTGCTGCAATGTGCCACTGCGTAATGAGACCTTAAACATCTTGCGACGAGCTTCGTCCATTGCTTTTTGTACGGCTACTGGCACTTCTTTTGACTTGCCTTTACCCATACCGATGCCGCCATCGCCATCACCAACTACTGTTAGTGCAGCAAAACCAAGAATACGACCACCTTTAACAACTTTGGTCACTCGGTTAACAGCGATCATCTTTTCACGAAGACCGTCATCACGCGCTTCAGATTGAATTTTATTTTGCATCTTTGCCATAATATTTCCTTGAGCCTCTGCGATCAGAACTTAAGACCGGCTTCACGCGCAGCCTCTGCCAACGCTTTCACGCGGCCATGGTATCGGAAACCAGCTCGGTCAAATGCTACTTCTGTAACACCTACCTTGATGGCACGTTCAGCGATTGTTTTACCAATTTGTTGAGCTGCAGCACTGTTTCTACCATTACCGTTCAATGCTTTTTTGATATCAACTTCCATAGTGGATGCTGAAGCAAGAACTTTGGTGCCACATGGGCTGTAAAGCTGAGCAAACATATGCTGATTCGAGCGATAAATCGTCAAGCGATGCGTCAATTGTTCCGCAATTCTGATGCGGGTTTGGCGTGCGCGGCGAACTCGTGTTTCGTTTTTGTTCATATCTAACCCCGATTACTTCTTCTTGGTTTCTTTTAGGCGTACCACTTCATCAACATAACGAACGCCTTTGCCTTTGTATGGCTCTGGTGGACGGTACGCGCGAACTTCAGCAGCTACCTGGCCAACTTGTTGCTTGTTGGCACCCTTAATAATGATCTCAGTTTGTGATGGAGTTTCTGCCTTAACACCTGCTGGCAAATCATGAATCACATCATGTGAGAAACCTAACTGCAACTTTAATGCGTTACCTTGAATAGATGCACGGTATCCAACGCCAACTAAGCTAAGCTTGCGCTCAAAGCCTGAGGTGACGCCTTTAACCATGTTATTTACTATTGCACGTGTTGTACCTGATAAAGCATTTGACTCAACTGACTCGTCATTACAAACAACTTGCAAAACGCCGTCTTTTTGTTGCAATCCAACTAGTGGATGCAATGTGTGTGACAAACTTCCCAAAGGACCCTTAACAGTCACTTGGTTAGCAGCAATTTGAACATCTGCGCCTTTTGGCAACTGAATAGGGCTTTTACCGACTCTAGACATCTTCGTTCCCCCTATTAAGCTACGTAGCAGATGACTTCGCCACCCACGCCAATGGCGCGAGCTTTACGATCTGTCATCACGCCTTGTGGCGTTGAAATAATTGCAACACCGAGACCATCCAATACTTTTGGAATGTCATGGCGGCCCTTGTAAATGCGCAGACCTGGTGTTGAAACGCGTTGAATACGTTCAATAACAGGACGGCCAGCATAATACTTAAGGCTAATGTTTAAAACAGGTTTTGCCGCTTCTCCAGCAATCTCAAAACTATCGATATAACCTTCGTCTTTTAGGACGTTAGCAATCGCTACTTTGAGCTTAGATGAAGGCATGACAACGTTTGTCTTCTGTACCGCTTGCGCGTTACGAATTCTCGTCAGCATGTCGGCGATTGGATCGCTGATACTCATGTGTTCTCCTAATCTTTCGCCGCTTACCAGCTGGCCTTGGTTACACCAGGGATTTCGCCACGGAAGGCGATTTCACGGATTTTGCTACGGGCCAAGCCGAACTTGCGGAATGTACCGCGTGGACGACCAGTTAATGCACAGCGGTTACGCTGGCGTGTTGGACTTGCATTACGCGGAAGCTGCTGTAACTTTAAGCGAGCTTCATATCGTTCTTCATCGCTCTTAGAGACGTCATCGATAGTAGCTTTTAGTTCTGCGCGCTTTACCGCGTACTTTGCAACAGTCTTGGTGCGCTTCTTTTCGCGTTCAATCAATGATAATTTAGCCACGATGACCTCTTAATTACGAAATGGGAATTTAAACGCTGCTAACAAAGCTTTTGCTTCATCATCAGTTTTAGCTGTTGTGGTAATGCTGATATTTAGTCCACGAAGCGAATCGATTTTGTCGTATTCAATTTCAGGGAAAATGATCTGCTCTTTAACGCCAATATTGTAGTTTCCACGACCATCGAAAGCTTTGCCAGATATACCGCGGAAGTCGCGAACACGTGGCAGTGCAACTGTAATAAAACGATCTAAGAATTCATACATAACTTGACCGCGTAAAGTTACCATTGCACCGATTGGGTAACCTTGACGGATTTTGAAACCGGCAATAGCTTTACGCGCTTTAGTAACAACAGGCTTTTGACCAGCAATCTTTGTAAGATCACCAACTGCGTGTTCAATTACTTTTTTATCATTAACAGCTTCACCTAAACCCATATTCAATGTGATTTTGGTGATGCGCGGAACTTCCATAACAGACTTGTATCCAAACTGCTTCATTAAGTCAGCTGAAACTTTATCTTTATAGATACTTTGTAAACGTGTTGGCATATTTATTTATCCTCGTCTTAGGCAGCTACGATAGCGCCAGTTGTCTTGAGGTAGCGAACCTTCTTGCCGTCAGCTTCTTTAACGCCAACACGAGAGGGTTTTCCGTTTGCGTCAACCAATGCAACATTGGATATAGCGATAGGCATTGTTTTATCAACAACACCACCCGTTGTACCAGCGGCTGGATTAGGTTTAACGTTTTTCTTGTATACATTAACGCCTTCAACGAGTAATTTGCCCTCGAGAATTTGAGTCACTGTACCTTTTTTACCTTTGTCACGACCAGTAGTTACTACCACTTGATCGCCTTTACGAATCTTGTTCATATCGACCCTTTAAATAACTTCTGGCGCGAGAGAAACGATTTTCATGAAGCGTTCAGTACGCAATTCGCGTGTTACTGGCCCGAAAATACGTGTACCAATTGGCTCTAATTTTGCATTGAGCAAAACGGCCGCATTGGAATCAAATTTAATGAGTGAGCCGTCTGGACGGCGAACACCTTTGGCAGTACGAACTACCACGGCGTTGTAAATATCACCTTTTTTAACACGTCCACGCGGGGCGGCATCTTTAACCGTTACCTTAATAATGTCACCAATGCTCGCATAACGGCGTTTTGAACCACCGAGCACCTTGATGCACAATACTTCGCGGGCACCGGTGTTATCGGCAACCTCTAGTCTGCTTTCAGTTTGAATCATCTTTTTATCCCCAACTTGAGCGCCATAAGCAATCAGTCTTGGTTCCGTTGAGGGGCCCGTGTCTTGCGACAAAAACCCCGGATTTATACTACTGAATTAATTTCTTTCCATATACGATCCCGGAAAGCCATCTACTATAACAGGCCTGCATTTTGTTTGCAAGCCTGTTTGCTTAGTTTTTTAGATGCCTTTTGAAGCTTCTACCAAACGTGTCACTACCCAAGACTTACTTCTTGAAATTGGCTTTGATTCTGCAATTTCAACTGTATCGCCGTCTTTAAATTGGTTAGTTTCATCATGTGCATGGTACTTCTTTGATTTGGCAACATATTTGCCATACAAAGGGTGCTTAACACGACGCTCAACTAACACTGTTACTGTTTTTTGCATCTTATCGCTAACCACGCGACCAATTAATGTACGGCGCAATGGTTTTTTTGTAGTTTCAGTCATCATTTTTGGCTCGCTTTCTGGGCAATAACAGTTTTCACACGAGCAATGTCGCGTTTTACTTTACCAAGTTGGCTAGTATCTGAAAGTTGCTGTGTTCCCTTTTGCATACGCAATTTAAATTGGGCTTTAAGCAATTCAGATAACTCGTTGTTTAAAGATTTAACGTCTTTAGCGTTTAAATCGGAAGCTTTCATTTTGTCCCGTCCAGATTAGGCGCCAATTTGGCGCACAACAAATGTAGTTTGAATAGGCAACTTAGCGGCAGCAAGTCTAAAAGCCTCGCGCGCCAATACTTCGTCAACACCATCCATCTCATATAACACTTTGCCTGGCTGGATCTCAGCTACGTAGTACTCTGGGTTACCTTTACCGTTACCCATACGAACTTCTGCAGGTTTCTGTGAAATTGGCTTATCTGGGAAAATACGTATCCAGATACGACCGCCACGCTTAATGTGACGTGTCATTGCACGACGAGCAGCTTCAATTTGACGAGCCGTTAAACGACCACGACCAACTGCTTTTAAACCAAAGTCACCAAAAGACACGCTGCTACCACGAGTTGCAACACCCGTGTTACGGCCTTTTTGTTCCTTACGGTACTTACGACGTTTTGGTTGCAACATAATTATTCTCCAGCCTTCTCAACAGGCTTTGTTACTTTGCGCACGCGTTTTACGGCTGGCTTAGCATCACCTGCTGGCTTATCACCATCTTCCTTGGCTTTACGTGGTGCACGTGTGCCTGGACGACGAGCTTTTTTCTCTTGGTCTGCTTCTGGTGAAGCAGGTGCAATTGCATTGGCATCAGCACGACCTAATGTATCACCTTTGTAAACCCAAACTTTGACACCGATAATTCCGTATGTTGTTTCGGCTTCTGAGGTTGCATAGTCAATATCAGCCTTCAATGTATGAAGAGGTACTCTACCTTCACGATACCATTCAGTACGCGCAATTTCAGCACCGTTCAAACGACCAGCACTCATGATTTTGATGCCTTGAGCACCCAAACGCATAGCACTTTGCATCGCACGCTTCATGGCGCGACGGAACATGATACGTTTTTCAAGCTGCTGAGTGATTGAGTCAGCAATTAACTGAGCATCGACTTCTGGCTTGCGAATTTCTTCAATATTCACATGAACTGGAACACCCATGCGCTTTTGCAACTCTTTGCGCAACACTTCGATGTCTTCGCCTTTTTTACCAATAACAACACCAGGGCGTGAGCTGTAAATGGTGATCTTAGCATTCTTTGCAGGACGCTCAATGATCACTTTACTTACTGATGCATTTTTTAATTTCTTCTTTAGGTAGCTACGAACCTCAACGTCCTCTTGCAACATTCTTGCAAAGTCTGCGCTGTTAGCGTACCAGCGTGAAGTCCAATTACGGCTTACCGAGAGACGAAATCCGGTTGGATGTATTTTCTGACCCATGTCTCTTCCTTAGTTGCTCAAAGTCACAGTAATGTGACAAGTTTGCTTTTCAATTTTATTGCCACGACCCTTAGCACGAGCTGTAAAACGCTTGAGCGAAGTAGCCTTATCAACTGTGACAACTTTTACCTTGAGCTCATCAATATCTGCACCTGAGTTGTGCTCCGCGTTAGCGATAGCTGACTCAACTACTTTCTTCATGATGAACGCAGCCTTTTTAGGGCTAAAAGTTAGTATGTTCAAAGCGCGTGCAATCGGCAAACCACGGATCTGGTCAGCAACCAAACGTGTCTTTTGCGCAGAAATGCGGGCGCTGCGGTGAATAGCTTTAGATTCCATATCGTCCTCTTACTTCTTAGCTTTTTTATCGGCCGCATGACCTTTAAACGTACGCGTAAGCGCGAACTCACCAAGCTTATGTCCAACCATGTTTTCAGTGATGTACACAGGCACATGCTGACGACCATTGTGAACGGCGATTGTGAGACCAATGAAGTCAGGCAGAATGGTCGAACGGCGTGACCATGTCTTGATGGGCTTCTTATCTTTGATGGCTACTGCAGTTTCAACCTTTTTAACGAGGCTGACTTCGCAGAATGGACCTTTTTTAGCTGAGCGCGTCATGTCTATTTCCTTATTCTGTTAGCGCTTTTGACGACGTTGAGCAATCATGCTTGTCGTACGCTTATTGCGGCGTGTTCTGTAACCCTTAGTTGGCGTGCCCCATGGAGATACTGGAACGCGACCTTCACCTGTACGACCTTCACCACCACCATGTGGGTGATCGACTGGGTTCATTGCAACACCACGAACTGTTGGACGAATACCGCGCCAGCGATTTGCACCAGCTTTACCGATTTGACGTAGGCTGTGCTCTTCATTACCTACTTCACCAATCGTTGCACGACATTCAATATGTACACGACGAACTTCACCTGAGCGTAAACGCACTTGACCGTATACACCTTCACGAGCTAAAAGCACTGCTGAACCGCCAGCAGTACGAACCAACTGAGCACCTTTGCCTGGCATCATCTCCACACAGTGGATCGTGCTACCAACAGGAATGTTTCTCAATGGTAAGTTGTTACCAACTTTAATTGGAGCCTCAGAACCGCTGATGATTACTTGCCCAACTACTGCGCCCTTAGGAGCAATAATATAGCGACGCTCACCGTCAACAAATAGCAATAATGCTAAGTTTGCAGTGCGGTTCGGGTCGTATTCTAGACGTTCAATTTTCGCTGGAATACCATCTTTATCATTTCGTTTGAAGTCAACAATACGGTAGTGATGCTTATGACCACCACCCTTGTGGCGTGTGGTGATATGACCGTTATTATTACGACCAGATTTTTGGTGTTGTGGCTCTAACAAGCCAGCAAAAGGTTTACCCTTGTGCAGGTCTGGATTGACCACTTTCACCATTGAGCGACGTCCTGGTGACGTCGGCTTGGTTTTCATTAGCGGCATAATTAATTTGCCTCCGCTTCAAAGTTGATTTCTTGACCAGGCTTCAAACAAACATAAGCCTTCTTCGTGTGGTTGCGACGACCCTCAAAACGGCCAAAGCGCTTTGCTTTACCTTTTTGATTGACAACCTGCACAGACTCAACCTGCACTTTGAATAACAATTCAACAGCAGCTTTGATTTCTAATTTGTTAGCGCCGCGCATAACTTGGAAAACCACTTGCTCATTCTTTTCAGCAACCATTGTTGCTTTTTCAGAAATCACTGGGCCAACCAAGACCTGCATTAATCGATGGTCGTTTTTACGTGTAGCGATCATTTGAGCATCTCCTCAATTTGAGCAACAGCTGACTTTAGGATCAATACTTTCTGGAAATGAATCAATGAAAGCGGATCTGCGTGCTGCGCTTCAACTACACCAACCTTATGCAAGTTACGTGAAGCTAAATATAGATTCTCATCAACCTTATCAGCAATGATAAGAACAGAATCCAATCCCATTGCTTTAACTTTTTCAGCTAATAGCTTAGTCTTTGGAGCGTCAACTGTGAAACTCTCAACAATATTGAGACGACCTTCGCGAGCCAACTGAGACAAGATGGAGCGCATACCTGCGCGATACATCTTCTTGTTAACTTTTTGTGAAAAATTCTCTTCAGGTGAGTTAGGGAATATACGACCACCCCCGCGCCACAATGGTGAAGATGACATACCGGCACGAGCACGGCCCGTACCTTTTTGACGCCAAGGTTTCTTGGTTGTATGTTTAACTTGTTCACGGTCTTTTTGAGCACGGTTTCCGCTACGAGCGTTGGCTTGATAAGCAACAACGATCTGGTGAACCAATGCTTCGTTATATTCACGCTCGAAAACTTCTGGAGAAGCAGTTACGCCTGCACCCAGTTTTCCGTCAGCTTGTAGGAGCTTTAATTCCATGTGCGCGCTCCTTATTTAGCAGCAGCAGTTTTAACTGCTGGAGTGATGATGACTTTGCCGCCACGAGAACCTGGAATCGCGCCTTTAATCAAGAGCAATTTGCGTTCTCCGTCAATTCGAGCAACTTCAAGATTTTGAACTGTACGAGTCACATCACCTAAGTGACCTGTCATACGCTTACCCGGAAAAACACGACCAGGATCCTGTGCCATACCAATAGAACCAGGAACATTGTGAGAACGTGAGTTACCGTGTGATGCACGACCTGAAGCAAAATGGTGGCGCTTAATAGTGCCGGCGTAACCTTTACCGATCGTTGTACCTTGCACGTCAACTTTTTGACCAACTGCAAATGTATCAAGACCAATAATGTCGCCAACTTTAAGCTCAACGGCTTTTGCTGCGTCAATGCGGAATTCATTTAGGGCGTTACCGGCTAATACACCTGCTTTAGCAAAGTGACCAGCTTGTGGTTTAACAACGCGTGAAGCACGGCGAGTTCCGAAAGTTAACTGAACGGCTGTATAGCCATCAGTTTCTTCAGTTTTAACTTGCGCAATGCGGTTATCGCTCACGTCGATAACTGTGACCGGAACAGCATCACCCTCTTCCGTGAAGAGGCGGGTCATGCCGACCTTACGGCCGATCAAGCCTAGGCTCATATTAATACTCCAATGCTGACTACGATTGGCCAGCGGAAATTTATAAATATTACTTTTTTTAACTACTTTTCCCAGATATTTCTGGGAAGCCTGTTATTGTAGCGCCTTTTTTAAAGCCCTGCAATAGCAGTTTTAACAATTACTGAAGCTTAATTTCGACATCCACACCGGCTGGAAGGTCTAATTTCATCAAAGCATCAACAGTTTTTTCAGTAGGATCAATAATATCCATCAAACGCAAATGCGTACGAATCTCTAACTGATCACGAGAAGTCTTATTAACGTGTGGTGAACGTAGAATATCAAAACGCTCAATACGTGTTGGTAAAGGTACCGGACCCTTAACAACAGCTCCTGTGCGTTTTGCAGTGTCTACAATTTCAGCAGCTGACTGATCGATCAAACGATAGTCAAAAGCTTTTAATCTAATACGAATTTTCTGATTTTGCATTTTTTATCCTAAAGAGCAGTGCGATGTTGTCGCGATATAACTAAAGAGCGCGGTGGCACGCAACATTCGCGCCACCGTGTGCAAAACTTATTATTCTAAAACTTTAGCAACAACACCGGCGCCAACAGTACGGCCACCTTCACGGATCGCAAAACGGAGACCTTCTTCCATCGCAATCGGAGCAATCAACTTCACTGTAATCGTGACGTTAT
>Ga0164294_10000030_pt1 | contig 161308 bp, 140 predicted proteins | sample GEODES005metaG_FD_111479 | JGI IMG/M metagenome (GOLD analysis project Ga0164294, IMG submission 111479) | Oligotrophic lake water microbial communities from Sparkling Lake, Wisconsin, USA - GEODES005 metaG | ecosystem: Environmental > Aquatic > Freshwater > Lake | place: USA: Sparkling Lake... | reverse complement strand
TACTTCCCGACATGGTTAATCCCGTACTTACGGGACTCAACCAGCTGAGCTAAGGAGGAATATTTTTCTTTTTTCCTTCCTATTTCCCGACATGGTTAATCCCGTACTTACGGGACTCAACCAGCTGAGCTAAGGAGGAATATTTTCCTTTTTTCCTTCCTATTTCCCGACATGGTTAATCCCGTACCTACGGGACTCAACCAGCTGAGCTAAGGAGGAATATTTTCCTTTTTTCCTTCCTACTTCCCGACATGGTTAATCCCGTACTTACGGGACTCAACCAGCTGAGCTAAGGAGGAATTTTTACCCCTACCGGGGAATGGTTATGACGCACCCTTTCGGGAATCGTGTTGCAAATGTAGACCTACCAGGTATTTTTTCCAAATGCAGCAAAGAAAAAATAGCAGCTTTTTCACACGCTTCCCTCCTTGAAGTTCGTAGTCAATCATTTACGGTTTTCATTTTTTGTCCCCGCCAGACCTTAGCAACGTACACTACCTGGTATCAATCACTATAACCAATCCCTTGCAACAAAAACCAAGAGGGCTATGGTTAAGATTCAGCGCTTTGCTAACTCTCAAAAACCGCTCTATCCTCAAAATTTCAAAGCGGCCGTCAAGTAAAACGTACGCCCATCTGCTGGCATGATACCCGGTCCTGGGTAGCCTCCAGCCCTGCGCGTAAAGTAGCGCGCATCGGTCAGGTTATTCACCCCAGCTTTGATAGAATGCTGTTTCCAGAAATTCCAACTGGCAGAAAGATCTTGCACGCGATAGGCCGGAATTAATCCCACCGTAGCCGCTGCATTGGGAACTACCGTATTAGAAGCATCCGAGAAAGCTTCCCCAATATCACTCAACTGCCAAGTCATGGAGATCTTCTCGTAGGTATAGGTAGCTCCAAATCTGTTGATTTTTCGTGGAGCGTTCTCTACTCGATTTCCTTGCAGATTTTTCGATAGAACCTGCCCACTGCTCACTGTAGTCACTTCAAAATCACCATACCTAGCATCTACAAATGCAAGAGAGGCGAATAAGTGCAGGTAACCTACGGTAGAAGATTTAAAAATCGCCGTGATCGGATCTACCTCTACATAGCCCTCAACCCCTCGGCTGATGGAGGTACCCAAATTGGTTCGGAACTGATAAATGCTGCCATTGGGTCCCAACTGCGCAACCGAACCGATGCGGTCGGCATAGTTAAGGTGAAAATAACTCAGGTCAAACTGGAGCGCGGACGTCCAACTGCCCCGATATCCCAGGTCAAAATTGTACCCCTTCGAATCCTGCAAATTGGGATCAATCTCGTCTGTGGTGGCAGGAGGAGTCAGATCCGAAATTAACACTGGACGGAAGGCCTGAGAAAGGTTGGTGTAGAACTCGGAGTTCTCGGTCAAATGGTATTCTGCTCCAGCGCCGAAAAGCGCAAAAGAACGAGTTCGGGTGATGGGTTCAAGAAACTGAGGCACGCCATTGACCCGGCTCAACTGCCCTTGCATGGTGGACTGGATCTGCTCCAAACGAAAGCCCCCTGTCATCAAGAAGCGATCGTTAATGCGAAAGACTTGCTCTACAAAGGCGGCCAAATTGGTATTGGAAAAATCCAGGTCTCGAGCAAAGGGTCCCGCTGCCACGCTGTAATCCAGATCTGAACCCTTAGTTCCTAGGCCAAGTTGCTTCCGATCGATGTGCCCATTAAAGTAGCGAAGTCCTCCGACGAGGGACTGCTCTCGGCCAAACAAGGTGTAGGAGGAACTGAGGCGAACTTCTGATCCGTAGGTGGTGTAATAATCGCGGTCGACCTGACGGTTGCCCAAGTCATCCTCTACGTTGATCGGCCGCAAAAAACCCACACTGTTGCGCTCCGCAAAAGTGCCAAAAGCCTTCCAGCTGATCTTCGTTTTGGGAGAAAGGAGGTATTCGGCAGTCAGGGCAGGAATGTACCAAGGCGTACTAAACCAGTTTCGGGAACGCGTACTCTGCTGTGGATCTGCTTCAAACTGTACATCTGTCAATCCTCCAGGCTGCTGGGTATCGGCAGTCATATAGGTCATTTCCATACCCACCTTTAGGCGGTTACTTGCCGCGTAGTTGGCCACCAGGTGGGTATGATGGGTATCAAAAGCCCCATTTTCTCGCCAGCCCTCACCCGTACGACGTTGGTAGTAGGCAGTATAGCTCCATTTGCCCTCGGTGCCTCCCAAATAGTTGAAGGAACTAAAAAGTCCATTGCTCCCTACCGTATTGACCGTTTCCGCCGTAAATCGGGTGGAAGGATCTGGCTTTCTCAGGACAAAATTCATCAAGCCGCCAAATTGGGAGCCGTACTGCAAGGAAGAAGCGCCTCTTATAATTTCAATCTGCTCCACTACTTCCATAGGCGGGGTAAAATAGGCCTCGGGATAGCCCATGGGATCGGGAGTAATGTCGTAGCCATTCATGCGCACGTTGAATTCCCAGGAACGGTTGGGACTGAGTCCACGGCTAGCCACGCCGAGCTGAACACCGGAACCGTCATTTTCCCAGATGCTGATCCCCGGCGTTTTTGCAAATATCTGACGGCTATTGTTCATGGCCAGGTTGGCATTCAACTCGCCTATACGAATGATTTCATTTTTCTTCCCTGCATTGATACGGAAATCTTCTACTTCCGGGAGGTGACCTTGTCCTTGGATTCCCCGGCTCGCGCGAATGCTAAATTCCCCGAGTTCAAGGGATTCCTCTTTTAAAACAACGTCCACTTCTATTTTGGTTACTTGGTCAAGTCGTACCTCTTGGGTGATGGATTCAAAGCCAAGCAGGCTCACTACGAGTTGGTAGCTCCCAGTAGGGATATTGGTGAGTTGGTACCTGCCCTCGCTATCCGACTGCACTCCTCGTACGGTGCCTTTCAAGAACACCGCTGCACCCGGCAGGACAGTATTATTTTCGTCTACTATCTTTCCGGTAATCGCATTTTTTTGAGCAAATGCGGGGTGGAAAAAGAAACACATTAAGAGCAGAAAAAGACTAAAAAAACGGAAGTTCATGTGTTTATTAAGACTCATTATGAATAGTGGAACAAACTTAAAGCAGGAAAGTTTGAGATACAATTATTATTTAGACTTTTTCTAATTAAAGGTTTTTATGCAAAAAATTTAAGCGGAATTGCAGGGGAGAGTGGTTGATTTGAGGAAAGAAAATCCAACCGAAACCTTGATTTAAATCATAGTTTAATGCCTTTATTTTTTTGTAGTTAGCACAGGTTCACAGGCTTATATTTTTTACAAATACACACCTACTCCCCTACTCCCATGGAATCAAACAACTCAAAAAAATTGGCACTTTGGATGGATCAAAGTCATGCGTTATTCCTCGGCTACAACAAGGAAGAAGCTACCCTCCTCGAAGACTTTCCCTCACTCATTGTTTTCCGGTCTAGAATTGCCGGAGAGGGAAGTAATACCACACTATTGGGACCATCCCCTGGTCCAGCGAGCAACAACGAGAAAAAAAAGAACAACATCCACAGCAACCAGCTCAATGCCTACTTCCACCAACTGGAGAAAAAACTGATGGACAAGGAGGAACTGTTACTCATGGGGCCCGGAGTCACAAAAACCCATTTTTTTCACCATTTACAGGATAACAAACGCTTTAGTAAACTAAAAATAGAGGTAATCGACGCTGACAAAATGAGTGTGAAGCAACTCTTAGCAAAAGTGAAGGATAAATTTTCACCCTCGAGTTGAGCCTAATTTCTCAGCGGTAGCAAGTCTAAAGAAAGCAAGATTCCTACTTTCAAAAAATGTGTTTTGAATGTATATTTCTTTTTTAAATCCACAGACTTGTATGGCTAACCATCAATTTGCTCAGATATCCCTGTTTTTTCTACTGGTAGCTTCTTTTTTTACCTGCAAATCAGGCAGCACTGAAGAAGTAAACTTGGAAAGCAGTACATCGCTCCCAAGTTTTTCACTTATCCCCACAGACACCTTTCCCTTCAATAACTTTGTAGACTGCAACATGGCCGAAGCCTGGATCGGCGATACGCTACGGATTTTTCCAGGAAAATATGGAGAAGATCCCGTCTGGGGTTATGCAACCGATTTGAAATTTGCCTCCGGCCCCAACGCGGATGTGGTCTTTAGCACCCCGGCAGCAGAATACATCGCCCCCAGCCTTCCCAAAAATGCACCCATCGGTCAGCCCGGTCTCCATGGTGCCATCTGGTTTGAAACGGTCTACCAAGACGAACGGGATCCTTCGGGCAAAACGCTCTACGCCATCTACCACAACGAAAACTATCCCGAAACCCTCCCCTACGACCCAAAAACGGGGGAAGGATACGTGGATAAAAATTGGCCGCTTGGCCTGACCGACCGCATCACTCCAGCAGCGGTTCCGCGCATCGGGGTGATGAAATCCAGCGATGGGGGTTGGAACTGGGACAACAAAGGCATCCTATTGGAAGACCGGCAGCCCCGCCTGATCCTAAATCCGCACAACAGCTCCAAAACCTTTGCCGGAGGCGTTGGGGATCCGAGTGCGGTAGCGGTTGGCGATTACGTGTACTTATTTTATGGGGAATACAGCTATCCAGGAACTTATGACCCTGCCACCTATGACCCAGCTATCGAGCAATCAGGTCAGTGCATCAGTGTGGCACGCATCAAAATCACCGATCTGGAGCAGCCACGAGGAAAAGCAAAACGATGGGATGGTAAAGGGTTTAATGCCGCTTGGGATGACATTGGTAAGCCCATTTCCTCCCTTCAGATTTCCAAAGAAAATAGAGGCGGCCCTGCTTCCTCCGAAAAGGGAGGCTTCCACTGGGGCCCATCCGTGAGCTGGAATACCTACTTGGAATGTTGGGTGATGCTGATGGGGCATGTGGAAGGCCAAAAATGGATTGGTGACAAGCTCTACATCTCCTTCAACCCCCACCGCGAACTGGGAGAAGGCAACAATTCCCAAGCCTGGTCTACCCCTCAAGTGCTCGTGCAAAAACCAGGACATGTGATCTGGTATCCTTCCTTGCAGCCGCTCAATACCCCAGAAGATATTGCAGCCAAAAACACCAGCCTCAAGCTAGGCAAGCGAGCACGCCTCTTCTTTAAGTATTCGGATTTAGGACGCTATTTCTCCGAATACATCGTGGAATTTGAAAAGTAACTGTTAAAAAGCACGCAGCATCCAATCGCCTAAGTAGGCCATCATTCCATTTAAGGACAGAAAAGGTAGGCTTCGATGCCCCATCAAGTGCTACTTACTTACCGATCACTTTCAAAAGGCGGTGAAAGATTTCTGTGTTGTCATACACCCCACCAAATACGTTCGACCGAGCTCCATAGGCAAATAGCGGAACCAAAATTCCCGTATGGTCATCGCTATGAAACGCCAACTCTACCTCCCGACGTCCAAGATCTCCTTGAGGGATAGACACCCCACCCGTTTCGTGGTCGGCAGTTACCAAAACTAAGGTTCCCGGATGTGTATCTGCATAGCGAATGGCTTCCGCTAGGACGCGGTCAAAGTCAAGTAGCTCTGTAACAATCGTCGAAGGGCTATTAGAATGCCCTCCTGAATCAATTTTTCCAGCCTCAAGCATCATGAAAAATGGAGATTTTCCTTTGCCTAGGTAAGAACTAGCTTGCAAAAAGGCCTGGGATAGAAAATTTCCCCTACCTGCCTCCATGGACGGTATCCCTCCTTCACTCGCAAAATGGGCTATACGCGATCCCTTAAACTCCCCAACCTCCTGCATATCAGACACAAGCGTAAATCCTGCCTGGCTCAACTTTTCTTTATTAAAGAGTCTTCCACCACCACCAATGACCAAATTCAAAGCACTTGTGGGTAAATAGCCCGCTATCTCCACTGCAGCATCTCGCTCGGGATGGTGTGCATAAAAGGCAGCAGGCGTAGCTCCAGTCAGCTCGTCGTTTGTCACCAGACCTGATTTAAATCCCTTTTGACTCAAAAAATAGGGAAGATTTGGTATCGAATCCCCAGCAGCATTGAGGCCAAGGGCTCTGTTATTTGCTTTTTGGCCGGTAGCCATGGCGGTAGCGCCAGAGGCTGAATCCGTAGTGAAATCATCTGCAGCCTGGGTTTTGACCAATCCTACCGTTCGGAGTTGAGTCAAGGTAAGTTGACCACCGTTGGCCACTATCCCTGAAGAAATCTGTGCCAAACCATTCCCATCTCCGATGAGAAGGAGTATTTGTTTCACCTGCACATCCTTTCCATCCACCGCATAGCTAGGTGTGTACACTTCTTGAGGATTGGAATTGGCGTACACATTTTTTGTTAACCCGCGGAGGTACTTGTTAGCCTCAGCCGGGCGATCGGTGTTGATATAATCGATACCCATTTCATGAAAGGCACGCCAGGCAGTTTTACCGTCAGGAGAAGCCCAGAAGCGAACGGGACGATCAAAGGTGTGCACTAAATCAATAAATGCCTGGAGCTGCTGACGCTGGGACTCCACCATTCTTCCTTTCCCATTCCACACCGAAAATCTAGGAAAGCTCAAACTCACCATTCCAATCTTCTCCCAAGGCAGCTCTGCAGTCAATTCCTTGCTCTGGTAATCAAAAAATACCCAAGAGGGATACTTCGAATAGTCATCAGTCTTGGGTCTACCTCCTGAGATAATGAGTTTTAATCCTCTGGGGTTTTCAGGAGAATAAAGAATAGCAGCATAAGGTTGGGTTTGCTTCACCAACAAATCAAGGGTGCTGTACGCCTCGGTTTTGATATCTACCAACAGATGAAAGTTAAACTCCTTAATCAAGCCAAGGTCAACTCCCTGCTGGATCGGCTTCAAGTACAGACTCTCGAAAGTGCGGGGTGCTTGGATAGATTCTTTTTCATGCGCGACCATGAGCCCTCCATCCTGCAAAATCACATCTACTTCTATTGAAGCACAGCCGGCACTGTAGGCATCCCAAAAGGGAACTGACTGTAAGTAGTCGTTATGTGAATGAACCGCAAATGCAGCTTTGGTTTGCGCATAGCCACTAAAAGATGCAAATACACAAACAATAAATAGGAGGTTTTTGAGAAGTTTCATTCCCAAATCTACTGGCAATTGGCAAGCTTAAGCTACTTTAAATCAAGAGTTAACAAAAGAATAATGTTATCGGCTACACACGGTATCATAACACTTTGATGATGTAATTTTGATCCAGTTCACACGAATAAATGAGAACTTGATAACTTAAACTCTAGCTCATGAAAAATATACTTTTACTCGCTCTTTCCTTTCTGTTGTGCTTCCCCATGCTAGCGCAAACACTCAACCAAACGCAGATCATTGGTAGCCATAATAGCTACAAAAGTGCCATGGTACCCGAGATCCTTACCTACCTCCGTGGCATGAATGCCAATTCAGCCAAAGGACTTGAGTACGAGCATGCCCCGCTGGAAGAACAACTTGACATGGGTTTGAGAAACCTCGAGCTAGATGTTTTTCACGACCCTCAAGGCGGCCGATATGTGCAACCCAAAGGGATAGAAATGATCAGAAAGGGAGGAAACCCCAACTTTACCTTCGATACGGAAAATAAATTGGCCATTCCTGGAATGAAAATGTTCCATGTCCAAGACATTGATTTTCAGTCACATTACCTTGTATTTGCAGAGGCCCTTCAGGCCCTCAAAAAGTGGAGCAACGCACACCCTGACCACCACCCCATCTTCATCCTAGTAAATGCCAAGGATGCTCCTATCCCAAATACGGTTCGTCCTCTGCCTTTCACCGCTACGGCCTTGGATAGCATTGACTTGGAAATCAGAACGCACCTCGGCTTGGAAAAGCTAATCATCCCAGACCAAGTAAAGGGAAGCTTTGCCTCCGTGGAGCAAGGTGCCCTCAACGGCAATTGGCCAGCCCTAGACCAAGCACGAGGTAAATTCTTGTTTGTATTGGATGAAAGCGAAGAGAAAATCAGAACCTACTTGACTAAAAAGCCGGGCTTGGCCAATGCTGTGTTTTTCGTCAATCTCAAGGAGGGCAACCCAGAAGCGGGATTCCGCATCATCAACGATCCGGTGAAAAACGAAACCTACATCCAAGAATTGGTTCGAAAGGGCTACATGATCCGTACCCGATCCGACTCCGGCACGGAAGAAGCTCGCACCGAAGATTACACCCAGTTTGAAAAAGCAAAATCCTCGGGAGCCCAGGTCATCTCTACCGATTACTACCTCCCGTCCAAGCTATTCAAATCCACGTACAAGGTGTCTTTTGAAGGAAACAAGTTTGAACGAGCAAATCCAATTCTCAACCCAAGTAATAAATAAGTTGAAACCTAAATTTTGGGTACCCCTTGCCCTTGGGACGGCACTGCAATTTCATGGCGGTTCCGTTTTTGCGCAGCGCTACCCACCGATTGCCTTTCTTGCGGACATCCACCTCCAAGAGGTGTATGCTGACTTAAATGCTGAAAAATTTAAGGGCGTTCCTCATCCCTCCACTGGAAAATTGGCGACGATTCGGACCATGGGAAGTCAGCTCAACTCCACCCGACTCTTCAATGAGAATTACTTCGCTTTGCTAGCGGCCTTGGAGGAGTTGGCAAGGAAAAAAGTGAAACTGGTCGTCCTCCCTGGCGACTTTACGGACGATGGCCAACCGATGAACGTCCTCGCCCTCCAGAAAATTCTCCAAGGGTACGCAGAAAAGTACGACATGCGCTTTTTCATCACCACGGGCAACCATGATCCGGTCTCCCCCTTCGGCGGTCCGGGTGGAAAAACTGATTTCCTGGGTACCCAGGGGCAAAACCAAGCGGTTGCTAGCAATGCGGCTGTATTTCCCACCCTTGATGCCGCCATTACCGACCAAATCTACCACTGGGGCTACGCCGAAATTAGTGAAGCGCTGGCCGATTTTGGATTTTTTCCAGCCAAAAAGGACCTCTTTTGGACCCACCCTTTTGAAGCATTCAACTACGATAGCTACAACTGGGACAACGCCAAATCCGGAGCCTCCTTGGACAAAAGAACCTACTTACTCCCGGGAACACAGCTCCGAGTACCCGATGCCTCCTACCTCGTAGAGCCCGTTGAAGGAATCTGGCTTTTGGCCATAGACGGCAATACCTATACCCCAGGACCAAACACCATCAATCCAAACCCAGAAGATTGGTCCGGCTCGTCCGTCGGGGTCAACCTGAGTTCAAAAGTAAAATCCTACCAGCTCGCCTGGATCGAAAAAGTAGCTACTGAAGCCAAAAAACGAGGAAAAAGACTGATTTCCTTTAGCCACTATCCCTTGGTCGATTTTCATAATGGCGCTTCTGAGGACATGAAAGACCTGTTTGGGAAGGGTAAATTCCAACTTAACCGCGTGCCCGATACGGCCGTGAGCGAAGCCTACGCCCAGACTGGCCTTCAGCTTCATTTTGCAGGCCATATGCACATCAACCAGACCAGCACACACAAGACGCAAGAAGGCGAGCAGCTGATCAACATACAGGTACCATCCCTTGCGGCATTCCCTCCTGCCTACAAGATTCTAGAGGAAAAGCGTCCTGGACAGCTGCGGGTTCAAACTGAGATTTTGGAGGAGGTCAACCGGATGAATGAGTTTTTTGACCTGTACAGCATGGAACACCGCTGGCTTACGAATAACAACCCAAAGGCTCTGTGGAACAAGGAAATTCTAAAGGCTCCTGATTTCCTATCCTACACCCAATTTCATTTGCGGGAACTAATCCGCTTACGGTTTCTCAAATCGGACTGGCCTGAGGACCTTGGGGCACTTGCCAATGCCCTCAATAACGCATCACTACAGCAGTGGGCTGTTTTACCTGCAGAAAAAAAAGAAGCATACCTCAATCAGTTACTACTTGACCAAAAGTCTCAGCCGGCTGAGGAAATTAAAGTGGGGAGTTTGATGGAGGATTTTTACTTGATTAAAAACGGCGGAGATCTGGGTAAATCATTGATCCCCAAGGACCGATTAGCCGTTTATTCTCAGGTCTTTGCGGTAACAAAAGCAGGGGAAAAGGAATCAAATCCCCTTTCAAGTCAGCTAGTCGACTTTTTAAGTATCTTTTCTACCCTTATCCAAAGCTTACCTTCGGACGATTTTGTGATTGACCTCCACAGCCAGGAAATCAAAAAATAAACTAATCAACAGAATTAAGAGAAGGGCATAAAAAAACCGATCGACAAAGCCGATCGGTTTTTTGGTTTAAAAAGTTAGTTTTCCTTTACGTTATAGTTGGTGGTTATTAATTAATAGCCTGCGTTTTGAACTAGGTATCCTTTTTCGTTGGAAGAACCGTCGATTGCTCTCTGAGGAATAGGGAACAAACGCTTTTGAGGATTTGTGCTAGTCTTACCAGTCCAAGTCTTTTCAAACTTACCAAAACGGATTTGGTAGGTTCTTCTAAACGCTTCCCAATACAGCTCAAAACCTGATTCTCTAAACAAGATATCTGTTGATATTGAAGTCAAAGCAGCTGGACGCTGACTTGCTCTAGCAGATCTAGAGGTTCTCAAGGTGTTGACATCAGCCAAGGCACCTGCATTGTCACCATTTCTCAATTTCGCTTCAGCACGCATCAAGTAGATTTCACCCAAACGGATCAACACCAAGTCAACACTGCTGTAAGAACAGCAATCTGGACCTGTGCTGCTGAATTGGTACTTGGAGAATCTGTAACCTGTATTGTGCAAACTTCCTTGTTCTGTAAAGTCAACCTCCAAGTTGTGATTCACATAGGTTCTGTTGGCACCGCTGGTTCTTGCATTGATCACTGGATAGATTCTTACTTTGCCATCAGGACACAAGATGATTTTTCCAGTCGCGTCTTTTCTTGGACCCCAAATCACACCACGAATGACACCACGGTCAATTTGGAAAGACTTAGCATCCACGCAATAGTAGTGATCCGTGTCATTTGCAGGAGTGATGCCTGTCAAGTTCTGAAGGTTTGCTGGAACGTTTGTTTGCTTCATGAAAAAACGAGCATCTGCTGCTGCTGGATCAACCGCACCATAGGCATCTACCCAAGTTTGGTAAAAATCTGTCGTCATCGCTGCTGCGTCTGTACCACGGGTATTTGGGAATTCAGGTCGTGGAACTTGGTCACCAGAGATTGACCAGTACTGCCATCTTTGGTGCTCGGTCTGCAATACACCTCGCTGATCCATCGCGAAGATAAGCTCGCGGTTGGTGCTATTGTTGTCACCGAAAATATCGAAGTACTCAGGAGAAAGTGCATAAGGACCAGCAATAATCTCGTTGGTATACTTGATCACATTGTCCATATCTTCTTTCTTGAAGTTAGGAGTTCCGTAAGGATCACGGTACACTGCAGCATTCAAATACAAACGTGCAAGTAAAGCTTTCACAGAAAACTGGTTTAATCGACCAGGACCTTTATCACTCTTAATTAGGTCTCTTACAGAAAGTAATTCCTTTTCAAGGTAAGTAATGGCTGCCTGTCCTCTCAAGATCTCCGATTTTTCGTTGGAAGCATCTTTCTTAAATACCAAGCCCCAGTTGTCAAGAATCATCATGTTGATGTATGCCTTCATGGCAACCATCTCATAAAGCGCGTCCTGAGCTGCAGTATTACCCTCTTTAACTTCCAATTTCATTCGCTCTTCTGCAGTCAATGCACGAGACAAACCTAGTGTCATATACGTCCACGTATCACCTACCAAGGCATTGCCTGGCGTAGTGAGGTGCTGGTGTACAGAGATAAATTTACCCCCGTCGTACCAGTCTCTTCCACCTCGGTAAGGAAGGATTGCTTCGTCAGAAGCAATTTCCTGAAGACCAAATTGCGCTGTATGTAACCAAATCGCACCTCTCAAAAAGCCGTATACTGGACCGATTGAACCGCTGACTACTTCTGCCTGACCTGAACCTGTTAGAGATTCGTCAATAACCTCTTCTTCTAGCGTTGTACACCCGAAAAATGCGAAGAAGAACACAGTTAACGGCAACAATTTAAATACTAGTGATTTTTTCATTTTTTGTCGATTTTATAAATCTTGAATTGTAATTAGAACGTTAGGTTGAGACCAACCAAGAAGGTTCTTGCCTTAGGGTAAGTAAATCGATCGATACCGAACGTTTGAATACCTCCAGAAGTTGAACCTGTGTTTACTTCCGGATCAAATCCAGAATACTTTGTCAAAACAAATAGGTTTTGACCGGTCAAAGAGAATTGGATGTTCTGGAATGCATTACCTAAGCCTACTTTGCTTGGCTGTACATTGTATGCAAGTGTAGCATTATTCAATCGTAGGAAAGATCCATCCTCTAGGTAACGAGTAGATACAATGTTGGCGTTAGCCAAGGTCTCGTTAGGATACTGCACTGCAAAGTCTGTCGTGTTGTTTGACTGAGCCAACAATGCCTTAGGGAATAAGGTCATGTTTGTGTGGTTAAATACCTTACTTCCAGACATACCATTAAAGTTCAAGCCCAACTGGAAATTATTGTAGTTGAAGTTGGAATAGAAACCATAGATGAATTTTGGTATCGCACTTCCGACAACAGCACGGTCAGTGTCCAACACCTTACCATCCTTATTTGTATCCTTGTATACACTGATACCATCCTTCACTCCTTCAAACTGGTACATGTAAAAGGCACCAATCGGCTGGTTGTTGATGTATCCGTTAATGGTAGCACCAGTCTGTCCAGAACCCTGAGCAGCACCTGTTACCAAAACAGCGTATGGAGAATCAACTACTTTGTTTTGGATATAGGTCACGTTACCTCCAATATTGTAGGTAAATGAACCCTTTGGATCAGAGTTGTAATCCAAGGCCAATTCCAATCCGTTGTTTACAATCTTCATGTCTGGGATATTGTTCCAGAACGTAGAAGTAGGCTGAATAGGGTCAGCTGGAACCACTTCCAAGAGAATGTTGGAAGATACCTTGCTGAAGTAATCCACGGTACCTGTCAATCTAAAGTTGAACAAGGCGAAGTCAACACCAAAGTCTAGCTGAGAAGAAACTTCCCACTGCAAATCTGGATTTGCCAATCGCGTATACGTGATTCCGTAAGGATACTTGTCAATTGTAGTTGCAGCTGGATCGATAGGATACGAGTTAAAACTTCCTGCACCTGTTGCCAATCTGTTTTCAGAGAAACTTGCAAGAGTAATTTTTGAAGGAATTTCTTGGTTACCTGTTACACCGTAGCTGGCACGAACCTTCAAGTTATTGAAGAAAGAGTTGGCCATGAAACCTTCGTTGGTCACGTTCCATCCCAAAGCAACGGAAGGGAAGTAACCATACTTGTTGTTGGCACCAAACTTGGAAGAACCGTCCGCTCTAAACGTTGCAGTCACAAGGTACTTATTAGCAAATGCGTAATTCACACGGCCGAAGTAGGATTGCAATTCATTTCGTACAGCCCCAACACTTGCAGCAGTTGGGAAGGTTACCGTACTCGTCTGGTCTTGATACCTTGGCTCTACGGCGTTGTTTACAAAACCTGTTAAAGAATAGGTCCTGCTTTCATCGCGCAAATCTTGGTAAGAGTGTCCTGCCAAGAAGGTCAAATTGTGAGACTTCAAAGTCCAGTTATAGCTCAAGGTATTTTCAACAAGCTGATTGGAGTTAGGATCATAGATCGCATCCAAGGTACCATTCGAAATATTGCCTTCGTTTACGACCGATGGAAATGGCTTGTACTGAATATCACGGTTGGTCGCAGAATAATCAACACCAAAGTTCATCTTGTATACCAAGCCCTTCGCAAGTTGAAGAGAAGGAGAAATGGATGCCAATATTCTGTTGTTAATTGCCAAGTCTTTGTAGATCTGGTTTCTTCTCAATGGATTTAGCGAATTAGTTGGCAACGCTGTAGGCTGTCCATTGGTATACGCTGGAATCGTTGGGTTCAAAGTGATCATGTCGCTGATCACAGAAGTAATCGCAGGACGCAAGTTCTCGGTACGAGAAGCAGTCAAATTATAGTCAATATTCAACTTTCCATTTAACGCCTTCTGGGTGATGTTCAATTTACCAGAGTAACGCTTCAAGTTGCTATTTTTCAAAATACCGTCCTGATCCTGGTAGCCTACTGAAGCAAAATAGGTGAACTTCTCATTGGCTGCTCCACTTAGGGAAAGGTTTGCGTTTTTCGCTAGGCCTACTTGAGTCAATTCGTCTTGCCAGTTGGTATTTCCATTCAAATCCACCAAGGTTCCACCTACAGCCTTTACCTGCTGACGGAAAGTGGCCGCATCAAATACAGGAAGTTGGTTTGGAAGGGAAGAGAATCCAGAAGACAAATTAAGGTTTACTTGACCTTTACCTGATCCTTTTTTGGTAGTGATTACCACTACACCGTTGGATGCTCTTGATCCGTATACTGCTGTGGCACTCGCATCTTTCAAAACGTCAATGCTCGCAATATCAGCTGGGTTAATGAAGTTAAGCGGGTTTGTAGCCACACCAGTAGAAGAGTTGTCTAACAAGAAACCATCCACTACATAGAGCGGCTGGGTTCCAGAGCGCAAACTACCTACACCTCGGATGATCACGTTTTGGTTAGCTCCTGGCTCACCACTTACAGAGGTGATGGCAACACCCGCCAATTTACCTTGCAATAGTTCACCTGGGTTGTTTACTACACCCTTATTAAAATTTTCGCTTTTTACAGAGGAAATTGCTCCTGTAATGTCAGCACGCTTTTGGATACCGTAACCAACAACCACAATTTCATTTAGCTCAGAACTATCCGGAGCTAATTCAATAGATAAAGAGGTTAATCCATTTACTGAAACTTCCTTTGTGTCGTAACCCAAATAGGAAATCACCAAAATGGCGTTTGCTGGTACATCCAAAGAAAATTTACCGTCCAAATCGGTAACAGTACCTGTAGTGGTGCCTTTCACAAGGATAGATGCTCCTGGAAGTGGCGCTCCATTTTCATCGAGTACAGTTCCGGTTACCAGTCCAAGTGGTGCAACAGTTTCTGAAGTTGGCTCCCCAAAAGTCTCTGCCACACCTAGTGTTGGTAGAGAAAGGGTTAGACCACTGATCAACCAAAAACTTAGCTTCGTTTTTAGAAGGTGATTAAAAGTCTTTTTCATGAATAAAATAGATTTATAGATTTCCTGTAAAATTGAAACCTTTAAACCCATTTGTATTCAATCGAAAATTAACCTTCTGTGAATTTACTCCCCTACTTTTTATTCTAAATATTAATCAATCGTAAACTGATTTAAGGCATTAGCGCCTTTAACTAAAATTAAATTAACACTTGAGTAAACTCGAGCAACAAAAATAAAATGCAAACGCCTATTCTAGTTAATTGAGTGAGGTTGGGTGTTATTTTAATAAGAAACCCAATTAAAAAATTTATTTACCTCATCCATTACTAATTTTTTCCAATTCAATAAAATTGGTACCCTTGTTATATCATAAAAAGCGAAAATCAACGTTTGTCCGCCAAGCCATGAAGTAGCCTTGGGATTAAATGGTTCTCGACTCAAGCAGTGACGAGGCCAAAAAAGGTAACCACTCTTGCGCCTGCCGCTCTGCATAGGCCGCAAGAAAGTAGGACAAGGAGGGAACGAAGGGGGCCACTTTTAGCGTCAGCCCTGCCTGCTCAAGGGATTTGTCTCCCTTGCCCACATTGCAGCGGCTACATGCAGTCACTAGATTGGTCCAGGAAGACTTTCCGCCCTTGGAGCGAGGAATCACGTGATCGATTGTCAATTGTCTGGTGCTGCCGCAGTACTGGCATTGCCCTCGGTCCCTACGAAAGAGGTTGGCCCTGTTGAGTAGCACCCCTTTGTACGGAATATGCTTGTACTGAGCCAGGCGGATAACGGCCGGGTAGGCAAAGCTTCGGGTTACGGTTCTGATTTCTAGCAGCTCATAGCTAGACAGCAGGTTGGCTTTTTCCAATAATAGTAAGACCATCGCTTTTTGTACTGGCACGACTGCCACCGGGTAATGGTCTAAATTCAGCACCAACACACGCTTCTCCATCTGCTACCTTACCAAAGAATAGGTCTCAAAAACCAGCTCTTCCTCAAAATTGTTTCTCAAAAAAACTTCCCATTCGATAAAATCCGTCACTTGCATGCGGTGGTCCATCCAAAGTAGTTCCTCTGCACCCAAATACATGGCAAAATGTGCAATAGACGGAATACCCTTCACCTTTACCACCATCAAATCGCCTGGCGCAGCCTCCTCCGGAGAAATGGACTTACCGGGGAGTTGATCCGATGGCCAAGAATATCCTGCCATGGCCACAAGAAGCGGAAAGGCGTGTTGGGCATCTAACCCAAAAATACTTCTACCTCCAGCTTGGAAGGGCGCATGAAGAAATCGCAGAGCCAAGTCCACCAATTCCTCTCGCCCAGCCTTCAGCGCATGAGGACGATAAGTGCCTGTAAAACCAAGGTGATCCTGCCAGTTGAACAATTCTCTTTCAGAAAAATGCAACCTGCTGCCCGGCAGCAAATAGAGGTGGGTCCCTTGGTATTCTATGGCAGCAATAGGACTAGTGACCACCTGAAAATCTTGGTTAAGAAAGTTATCGTAGGCCTCTGCGGTGATCTCTTTGATAGATTTAGCCCACACCCATCCCCCAATGGCGCTATCCTGGTGGTACACCTTAAACCATTCCCGATCGGAGGTGAGTCCGGTGAGCAAATAACACTCTCCAAAAAGTAGCTGAGTGACCAGCGCAGAATCTGTTTTGGGACGAAGATAAACTGGAAGTACGGTCTGCCTTACAATGCCGTAGGCATCAATCAAAGGCCATTCTTTGGAGCTCCCTTTTCGCATCTTTTTCCTTCAGGTCCTGCCGCTTGTCGTGATTTTTCTTTCCTCGTGCCAAGGCAATCTCAAGTTTAGCCTTGCCACGTTCGTCGATAAATATACGAACCGGAATGATGGCAAGTCCTTTTTCCTGTGACTTAGTTTGGAGTTTGACCAACTCTTTTTTCTTCAGTAGCAGTTTACGATCACGCACAGCCACGTGGTTATAGCTGCTCGCCATGCTGTAAGGAGAAATGTGCATTTGCCGGATAAAAAGTTCGTCCTCAAAAAATACACAAAACGCCTCTGTTAACGACACCTTCGCCTCCCGAATAGACTTAATCTCGGTCCCCTTTAGTACCAGCCCCGCCACATAGGTATCAATGAATTCAAACTCGAAGTTTGCCTTCTTATTTTTGATGTTGACGAACTTCTCGAAGCGGCTAGACTTGATAGACATGCTAAAATTTCATTTTGGCTTGTGGAGCAATGTCGAAACCGACAAACTCCCCACGGAGGTACTTGTAATGGGCGGCCATGGCAATCATGGCGGCATTGTCGGTACAGTATTCAAACGCAGGCACGTACAATGTCCAACCCTTGCGCTGCGCAAGGCTAGCAAGTGCAGTTCTCAACCCTGTATTGGCCGAAACCCCGCCGGCAATAGCGACTTCAGTGACACCGTGCATCTTCACTGCTTCCTTGAGTTTGATCAGCAGCATCTCAATCAGCGTGGCCTGTATGCTTGCGCAAAGATCAGCCAAATTTTCGGTGATGAAGTCTGGATTCTCAACCAAGCGGTCCCTGAGAAAATAAAGCACGGCAGTTTTGATGCCGGAAAAAGAATAGTTAAGGCCCGGCATCCGCGTCACAGGAAATGCAAATGCTTTGGGATTGCCCTGGGCAGCATAACGATCTACCAGCGGCCCTCCCGGATAGGGTAATCCAAGTAGTTTGGCTGTCTTGTCAAACGCCTCTCCAACGGCATCGTCCTGGGTTTCCCCGATCACTTCCATGTCCAAGTGATCCCGTACGAGTACCAATTGCGTATGCCCCCCACTGACGGTCAAACAAATGAAGGGAAAGTTCGGCATCGGCTCTTCGATAAAATGAGCCAGCACATGTGCCTGCATATGATTGACCTCAATTAAGGGGATCTCCAGCCCACGCGCAAAGGACTTCGCAAAACTCAACCCCACAAGCAGGGAACCCATCAGCCCGGGACCTCGGGTCACGGCTACCGCACTGAGTTGGTTTTTGGAAATGCCAGAGGATAAAAGTGCCTCATGAACCACTGGAATCAAGTTTTCCTGATGCGCGCGCGAGGCTAATTCTGGAACTACACCCCCATATTTTTCATGGACTGATTGGGTAGCCACAATATTATTGAGTACTTTGCCATTGACTATAATGGAAGCAGATGTCTCGTCACAAGAGGACTCAATAGCAAGTATAGAAATATCGGTGGTGCCCATTGGAAAATAAAACCAAAGTTACGGATTTTTTACACAAAGCTTTCCGCGTGATGAGTTGGGCTGTCTTTTCGGCGCTGCTCCTTCTCCTGACCCTAGGCCTACTGCTTCAGCTCCCCGCAGTTCAAAACTGGGCCGTAGACCGACTAACGAGCGCGCTCAATCAAAAATCAACCTTCCGCACCGAAATTGGGGCGATCAGACTCAACTGGTTTGATGCCCTGACCTTGGAAGACGTCGCCGTTTTTGACAACAAGGACAGCCTGATGATTGGGGCAGAGGAGCTCTATGCAGACTTTTCCCTGAGTGTGTTACTTCAGCCTGGCAATCCTCAGCTGGACCTAGTGCGGGCAGAAAAAGCTCACATCCACCTCATCACACACCCCGGCGACAGCGTTCTAACTATCAACCGCTGGTTCATGGAATTGGGCGACCTCTTTGGTACTGACTCAACGAAACAAAGTACGGCCAAATTTTCCATCTCCACCCTTGAACTTAGGCACAGCAGCCTATCCTACACCGATGCCAACGCCGCCCCGGTCACTGACGGTTGGAACTACAGCCTTATAGCTCTTGAAGACATCGCTGCCAATGCTAGCGACTTCCGCTTATCCGGTCCCATTATCAGCATCGACATCGACGAGCTGAGCGCAAAAGAGCGGTACACAGGGCTCGACCTCCAACGCCTTCACACCAAGCTGAGCTACAGCCCCGAAGCCTTGGAACTAGATGAGCTCGACCTACGCACGGACAAAAGTCACCTGAAAAAATACCTACGCCTAGCGCCAAGCGGCCCAGAAGGCTATGCGGATTTTATCGACCAAGTTACCCTTACCGCCGTCCTAGACCAAAGTACCCTGCACCTCTCCGACCTCCGGCGTTTTGCTCCCTCCCTGCCCGAGGTGGACGATGCCTTGGTCTTATCTGGCACCCTTTCGGGAAGTGTGTCGGAACTGTCCTCTGACGAATTCCTCATCCGCATGGGAGATAAAACCGCCCTTTTTGGCTCCTTCCTTATTGACGGACTCCCTGAATTGGACAGCACCTATCTCAACCTCAACTTGAAAAATTCTGTGGTCTCCGCCCGAGACCTGCGTCCCTACCTACCTCCAAACATTCAGCAAGAACTGGACAAGTTTAACCTTATCCGTTTCAATGCAGAATTTACGGGCGTACGTCAACGATTTATCACCAATGGCACTTTCACCACCAGCATTGGAAAACTTGAGGGTCGGGTCAACTACGAAGAAGCTGCCGGCACACCTTCCTTCGTCTCACGCGTTCGGATAGACAAGCTAGACTTGGGCCTAGTGACAGGGAATCAAGACCTTTTTCAAACCCTCTCCCTGGAGGGCAACGTCAACGTAAAAGGCAATACCCTAGAAACTGCCCTAGTTGACCTTAATGCAAGCATCTCTGAGTTCGGTCTCAACAACTACACCTACACCAACATCCAAACAGACGCCATCTACGGGCGCAACTTGTTTCGCGGCAACCTAGCCATCGACGACCCCAACCTAAAGTCACGCCTAAAGGGCTACCTCAACCTCAACGAAGGGATAGATTCCGTCAACCTCATCGCGGAGGTTGACACGGCCTTTTTGGATCGAATCAACCTGACTAAAGTACCCCTAGTGGTGAGCGGCAAGCTAGACATGGACAGCCAAGGAATTACCCTAGACGACATACAAGGCATCGCACGGTTTAAGGACATAACGGTTGGGTACCAAGACCGCTCCCTTGCCGTGGGAGACTTTTTCCTTCAATCCCTTTATGCAGGAGGTACCCGCACACTCTCACTCAATTCCGATTACTTGGTATTGGGTGCTTCAGGAAAATTTGAACTCGAGCAGATGGGCAGAGACTTAGGCATGCTTGGCGAGCAATACCTGGCGATTTTACTCAACGAAACTCCTCCACAGGCTGACCTAAAAAATAATTTCTCGAAAAATTATAACATGGATCTCAACCTGCGGATGACCAACATCAATCCTCTCATTCAGCTCATCGAGCCAGACCTGTCGGTATCCAAAAACACGATTCTGGAAGGGGCTTTTTACCAGACAACCGAAAATACGGTGTTCAACTTTTTTACCTCAATCGACTCCATTACCTACAAAGGCAATACCGCCTTTGATACCAACATCGACTTTAATACCTCCAAAATCATCAACAGCAAGGACATTCTAGCCTCCTTTTATGTCTACTCCAAAAAGCAGCAGCTCGGAGAAACACTAGCCTTTACCAACTTTGGAGTGGAAGCGATTTGGGACCAGACCAACCTCGACCTCCTGATTAGCTTGGACCAAGACTCCACACAAAGCAGCGCCCGAATCGAAGCAGAAACGAACTTCAACACCTCAGGCACCTTCCTAAAGTTTAAGCCCTCCCTGCTTCGAGTGCTCGACCGGAACTGGCAGTTTGACCCAGACAACCTCCTCAGTCTACAAAATGGAGAGGTGACCCTCTCCAATTTGCGCGTCTCCAACCAAGCCCAATCTCTTGGACTAGAAGGAAAAATCAGCGCCAAACCGGAAGAAATTCTTGATTTTACAATCAAAAACCTGGAGCTCGATATTCTCAATACCATCTCCGCCTTAGATGTGTCTGGTAAGGCCGATGGCAACTTTCGCTTTGCCTCCCTGCTTGAAACGCCTTCCGTCACTGGATCCCTGCAGGTAGCAGGCCTAGAAATTAACGCCTTCCCAATTGGAGAGCTCCAAGCAGACGCACGCGTGGAAAACAACGACCTACGCCTTAACCTAGAAAACTACCTCAACGGGCAGAAGAAAATTGACCTAACGGGCACCATCGGTCTTGACTACAAAAACATGGACTTGGAAGCCAAGCTTTCGCAGGCCAACCTGGTCATCCTCGAGCCCTTCTTATCCAAGTACCTGAGCAACCTTAGCGGTAGCCTTACCGGAAACCTACAGTTACGCGGAGGTTTGGATGCGCCCGAACTCATTGGCAGTACCCGCATCGACCGAGGGAAGATGCTCGTCAACTACCTCAATACTACCTACCAAGTGGACGGTAGTCTCCTGTTCCGACCCACCCAAATAAGCCTCCAAGACCTGGTGCTCCGAGACATCAATGGTAACCGGGCTACCTTTACTGGCGGCGTCAATCACAAAGGATTTTCCTCAGTTTTCTTAGACATCAACTCCCGCATGACCAATTTCCAGGTCCTCAACACGGGAGCTAAAGACAACGAGCTCTTTTATGGAACCGCCTTTGCGAGCGGCAGCCTTGACATCAAAGGAAGTATCAACAACTTGGACGTTTCCGCCCGAGTCACCACGCGACCCAATACACGGATTTCAATCCCCCTCAGCAGTTCCAAAGAACAATACCAGGAGGAATTTATTCAAGTCATCAACGTGCAAGACACGGTACGAATTCGCGCACTCGCTGAAGAAGTCAACCGCCTAGAAATTGAAAACATCCGGATGAACTTCATAATGGACATCACTCCCGATGCCTTTGCTGAGATCATCATCGACCCGAGAACGGAAGAAAGTATCCAAGGAAAGGGCAGAGGAACCCTCAACATGAAGGTGGACACCCAAGGCAATTTCTCCCTCACAGGCAACTACGACATCGTGGAGGGCAAGTACAATTTTTCACTGTATAATGTAGTGAAAAAGCAATTTGACATCCAGCCCGGAGGTCGCATCACCTGGTTTGGTGACCCATACACGGGCATTATGAACCTGAAGGCCAGCTATGAAGAAAATGTATCCCTACAGCCATTACTCAGCACCGCTACTGCCCAGGAAAACAGCCAAATGCGCCGCCGATTTCCTGTCAAAGTATTTATGGATCTGCAGGGAGAACTCCTCTCCCCTACCTTTAAGTTTGGGTTTGACTTTTCCGGTTTCCCTTCCAGTGGAGATGTGCAAACCACCATCTCAGCCTTCCAAAATAGGGTCGCTGCCGACGAGCAAGAAATGAACCGACAAGTATTTTCAGTCATTGTCACGCAGGCCCTTTCCCCAGCAGGCCAATTTTCAGGCAGCTCTACCCTTTCTTCTAGCATTGGCAACCTACTTTCCTCCCAGATCAATCGCTTCATGGGCCAGCTGGACAAAAACTTGGAAGTATCTATCGACCTGGCCACGCTGGATCAAAATGCACTCGAAAATTTTCAGATCAGTGTGGCACGCACCTTCCTCGACGGCCGTCTTCGCGTGTCCCGTGATGGCGGCTTCACCGACAATCGCGGTGGTGCGAGCACGGCGTCTATCATCGGAGACTGGCAGGCAGAATACCTAATCACTGAGGATGGTGTCTATCGATTACGCGTGTTTAACCGCAACAACTTCAACACCTTCACCTCGCTTTCACTTTCTCAAAACGTACTTTCTTACGGCGCCTCAGTTACCCAAAATGTGTCCTTCAACTCCCTATCGGAGCTCTTCCAAAAAATCGCCAAGAGAAGAAACCGGACCTTACTCTTGCAAGATTCTGATGACTTCTTGCGCACCGATTACAGCGGATCAGAAGGATGGACGCCTATCAACCTGGAAAAACTTCCCCTCCAGGATGAATTTCCTCCCACTCCGACTACCAAAAAAATCCCTCCAAAAGAGGATTAAATAACTAGGTCAACTGACGATAGTCCACTGTCCACAGCCGATTCGTTTGGTGCCAAGTTTAGCGTCCAAATTTTAATACGTTTTTAGTGGCAGACTGCAATTGACTGTGGTCTGTCGACAGTCAACCGTTGACAAATCGTCCACATTTTTAAACAATTTCAAGCTACTCGCTATTCTCTTACAAAAGAACGTCATGAAAAAAATTAGCCTTTTTTGGTTTCGCCGCGACCTGAGAACTGAAGACAATACTGCACTTTTTTATGCCCTTCAACAAGAGGAGCAGGTGTTACCGATCTTTATTTTTGACCGACATATCTTGGATGCGTTGGAGGATAAGGACGATGCGCGACTGACTTTCATACACGCACAACTGATGCAATTGAAGGCCTTTTTCGAGGAAAAGGGCAGCTCCCTACTTCTCCTCCACGGTCATCCAGAAACGATCTTTCAGGCCCTCTTGGAGGAGTATGCAATCCAGTCCGTCTACACCAACAGAGACTACGAGCCCTATGCCAAATCAAGAGACACTCAAGTAGAAGCCCTGCTCCGCAAAAAAAGATGCCCCTTGCTGACCTTCAAAGACCAGGTCATCTTTGAGCCAGGAGAAATACTCAACGGCTCAGGAGAATTTTACAAGGTCTTCACGCCGTACAGTAGAAATTGGATGGATAAATTTAGGCAAACCAAGGTGCAGGTATTGCCTACCCCAAACTGGAATAATCTCCATGCAAGCGTTCCCCTTCCTTCTCTGAGTTTGGAAAAAATAGGATTTCAGTCATCCAGTCTAGATATTCCTAGTGCCCAAACAGACCAAGAAATCATCCGACACTACGAAGAGACCCGCAACTTTCCCGCGCAACGCGGAACTAGCAGGCTAGGAATCCATCTTCGATTTGGTACGATCTCCGTCCGCAAGCTCGCCCTAGTAGCTGCGTCTCTCAACCAAACCTACCTCAACGAATTGATCTGGAGGGAATTTTACGCCATGATTTTGGGACATGCTCCACAGGTAGTTGACCGAGCCTTCAAGCCCCAGTACGATCATATTCCTTGGCGAAAAAGTGAAGCAGACTTTCAAACCTGGTGTGCAGGCAACACCGGCTACCCCATCGTGGATGCAGGGATGCGCGAACTGAACGCCACGGGCTTCATGCACAACCGGGTGCGGATGATTGTCGCTTCTTTTTTGACCAAACACCTGCTGATCGACTGGCGCTGGGGAGCTGCCTATTTCGCACGGAAATTGCTTGACTTTGACCTCGCATCCAATAATGGCGGCTGGCAGTGGGCCGCCGGCACAGGTACTGATGCACAGCCCTATTTTCGAGTTTTTAATCCCGAATCCCAAACCGAAAAGTTTGACAAGGACTTGGTCTACATCAAAAAATGGGTACCGGAACTCGGTAGCTCTTCCTATCCACAACCCATGGTAGACCATAAATTTGGAAGAAACAGGGCCATTGAAACCTACAAAAAAGCGCTAGCCCAATGAATATAGGAGATCGAGTGCGCGTGCTGCATGGGAAAGAGGAGGGCATAGTCCGCAAAATCTCCTCGGGAGGAAGACTGCAGGTGGAAATAGAGGATGGCTTCGTCATCCCGCTACTGCAATCCGAGGTAGTACTTGTCGCCGAAGCTGAAAAGAGCTTCTTTGGAGAAGCCAACGACACGGCCAAGGCCAGCGAAACGCCCCTCCCCGTTTCCGCAGCCAAAGACCAAGGACTCTACCTTGCCTTTGTCCCCATCAACGACCAAAACCTCAGCGCTTACCTGCTCAACGATAGCCACCAAGCCTACCTCGTTCATGCCTCGGAAGTATACGGCACCAACCACCGCACCTTGTATGCCGGGGTGCTCGCTGCCGGAGAAGCAAAAAAAATAGACGACCGACTCATCCAAGACATGGACGAATGGCCCGCCTTTTTGCTGCGCTTCCTTCCTATACAACCCAAACTGGAGCGGGCCATTCCCGGCTTTGAGCGTCAACTTAAAATGAAGCCTACCCAGTTTTTCAAACACCTGAGTAAGGCGCCGCTACTCGGCAAAAACGTGTACCTCTTTGCCATGGAGCATACCACCAAGGAGCTCGACATTCGTGGGCTCAATGCCGAACTAAGCCAGCTCCAAGCGGCTCCCAAAGCACCAAAGGCGCAGCCAACAGCCTCCTCCATCGACTTACACATCGAGGAGCTTCACCCACAGCCCGATGGGCTTAGCAATTCTGAAAAAATGAGGATCCAGCTGGAGGCTTTTGAAAAAAATCTAAACCAGGCCATTGTCGCCGGAATGGACCAGATCACCTTCGTTCACGGCATTGGCAACGGTGTATTGCGAAAAGAAATTCACAAGCGGCTGAGCCAACTTGAAAATATTTCCTACTTTCAAGACACCCAGAAAGACCAGTGGGGCTACGGTGCCACCTTGGTCAAAATTTCCTAAGCTTTATCGGAATGAAATCCCCTGTTTTTCAGCTCTTTTTACACCAACACCAACAAGCCAAGGCCCTCTTTCTCGAGCTAGGGAAAGAAATCAAGTCCACCAAAGCCATCGCTCTTTTGGAGCATTTGGAGTTTTTGGAGCTTTATTCAGAGCTCCTTGAAAAGATTCATTTTGAAAATAATCACCTGGGATATGCACTATTTTTTCCTCTCAAAACCTGCAAGAAATCCCTAAAAAAGATCCATCACCTCAAGCTAGTTGAAGGAGGCCTCAAGCAGCGCGAACTCCTGCTTCCACTGCGGTATGAGAGCTTCCGAACCTACCTCAACGAACAAAAAAGAGACATGCAAAAGGAAGCCTTTGACCTGATGGTCGGCAGCTCCCTCAAGGTTTGGGAAGACTACCAAGAAAAAGCCCACGAAGCAAGCAAAACACTCAAGCCCTTGGTAATCAATACCGCTATCCACCAGTTGGTGCAGGAAGAACTTACTGGCTTGGCACAAAATGTGTCCTCTCCCATCAGCACACAAGGCTTTCGAGACCTTTTTGAGGTATTCCGAAAGGTAATCGTCCTAGAAAACCTACTGGTACACCTCGGCTTCAATGCCATCTACTTACCCCAAGTGCATACAGAAATTGAGTCGCTGAAAAACAGCTTAAAACCTTGGTACGCCAACCACCTCAGCCTGCAAAGCCTGTCCCATTTTGTGGCCCAAAAAGAAGAAGTATCCAAAAAATACCTAGACTGGATCCTCGAACTCAAAGCGGAGAAAAAAAGCCTATCCTCTACCTTAGAAAAACAAGCGCTAGCTTTACTGCGAAAAGTAGGTTCCTAATTTTTCAACCTCCCCTCTACGAATTTCTTTAAAAAAATATCCCCACCGCGTTCAGCAGCAGGGATTCCTTGGGATTAAATCTTTTAAATTTTAGCTAATTGCCTTCGCGGAAGTAGTTGAGGAAAACAAATCTAAACGGGTAACACAACCTGCTGTGGACTATGGACAGTCGTCTGTCGACGATCCGCCCCGGTCAAATACTCTTTTTACTCAGCTTAAAAACAGCGGATCTTCCTAAATTAAATCGTAGCTAGTGCGTCAGCGAGATCTTTTTTGAGGTCTTCCACATCCTCTACACCCACGCTCAAGCGAATCAAGGAATCTACCAATCCAACTTTTTCACGCTCCTCCTTTGGGATGGACGCATGAGTCATGGTAGCAGGATGACCACAAAGGGACTCTACCCCTCCAAGGGATTCGGCCAAGGCAAATAGATGAAAATTTTCCATCACCTTTTTGGCATCTGAAAGCTGGTTACCTACCAAAGTAAAGGAAATCATTCCCCCAAAATCACGCATCTGGCTTTTGGCTATTTGGTGGTTGGGATGATCTTCAAAGCCTGGCCAATAGACCTTGGCTACTTTGGGATGAGTTTTTAAGAAATGGGCAATCACCTTTCCATTTTGGCAATGTCTTTCCATGCGGAGATGCAGGGTCTTGATACCACGAAGCACCAAAAAGCAGTCTTGAGGACCTGGAGTGGCTCCACAAGCATTTTGCAAGAAGACCAAGCGCGAGGCAAGCTCATCGTCATTGACCACCAAAGCGCCCATCACCACATCGGAGTGGCCTCCCAAGTACTTGGTCACGGAGTGCATTACAATGTCAGCTCCGAGGTCTAGGGGATTTTGTAGGTAAGGTGAGGCAAAGGTATTGTCTACCGCCAAAAGTAGGCCGTGCTTCTTGGAGAACGCTGCCATGGCTTTTAAGTCAATGATGTTCATCATCGGATTGGTAGGCGTTTCTACCCAAACTAGTTTGGTACGCTCGTTCACTAAAGAAGAAAGCGCTTCAGGATCGGCCATGGACACAAAGTGAAATTTGATGCCATACCGCTCAAATACCTTGGTGAACAGGCGGTAGGTACCCCCGTAAAGGTCATTGGTGGAGATGATCTCGTCACCTGGGTTGAAAAGCTTGATAACCGAATCAATCGCTCCCAAACCCGAAGAAAAACAAATGCCATGCTTCCCGTTTTCTAATGCAGCCAAACTTTGCTGCAAGGCAGTGCGAGTAGGGTTGTGCGTGCGGCTATATTCGTAGCCTAAGTGATCTCCAGGAGATTTTTGCACGTAGGTGGAGGTCTGGAAGATAGGGGTCATGATAGCGCCCGTAGAAGGATCCGGGGAGACACCTGCATGAATGGCTTTGGTACCAAATTTCATCTAAAGTGGATTTAAGAGGGTTGGGTTTATAGGAAATTCAAAACCTATCTAGGATAAATGACCGTAATTCCAAAGCTAGGTGGTAAACTTGCTTGCTTTTACATCAAAAGCGAGTCAAAGATGACGAAAAAGGACAGCATTTTCAAGGACTTGGGCAGCTACTTCCGCAGCCATCCTAGCACTACCCTAGGCTGGATTTGGGTCAGCTTTGCCCCCCTTTTGGGTTCGCTGTTGCTAAGTATGCGGTACCAGGATCTGGAGCAGATTACTGTCACAGGAGTTGGGGAGCAAGTCCTCCTGATCCTGACCCTAACACTCCTAATTGGATTAGCCCTCCTCCCCACCACGTTTACAGCGCTCGCCTCAGGCTTCTTTTGGGGATGGACCGTATTCCCTCTCCTCTTAATCGCCTACCTCCTCGCCAATGTCCTTGGCTATTCTTTGGGGAAGTGGCTTCATGCAGACTTCAGAACGATCCTGTATGCACGCCATCCTAGTTTAAAGGAGGAAATCGAAAAACGAATCGACCAGCCCGCAGGACTCATTTTCTTTGTCCGCATTAGCCCACTGATTCCCTTTGCGATTTCCAATTTTCTGTTTGCCTCTTTAGGGATTCCCCTTTCAAAAATCATTCGCTATGGACTCCCTGGCATGCTGCCTCGAACGATCCTAGCATTTGCTTCAGGGATGGCAGCCCAGTCTTTTTTGGATGCACAAGCCTCCCTAAAAGATCCGCAGGATTGGCTGATCCTTGGGTTGCTACTTGTTGGGAGTATCTGGGGAATTTGGCATTTTTGGAACAAGAAAAAAACCAAATCATGATTCAAAGCATCGTCCCCAAGTTGCCCATGCGCAACAAAGCCATCACCAAGGCCTACTACCTGGAGCAGTTGGGATTTGAACTCTTGGGAACCCATGATTACCCCGATTACCTGATGGTGAAAAAGGATGCGATTGAACTTCACTTTTTTCTTTTCCAGACCCTAGATCCACTCGAAAACTACGGACAGGTATATCTAAGAACAGCCGAAATTGACCTTCTTTACCAGTACTTTTTGGAGCGGAAGGTGGCGATCCATCCCAATGGACCCTTGGAAACCAAACCTTGGGGTATGCGGGAGTTTTCACTCTTAGATCCAGATCATAACCTCCTGACGTTTGGACAAGAGGTCCGATAAGCGTGCCCTTCACTCCCTTAGCTACTTGATTTTCGCGGAATAAAAAGGCAGTAACCGAAGCGCAGGATCTCCTAAAAGAACAAGCTGCGCCAAGTGTGCTTGGTGTTCGGGACTTAGTCCATAGCGAAGCAAAAACTCCCGCTCCGTTCGAAGCATGACTTCTCCAAGACTTAATTGATCCGGAGCAGCTTCACCTGCAATCAGGTGCTTGTACCAGATTTCGGTGTAGCGCTTGAGCAAAATATCCACCCCCACTGAAGAATTAGAAAGTACGGCAATGGCCCCTTTGTTTGGCGTCAGCAGCCAATCCTCCCCTTGACTGAGGCTTGGGCCAAAGGCATTCGCATATTCACAGCCATTGATAAACAGCAGGGTGTACTTGCCCTTGTTGGCATAGCCCAAGGTGCTGTCGGACACATACCCAAAATCCAGTTCATTGTACCCCAAGGAGCCATGTCCAAAGTAAGTCACCAAAGCAACTCCAGAGTTAATCACCTCACTCAAATCTATCCGCTCCACCTCGGTCTCAGCTTGCTTCCTGAAGGTGATGACCTCCACGTCAGGCAACCCACTTTGGGCTAGCGAAGCAAATCCCTCTAAGAAACTGCTGTGGCGCGCGAGTTCCGCGGGATTCATCCCTCCTATCAGGTGCAGAACCCTTTTGGAGCCGGAAACCACTGACCTTTCCTGTTCAATCACTTTTTCCAAGTAATCGGAAAGATCCTGGGAGCTCTTGGCTGGAATGCGCCCTACCGCCATCGCTGAAAAATGAGGTTCGTCCAGCTTTAATCCTCTCACAAACTCGGAATCCGATGGCGGAAAGCCGGCAGTGGGAACCAGGTCTTGAAAATCAAAGGCTTCTGGGGTATTTCGATAAATAACCGAAGCATTTCCTACCCATGTCTGCGCAAAAGGAGCAATCGACCGGCCGGCTAAAAGTAAGTATTGGGGATGATGGACTGGCCAATAGAATTTTAAAAATGCATGCAATGCCCAAGGTGTCCGCTCCCCAAAAGCAAATTGATCGTATAAGTCCTCCATTCGCAGCACCAAGGTATCAAAACTGCCACCAACCTCTGAAGCCCTGTGCGCTGCATAGGCTTGCAGGGGATTGGCATGTTGAAGCGAAGGCTTCTCGAGTTGCCGATGTCCGACCACCAGGTAATTGGCAGGCAATCTCCGATAATTTCGAAAGCGGACCGGTTGCAGTACTTCCACAGTAAATCGCTGTGGACCGGTTGCTCGACTAGCTGCCGCTTTGGGTAGCGAGTAGGTAAGTTGGGCAAAAGCCAGTGAAAAATAATCTTCATTTCGAGCAGGATTTAGTGCCAAATGAAGATTAAGTTTTCCTTCATAGAAATCTTCTTGCTGAAGGACTAGATTCTGTCTTAGCGATTCAAATCCAGAAAATTGCGGACTCGGAAGGGTTCGAAGGACTTTGGAAGATGTACCCGACCAAAGTAAGGGTACGTGCTCCTGTGGAGAGCGCCCCACCCAGCCAAGTTCCAAGGAAATCGATTGCAAATCCACTTTTGCAATGGTAGAATCTAATTGAAACACCAGATCCATACCAGGGTTAATCACCGAACTCATCCAGCCCTGCCCCTCCTTCGGAGTTGAGGACCGAAACCCCCAGCGGGTCATTTTCCCGAAGGCATACTCCTCTGCAAACACCTGGAGTTTTGCTACTTCAAACGGATCTGTGCCAGATAGATACAGATCAAGTGAGGATGATAACTCCATTCGCTTTCCCATTTCCCCGGGGGTATACGCCAAGAAAAATGCAGTAGAATCTGAAAAGGTATTTACATGGGGATTCGGAAATACAATCCCAGTACTAGACCATTCCCTGTTTTTTAACCCTAAAAAATCAAGGTAATCTTCAGGGTCAAGGCGACCATCCTGCTCTCCCTCCACCCAAATGGCGACTTCTTTTCCTCGATGGTAGAGCCTTAGGTGGCGGGGGTCTACCCGTTTGCGTGGGATGCCGAGGACAGTCAAACTAGCTGCAGGAATTCGGTAAATGCCATCAGCTGCCGTTTGAATTTTGTAGTACATCAAGTCGTAGCGATACCAGAGCGAGTCTTGGGCAAAAGATAGGATTGGAAAGCCTATCCAAAAAAGCAGCAAAAAGAGGTGTTTTTTCATCTGGATACTAGGGAGAGGAGTTGGGCTCCACTAAAAAATAAACGAATAAAATCGAAAAATTAACAAAGCCAAGATCCATTCAAAAATGGAGGAATTCCAAATCAGCACTTTGAAAAAATGTACACTTTCGGTCACTTTGTTGTGCTATAGATGAACAACAGGCGGCGGAAGGGATTGTCTGAAAAATAAACCTGAAGAAAAATCGGTCCGCAAAGAATAATAAAATATAGCTTAAAAACGCTTAATAACCAATAGATTAAGGGGTTTTTAAAGAAATAAAATTTTCTTGCGTGCCAATATTTAGGTCTTGCATGGTAGGCTCCTAAAAACTTGGTATTACTTTTTCATCTAGTCGGAGGAAGTCAACCAATTGTCAGCCTAGAGCGGGCCCCATTTACCATGACCATGCAGCTAACAAACACACACCTACACCTGCGCCAAGGACTCCTGGAGTACTGCGTATTGCACATTATTTCGAGGGAGGAAGTGTATACCTCAGATCTGATTGATGAGCTAACACAAGCGAAGATACTCGTAGTTGAGGGTACGGTATACCCACTGCTCAACCGGCTCAAAACGGAAAACCTACTAAGCTACCGCTGGGTAGAAGCAGATGAAGGACCGCCCAGAAAATACTATTCCATCACAGAAGAAGGCCAGGTCACCTTAAAAACCTTAGCCGAAACCTGGAAAGGGTTAGTAAAATCCATCACACAAATCACTAAAAAGAAAGCAACCTCTCTTTCGACCACCTCATGAAAAAGACCCTCAGCATCAACATTAGCGGTATTTTATTCCATATTGAAGAAGATGGATATGACACCCTAAAAAACTACCTAGAAAGTATCAATACCCATTTTTCTGGGTATGCTGATAGTAAAGAAATCATCTCCGACATCGAAAATCGCATTGCGGAAATCTTCCTTTCCTACCTCAAAAATAACAATCAGGTCATCACCGCCGATAATGTGGACCGCCTCATTGAAAAAATGGGCACCATCGCCGACTTCAGTGCTGCAAATGAATCCCCGGTCGAAAAAGACCCGGAGGAAGCCGCAGGGGATGATTTCTACAAGTATGTCACTCCGCCTGATGCCCCACATGCAGGCTACAAAAAACTCATGCGCCTCGAGCCAAAGAAAATTATCGGTGGCGTCTGCGCAGGCATCGCTCACTACTTTTCCATCGATGCACTTTGGATACGGCTCATCGCCATCCTCTTGCTCTTGAGCGGTAACATCAATATCCGCCCCACCTTCTTTGACCTCAACCACTTTGATTTCATCAACCTCAACTTCGGCTTCGGCGCCTTCACCATTATTGCATACATCGTGCTCTGGGTGATCCTACCCGTATCACACGTCGTGGTGGAAGATAAAACCATAAAAAAACTTTTCAGAAATCCAGATGATAAGGTCTTGGGAGGGGTTGCCAGTGGTCTTTCAGGCTATTTTAACATAGATACACCCTACATTCGGTTAGCCTTTATCCTCCTTACCTTATTGGGAGGATCCGGCATAGTGGTCTACTTGATCCTGTGGATCATCACGCCTGTAGCTAGCTCAATTACCGAGCGCATCAAAATGAAAGGAGGCGAAATCACCCTAGATAGCATCGATTCTACTGTCAAGGAAACGATCAATCCTATCCCAACGGCACCCGAATCACCTGCAAAAAAAATAATCATGACTCCCTTCCGGATCCTCGGCCAGGTCATTGAAGCCCTGGGCTCTGCCTTGGGACCACTCGGTAGATTTTTACTTTCCATAATCCGTGTGCTTTTTGGTACGTGGATTCTATTCCTTGGCGTTGTCCTGATTGGTGTACCCTTAGTTGGCTTTGCCGTTTACCTAGGCATGACAGATCCGTCCATTCACCTAGGAACAGTTGACTTTCCGATAGCGCTCATTACCGAATTGGCACCTACCTGGTTGGTTTTCGCTGGGTTTGGATTGATAGCACTCCCTGGCTTGGTGCTGCTCATGCTCGGCTTAAGTGTGTTGGTAAAAAAGGCCCTAATCGGCAGCAAGTTTGGCCTGACCATATTAGGGCTTTGGCTTTTCTGCGTGGGTCTGGCCGCATTTCATATACCAAAAATCATTGGCAAGTTTAAAGAAGATGAGTGGCACTATAGCACCACCCCGCTACCCCTCAGTCCTGGGATCCTGCTACTTCGCGTAATTGACCAAGAGGACGAGGAGCTATACAATAATGCTGTCCTCGAACTTGTTGGCACCCGAGACACGGTGGTCACCCTCAAACAGGAATACTTTTCTCGAGGGGAAAGCAAAAAAGAAGCGCTAGCGTATGCCCAAAAAATCCAATACAACTACAGCGTGAAGGATTCGGTACTGACCTTTGAGAAAGGATTTGACATGCGAGAACTAGGCGTTTTTCGCGATCAAAAACTAAACCTAAGCCTTGCTATTCCTTACGACAAACCCTTCATCATGGAGCGTAGCTTACTTGAAATCCTCGAAAACACGCTTTACAAAAACGGCTTTGAAAGTGATGATGTTCGCGAGGAGGCAGTTTGGGTGTTCAACGAAACTGGACTTGTTTGCTTGACCTGTCCCGGCAAGGTTAGCGGAGAGCGAAGGGACTGGGATTCCTTTGAAACAGAAAAAGCCCAAGCCGACTCCATTGCCAAGGTTCAAAAAGACAGTCTCAGTAAGGCTAAATTTAAGGATGCCTATTTCTCCATCGAAAAGTAATCCTTCATTCCTAAAAGTGATTGTTTAGTTGATGAGGAGGCCCCGCAGTTGCGGGGCTTTTTTTATGTTAAAAAGTAGCACAAAAAAGAGCCTTGAAAACTACGTCTTCAAGGCTCTTTCTCTAATTAATTTATCCTGATGTGATTGGCTGCTTTTTTAAAGTAACCAAGGAAAATAAGGCTTGGAGTTCAATTTAATGAGCCGTGGACAGTCGACTGTGAACTGTTGACCACCTCTCAATCCGCTTTTTCTTTCTTGGATACAGAGATGGTCAACTCAGTGGCTTCCTCCGTATAATCGGCGGTAATCACATCCCCTTCAGTCAATTCTCCCTTCAGAATCTCCTCAGCAATCGCGTCCTCCAAGTACTTCTGGATGGCTCGGTTCAAAGGTCTAGCTCCGTATTGCTGGTCATAGCCTTTATTGGCTATGAATTCTTTCGCCTTCTCGGTCAGCTCAATGGTATAGCCCAAATCAGTGATTCGGTGAAACAACTTACCCAAGCTGATATCGATGATCTTGAAGATATTCTCCTTGCTCAACGAGTTGAAAACCACCACATCGTCCAATCGATTTAGAAACTCGGGGCTAAATGCCTTCTTCAATGCCGACTGTATGGTGGACTTCATGATTTCATCCACATTATCCGACTTGGCCCGGTTGGCAAAACCAATCCCCGCACCAAAGTCTTTCAAGTCACGTACCCCAATATTGGAGGTCATGATGATGATCGTATTTCTAAAATCCACCCGTCTTCCCAAACCATCCGTCAAGATGCCGTCATCCAGCACCTGAAGTAGGAGGTTAAATACGTCTGGGTGTGCTTTCTCGATTTCATCCAAAAGTACTACACTGTAAGGCTTCCTACGCACTTTCTCTGTGAGCTGTCCCCCTTCTTCATAGCCTACGTAACCTGGAGGTGCTCCTACCAGTCGGGAAACAGAGAACTTTTCCATGTATTCCGACATGTCGATACGAATCAGTGCATCTTCCTTGTCAAAGAGGTAGGTAGCCAAGGTTTTTGCCAACTCAGTTTTTCCCACACCCGTAGGTCCTAGGAAGATAAACGAACCAATCGGCTTCTTGGGATCTTTCAATCCCACACGCGTCCGTTGGATGGCCTTGCTCAATTTCTTGATGGCTTCCTCCTGCCCGATCACTTTTCCACCAAGTTCCTCACCCATGCCGAGCAGCTTACTGCCCTCCTTTTGTGCGATTCTCTTGGTTGGGATACCGGTCATCATGGCGATTACTTCCGCCACATGTTCTTCGTCTACCACAAAGCGCTTGGACTTGCTTTCCTCTTCCCAGGTCAATTTAGCTGCATCGAGCTGCTCCAAGAGCTTCTTCTCCTTGTCTCTAAGCTGGGCGGCTTCTTCGTATTTCTGGGACTTGACCACGCGGTTTTTCTCCGCTTTGATATTTTCTACTTCCGACTCCAAGCGCAAGATGTCTTCCGGCACATTGATGTTCATGATGTGCACCCGCGCACCGGCTTCGTCCAAAATGTCGATGGCCTTGTCAGGTAGGAAGCGATCGGAAATGTAACGGTCAGAAAGCTTGACACAACCTTCGATGGCCGCGTCGGTATAGATTACGTTGTGGTGATCCTCGTATTTGTCCTTGATATTATGGAGGATTTGAATCGTTTCGTCTGGGGTGGTGGCATCCACCATCACCATTTGGAAACGACGGGCCAGTGCCCCATCCTTTTCGATGTACTGTCGGTATTCGTCCAAGGTGGTGGCACCGATGCATTGGATTTCGCCACGTGCCAAGGCTGGCTTAAACATGTTGGATGCGTCCAAAGAACCAGACGCTCCACCTGCACCCACGATGGTATGCAGCTCGTCAATAAATAAGATGACGTTTGGCGATTTTTCTAGCTCAGTCATTACGGCCTTCATGCGCTCCTCAAACTGACCACGGTACTTGGTACCTGCTACCAAGGAAGCAAGATCCAGCGTGACCACTCTTTTGTTGAACAGGATGCGAGACACCTTTTTCTGCACGATGCGCAAGGCTAGACCTTCAGCAATGGCAGTTTTACCTACCCCGGGCTCTCCGATCAAAATCGGGTTGTTTTTCTTTCTTCTTGACAGGATCTGCGCCACGCGCTCGATCTCTTTTTCTCTACCAATGATGGGGTCGAGCTTGTCATCTTCTGCCATTTTGGTCAAGTCACGACCAAAATTATCCAGCACAGGTGTTCTTGACTTTTCAGCTCCTGGCTTTGCGCCAGCTCCGCTACCCGAAGAAGAACCAAAAAGCTTGGAGCCATCGTCGTCTCCATCTTCTGCTTCGGCACGGGCCTTTGGAGAGGAGCTTAAGTCGGATTGCATCTCCAGCATTTCCTTGATGCTGTCGTAGTTTACTTCAAACTTGTTCAATATCTGTGTAGCGATATTGTCCTCGTCGCGTAGGATAGAAAGTAGCAAGTGCTCGGTCCCGATGAGCTGGCTTTTGAATATTTTAGCCTCCAAATAGGTGATTTTGAGCACCTTTTCTGATTGGCGGGTCAAAGGGATATTGGCCATGTTTTTCACGTTGTGATTGGCGGTACCCTTCACTGCCCGCTCGATGGCGTTTCTCAATTCATCTAAGGGGATGCCTAGTTTCTTCAAAATGGAAACAGCTACCCCTTCTCCCTCGCGGATCATTCCCAACAAGAGGTGCTCTGTGCCAATGTAATCGTGTCCCAAACGAAGGGCTTCTTCGCGGCTGAGTGAGATTACCTCTTTGACTCTGTTCGAAAATTTTGCTTCCATTTAACCCTGTTAAGTTTGTAAGATGAATGTGTTCGTATTTTACCAATTTTGTTTTAAAAACGCAATCCAAGAGGTTATTGTTCGTGTTTTTTTTGAGATTTCCCCAATAGGTCATCCGCTTCTGTACCTAGGCAAAACAAAAGGTCGAGCACGGAAAGGTTAGGGACAAAGTCTAGGCCAAAAGTTTGGGTATAGGGCACGGGGAGGTAGTAAGATCGGGTTAAAAATGGGCTTGAAGGCAGTATTTGACCCCTTAGGTCCACCACATCGGCTGGAAATAACTCATTTTCAAGGACGGTTAGTTTGACAGGCCAACGAAGGAGCTTCAGACAGATTGTCAGCAAATCCAGGTTGAGTGTCCATAGCTTCGTTTCCTGACGCATCAAGGCCGCTTCGATATAGGGGAAAAAATACTCGAAGAAGGGGGCTTTTCCGTAGGCACTTTGCAACCCCCTGAGGTGGACGGCCGCCCAGTTTTGTGTGTAATCAATGCAAACTTCGTCTAAAGGGACCCGCGGTCTTCGACCTTGGATGGGTATACTGAGCGTTTGTACCTTGTTGGCTAGCAATACCTGTGTACGATTGGTATAAGATTGGCGTGTGTAGCGGTCCTTGGGAAACAAAAAAATCTCCTCTGCACCACGCAGCGCGGCGAAGTACTCCAGGCTAGGAAGGTAATGTAGGTCAATGGCAATACGCTTCACGGCAAGAGGTAGGGATAGAAAATACGAAGTACGAAATACGAAGCACGGAATTGAAACCAATGTCGAACGCTGAACGCCCAGTTTAGAATGTCGAAGGGAGGTACAACGTACCAGGTACCAAGTAGGGATAGAAAGTGCGAAATACGAAATACGGAATTGAAACCAATATCGAACGCTGAACGCCCAGTTCAGAATGTCGAAGGGAAGTACTTGGTACTTTGTACTTGGTACTTCGTACATTTTTTAGCGTCTTGATACTTGATACTAGATACTTGATACCAGTTACCTTTTCCCCATTCCTGGAGGCATCATTCGGCTCATTGCCGCCTTGGCTCCTCCCATTTTATTCATTTGCTTCATCATCTTGCGCATGTCCTCAAACTGCTTCATCAAGTTATTGACTTCGGTGATGCTTCTACCCGAGCCATCTGCAAGTCGTTTTCTCCGTCTGCCATCGATGATATCGGGGTTTTGGCGCTCCTTGGGTGTCATGCTTCGGATGATCGCTTCTACTGGCTTGAAGGAGTCGTCATCGATATCTAGTCCCTTCATGGCTTTACCCATCCCAGGAATCATACCCATGAGGTCCTTGATATTTCCCATCTTTTTCACCTGCTCGAGCTGGGATAGAAAATCGTCAAAGTTGAAGTTATTCTGTCTGATTTTGGCATTGAGGCGTTTTGATTCATCCTCATCAAAGGACTGCTGTGCGCGCTCCACCAAGGAGATGACATCCCCCATTCCCAAAATACGCTGGGCCATACGGTCGGGGTGAAACACGTCCAAATTCTCCATCTTTTCTCCGGTGGAGATAAACTTGATTGGCTTGTTGACCACGTGACGGATGGAAATGGCCGCCCCGCCACGGGTGTCTCCGTCCAATTTGGTTAGCACAACCCCATCAAAATCCAGGCGTTCGTCAAAGGTCTTGGCGGTATTTACGGCATCCTGACCCGTCATGGAATCCACTACAAAAAGTGTTTCCGAAGGATTGAGCGCTTTTTTGAGTTGCTCAATCTCCTGCATCATCGCGTCGTCAACGGCCAAACGGCCTGCTGTATCGACCACAACCGTCTTTTTACCCGTTTTCTTGGCGTAAGCGATGGCGTTGTTAGCGATCTGAAGTGCGTTTTTATTTTCCGGTTCGGCATAAACCTCCACGCCAATCTGCTCTCCCAATACCTTAAGTTGGTCGATTGCAGCTGGTCGATAAATATCACAGGCGACGAGCAATACTTGACGTCCTTGTCTTTTCAATAGACTCCCTAGCTTGCCTGTGAAGGTGGTTTTACCCGAGCCTTGCAAGCCTGCAATCAGGATGACGGCTGGATCACCACTGAGTTTGATGTCCACCTTACTGCTGCCCATGAGCGTGGTGAGCGCCTCTTGGGTGATTTTTACCAAAAGCTGTCCCGGCGACACGGAGATCAAAACGTCGCGACCCATGGCCTCCTCCTTGATTTTGTCGGTGACCTCTTTGGCTACTTTATAGTTGACGTCGGCATCGATAAGTGCTCTTCGAATCTCCTTGACGGTAGATGCGACGTTGATTTCTGTGATTCTTCCAGTGCCTTTAAGGGTTTTGAAGGCCTGATCAAGCTTTAAACTTAAATTATCAAACATGCTGATTAACGACTAGTTGAAGCAAAAGTAATGAATTTGGCCGTTTTGACGGAAATAAAAATGGGGATTTGACCAAGCAGGCGAGGAGTGTTTTTTCGTTTTCTTTTACCCAGGCCCAGTAGCCTCCGAAAAAAAAGTGCCATTTGCCAGCCAAAAAAGGTAGCTCAGCAGATACCCGCCCTTTCCGGTGAAATATGTAATTTGCAAGCCAAACCACAGACCCGACCTGTATGAAGATTCATTTTCAAAAAGACGTACTGCCCCATCTCCTCGGTATTGCCTTTTTTTACCTACTTGTGGTAGGGTATTTTTCTCCCCTTGTTTTTGATGGACAGATCATCTTCCAAGGTGACATCCTCCAGTGGGAAGGTTCTGCAAAAGAGGTCTTGGACTACCGTGCCGCTACCGGCGAACAGGCCCTATGGACCAACCGCATGTTTGGGGGTATGCCCACCTATTTCATCAGCTTGGAGTTTGCGGGAGACATCACCAATCTGACCATTTCCCTCCTCACCCTCGGACTACCGCACCCCATCAATGGCTTGTTTTTTGGCATGGTGGGTATGTACCTACTGCTACTTAGCTTTGGCGTGCGGCCCCTATTTGCTATCGCAGGAGCTGTGGCCTTTTCCTTCAACACCTACAACCTGCTTTCCTTGGAGGCAGGACACAATGCCAAAATATGGGCAGTGTGCCTGATCCCCTTGATTATAACAGGCATCCACCTCGCTTTTGACCGCAAAAGGATCCTCGGCGCAGCACTGCTGGGGCTAGGACTACTCCTGCAACTCAAGTTCAACCACTTACAGATCACCTACTATACGCTCCTTATTTCGATCATCTATGTGGGAGTTCGTGGGGTGGTTGATTGGAAAAAAGAAGGCCTGGGAAGCCTTTCCAAAACCATCGCCTTCCTCGCTTTGGGTGCGGTACTCGCCGTCGGTGGCAACCTAGGCCGACTTGCCACAGCCTTGGAATACAGCCCCTACTCCACCCGAGGCAAGGCGACCATCGAAACTGCGGCGGCGGGACTAGACAAAGAATATGCCTTTGGCTGGTCCAATGGAATCCTCGAAACCATGACCTTGCTCATTCCTGATTTTTATGGAGGAGGAAGTAATACCGCACTCACTAAGGACTCCGCCTCCGAAAAAGCGCTACGGAGCCAAGGTCTAGAACCCGCTCAAATCAATGACTTTGTGAAGGGAGCCCCAACCTACTGGGGGGATCAGCCCTTCACGGGTGGCCCCATCTACGGGAGTGTGGTGCTCGTTTTTCTAGCCGTACTAGGCATATGGGCCGCCCCAAAACAAACGCTAATCACCTTTGGCACCATCATCGTATTCTCCTTGATGCTCAGCTGGGGAAAAAATCTGCCCTGGTTCAATTACCCGCTTTTTGATTTTTTACCTGGCTATAATAAGTTTAGGGCAGTGTCCATGGCGCTAGGCATGACCCTCTTTGCTCTTCCCGTTTTGGGAATGATTGCCTTGGAGCGGATAGCTCAGTCCAAGGAAACAAAACCCGTTTTGCTTGCTGGCGGCATCGTTGGGGGACTTATCCTTATTTTTGCTCTCGCTGGAGGTGCTTTTTTCCGATTTGAAGGCAGCGCCGATGCTAACTTCCCTGATTGGCTAGTGACTGCCTTGAAAGTAGATCGCCAGGCCATGCTCTCAGCTTCGGCTTGGAAAAGTTTTACTTTTGTGGCCTTAGCGTTGATAGCCACCTACCTCTTCCTCAAAGGAAAGATCACAGACCTGGTCCTTGGACTCGGATTAATCACCCTGATTACCCTTGATGTCTGGACCATCAACCGCCGTTACCTCAATGCCGAATCCTTTCAAGGCAACCCATCGCGGCAGTTTTTTGCAGAGACTCCCGCCGAAAAAACCATTGCTACAGACAAGGGCTACTATAGGGTATTTCCTCTCACCGAAGGCCTAACCCAGGGTGCTCGTACCAGCTACCGCTTCAATAGCTTGGGAGGCTACCACGGTGCCAAACTTCGCCGCTACCAAGATTTGGTCGATTATCAACTCGAGTTTGAGGTGCAAGACTTCGTCAAAAAAGCGCAAGAGGGCAACTTTGACTGGGCAAATACCGGCATCCTCAACATGCTGAATACCAAATACATCATCGCCGGCACGGAGTCCAAAGCCGTCATTGAAAATCCAGCAGCCAATGGACCTGCTTGGGTTCCTACGCAACTCATTGACGTGAAAAGCAATAAGGAGGAGATGGATAAATTGGCGGATCTTAACACCAAAACACAGGCTACCCTCAACAGTGGTGAGTTTGGTGCACAGCGTGCAGGTGCTGGAACTGTCAGCTTAACCCAACATGCCCCCAACCAATTACAGTACCGGGCCGACATGACGGCAGAGGGAATAGCTGTGTTTTCAGAAATTCACTACCCTGTCGGTTGGACAGCCACCATCGACGGCAAAGAGGCCCCCATCTTAAGAGTCGACTACCTGCTTCGCGGACTAAACATTCCTGCCGGTTCTCACGAAATAGTCTTTACCTTTGCCCCAGCAAGCTACTCTTCCACCAAGATTCCCATGTTGATTTTCCAGTACGCGCTCGTTGCGCTCTTGATCGCGGGTCTCTTCTTTACTTTCAAAAAACAGGATGCAGCCCTCTGAAGAACAAGATAAGGTCGTCAGCTTTTACGACCAATTTTCCGAAAAACAACAAAAAACAGGGATCAATTCACGGCATTTGAGTATCCTAGACAAGGTGATGCAGGCCGGCCTACAGCCCCACCACCGTATCCTAGAAGTAGGCTGCGGCATCGGAACGGTTTCCCACCTTTTGGCTAACCAGGTTCCCCAAGGAAAGGTGCTAGCTGTAGACATTTCACCGGAAAGTATTGAGAAAGGGAAGCAACTCTGGAAAAACCAGGGCAACCTTCAGTTTGAGGTTTCGGACATGTCCGACTTCTCCAAGCCAGGAGAAACCTTCGATTTTTTTGTGTTTCCCGATGTGCTAGAACATATCCCTGTTTCACAACACGCACAGCTATTTGAAAATATCCAGCGTCATGCGCATGCCGAGTCAGTGGTCTTTGTTCACATCCCTGCGCCCCGCTACTTGGAGTGGATGATTGCCCACCAGCCCGAAAAACTACAGGTCATTGACCAGCCCTTGGATACTGGAACGCTGGTGCAGACCTTGACTACTTCCGGCTTTTACCTGGAAAAAATGGAAACCTATGCGCTCTTTTTCAAGGAGAAAGACTACCAGTATTTTGTGTTTCGTGCCACCAAAAAACTGCAGCAATCGACCGCTAAAAGCAAGTGGGAAGTCCTAAAGGAAAGAACTATCGTCCGTTTAAAATACGGCATCACCCCCTAATACCCTCATCACCATGCAAATCAAACCAGGAACCGTGGTAGGGCTTACCTACGAACTGAAAATCAGCAAAGAAGCCGATGAAATCGAATCTGCACCCTTCAGCGTGGAGGTGCGAGATGCCGAGGACCCATTTCAGTTTCTGTTTGGACAAAGTGGACTCCCTGAAAAATTCGAGGAACTGCTCTTAGAAAAAGACTTGAACGAGGAGTTTGCGTTCACCATCACCATGGAGGAAGCTTACGGAGAGGCAGACGAGGAGCTATTGATTACACTACCGGAAGATCAATTTTCCAAAGAGCGAGGTTTTAGCCCAGAAATGCTTGAGGAGGGCAACTTCCTTCCCCTAGTGGATGAAAACGGGTACCCCATGCAGGCGAAGATCTTGAAGAATTTGGGAAAGGAATTGCTGCTGGACTTCAACCATCCCCTAGTTGGTTTTGATCTTCATTTCGAGGGAAAAATCATCGAAGTACGCAAAGCAACAGAAAAAGAACTGGAGCAAGGGCATGTGGAAGAAGAAAATAGAAATTAGGTTAGAAATACAGTAGAAAAGGACTTCGCTTCGTGAAATAAATGGAAATAGCAGCAGAATCTTCTATTTCAACTTATTTCTATCGTATTTCGATTGTGATTCAATTAGTTAAAACCACTAAGAATATTTACTACCATTTTCTCAAAAATAATTGAGGTTTAAACCTCAACTATTACTTGGTACTTGGTTCTTGGTTCTTCGTACTTTAAACTTTTTCTAGGATTTCAACACCAACACCTTTTCCTCGTCAAGGTGCAAGTACACCCGATCGCCTAGCTGGTAGCTGCGTCGAGGATCATCAACTTCCCATAAGGCTCCTCCCTCTCGCAACCGTACGATAAGCGTCGTATAATGCACCAAAAATCGTTGCTCCACCACATGTCCTACCAGGCCGCCACGGCTCCTGATGCGTACGTCTGCAGGACGGATGTAGTTACTGGGGCGATGAGGAATCTCGTTGATGGCAGAAAAAAGGCGTGCCACGTATTTGGACTTGGGTTGCTCGCAGAGGTCCTTCGAGTTGCCTTTCTGGCTGACTTTTCCTTTTTGCAAGACCACCAGCGAGTCCGTTAGCCAAAGCGCATCGTCTAGGTCGTGGGTTACAAAAATAACGGTCGTCTCCATTTCTTGAAGAAGCTCCTTGAGCTCATAGATCAGCTTTCTCTTCTGAATGGCATCCAAATGGCTGAAGGGCTCGTCCAAAAGCAATACCTCCGGCTCCACGGCCAGTGCCTGGGCAATCGCCACTTTCTGCTGCTGCCCCCCACTGAGCTGCTTGGGCAGCCGCTCCTTGTAGGGCTCCAGCCCCAGCCTGTCCAGCAGGTGGCGTACTCGCTGCTTTCGGTAACTTTCGTCGTAGTTCAGAAGCGGGCGTGTGATGTTTTCTTCCACGCTGATGTTGGGAAACAGCTGGTAATCCTGGTGGATAAGCTTGATTTCATCGTAGCCAGGCACCAATTTTTCGGCTGGAGATTCAATTTTCTTTCCCCCTAACCATACCTCTCCACTAGTCTGCGTCAGCAAGCCTGCAGCAATGCGCAGAAGGGTACTTTTTCCAGACCCACTTTCTCCTATGATGGAGACAAACTCCCCTTTGGCTAGGTTCAAGGAGAATTCCTGAAGGGAGGGCTGTGTGTCGTAGGTTTTGGAAACGGAGCGGAGAGAAAAATACGGCATGGATAGGATGGGTAGTAGGAAGCGGGATTGTTCCCTCCAAGATAAAAAGGGAATTCGACTTTTCCCCTATTTCCCGCTAGGCTTCCCACTCTTGGTGAACTCCATAATCACTACCTAGATTATAACTCCTAGTACGCTAGCCAGCCGCCATCCGCAACGAGGGTTTCTCCATTAACAAAGGAGGCGTCATCAGAGGCAAGAAATAGGGCTACCTTGGCAATTTCATTCGCTTCGCCCATTCGTGGCATGGATCCTGCGCCGCTGCTGCACAAGGCAGCCCCTTCCTGATCTGGCTCAGCCTCATCCATGATGTGGGTAGTCACACCACCCGGGGCAATTGCGTTGCAGCGAATGCCCTTTTGGGCATACATAAAGCCGATGTTTTTACTCATACCCACCACCGCATGCTTGGACGTAGTGTACGCCAGCCCTGCGCGTGCTCCAGCTACGCCTCCCACGGAGGCAATGTTGACAATACTGCCTTTTCCTTGCTTCAGCATCTGCACGATTGCCAGCCTACAGGTATAAAAAGGTCCGTTTACGTTGACAGACATAATTTTTTCCCATAAGTCGTCTGTTACCTTGTCTAGAGGCATGAAGTTGTCCATGATGCCCGCATTGTTGACCAGCACATCTAAACTGCCATATTCGTGCAAGGTCGCGTCTACAAGACGCTGCACTTGCTGCTGATCAGACACGTCACAGGCCAAGCCTAAGGCATGCCCACCTTTGAGGCGAATCTGATGAGCAACCGCTTCAGCGGCAGCGGCATTGAGGTCAGCTACCACCACCTTGGCCCCCTCCTGCGCAAATAGTAGGGCAATGGCTTTCCCTATGCCCGAAGCTGCTCCGGTCACGAGGGCACAGGTTTTTTCTAATTTTTTCATGAGGTTTTGGTTTATGAGGGTTAAAAAAAGCTCCGAATGAAGAAACGGCAAGCAGTGCTGGACGAACAATCGCTATCCGTCAAAGAATCTTTTCGGGAAGACCTGTCACCTGCGTACGCTCCATCAGTCCTGCGTCAAGGTAGGAGATAAGGAGCCGTCAATCGCTGATAAAAATCAGTTGGGAGCTTTTTCTTTGGCTGCCAAACAAGCGGCCACTTTTTTTGTTAGTATCGCACACCCTAACCATTAAAAAATCATGAAAAATACCCTTTCTTTTCTACTGACCTTGACCTTGTTATTGGTCGGTTCTATCGCTGCCCAAGCACAACTTCAGCAGCCTGCAGCCAGCCCTGCAGCCCACGTAAGTCAAGTTGTTGGCTTCACCAAAATCAGCATCGACTACTCCTCTCCTGCAGTTAAAGGAAGAAAAGTATTCGGTGGCATCATCAAGTACGAAGAAAGCTGGAGAGCTGGAGCAAACGGCCAAACCATCATCGAGTTTAGCACTGCTGTTACTATCGGAGGCAAGAATTTGGCTGCTGGCAAGTATTCTATTTTCGTAACGCCTGCAGCTACTGGTGAGTGGACCATCCATATCAACAAAAAAGCAGAGAGCATCTACAGCTATATGAAAGCTGGTAAAATCGATGAGGCTGCAATTGCTGCAGACGATGCGGTGGCTGTAAAGGCAACTCCTGCAACTGTTGGTGCTACCGAGCGTCTTCAGTACCACATTTCTGCTGGAAACAACAAGGTGGCTCAAGTAACCCTAGCCTGGGAAACTACCGCAGTATCTTTTATGGTAGATACCCAGGTGGATCAAAAAATGGAGCAGTTTAAAAATCAGTTTTAAGCTCTTCGAAGAAGCACGATAAACTCTTTAAAATTCCTGCCTGGATCATCTAGGCAGGAGTTTTTTTTTAGAATGGGGCAAGAAATGCCAAATAGGAGTGTGAAAAATAACCGCTAAAGCAAGGAACTTCGAAATAGGTCAATTCGGTTTGGTGAGTAGTGCACAAGTCTAATTTTGCAAAATCAATAGCAGAAAAATTTTAATGGCATGAAAGCAGCAGTTGATTAGTTAGTGTATCGCCCCAGTCCTTTTTCGACAATCAAAGTTGTGACGCTCATCAAAAAGGCATTGGTATTTGGGTTCATTCTGCTTAGTATTAGCTAGACTTATCTCTTTACCGGATGAAAAATCGACTTACAGGGAGTTGGATTCTCTTTTTTGTGCTTGGTGGGCTCTTTTTAGTGGGCTGCAACACAGCACCAACCCTAAAACTCAACCAAGGAACACGAATTGCCCTCGTTGGCAATAATTTGGGGTCACGTATGATGGAATACGGCGGTTTGGAAACAGAACTTCACCTGCGCTACCCAGACAGCACGCTTTTCATTCGCAACCTCTGTGACCCAGGCGACACCCCTGGGTTCCGACCCCGATCAGGCACAAACGATCCTTGGGCGTTTCCGGGAGCGGAACAATTTCAAGATGAATATGCCACCAACTCTGGGTCTGAAGGATTTTTTGAAAAGCCCGACCAATGGCTAACCCGACTGCAAGCAGATGTGGTGATTGGATTTTTTGGATTCAACGAATCTTTTCAAGGAGAAGCCAAACTTCAAAATTTCAAGGATGAACTGGAAGCCTGGATCCTGCATTCCAAAGCCCAGCGCTACAACGGGAAGGCAGCTCCGCAACTTGCCCTCGTGTCTCCCATCGCCTTTGAGGACCTTTCGGAGATCAAGGATGTTCCCAATGGGAAACTAGAAAACGAAAACCTACTGCGCTATACCAAAGCCATGGAAGAGGTGGCCAAAAAGCACCAAGTGGTCTTTGTGGACGCCTTCAACCCAAGCAAAAAATGGTACGGTGCTACCGACGAACCCTTGACGATCGATGGCAGCCAACTTACCGAACAAGGGTATGATAAACTAGCGATTCTGCTTGCAGACAAGGTTTTTGGGAAGGAATCGCCAAAAGCAGAAGCCAACAAAGACCTAATTCAAAAGGCCGTACTGGAGAAAAACTGGTTTTGGAACAACGACTACAAAATCCCGAATGGAGTCCATGTCTTCGGCAGACGCTATGATCCATTTGGCCCCGACAACTACCCCTTTGAATTGGAGAAGATCCGACAGATGACCGCCATTCGCGACACCGCCATCTGGGAAGCAAACCAAGGAAAAGTAAAGGACCTCCAAGCTGCGGATGCAAAAACCAAAGCGCTACCAGAAGTGACCACCAACTACAACCCGGAAGCCAATGGCAACCTTACCTACTTGTATGGAGAAGATGCGTTGAAGACCATGAAGGTTCCCGAAGGTTATAAAATAGACTTATTCGCCTCCGAAAAAGAGTTTCCAGACCTGGCCAATCCCGTGCAAATCTCCTTTGACAACAAAGGAAGACTTTGGGTGGCGACCATGCCGAGCTACCCGCACTACAAGCCTGGAGACAAAAGACCTGCAGACAAGTTGATCATTCTTGAAGACACCAATAATGACGGCAAAGCAGACAAGCAGACCACATTTGCAGACGATTTGCACATTCCTGTTGGATTTGAGATTGCAGCCGAAGGGGTGTATGTTTCTCAGGGAAATAACCTGGTACTGCTCGTAGATGAGAATGGAGATGATAAGGCAGACCGCAAAGAAGTTCTTCTCAGTGGATTTGATGACCACGACACCCACCATGCCATCTCTGCCTTTGCGGCAGATGAAAGTGGAGCGATCTACATGGCAGAAGGGGTATTTCTCCACACCAACGTGGAAACTTCCTATGGCCCTGTTCGAGGAACCAATGGAGGATTTTACCGCTACGAACCCAAGCGCCACAAGTTGGAGCGGGTCAATCAGGTGAGCATCCCCAACCCTTGGGGCATTGCGTTTGACCGTTGGGGACAGAACTTTTACGCAGAAACTTCCGGTCCCAATGTCAACTGGATGCTGCCGGGCTCCACACTTCCGCGCTATGGCAATGGGAATTTCAAAGGCCCTAACCTGATTGAAAAAGACCACATGGTCCGTCCTACCTCAGGATTGGAATTTATAGCAAGTCGACATTTTCCAGATGAGGTTCAGGGCGATTTGATCATCAACAATACCATTGGATTTTTGGGAACCAAGCAACACCAAATGCTTGAGGATACCGTGGGATTCACCACTAAATGGCGTCAGGACCTGATCGTCTCTTCCGACCGCAACTTCCGTCCGGTAGACATGGAAATTGCCCCAGATGGCTCCTTGTATGTGGCAGACTGGCACAACATCCTGATCGGGCACATGCAGCACAACGCGCGAGATCCTTTGCGCGACCATGTGCACGGACGAATCTACCGGGTGACCTACCCTTCCAAACCCTTGGTTACGCCTGCCAAAATTCATGGAGAATCCATCCCTGCACTTTTGGAAAACTTGAAGCTTTCTGAATACCGCAGCCGATACCGTACCCGTCGCGAACTGAGAGGAAGAGATGCTGCTGCGGTAACCGCTGCCGTTGAGAAATGGGTGAAATCGCTAGATAAAAAGGACCCGGACTACGAACACCAGCGCTTGGAAGCACTATGGGTCACCTGGGGTGCCAACAAAGTAAATGTGCCCCTACTCAAGGAATTACTCGGCTCAAAAGATTACAAAGTACGTGCTGCCGCCACCCGTGTACTCCGCTATTCGGGACACCAGGTGCCTGACCAAGCTCAACTGCTTACAGCCTCCGTACAAGATCCTCATGGACGCGTACGGATGGAAGGCATTGCTGCAGCTTCTTGGCTGCCCCGTGCCCAAGGTATTCCTATTCTGGCACAAGCTGAAAAACAAGCCAAGGATGCAACCTGGATTCCAGGCACCCTAGAAACTGCCATTGCCCACCTCAATGGGCTTTCTGTAGCCCAGAAAAAAGAGGAAGACATCATATCTTCTTTGACAGGATCCGACCGTGAACTCTTTGTGTTAGGCAAGGAAATCTATGCCCGAGAAGGATTGTGCAGCACCTGTCACCAGCCCGATGGAGGAGGATTGACTGCCTCTGAATTTCCTCCACTTCGAGGTACTCCATGGGTGACAGGTAGCCCCGAGCGACTTATCAAATTGGTTTTGAAGGGCTTGATGGGTCCCATGGAAGTCGCTGGAAGAAGCTATTCTGGACAGGTGCCGATGACTCCTCACGAAGGCATGCTCAACGATTCCGAAGTGGCCGCTGTGCTTACCTACGTCCGCAACTCCTTTGGTAACAAAGCCTCACCGATCCCTGCAACCCTCGTTAAGAAAGTCAGGGAAGAAATCAAGGACAAGAAAGGATTTTGGAGCCCTCAAGAACTACTGAAAGCACATCCTTTGGAGAAAAACTAGGCACATAGGCTTAGTTTTCTATTCCACCTTCTGGATGGGATACCAGGTACTTACGCCATTCTCGTTAATGGCTTCGATAGTAAAATAGTAGGGCTTGGTACGGTCCAAGGTCTTGAGCCAGTACTCGTTATTGCCCATAACCATAATGGAGGTGTACATTTTGTCTGGCGCAATTCCATAATACAGGTTGTAGGCATAGGCATCGGATGAAGGTGACCACTTGATAAAGGCACTACGCTTGTCTTTTTCAGTACGGAACACCATAAACTGAGACACCTTATTGGGCACCGCTCCACCTGCATTTCCGAAAACTCGGAATCCAGAGAGCGCAAATTTGCCGGTAGGCATCCACACGTTGACCAATTTGAGGTACCTGGTTTTTACTGGGGTCTTCAGTTCTACGTACTCGTGTGGGATGTCAGTGGTATTTTTGCTTTTGTCCGCCAAGATCTCCCACTTTTTCCCGTCTAAGGAATGATAGAGTAGGTACTGGTGGAATTGGTCGGTGCGCTTGCCGAGACGGTCGGTATCTATATCTTGGTCGGCATAGTTGATCTGTACTGCATGTACCGTACTCACTTGGCCGAGATCCGTTTGGATCCACTCTCCCTTGGCTCCGGATTGCGCACTCCAGTAAGTCTTCAGGTCTTCATCATTGGCCTTATTGGCCGAAAATCCCCCCAAAGTAGAGGACACCTGCATGGGCTTGTCGTAGTTGAGCAGCATCCAACCGGTAAACTTTCCAGCCTTTTCGGTATTGGGTAGGTAATGCGGGTAGTCTCCAAATGCAGTGCTGGACCACATCACATCGTCTTTATCGAAGCCTGCAGGCCAGATGCCCAAGCGGCGCTCGAAGGTGTTTTTGACCGAAATCATGATCGTGCTGATGTGCCAATACTTGCCTTGGTTGTCCTTGAACGTACTGCCATGACCTGCTCCTCGGGCAAAGCCGCCTAACTTCATGCTCAAAGGATCGGATTGGGGAGTAAAGGGTCCCAAAGGAGTGGGGCCTACGATTACCCCGTCCGAATAACCAGAGAATTCGGTACCCGGTGCCCCGTATTGGAGGTAATACTTCCCGTTGTGCTTGGTCACGTGGGCCCCTTCCATAAAGGGATCCAAGAAGGTATTGTCCATGTGCTCTCCAAAGCGCTGCCAGCCGTACTTGTCTGGTTCGAGGAGGTACATCTCTTTTCGCGTGCCAATTGGAGCCATTGTTTTTCGGTTCAACTCTACTCCGTAGAGGGGATAGCGGTTGGAGCTGCCATTGTACATGTAGAGTCGGCCGTCGTCATCGGTGAAAAAGTCGGGGTCCCAACCTCCAATTTCAAATTTCTCAACCAGTGGTTTCCACTCATTTGCTTTGGGATTGGTGCTCATCCAGATCGTAAAATCTTTTTCGTAGGTGGAGCCCATTACAAGCACGGTATCCCCAACAATGCCCACTGCAGGGGCACACAACTCATCGTATACTTTGTTCCAAGGTTGAAGAAAGCGTCGGGAATGAAACTCCCAGTTCAACATATTGTCACTGGTCCAATACCCCCATTGGTTCGTCGAAAAAAGAATGTAGGAACCCTGGTAGTTGACCACCACCGGATCTGCGGTGGCCCGATGCCTGCCCCATTCCGAGAAATTGGGAATAGGCGTGTAGCCATAATCCAAGTTGATGGGATTGCAGTAAGTCTGCTGCTGCGCCACAGCAGAAAATCCTAGCGGAAAGAGAAAAAGCAATAGCAAGCGTAGATAGGCCATGGCAATAAGGAAAAGTGAGGTAAGCTGTGCCGTATAGAGGGAAAATTTATGCTTTTTCCAGGCACAAGACATGGAACCAAAAATAGGTTTCCTTCGGACAAGAAAAAAATGATGTGCTCCAATGGGGTAGAGAAGGTTCTTCAGATTCCATTTTTTGGTTATCCGATTTTTTAAAAGTCACAAAAAAAAGCCATTTGATTGTCAATTAAGTGAGCCGTGGACCGTGGACTGTCGTCTGTAAACGATTTTCCGCGGCGATTCACACTCATTTTACCATTAGAAAGATTACGGATAATCATGTTTTAAAATAAACCCATTATATTTGTCACACTAACAATTGCTATGACACAGGAACTCTTTGCGCGCTATTCTTTCCTTCTTGACCGCACGGCAAGAAAGGTGAAGCAGTATGCGCAGCAGCAGTTTAAGCAAGCAGGCTTTGACGTGACGGTGGACCAGTGGCTGGTGCTTAAAAACCTCGCTGAAAACCCGCAGTTGAGCCAAACCGAATTAGCCAACCTCGTATTTAAGGATCATCCCACCCTCACCCGCATCATTGACCTGCTCCACAAGAAAGGGCACGTACTCCGTGTGCAGCATCCCCAGGATAGACGAAGTTTCCAACTTCATCTGACCGAAGCAGGCGTAGAAAAAGTTGCCGAACTCCGACCCAAAGTCTTGGAAATCCGCGAGAAAGCATGGGAAAACCTGACAGAAGTTGATTTCCTCGAGTTTAAGCGCGTCTTAAACACCATCTACCAAAACCTAGACGATCAAACCAAAAACCCAACTTCGGAGTTAGGACCCTTGTAATCCGATACCGACGTCTTTAATTCTTCACGAACACCAGACATGCAAACACCCACTACCATTCACACGGATTTATGTATCATCGGCGCAGGGCCGGTAGGACTTTTTGCAGTTTTTGAAGCTGGACTTCTCAAGATGAGGTGCCACCTGATCGACGCTCTTCCCCAAATCGGGGGACAGCTCTCCGAAATTTATCCCCAAAAACCAATTTACGATATTCCAGGCTATCCTGAAGTCAAAGCCCAGGACTTGGTGGACAACCTGATGGCCCAAGCCAAACCCTTTGAACCTACCTTTACACTTGGGGAGCGCGTGGACCACCTAGACAAGCAGGAGGACGGCAGCTTTATCGTTACCACGAGTGATCACACGCAGGTGCATGCAAAAGTCATTGTCATCGCAGGTGGATTGGGTTGTTTTGAACCTAGAAAACCTGTGTTGACCAATCTGGAAGCTTTTGAAGGCAAGGGCATCCATTACATGGTCAAAAACCCAGAAACCTTCCGTGACAAAAAAGTAGTGATTGCAGGAGGTGGGGATTCGGCCTTGGACTGGACCATTTACCTAGCCAATATCGCCCAGCGCGTCAGCTTGGTCCACCGAAACGAAACTTTCCGTGGCGCACCAGACTCCGCTTCCAAAGTGTTTGACTTGGCCAATGAGGGAAAAATCGACCTGATCCTATCCGCCAACTTGAAGGAAGTGACTGGCAACGGCACCTTGAAAAAGGTGATCATGGAAGACAAAAACCAACAGGAATTTAGCCTTGATGCGGATTACTTGATTCCGTTATTTGGGCTGTCTCCAAAGTTGGGGCCCATAGCCGACTGGGGTTTGAGCATCGACAAAAACGCAATCGAGGTAGACACCCGTGATTATTCTACTGGGGTGGACCGCATCTATGCAATCGGAGACATCAACACCTACCCAGGCAAATTGAAATTGATTCTTTGTGGGTTTCACGAGGCAGCCATCATGATGCACTCCGCCTTCAAACATGTATATCCAGACCAAAAACTAAGCTTCAAATACACCACCGTAAACGGGGTAAACGCATTCTAAGACCTTATGGAACTGATCAAATTTATCGTAGAAGACCAAGACGGCCGCAGACAGGAAGTGGAAGCTCCCGATGACATGGGTCTCAGCCTCATGGAAATACTAAAGGCATCCGAATACCCCATATTGGCAACCTGTGGCGGCATGGCCCTCTGTGCCACCTGCCATGTGGAGATTTTGGAAGGTAAAGACGGCCTAGGCGATGCTACAGATGTGGAGCTAGACCAACTTGAAAACCTGCCCGAATATTTTCCCACTTCGCGATTGGCTTGCCAAATTCGTATTGGAGATCAGTTAGAAGGTGCGGTCATCAAACTTCGTGGAGAAGACGTAGTTTAATTCCGGTTTCATTCTGTCGAAAAGACAATTTAGCCCCTTGCATGCATCGGGCTATTTTTTTTTGATTTGGTGTAGCGAAACCCCAAATCCATTCGTTCTGAGAAAAAAACTACAATACTATGAAACGCATCGCTACTTTTTTGATCTCTCTTTTTGTCGTCTCTTGTGACCTTGCAACAACTGAACCGATCCTAATTACTGCTGAAGAAATTCTTACCGCTCAAGCAGAAATCATCCGACTCTCGGAGTCTGTACCCTGTACCAACGCTTCGGAATGGAAATTTACCCCCATGGGTAACAAAGCCTGTGGTGGGCCTGCACGCTACATCGCCTACCATCAAAGCGTCGAACGTGAGTTTTTAGATCTGGTGGAGCGCTTCACTCCTTTACAAAAAGCATACAACGAAAAAAATAATGTCATTTCAGATTGCCTACTTGTCGGTCCTCCAAGAACCATTCAGTGCGATGGCGGCAAGGCAATCCTTGTCTATTGAATTCAGTTTTTTGATTGCGCCCTGATTTCTATTTTTGGTCAGGCACCCTATTTTTTCTTGGTCGGCTGTTGGCTGACCATTTTTTTTAATGCCTGATATGAACCCACCTCACCTACCAAAGACTACAATTAATTTTCCTGGAGAAGGGTTGTTAAGATCTCACACGCTGCCTCAGAAAGGATGGTTCCAGGTCCAAAAATAGCCACAACCCCCTCCTTTTTCAAAAATTCATGGTCCTTGGTCGGAATCACCCCTCCTGCTACTACCTGAATATCGGGTCGGCCAAGGCTGTGAAGACTTCGGATCAACTCTGGGATGAGCGTCTTATGGCCAGCGGCTAGTGAGGAGACACCGACAAGGTGTACGTCGTTTTCTACTGCCTGTTCAGCCACTTCTTGTGGTGTTTGAAACAGCGGACCTAGGTCTACATCAAATCCCAAATCTGAAAATCCTGAGGCGATAACTTTCGCTCCACGGTCGTGTCCGTCCTGCCCCATCTTAGCAACCAAGATGCGTGGTCTACGGCCTTCGACTTCGGCAAAGCGATCTGAGAGACGTTGGGCTTCTATAAATGATTTTTGCTGATTCACGGCTGCTGCATATACGCCCGAAATGGACCTGCTTTGTGCCTTATGGCGCCCAAATGCCTGTTCCATTGCATAGGAGATTTCTCCTAAAGTAGCTCTTTTTCGAGCAGCCACTAGTGCCAAGGCGAGTAAATTTCCCTCGCCGGACGTAGCTGCTTCCCTTAACTGCGCTAGGATCTGGTCTACTTCCTCTTGGTTTCGCCTGCTCTTAACCTCGGACAAGCGCTGGATTTGGGAATCCCGAACACTAGTATTGTCCACTTCCAGAAGCTCAATCTCTGTTTTTTCTGTGACTTGGTACCGGTTGACGCCCACGATGATGTCCTTTCCTCCATCGATTCTGGCCTGCTTTTTTGCTGCCGCCTCCTCGATTCTAAGTTTGGGTACCCCAGTTTCAATTGCCTTGGTCATCCCGCCCAGCTGCTCCACTTCTTCAATCAGGCTCCAAGCCCGAGTAACCAACTGATCAGTCAGGTACTCCACATAATAGGAGCCTCCCCAGGGGTCCACCACTTGGGTGATGCCTGTTTCTTGCTGCAGCACCAGCTGGGTATTTCTCGCAATTCTTGCTGAAAAATCCGTAGGCAGGGCGATGGCCTCGTCTAGGGAGTTGGTATGCAAGGATTGGGTATGTCCCATGACCGCCGCCAAGGCCTCCGCGGCCGTGCGTGTCACATTATTGAAGGGATCTTGTTCGGTAAGCGACCAGCCCGAAGTCTGGCAATGCGCACGTAGCGCGAGGGATTTTGGATCTTTGGGGTCAAACTGCCCCACGATCTTGGACCAGAGCAGGCGTCCTGCGCGAAGCTTGGCCACTTCCATAAAGTAGTTCATGCCGACTCCCCAAAAGAAGGAAAGGCGAGGTGCAAAGTCATCCACGCCCAAGCCTGCCTTTGCCCCAGTGCGGAGGTATTCTAGGCCATCTGCTAGCGTGTAGGCCAGTTCCAAATCCGCCGTGGCACCTGCTTCTTGCATGTGGTAGCCTGAAATAGAAATGGAATTGAACTTCGGCATCTGTTTGGAGGTAAAGGCAAAAATATCGCCAATGATGCGCATGCTTGGCTGAGGAGGATAGATATAGGTGTTACGCACCATAAACTCCTTCAAAATGTCATTTTGTATGGTTCCCGCAAGTGCCTCTACGGCTACACCTTGTTCCTCTGCCGCTACAATGTAGAAAGCAAGGATGGGAATTACCGCCCCGTTCATGGTCATGGATACGGAGATTTGATCGAGAGGAATCTGATCAAACAACACCTTCATGTCCTCTACCGTATCGATCGCCACTCCCGCCTTTCCTACGTCTCCCTGCACCCGTGGGTGGTCCGAATCGTAGCCCCTGTGCGTAGCTAAATCAAAGGCGACCGAAAGCCCTTTTTGCCCAGCGGCAAGGTTGCGCCGATAAAAGGCATTGGAAGCTTCTGCAGTAGAGAATCCTGCGTATTGACGTATGGTCCAAGGTCGCTGCAAGTACATGCTGGCATAGGGTCCACGCAAAAAGGGAGGGATGCCGGCAGTGTACCCCATGAGCTTGAGCTCCTCTATGGTATTCGTAGAAAAAGTATCTGGGACTACTACCTGCTCGGGAGATTCCCAGAAGCTACTTGCTGTTACTTCCCCTTTTTCCTCACGAGGGCTTGGCCACTGGCTAAAATCAGGTCTCATGGCATGTCAAAGGTAAGGCGTTCGACCAGGTAGGCAGCACGGGTAGGTTTGAGTTGGTAGGAAGCTTCTTCAAAAGGAACGAAGGCCTTAATATAGGTAAGGGAAGGAGGTGCTTGGTAACTGTTGGCCCCCACCTTGGTACTGGTTCCATCGAGTAAGCGGGATTGAATCTGGGAACGGTGCGTCTTGACACGCTCCTGCAGGACGCCCATTTGGCAGGCTTTCCACCAGCCCCCTTCGGATTCCAACCGCTGCAACCCCTGCTTTAGCTCAGCACCGAGGGCAGCAACTAACGATTCTAAAAAGTAGCTACCTGCAGCGGGATCTTGAACTTTATCCAGATAGGCTTCGTCTCTCAGGACGTTAGACACATTTCTAGCCACACGGCGCTCCATGGAGCTGGCATTTTCCTCGTCAAAAGGCCGCACCCAAAGGAAATTGGCACCCCCAAGAATGGCCGACATGGCCTCATACGTTTGGCGAATAAGGTTGGTATGCGCATCCAAGACAGACTTGGACCACTGGGAGGTTTGGCAAAATAGGGGAAGCTCTTGCTCGGCTAGTTCCACGTCGTACAGCTTCGCGAAGTCGAGCACCAGTGCGCGATAGGCGAGGTGACGGGCGATCTCCCCAAAGTGCTGCTCAGCAACAGAACTCTCCAAAAAAAGCGCAGAGAATATGATTTTTGGTGAAACGGTTACTCGATCCAGCACCTCTACCAGTTCTCCCAAACCATAAACCAGGGCATCCAAGGGATGGCCGCCTGCCTCGGTATAACGGGATGTTTTGATGCAAAATGCCTTAAAGGAGGGATAAGCAGCACTTATCTCCAGAAGCTCCTCTAACAGCTCCACGCCCAAACCCAAATCTAGCTGCTGATCAAAGACAGGGTCAGCTGGGCTCCACAACATGCCCCCAGAAAGGGAAGTGGATTCAATCCCACAACTGTCCACCCAGTCCAAAAATACCTGAAGTGCAGGGATTGGGTTGCCGAGGGGAAGGATATAAATAGCAAGGTATTGGGGAAGTACACCCGCGAGGAGCTCCTGCAGATTTTCTTGACCATACAATGGAAGCACCAAGCCATCCGCCCCGTTTTCTAGGGCCTGCAAAATGTCTTGGTTGGTATCCCCGGGCACCATCGTCACCAGGTTGCTCCACGTTCGTGGTGGCATGCCCGGAAATTCCGAAGGCGGGTGAAATCGGTGCTGCTGAACTGGACCTTGAAGATCCTCCTGTGTATAAATGGGCTGCAATGTGATTCTATCCCACAGGGTTGCCGATAGGTCAGCCCCTTGAACCTTGCCTTTGCTCTCCTTGGCAACTTGTAGCAGCCAATCTTCTTTGGTAGACGTGGGAAATGCAGCGAATAACTCGTGTGACATATACGATAAAAGAGTAGTAACCGGTGAACCGACAAGTCAAAAATAGCCAATCCTTCTTGAATAGCGGGAGAAATCGGCAAACAAAAAGACAGAGAAAACTTCCACTTCAACAGGTTTCTCAGGTATAAAGGCAATCCTTTGATTAGCGATTGGTTACCGATCAAAATACCCCTACCCTAATTTTTCTTTCCGAAAATTATCCATCAAAACCCACTAACGCACCAACCCTTACTTTTTATGAAAAAAAATATGGATATCTCAGGCAACATTGCGATTCAATTTTTTATTTAAGTGAATTATCCACATTTTTGTCCCCCCCTTTGCTCACTTAACAGTAAACGTGTTTAGCCTATCCCTTTATAATGAGTTCAGAAGCCAGTGCAGTATGGAATGAATGCTTACGTGTGATCGAATCACACGTCAATGAGCAGAGCTTTTCTACCTGGTTTAGCCCCATTCAACCCATCAAGCTAGACGGATCCAGCCTGACCATACAGGTGCCTAGCCAATTTTTTTACGAGTGGCTAGAAGACAATTACGTGGAAGTGTTGAAGTTAGCCATCAAAAATACACTTGGTCCCAACGGTCGATTGGACTACGCCGTGGTGGTGGACAAGGGCAACCCCACCAACCAGCCCTATGTGGTCTCTTTTCCGCAGGGAAATGCTTCTTCCAAAAAGAATGCGTCCAACTTTACTGAAGTAAAGACCCCCTTTGAAATGCAATCGCTGGATGCAGACATGCTTACCCAAAGCAACCTAAATCCAAACTATACCTTTGTTAGCTATATTGAAGGTGACTGCAACCGCCTCGCCCGCTCGGCAGGGTTTGCGGTAGCCAGCAAACCTGGTATCACTTCCTTTAACCCCTTGATGGTATACGGAGGTGTGGGACTTGGGAAAACGCACCTTGTTCAAGCCATTGGCAATGAAATTAAAAACGGACCTGAGGAAAAATTTGTCCTCTACGTTTCCTCTGAAAAATTTGTGAACCAATTCATGGACTCCATCAAGGAGGGCAACGTGAAGAGCTTCACCAACTTTTACATGCAAGTGGACGTGTTGATCATCGACGATATCCAATTTTTGGCAGGGAAAGACCGTACGCAGGAGATGTTTTTCCACATTTTCAATCACCTGCACCAAAACAAGAAGCAGATCATCATGACCTCTGACTGCCCTCCACGCGATTTGAAAGGCCTGGAAGAACGCCTACTCTCTCGCTTTAAGTGGGGACTGACGGCGGATCTGCAGATGCCGGACTTTGAAACCCGCGTGGTCATTGTGCGCAGAAAAATGGAATCTGAAGGCATTGCCATTCCAGATTCAGTGGTTGAATACTTGGCCTATACGGTGGATACCAACGTGCGTGAACTTGAAGGTATCCTCATCTCTTTGATTGCTCATGCCTCACTCAATCGCGTGGAGATCAGCCTCGAACTTGCCAAAACGGTCATCAAAAACTTTATCAAGGACATTGAAACTGAGGTAGGGATTGACTTTATCCAGAAATCTGTGGCTGACTACCACGGCATTCAGGTAGAAGAGCTGAAGGCAAAAACGCGAAAGAAAGAAATAGTGATTGCCCGGCAAGTATCCATGTACTTCTGCAAGGAATTTACCAACCATTCCTTGAAGTCCATTGGCTATCATTTTGGTGGCAGAGATCATAGTACAGTCATCCACGCGATACAAACCGTCAACGACATCATGGAAACCGATACTGCGTTTCGCAATGCGGTGAATGAATTGAAAAAGAAATTCAAGATGCGCTCCTATTGAGCGAGTTGCAGGAAAGCCCCTATTTTTATTTCTGGGATAGAAACAAGTCCACCAACCGTTTGGCTAGTAAGCCTGGGTTTAGGGTTCCCGATTTTACCGCAGCCTTTTCCCGTTCCAACATCTCCTGAACTCCACGATGGCCTAAAAATGCCTGTCCTAAGCCCTCCTGTAGCCGGTCATCTAGCCAACTCAATCTCTGCTGAGCTCGGTTTTGCTCCCAGAAACCTGAAGCTTTCATTTGCTCTTCGTACTCAAAAAGTAGGTCGCCCACTTCTTTGATACCGATGCCGCTGACCGATGAAGCAAGCAATACTTTGGGGATCCATTTTTTTTCCAAAGCTGGAAAAAGGTGGATGGCATTCTCATAGGCTACCTGGGCTTGGGCCGCAGGAATCAGGTTGTCACCATCCGCCTTGTGCACGACAAAACCGTCTGCCATCTCCATGATACCCTTTTTGATGCCCTGAAGCTCGTCTCCTGCCCCAGCAAGGAGCAACAAAAGGAAAAAATCAACCCTGTTTTTTACCGCCGTCTCACTCTGGCCCACCCCCACCGTTTCGACAAGGATAAGGTCAAAGCCTGCCGCCTCACAGAGGAGGATGGCCTCGCGGGTTTTACCTGCTACACCGCCTAGGGTTCCGCGGGAAGGGCTTGGTCGGATGAACGCACGCTTATCGAGCGCCAACCCTTCCATACGAGTTTTGTCTCCCAAAATACTTCCCTTAGTCAAGGGGCTGCTGGGGTCCACAGCCAGTACAGCAACCTTCTTTCCTACATCGAGGAGCTGTCTACCCAAGGCTTCTATAAATGTACTTTTCCCCACCCCAGGAACTCCCGTGATTCCTACGCGAAGGGATCGGCCTGCATGGGGCAAGAGCGCTTGGATTAAAGAGGCCGACAAGAGTTGATCTGCGGCCAAGGTACTTTCCACTAAGGTGATGGCCTGACCAAGCATGACCCGGTCGCCTGCCAGGATCCCGTCGGTGTACGCGGCTAGGGTAGGTCTTTTTCTCATGGTTGTAGGGAGTCAAATTGCCCTTCTCCCATGGGCGTTTTCTCGTATTTGGCAAAAAGCTGTGGCTCCAGGCTAGGCGAAATATGGGGAGGTGCAGGCGAAAGGGACACAGAATCGGTCATAGCTTCCCCGAAGAAAAACACGAGGGTTCGTCCGTATTTGGTATGTGGCAAGAGCTCAGCAAACTCTTTCAAGACTTCAGGATCTCGCGTGAGGGACCTAAAGGCATATATCCGGAGCACCGGACCGGTATTATTTTCATTTCGGTAGTGGCCCAGCTCCACAAATTGATCTTGGTAGGCGGACATCCCCTGATTGGAAAAACTTTCCTTGACAATAAGGAAGAGGACCACCACGACAGTGATGACCAGTAAAAACGTGACCAAGGGTTTCCTTTTCAAAAACTTTCGCGGGTTTGTAGGGTTAAGCCCTTAATTTAGCGTAAAATTTTGACAATGGGTTTCGAATACATCAAGGCGCTACACCTCATTTTTATAGTCACCTGGTTTGCAGGGCTTTTTTACATCGTACGCCTGTTTATTTACCAAACCGAGGCCCTCGACAAGCCGGAACTCGAGCGCAACATCCTCAAGCCGCAGTTGGATTTAATGGCGCGAAGGCTCTGGTACATCATTACCTGGCCATCAGCGGTACTCACCCTGATTTTTGGCACCTGGGTACTTACCTACCGCTGGGGATACTTGGAGCAGGGATTTATGCAAGCCAAATTGGCCTTTGTCTTACTTCTTTACGTATACCAGGCTTACAGTCAGGTAATTTTTGCCGAACTGCAACAGGGCAAGGCGAGGTGGACCTCCACCCAACTCCGATTGTGGAACGAGGTATCCACGCTCCTTCTGGTTGCAATTGTCTTTCTCATCGTCCTCAAGGATACACTCAGCATGTTGTGGGGCATGGTTGGCTTTTTCGGCCTGCTACTCGTGTTGCTGCTTGCCATCAAGTTGTATAAAAACTACAGAACAAAGAATAACTCATGATCAGACTGCTACTAGCCTTACTCCTTGTTTTGACCTTCGCCTGCAGCCCTGCCGTTAAGGAAGGAGACACGGCAACCATCACACTTCCCATCCTTGGAGAGCGTTACGTGGACGACAATCAGGACACCGTCTACCACAAGATTGCTGACTTTGCCTTTGTCAACCAGCTAGGTGATACCATCAGCAACGTCGATGTGGCAGGTAAGGTATATGTGGCAGATTTCTTCTTCACCTCCTGCCCTACCATCTGTCCCATCATGAAAAAAGAGATGCTCCGTGTCTATGACCAGTTCAAGGGCGAGAAAAATTTCATCATCCTTAGCCACAGCATTGACCCGACCTTTGATACACAGGTGGTCCTCAAAGACTTTGCAGAAAAGCTCGGTGTCTCCGATGCCAGCACCTGGAATTTTCTCACAGGAGACCAAGAAAAACTCTTCGAAATCGGGCAAACTAGCTACCTCTCCACCGCCATGGCTGACCAGCAGGAACCTGGAGGCTTTCTACACAGCGGCGCATTTATCTTGGTGGATCAGCAGGGCAGAATCCGCGGCATCTACGACGGCACTAAGTCCGACCAGGTAGACCGCTTACTTGCCGATATACCGAAGCTACTTACCCCATGAAAACTTCTAAGCTCCTACTCCTATTTGTCCTAACAGGACTAGCCTGTAGCCCAAAAACCAGCAACGAAGACAATTCGCTCGCGAAGATTTCGGATGCGGAGGTACTGCAGTTTGCCATCCCAGGAAAGGAATTGTATGAAAACTACTGTGCCAACTGCCACCAAGCCGATGGGCGGGGATTGGGTAAGTTGATGCCTCCACTGCGGGATGCGGATTACTTCAAGGCAAGCATCCACCGCAGTGTCTGGATCATGAGGCATGGCAAAAAAGGTCCATTGCTCGTCAATGGGCAAGAATACAACCAGCCCATGCCAGCCAACCCAAGCCTTAAACCCCTAGAAATCGCACAGATTGCCACCTATCTTTACAATAGCTGGGGCATGCAAGAGGGGGTAATCGATGCCCCTCGCGTGGAAAAGTACCTCAGAACTCCTCCCGAAGACAATTAGTCCTTCAACAGCGCAGCTTGTGCCAAGGCGTCTTGGATATCTTTCCGCACCTTCTTTGCAAGTACCAGCTGAGAGTCAAGGTAGCTTTTCAATTCTTCCGGCGACTTTCCCTCTTCTTTCAAGGAGTACTGCCGCATCCAAACAAACATTCCTTCATTTGCTGCTTTCAGCTGCCCGGCAAGCTGGGTCAACTCCTGAATTTTAGCAGAAGCAGTGGAGTCTTGTTGGCTGAGGCTATCCGCTTGGGCAAGTGCCTTTTTCTCTAAAGACATGAGCTCTCCCATTTTAGGCATCACCTCGTCATGCACCTCAATGATCTGGGTGCGCAATGCCGTATTGGTTTCTTGGAGTTTGTTACCACACCCTACAAGCGTTAGGAAACAAAAAAATAGCAGGAAATTCAGTGAAATTTTCATGGTGGTAAAAGTAAAAATAAGAATAATTAATTTTCAAGTTTAGGCAGAATCTGCCAAGATGTAAGCGGGCATTATGAATTATAGTGGCTAATTTTGATTACTAACGACTTGCCCATGAAACCCTTTTGTTTTGCCGACGGGAAAATCATCCCTACTCAAGATGCTCGCCTCCATCCTGCCGACCTTGCAGTAATACGGGGCTATGGTATTTTTGATTTTTTCCGTACCGAGCAGTATCGTCCCGTATTTTTAGAGGATTACCTTGATCGATTTACCGCATCAGCAGCAAAAACCTATTTGCCGCTCGCTTATTCTCGGGAAGAACTTTGTACAATCATTGCTGAGTTGATCCAAAAAAATGACCTTGAGCAAGGAGGTATTCGGATGGTGTTGACGGGGGGAGTTTCAGAAGACCACTTCTCCCCTGCTACGGGTAAGCTTTTTATGTTTGGAGAAGAATTGAGTTTCCCATCTGAAGAAAAATACCAGAATGGTGTCAAGCTGATCAGTCTAGAACATATCCGCGCGATTGCTGATATCAAGACCACCAACTATACGCTACCCGTTTGGCATAGCATGCAGTGGAAGGAGCAAGGTGCCGAAGACGTATTGTACCACTGGAATGGTCAAGTAAGTGAAAGTTCGAGAAGTAATTTTTATATCGTCAAAGACGGGATTATCTCCACCCCAGACCAGCACATTCTGATGGGCATCACCCGAAAGCATCTGCTGGATGTGGCGGGAAACGTACAAGTACGGCCTATTTCAATGGACGAGGTTTGGGAAGCGGATGAGGCATTTATCTCTGCCACCACAAAGATTTTATTACCTGTCACGCAGATTGACGATCGAAAAGTAGGCTCAGGAAAAGTGGGAAAGTTCAGTTTGGATTTAATGGCAAAATTCCGCGAGCGCGAGAAAGCTTACCTCAGCAAATAAAAAAGTTATCGTCCACATTGCCGCTGGTTGGTGTGACTAAATCGTCGATAGACCACTGTCAACTGTCTGCAATGCGTTTTATCCCATCTAAAGCCTTTTTTTCTTTGGTTTGTGGTGGGTAAAGGAAGGTAGTTAGCCCTGATTTGGAATTAATTTTCCAGCTCAAATTCCTCGGAGAATATTGGCCATTTCTTTTGAAGAGGGGGTGCTTTCTCCTATTTTTGTGCGAATCAATAAAAAGCGCATCATGAGTGTACTCATCAATAAAAATTCCAAAGTAATCGTTCAGGGCTTTACAGGAACTGAAGGCTCTTTTCATACCCAGCAAATGATCGAGTACGGAACCCAAGTCGTTGGGGGCGTCACTCCTGGCAAAGGTGGAACACTGCATTTGGAAAGACCCGTGTTCAATTCGGTAGAAGAAGCCGTCCAGAAAACGGGAGCAGACACCTCAATCATTTTTGTGCCCCCAGCGTTTGCAGCTGACGCAATCATGGAAGCTGCAGATGCAGGAATCAAGGTAATCATAGCCATCACCGAAGGTATTCCAGTGGCTGACATGATGCGTGCCAAACCGTATATGAAGGAAAGAGGCTGTACATTGATTGGTCCCAACTGCCCAGGTGTCATCACTCCAGGAGAAGCTAAGGTAGGTATCATGCCAGGCTTCGTCTTCAAACAAGGAAGAATCGGTATCGTGTCCAAGTCTGGCACCCTGACATACGAAGCAGCCGATCAGGTAGCCAAAGCAGGTCTTGGTGTATCCACTGCCATAGGCATCGGTGGAGATCCCATCATCGGTACCTCAACCAAGCAAGCGGTAGAACTTTTGATGAACGATCCTGATACCGATGCAATCATCATGATCGGTGAGATCGGTGGTAACTACGAAGCAGATGCTGCACGCTGGATCCGCGAAACAGGCAACAAAAAGCCGGTGGTTGGATTTATCGCTGGACAAACTGCCCCTCCAGGCCGTAGAATGGGTCACGCAGGTGCCATCATCGGCGGTGCAGACGATACTGCAGAAGCGAAAATGAGAATCATGAGAGAAAACGGCATCCTTGTTGCCGAATCTCCTGCTGAAATCGGTGCCACCATGGCAAAAGCCTTGGGTATAACCGTCTAATACAATTTCGGGCTTTACAAGCCCCTATGGATGCCTCAGATAATCTCTGAGGCATTTTTTTTACCCCCAATACACTACCAAATTTGGCCTTAGACCTTATAAAGAGGTTAAGGTGACTGATTTGCCGTAGCCAGTCGGATCACAACAATTACCTATCCTATGCAGTGGTCCGTGGACCGTCGTCTGTTGACCTTCCCTTTCCAAGTTCATTTTTTATATTTTTCAGTTACTCAATAATCTTCTTCAATTTTTTTATTTAAGTTAGTTTGTATCTGGAGGAAGTTTTTTAGTTTTGATTAGGTCAGCAAGTTTATTTACTAGGCTGTAGGCAGTAGGTATGGTTCCAAGGTTTATACCATGCGCACCCCCTCCTTTTCAACCTAGAAAAAAAAGGTTTCGCTGGTTACCTTCTCGTGTTTTTCTCCTTTCTTCTCCAACCGCCATGGGTTCCAATCATCCCCTATCCGAAGTAGAAAAGGCCTTCTTGGCCGAGTCAGGTGTCAAAAAAATGACAACGCTGCTCCCCTACCTGCTTGCAGATAACTTCCCCAAGTTGGGATTGCTCACTGCCTGCCGCTTTTTGGAATGGGTAGCTGCCAACCCCAACGGTGTCATCAGCCTTCCCACTGGCAAGACGCCCGAATTTTTTATCAAATGGACCCAATTCCTCTTGGCCAATTGGAACAACGAAAAAGGCACAGCGATACGCGAAAAGTATGGATTAGGAAGTACTTCCAAACCCAGCCTGGCCAACTTGACCTTCGTACAGATCGATGAGTTTTACCCTATCTCCTCCAAGCAGCACAACAGCTTTTACCACTACGTCAACCATTTTTACCTGGATGGCTTTGGCCTTTCCAAGGAAAAAGCAATTCTCATCAACTCCGACAAAATTCCCTTGGCAGAGGGAAAATCCTTCGAAAAGGTTTTTCCCAACCTAAAAGTCGACCTAAGCCTCCGCTTCCGTGAGCCTGCAAACGAACTAGAACTCCTCCAACAAACGTCCATCTACCTCATAGACCAGTGGTGTGGGGAGTACGAGCAGCGCATCCGAGACAAAGGAGGAATTGGATTTTTTCTTGGTGGCATCGGGCCTGACGGGCACATCGCCTTCAACACCCGCGGATCTCACCCTTTTTCAGTGACCCGCTTGACCGAGACCAACTTTGAAACCCAAGCTGTAGCTGCAGGAGACCTTGGAGGCATCGAAGTATCTGCCAACCGGCTGGTCATCACCATCGGCCTAGAGACCATCGTGTACAACCCAGAGGCGGTGGGTATTGTCATTGCCGCCGGGGAGGCAAAAGCCGGCATTGTTCGGGACTCCTTAGAAACAAGCACCAACACGCTGCATCCTGCAACCATCCTACAAAAGCTGAAAAATGGACGGTTCTACCTCACGAGAGGCGCAGCTGTCAAGCTCACTGACTCCATCGACGCCTACTATGCACAAGGTGACTGGACGATTGAAAAAACAGAACGGGCAGTAGTTGAGCTTTGCAAAAAGCGAAACAGCTACGGACATCGCCTCAGCCTCGAAGACCTAAAGGCAGATCCCTATTGCCGGCAGATCCCTAACCTTTCCGAAGACACAGTCAGTCAAGTTATCCAACGCGTGGCTGCAAAAATCTCCAAAGGACTGGTACAGGAAACCAACGAAGTTCTCCTTCATACTGGCCCACACCACGACGACATTTCCTTGGGCATCCTTCCTCACATCACAAACCAGCTCCATGACCCGAGCAACGAGGTTCATTTTTCGGTGCTCACTTCGGGCTTTACGGCAGTGACAAACCGCTTTGTGATCGACACCCTCCTTCATACGAAGCGTTTGCTGGAGGAAGGTAAAATACAGATGACCAACTACGAGGACTTTTTTGAGGTGGGGTACCGACTAAAGACCGACAAGGACGTCTACCACTACCTCACCAACGTAGCATCGGAAAATGCCCTGGCACGCAGCCGAGGACTGTGCCACCGGGTGGTCCGTGCGCTCTGCATTGTCTGGGAGATCAAAGACAAGGAACAGCTGCGAGAAATAATCAATGAGGTGATCCAAATCCTCAAAAAATCTTATGATGGCGAAAAAAATCAGCCAAAAATTCAAAAGTTGAAAGGAATGATTCGTGAGTTTGAGGAAGAACTCGTTTGGGCCCACTTTGGCGTGCAGGTAAAAAATGTGCACCACCTGCGCCTTGGATTTTATACCGGCGATATTTTTACCGAACAACCCGATAAAACAAGGGATGTGGAGCCCATCGTGGCCCTACTACGTCAAATCAAACCTACAAAATTGAGTCTTACCCTCGATCCCGAAGGATCGGGGCCCGACACCCACTACAAAGTGCTTCAAGCTACGGCAGCCGCTGTGAAAAAGTGGGCCGAAGAACATGATACGAGTACCCTCCGTATCATCGGCTACCGCAACGTATGGTTCACGTTTGAATCCCACGAAGCCAACGTCATCGTGCCTGTATCTTTAGGCGACATGTCTGTGATGGAGGACAGCTTCGCCAACTGTTACCTCAGCCAAGTAAATGCCTCCTTCCCCAGCTATGCGCACAATGGCAAGTTTAGCACCGTCGCCAAGCGCACTTGGGTGGGGCAACTCAACGACATTCAGCTGCTACTTGGAAAAAATTATTTTTACCAACACGAGCATGCCAAGGTACGGGCAAGCCACGGCCTCTTATTCTTCCGGGACATGAGTGTGGACGAGTTTTTGACGACCGCCAGGGAGTTGGAAAAATCAATCGAAGGCATGCGCTAAGGATTACGCTGCAGCCCTGAAAAACAATCTAATAGCTAGGTAGTCTACCGCCAACCTTCCACGGTCCACTTCACTAAATTGATCTTCAAGCATTGTTTGCAACAAATAAGTTGTCTTTACTACCTACTACTTTATCCCTATGTCCAATCGGCTGTCGACAGTGGGCTAATAGCAGTTGACAAATTGATAATCCTTAAAAAAAATTCCAAAGGGTAGCTTCTTTCGCTTATTTTTATCTCGGAACAACCCCCATGGAAAGAACCCTGTCCATTCGAAGCCTAGTGCGCATCAGCAGACCCATCAACCTGCTGCTGATTGGCTTTGCGCAGGGAATGGTAGCCTACTTTTTAATAGGTACAGACCGAAGTGGCTTGCCTGTCCTGCAGGATTACCGACTCTACTTACTGGTGCTAGCTACCTTGCTGATCACTGCTGCGGGGTACATGATCAACGATTACTATGATGTCAAGATTGACCTCATCAACCGCCCAAAGGCGGTGGTGGTGGGAAAAGGCATCAAACGAAGAGTCATCTTAGTGCTTCATAGCCTGTTCAACTTTACCGCCATCGGGTTGGGTTGGATTGTTGCTCCCCGCATCGCCACACTTATTTTTTTTGCTGGACTACTACTTTGGTGGTATTGCAACGGACTCAAGCGGAAGCCCTTTATTGGAAATCTTGCCGTCGCATTGTTGACTGGACTTTCTATTTACTTGGTGGGCTATTACTACCAAAAAAATGAGCTGTTCGTGTTTACGTATGCGCTTTTTGCATTTTTCTTAAACCTCATTCGCGAGCTCCTTAAGGACTTAGAGGATCGAAAAGGAGATCGCCTCCACGGTTCCAAGACCTTGCCGATTGTGCTTGGCTTTCGCAAAACAAAGCAGGTCATTTACGTCATTGCGATCACATTCGTAGGGGCAATTCTCACCGTTACTTTCCAACTCAACGACACCAACTTGTATGCCTATTTTGGTGGCTTGGGACTAGTGTTCTGCTGGTTTATGTGGGGCATCCACCGAGCCGATCGGAAGGAACAGTTTACACAACTGAGTGCCTTTGCCAAAGCCATCATGCTGGTGGGCACACTCAGCTTGGCTTTTTTGTAAGGCAGAAAGTATAGCTTACTAATAAGGTTCTTTGTTTAACCATCTGAAATTCAGTATCTAAAGTATCGAATCCAATAACACCAAAAGTTCTGGAGGCCCTGTCCTAGATGCCCATGCAACTTTTTACAGCCTAGATTATTCAGACCAAGTCAACCAAATTTTGAAGGACCAAGTGGTGAATGGAAGTGTTGCCAGTGGCATGAAAAGAAAAAGAGAATCCAAAAAATTACAGGAGAGTGATAAATCCTGTTCCACAGTCCTTTCCGCATAAAAATCAAAAAGCCCTTAATTCTATGAATTAAGGGCTTTTTTGCTTGCAGAGAGAGAGGGATTCGAACCCTCGATACCCTTTTGGAGTATACACACTTTCCAGGCGTGCTCCTTCAGCCACTCGGACACCTCTCTGTTTGTGGCTTGATCCGCTACGCGAATCGGAGTGCAAAGAAAAAAATTATTCCTGCCGATTCCAAACGGCTTTCGGAATTAAGCGAAAATTAGGCACTTATCTCACCTGCAATGGGCTGAGTAAGACGAAGGCAGAGTTCTTCTCTGCTTAATTTTTGACCAAGCAAAAACATCAACTTCGTCACGGCCGCTTCCGTGGTCATGTCAGCTCCACTCACCACCCCTACCGCCAAGAGCTCCTTACTCGTCTCGTAGCGACCCTGGATCACCCTACCCCCGTTGCATTGGGAGACATTGAGGATTACCAGCCCTTTTTTGATAGCGGCCTCTAGTGACTTCATAAACCAGTCTAGCGAGGGGCTATTGCCCGAACCGTAGGTTTCCAAAACCACCCCGCGTAGCCCTTCAATGGCAAAGCAAGCATCCAAAATTTTGTTAGTTATGCCGGGAAAGAGCTTCACGATCATCACGCCATTGTCCAAACTATTTCGGTTGACCAATTTCCGATTTGCTTCAAAAGGTCGGATCGCCGTCGTATTGTAATCGATGACGATGCCTGCTTCGGCCAAAATCGGGTAATTTTCAGACTCAAAGGCATCGAAGTGAACACTCTGCACCTTTTTGGATCGGTTGCCACGAAGAAGCATGTGGTTAAAGAAAATACAAACTTCAGGCACAATGGGCCGCCCTTTTACCTTAGCAGTGGCAATTTCAAGGGAGGTCATCAGGTTTTCCCGTGCATCAGAACGCATGGCCGAGATGGGAAGCTGGGCTCCTGTAAAGATGACGGGCTTATTCAGGCCCTCCAGCATATAGCTCAGCATGGAAGCCGAGTAGGCCATCGTATCGGTGCCGTGGAGTACCACAAATCCGTCGTAGCTATCGTAATTTTCCGTGATGATATAGGCCATGTCTACCCAGTGACTCATGGTCACATTGGAGGAATCGATGGGCTCCGGAAAGGAAATCACCGTGATGGCAATATTCATGTTGGAAAGAATGGGGATCTTCTCCAAAATCTGACCGAAGTTGAAGGGTACCAAGGCACCCGACTCGTCATAGGACATGCCCAAGGTTCCTCCCGTATAAATGATAAGTACCGAGGAGGCCTTGCTGGTTTTTATCCCGGTATTTAGGCGTACGATCTTGTAGTTCATTTTTCGATCTTGGTAAAGAGTTGAAGAGCATTGGTAGCCGTCGCTTCGGCCACGACGTCGGGAGACAGGTGGAGCAGGTCACCTACTTTGGCTGCGATAAAAGGCAGGTATGCCGGAGTATTTCTTTTTCCTCGATGCGGCACCGGCGCGAGGTAGGGCGCATCAGTTTCCAACACCAGAGAATCCAAACTAAGGTGTTGAATCACCTGATCCAATCCACCGTTTTTGAAGGTTACCACCCCGCCTATGCCCAACAAAAAGCCTAGATCCACGATGCGTTTGGCCTGATCTAGTGTGCCCGTAAAGCAATGGAATATTCCTTTCAACTGCCCATCGTGCGCTTTCTCAATGAAGTCAATCGTCAAGTCAATAGATTCCCGACAATGCAGCACAATGGGGAGCTCCCTTGCCTTGGCCCAGCCTACTTGAATCTCCAAAGCGGCAAGTTGCCGATCTAGGCTCGTTTTATCCCAATATAAGTCAGTACCGATTTCACCTATGGCAGCGAAAGAGCGGCGGTTTAGCCAATCCTCCATGACCTGTAGCTGTTCAGCAAAGTCCTCTCCCACATCACAGGGATGCAGGCCCATCATGGGCACACAGAGGTCTCCATAGCGACTTTCGCAGGCCAACATGGCATCAATGGTATGTACATCGACATTGGGCATGTAAATCTTGGTAACCCCTGCAGCACGGATTTCCTCGATCACTTGATCCCGGTCGGCATCAAACTTGCTCGAGTAAATATGGGCATGGGTATCAATCAAAAGCATCAGCTAGGTCGGTCTATTTGGGTTTGAACATATAAAAATAAGAAACAATCTAGGTAATCCCCGTCGCTTTGCCCTTTCGATGAAAAAATGTTCCCGCGAACGCATGGTGTTTTAACCATCCTACCTGATCAATCTGGCTTATAACAACCGGGTGATATAGCCTTCGTCCACCAAAAAATCCAAGTAGGGGGGCAAGACCTGCTGCAACTGGGCTTTGGTTCTCTGCTGGTCATGGAAAACCAAAATCTTGCCAGGAGCCGTTCTGGGGATAATTTCTTCCAAAAGCTGCTCTGGAGCCAGGGACTGCTCAAAATCGTAGGTAAGTAAGCTCCACATGACAATCGTTTTGTCTTTTGCGATTTCGCGTGCCTGCTGCGGACCCAGCTCTCCATAGGGAGGACGAAATAAGCTTGTTCTTTGGCCCAACACGGCAAGGAGCACGTCATCACAGGCCCGTACGTCTTGCAAGTACTCGCGGTAGTTTGTCTGCCACCCGTGCAGGTGGCGATAGGTGTGGTTACCTACCTGATGCCCTTGGGCCAGCACTTCTTGAGCCAGAGCGGGATGCTTTCGCACGTTATCGCCCACCATGAAAAAAGTGGCTACCTGCCCTCGCTTGGCCAATTCCTCCAAAACCCAATCGGTAATTCCCGGAACAGGGCCATCGTCAAAGGTGAGGTAAATGACCTTATCGACACTAGGCCCTTCCCAAAGCCGCTGGGGAAAGAGACGTTCCAACCAAGAAGGAAAGCGGTGCACCCTCATTTTAAAAAAAGCGGAGACTCAACAGTGTCAAATCATCGTGAAGGGGAACCTGCTGGGAAAATTGATCTATCGCCAGGCGGAAGGTTCGGTGAAAATCGTCGGGGTGTCGAGCGCTATTTTTTTCGACAAAGTCCCGAAAGCGCTCTTCCCCAAATTCTTCTCCTTGGGGATTCATGGCTTCTGTCAAGCCATCGGTAAATAAGTGTATGGTATAATGTTTCAGGTCCTCTCGGCTGCCAATTTCCAAGAACGGTAGGGTCTCGAAAGCGCCCAAAATGGTGGTTCCTGCCTCCAAGGCTTCGGCAACACCCGTGCTTTCCCTGCACAAAATAGGGGGATTATGCCCAGCATTCACGTACCGCAACTTGCCGGTTACCAAGTCGTATTCCCCGATAAAAAAGGTAATAAAACGCTCCCCTTTGGTGATATCAAAGAGCGTAAAATTCAATTGGTGAATAAGTGTTTCCAGGTCCGTATTGCTACGAAGCAAGGTTCGGAGTGCTGCTTGGAAGTTGGACATCAAGAGCGCGGCAGCCATTCCTTTTCCCGATACGTCCGCAATGCAAAAATACCCCTTTTGGGCATCTTTGATGATTAAGTCATAATAGTCTCCCCCCACCCGGCTATGGGGCACGTAGGTTACCTGCGCTTTGATAGCTTCTGTATTGGGAAGTTGGGCTGGAAAAAGCATTTGCTGTACCTGAGAAGCGATTTCCACCTCACGCTTCAGCACTTCCTGCTCCAGCTGCCGTCGGGCAAAGCGCTTGTTTTCTAGGGCTACCACCAAGATATTGGCTAGGGCTTGGGTGAAGTCTAGATCCAAAACTTTTTCCTTGGATTTTCTCTTTAAAAACAAAATCGCCAACAAAGACTCCTTGTGGTAAACAGGTAAATACGTTTCAAGCTCGCCAAAGGAATATCCTTCTTCGAGACGAATGGATAGACTTTCGGATTTTTTATCTTCTGTGACCGCCTCAGAGGAGAGAAATAGCGGTGTTTTTGACTTTACGCCATGCGCCATGCGCTGTTCAAAGCCCCCCTCCTTGGCGATGTATAGAATTAAAAAACGAATGTCTAGGTGGACCAAACAGGTAAACTTGAAGATGTTGATTAGCACCTCTTCCGATTGGTTCTCATTGATGGCCTGGGTAATTTCTAGCAAGGCCTTGAGCTCAAGTTCTTTCTTCTGGTAGTAGTAGCTATCTGATCGCACGCTAGAGAGTTGTATGGGCCAAGAGCCCTTTTTTGGTAGCCAAAAAAAGTAGGTCTTTCCCTAGTGTACGGATGTCGATTTCCCCAAAACATTCCCGGTCGGGATCAAACAAGCACTTGATCCAGCCCTGCTCGTGGAGCACCGCCAAGGTATCCAAAAGAAGTGCGTCCTCCCATCCCAAGGTCTGCTTTAGGTAAGTGTAGTCTTGAACAAAATACAGTTCATCCAACAAATCGAATTCTTCGTTGCTCATCTTTACAGGTCTAGATGCTAAAAATAGGGAATCTTCTTGGGAATCTGACAGTCATGTCCACGCAAGTCCAGCTGCGTTTTTAGCTACATTTCCGTTACCTTGTGCTCGTGAAGGACGAAGTAAAGAAAACCCCTACGGAAAAAATCATACTTGGCATAGATCCGGGAACTACGGTCATGGGCTATGGTTTGCTATTGACGGAGGGGAAAAAGTATAAAATCCTTCAGTACGGGGTGATTCACCTGAAGAAGTACGAAACCCACGAACTCAAGCTAAAGAAGATTTTTGAGCGGATAAGTAGTATTTTGGATGAGTTTGCCCCCGATTCGGTGGCCTTGGAAGCCCCCTTTTTTGGCGTCAATGTGCAGTCCATGCTGAAGCTGGGCCGCGCCCAAGGCGTGGCAATGGCGGCAGCGCTATCCAAGGAAATTCCCATCACAGAGTACTCTCCCAAAAAGGTGAAACAGTCTGTCACCGGCAACGGAAATGCCTCCAAAGAGCAGGTAGCTGCCATGTTGCAAACCTTGCTAGGCATCGAGGAACTACCCAAGCTGCTGGATGCAACCGACGCACTGGCGGTAGCCTTATGCCACCATTTTCACGATGGCCGATTGCAAACTAGTGGTAGAAATGAAGGGTGGAAGTCTTTCATAGAAGACAACCCGAGCCGGCTAAAAAAATAAACGGAGACTACTCCGTTTTATCTTTTGCCGCTTTCGAAGGCAGGGTGTATCCCACAGAGAACTTCACTACCGTATTGTTGACTTTTGGAGAAGGCGGTGAGTAATAATTAAAAGGCACCAATCCGAAATCGTAGCTTAGCTGAACATTGACTCCCGAAACTAAGGTATAGCCGACGCCCAAGACTGCGCCGATTTCATACCCACCTACAGGTTCCGTGTTGGTGTCCTTCACTGAACCATTTGTACGGGTTCTTGACAATAAAAATCCTGCCTGTGGACCAGCAAACACATTCAACGAAGGATGAACTACATACCGTGCCAAAACAGGAACATCCACGTAGCCAAGCTTTTCAGTAATTTCTGTGGTAGTTCCCATGGGAACAGTCTTGTATCCTTTTCCAGAATAAAATAACCCAGGCTCTACGGTTAATTTATCAGTAATAGGAAGGCCATAATAGGCTCCTAGATGCAAACCCGCAATCGAGGTAAACGCACGCTGTGAATCTCCATTGGAGAAATTGGCCGAACCAAAGCCGGCACGAATACCGATTTGGGCTTGGGCAGCGGTAAGCGAAACTAGAAAAGTGAGAAGTAGTACAGCTTTTTTCATAAGTACGGAAATATCGTTTCCTAAATCTAAAACAAGAAATAGAAATTGCCATCCACAGAACAATTTTTTATTCCCTTCCCACCCAAGGGAACCGCCGGTAAGACTAGAAATTAGGTAGCCGTCATCCTGGACCCTACTTTCACTTTTGTAGAAAAACTAGTTTACCTGCGCCAAGGGAGCAGGAGACTCCTAGGAAACATCCCATGCTTCAGAACAGCGGACTAAAAAAGCAACTTTATTTCTGAGCCAAACCAATTTCTCAAAAAAAAAGGCTGACTTCATTGTGAAGACAGCCTCTTTTTAAAACTACCATAACGATTACATGCTATTGCTACTTACTACCGCTGAGAAATACTCTCGGTTCATCCGTGCAATATTGGTAATCGAAATTCCTTTTGGACATTCTGCTTCACAAGCGCCCGTATTTGTACAGGCACCAAAGCCTTCTTCGTCCATCTGAGCCACCATCTTTTCAGCTCTACTTTTGCGCTCTACTTGTCCTTGAGGCAAGAGCGCTAGTTGCGAAACCTTGGCAGACGTAAAGAGCATGGCAGAGGCATTTTTGCAAGCGGCAACACAAGCACCGCAACCGATGCACTGCGCTGCATCCATAGCCAAATCTGCAATGTTTTTGGAGATTGGAATTTCGTTGGCATCCGGTACACCACCAGTATTGACCGATACGTAGCCCCCAGCTTGAATGATGCGATCAAAAGCAGAGCGGTTGACCACCAAGTCCTTTACCACAGGAAAAGCTTTAGCTCTCCAAGGCTCAACAGTGATCGTCTCTCCATCTGAGAAGGAACGCATGTGCAATTGGCAGGTAGTAGTTTGTAGCGGTCCGTGGGGCTTTCCATTGATATACATGGAGCACATCCCACAAATTCCCTCGCGGCAATCGTGGTCAAAGTGAACGGGATCCTCGCCTTTTTGAGTTAGCTGATCGTTTAACACGTCCATCATCTCTAAAAACGACATGTCCTTGGATATATCTTCGGCTACATAGCTTACAAATCCACCCTTATCTGCTGTATTTTTCTGTCTCCAGATTTTTAAATTCAATTTCATCTGTCTACGCTATTTTTTTTATATTAACTAACGCCAGGTTGATCCCAATCCTCGAATTTGATTTTGCCCTTGAGCACTGATGGATTGTCCTGCCTGACCTTATTGTCTACTAATTATTTGTAGGAACGTTGGGTCAACTTCACGTTTTCATAAACCAGCTCTTCTTTAACCAACTCTTCCTCTTGGCCTTCGCCTAGGTATTTCCAAGCAGCAACATAGGCGAAATTCTCATCGTCGCGAAGCGCTTCTCCTTCGGGGGTTTGGTACTCTTCACGGAAGTGACCACCACAAGATTCATTGCGGTTAAGTGCATCATCAACCATCAGTTCGCCCAACTCAAGGAAATCCGCCACTCGGTTAGCTTTTTCCAACGTTTGGTTCAGCTCTTCGTTGGTACCAAGGACTTTTACGTTGGACCAAAACTCTTTCTTTAAGGCTTGAATATCGGCTTTTGCACCTTTCAGACCTTGTTCGGAACGGGCCATGCCGCACTGATCCCACATGATTTTTCCCAATTTCTTGTGGAAATAATCGACGGTCTTATTGCCATTGATACCCAAGAGGGTGGCAATGCGCTGCTCCACTTCTTTTTTGACGCGGTCAAACTCTGGGTGCGTATCATCCACTTTCTTTGGTGCCAGTTGCGCCAAGTAGTCCCCAACCGTGTAAGGGGCCACAAAATATCCATCAGCCAAGCCTTGCATCAAGGCAGAGGCACCTAGTCGGTTGGCTCCGTGCTCGGAGAAGTTGGCTTCACCCAAAGCATACAAGCCCGGAACGGTGGTCATCAAGTTGTAGTCAACCCAAAGTCCACCCATGGTGTAGTGTACCGCAGGATAGATCATCATTGGCATTTCGTACGGGTTTTCGCCCGTGATCTGCTTGTACATTTCGAAGAGGTTGCCATACTTCTGCTCGATGACCTGTCGTGTGTCACGCTTGATGGCATCTCGGAAGTCAAGGAATACTGCTTCTCCTGTTTCGTTTACCCCAAGGCCTTCGTCGCAGACGTATTTTGCATTCCTGGAGGCAACGTCACGAGGGACAAGGTTGCCGAAGGAAGGATACTTTCTTTCTAGGAAGTAGTCGCGGTCATCTTCTTTGATGTCGTTGGCTTTGATCTGCCCTTTTCTTAGTTTTTCTGCAATCTCTTTGGTGGCAGGTACCCATACACGTCCATCGTTACGCAAGGATTCAGACATCAAGGTCAACTTGGACTGGTGGTCGCCAGATACAGGGATACAGGTAGGGTGAATCTGCGTGAAGCAAGGATTGGCAAAGTAGGCACCACGCTTGTGTGCTCTCCAAGCGGCAGTGACGTTGGATCCCATCGCATTGGTGGAAAGAAAAAATACGTTACCGTATCCACCAGTACACAAAAGCACGGCGTGAGCCGCATGAGTTTCCACTGCACCGGTGATCAAGTTACGGGTGACGATTCCTTTGGCATGTCCATCAATCACGACCAAGTCCATCATTTCGGTACGAGGGCAGAGTTTCACTTTGCCATTGGCTACCTGACGGCTAAGTGCAGAATAGGCGCCAAGTAAAAGCTGCTGTCCCGTTTGGCCACGGGCATAAAAAGTACGGGACACCTGAGCTCCTCCGAAGGAACGGTTGGCCAAAAGCCCTCCATATTCTCTTGCGAAAGGCACACCCTGGGCCACACATTGGTCAATGATTTTCACCGATACTTCTGCCAAACGGTAGACGTTACCTTCGCGTGCTCGGTAGTCGCCTCCTTTGACGGTGTCGTAAAACAATCGAAAGATGGAGTCACCGTCATTTTGGTAGTTTTTCGCTGCATTTATCCCGCCTTGCGCCGCAATGGAGTGCGCTCTTCTCGGGCTATCTTGGAAACAAAAGGCCTTTACATTATACCCCAACTCCGCGAGTGAGGCAGCAGCTGATGCTCCGGCTAGACCTGTACCCACGACGATGACGTCGTATTTTCTTTTATTTGCAGGGTTGACCAGCTTGCTCGTAAACTTGTGCTTAGTCCATTTTTCTGCCAAAGGACCAGCAGGTATTTTGGAATCGAGTATCATACGGGACTATTTAGTAGCTAGAGAAATAAATGTATAAAGGCATGGAGGCAAACAAGGCCGGCACCAAAATAGAGTAAGCAGTGCCAAGAACTTTGATTGCGGGGGAATACTTCTTGTGGTTAATCCCTAAGGTTTGAAAGGCTGAAGCAAATCCGTGGGAAAGGTGGAAGCCCAGGAAGATCATGGACAACACATACAAGCCAACGAGCCATTCTTGTTTGAAGGCCTCACTGACAATTAAATAGAGGTTTTTATACACTTCCCCATCGTAGGTAATCGTAGGAACTTCTCCCCAGTGCATTTGCGCCCAAAAACCCTGCAAGTGGACTACCAAGAAAATTAGAATAATGGTACCCAACACACCCATATTTCGTGAAGACCAAGCGCTGTTGGTACTGCCTTTTGAGGTAGAATAGGCAACTGGGCGAGCTGATTTGTTGTAAAGGGAAAGGGTGATTGAGTAGATGATGTGCCCAATGACAGAAATGTAGGTCAAGTAGGAAAGCAGCTTTACTGCGGGATTGGTGGTCATAAACTTGGCATACATATTAAATGCCTGCCCACCATCTCCTTTAAAAAGAAGCAAATTTCCCGATACGTGACCGGTCAAAAACAGGATGAGAAAAAGACCAGTCAATGCCATGATTAATTTTCTACCCAACGTACTTTTCAAGGTTTTGGTAACCCAACTCATAGAAAGATTTCGATTAGTTTAAAACAAAGAGCTTTTGCCCTACAAGTGCCCAAATTTACATCTGAGAAGGGTAGTATCCAATGCATCAGTAATCACATTTTTTATTTTTAATTATTCTAAATAAGATATTTTTTTGGCTCTTTTTTCAGTTATTTACCCCTTCTTCCAACACCCTGTTCATTTTTATTGTTTCAAAAATTCGCGGTTTTTCTCCTTACTTATCTTTACTTCGTATATGTAGATTGTTTGGAGGGCTAACGCGCCAAAAAAGCGTCCTCTTTAGTCCTTATTTCAGGAAAGATCAGCCATAGTTACCATGAAGTTTACACGCCATTTCGTACTTTTTTTCCTTGCGCTACTGACAGGAATATCAGCCTCCCAAGCGACACATATTCGTGCAGGAGAGATTATTGCCGAACGCATTTCGGTTCAAACCCTCACCTACCGCATTACTGTAGTGGGATACACAGATACGCGTTCATCGGTAGTTTTTGGCCCAGGACGGATCAATTTTGGAGATGGTAGAGAGGAGACGCTCAACTTGAAAAGTGATTTTACGCTGGTCGAAGACCTAGGAGACCTCATCGAGAAAAACACCTTTGTTATCACCCACACCTTTCAAGGCCCAGGCAAGTACAAAATTCGTTTCTTGGAATTTAATCGTAATGACCTGACTCTCAACATGGATAATTCGGTAGACACCCCCTTTTATGTGGAGACCGAAATCACCATAGACCCATTTATTGGCGTCAACAACTCCCCTGTTTTGACCATCCCCCCCGTGGACAATGGCGCAGTAAACGTGCGCTATATCCACAATCCTGGTGCCTATGACCCGGATGGAGACAGCCTTTCCTACCGCATTGAGATTCCCAAGCAAGGCTTTGAGCGAGAGGTAAACAACTACCGAGATCCAGCTAGCGATGAGTTTAGCAAAAAAAGGGAGGACGGCACGGTGCCAGCATTCCTCCGTGTAGATCCCGTTTTTGGAGATCTCGTTTGGGATGCGCCTGGCACCGCTGGGCAGTACAGCGTGGCCATTCGAATCACAGAATGGCGAAAAATCAACGGCAAATACGAACAGATAGGCTACGTGGTGCGGGACATGCAGATCATTATTGAAAACTCCAACAATAAACGTCCCAAGCTCATCCTTCCGCCTGACCTCTGTGTAGTGGCGGGCACCTCCATCAAGGAAATCATCCAAGGCGAAGACCCAGATGGTGACCCCATCAAAATAGAGGTGTTTGGCGAACCATTGGAAATCAACGCTTCTCCAGCAAGCTACAGGCCAGAAAATAAATTCCAGCCACAGCCGGGCATCGTTAATTTTTCATGGCAAACCGTCTGCAACCATGTTCGCGAGCGGGAGTACGAAGTGCGCGTGAGAATCACCGATCAGCCCCGTTCAGGTCCCAAGCTCGTTGATATCCAAACCTGGAAAATCAAGGTAATCGGTCCCCCACCCGTTTGGGATGCACTAGAACAGCAACCTGGCCGAACAGTCAAAGTAAGCTGGGATCCCTATCCCTGCGCTAATTCCGCCCAGGAAATGCAGGTATGGAGACGAATAAACTCAGACCCTTACCTTCCAGACTCCTGTGAAACAGGTATCCGAGGTGGCTACCAACTTGTGGGCACCACCGATATGGCCACCTTTGCCTTCACTGATAAAAATGGAGGAGAGGGCCTTGCGCCGGGCAATACGTATTGCTACCGTCTGGTGGCAGCCTTCCCCACCCCAAGATTGGGCGAGAGCATTGTATCAGAGGAAATATGCATCACGATCGATGTGGATGTGCCCATCCTGACCAATGTGAGCATCACTGCTACAGACGAGACAAACGGTGAGATTTTTGTCAAATGGACACCTCCCTACGACCTAGACAAAATCCAATTTCCAGGTCCCTACAGCTATGAACTCTTGCGCAGCGAAGGATTTACAGGTAATCAAAATCGGGTTTCGCTAGGCAAGACGTCCGACACGTTATTTACCGACAAAAAACTGAATACCAAAAACCTGGTCTACAATTACAAAGTAGTTCTTTACGATGCAGCGACCAAGATAGACACCTCTTCTTCAGCTTCCTCCGTCCGTCTAGAGCCAACCATCATCAACGAGGCTATTGAATTGAAGTGGGCCTTTAATGTACCCTGGAACAATTCCATTGCCCAATACAAACACGAGGTGTATCGCAATCGCACGGATGCAGGTGCTGCGGATGCAACCAACTTTGTAAAAATCGCTGAGGTGGACGTCACCCAAAAAGGATTGCTTTACCTCGATAACGGTAGCTTCAACGGCGTCAAACTCAAAAAAGACCTAGAGTACTGCTACTACGTGACTACCAAAGGGGCTTACAATGTCCCTGGATTGGTCTATCCTTTGGAAAACAGGTCACAAATTATTTGTGCCAAACCGGACGACAATCGCCTTCCTTGCGCGCCAGTGTTGACTTTTGAAGGCCCAGCATGTGCCGCCTATGTTGCGGAACAGCCCTGCTCTTCGAATACCTACACGCATAATCTTAGCTGGAAACCTAATTTCAGTGGTAGCTGTGACGACCAATTGAGTGGATACCGCCTCTATTTCAATGCAGACGGAATTACAGACAGCACTTTCACTCGGATTGGCCAGTTTTCAGCGATCCAACTCCGCGCCACACTCAACAACCTGACCAACTACAAAGGATGCTACTACATCACTGCCGTTGATCGGTCAGGAAATGAAAGCCCTCGCAGCAATACCGTCTGCGTTGACAACTGCCCCAACTACCTGCTGCCAAATGCGTTTACCCCCAACAACGATGGGCTAAACGATACCTTTATGGCCTTTGACAACCCCTTTTCCAGCTGCCCTAGATTTGTAACGAGTGTAGAGATTTTCATCGTCAACCGCTGGGGTGCAGAAGTTTTTCGCTACACGAGCCTTTCCGCCTCTGAAAACGATCCATTTATCCGATGGGATGGGCGCGACAAGGCGGGCAATGAGCTACCGGCAGGCACATACTTCTACTCGGGGAACGTCTTTTTTGACGTCGTGGATCCAACCAAGAAGCAGCAAACCCTCAAGGGCACGATCCAACTTCTTCGCTAATGCCCACAGCCTCCATCTTGCTTTTTGACGGATGGTGTAGCCTCTGCAATGCCTCGGTTGACTTTGTCTTGAAAAGAGACGTCAAACAACAGTTCCTCGTAGGAGCTATCCAGCAACCCGAAGGCCAGCAACTGCTGCACCAGTTTGGACTTCCCTCAGACTACCTGGCCACCTTGGTGTTGATTGAAAACGACACCCTCTACCTGGGAAGTACTGCAGCGCTACGCGTGGCCAAAAAATTATCCGGTGGCTGGCCCCTATTCTATCCCTTAATTTTAGTGCCCAAATGGCTTCGAGATCCCGTATACAACTGGATCAGCCGTCATCGCTACCGCTGGTTTGGCAAGGAAGCCAGCTGTAGACTTCCTACGGAGGCAGAAAAGGACCGGTTTCTAACAACGCAGCACCCTATTTTTAATCGAATTGGCTAGTCATCCTACAGTTCCATACCGTGGAGGTTCCATATTCCTATTCTTTGCCTTTTAAAAAATTCTATATTTGAAGCCTAAATCCCCTATTCAGAAATGAAAGCAATCATTTTTCCGGGCCAAGGCGCCCAGTACCCAGGAATGGGCAAATCCCTTTACGAAGAAAACCCAGCAGCAAAGGCCCTTTTTGAACAAGCCAACGAGCTTCTCGGATTTCGAATCACCGATATTCTATTTGACGGTACGGAAGAGGAACTTAAGCAAACCAAAGTAACTCAGCCCGCTATCTTTTTGCACTCGGTAATTTTAGCAAAAACTACCCCGGACTTTGCACCAGACATGGTAGCAGGCCACTCCTTAGGTGAGTTTTCTGCCCTTGTTGCCAACGGTACCTTAAGCTTTGAGGATGGCTTGCTCCTCGTATTTCAACGCGCAATAGCCATGCAGGAAGCTTGCGAAATCAATCCTTCGTCCATGGCTGCCATATTGGGTTTGGAAGACGGTATAGTCGAACAACTATGTGCCGAAATCACCGAAGAAGTGGTGGTACCAGCCAACTACAATTGCCCAGGTCAGCTGGTAATCTCAGGCTCGACCAAAGGAATTGAGATCGCTTGCGAAAAAATGAAAGCCGCAGGTGCCAAAAGGGCACTACCACTCCCTGTAGGTGGGGCTTTTCACTCTCCTTTGATGGAGCCTGCACGCGAAAAACTTCAGCGAGCCATTGAAGCCACTCAGTTTAACACACCTACTTGCCCCATCTATCAAAACGTAAGCACAACAGCCGTTTCCGACGTAGCTGAAATCAAAGCCAATTTGATTGCACAGCTGACAGCACCAGTCAAGTGGACCCAATCGGTGCAGCAGATGGTGGCCGATGGAGCGACCGAATTTGTAGAATGTGGGCCAGGAAAAGTACTTCAGGGCCTTGTGAAAAAAATACATCCTGAGGCAATCGTTTCAGGACTCTAAACTAGGTCCCACCCCCTCGGGTGGGATTTTTTACCCTTTCTCTTCGATTATCCACACCTTGCAGGTATCCGTGCAGTCGGCCAACAGTTCTACCGAAGTTTTGCCGAGGATCGGATGTCGCCACTGGGGGAGTATCACGGCCAAGGGAACCAGGACAAACTTTCGCTGCGCCAGGTAAGGATGGGGCAGCTGGAGGCTAGGATCGTTCCACTGTTGGTCTCCATAGTATAACAGATCAATGTCCATGGTCCGGTTGCCCCAGTGCTGCTCGCGGGTCCGGCCGAGGTCCAGCTCAATCTGTTGGGTGACTTTTAAAAGGTCAAGTGGCGCCAAGTCCGTGGAAATGAGGAGGCATTGGTTGAGAAAATTCCCTATGGCCACCTCTCCCCAGGCTTCGGACTCCACAATTGGTGATTGCTGCAGGAGAGTTACCTGCTGGGAAAGCGCTTCTCTTGCCCTCGCAAGAAACCTTTCTCGATCCCCTTCGTTACCTCCAATACTCATAACCACCTCAGTTTGCATTACTTGTTACTAAGTTTTTGTAAAGCTGTCTCAAATTACCCTAAATTTACCCTCTAAAATTAGATCTATGAAATTTCTAGGAAATGTCTTGGCCGTCATCGTCGGGCTATTCGCGTTCAGTATCCTCGCATTCGTGATTTTTTTCGGAGTTATCGGTTTCATCGCCTCCTCCTCAGAGAAAGAAGTGACCTTGGAAGAAAATACAATCCTCCACTTGGACCTAAACGGTCGCAGCTTGGTGGAACGTACCTCCGAAGACGATCAAATCTTTGGCTCCTTTCTTGACCCCTTTGGCGGGGAAAACAGCGCGGGCTTGGTCAATTTGAAAAAGGCCATCGCCGAAGCAAAAACAAATGACAATATCAAAGGGATCTACCTCAATGCCGGCATGTTTGGTGCTGGGCAAGCTGGCCTTCTAGAGCTCAGAGAAGCTTTGGTAGATTTCAAAACCTCTGGAAAATTTATCATTGCCTATGACGAAGCCTATTCCGAGGGAGGATATTTTCTCGCTTCTGTAGCAGATGAACTTTACCTCAACCCCTTGGGCGGCATCGACTTCAACGGATTCTCGTCTGAAGGAATTTTCTTAAAAGGCTTTTTTGAAAAAGTTGGAATCAAACCGGAAGTGTTCCGAGTGGGTGAATTTAAAAGTGCCGTTGAGCCGTTTATCCTAGACAAGATGAGTCCTGAAAACCGCCTACAAACGCAATACTTTTTGGACGACATCAACCGCCTGGCCATCGAACTAATCGCTTCCTCTCGAAGCATCGCCAAAGACAGCCTCCTCAAGATCAACAACCAAATGCTCGTGCGAAAACCAAAAGATGCGGTTACGTACAAGCTAGCCACTGCCTTGAAATACGAGGACGAAGTACATAGCTTGATTAAGGCGAAGTTGGGTCTGAAGGAGGAAGATGCACTTTCCACTATCAATGCCACTGATTTGGGCGGTATGGCCAAGGGCAAGAATATCTCCTCTTCCAACCGCATCGCGGTTATCCTTGCTGAAGGAGATATCGTCTCTGGTAATGCAGATGGAGCCATCAGCTCAGAGAAGTTTGCCAAAGAGATTCGAAAAGCAAGAAAAGACGAAAATATCAAAGCCATCGTCTTGCGGGTAAACTCCCCGGGAGGATCAATACTCGCCTCCGAGGTAATCTGGAGAGAAATGTCCGAAGCAAAAAAGGTGAAACCTGTCATTGTGTCCATGGGTGAAGTAGCAGCTTCAGGTGGCTATTACATCGCTGCTCCTGCCGACACCATTGTGGCACAGCCGAATACCATCACTGGTTCTATCGGAATCTTCGGCATCCTCTTCAACGTGCAAGAGCTCGTTAACGACAAATTGGGTGTGACTACCGACGTGGTATCCACGGGTGAGCTCTCTGACTTTATGAACATGGCAAGACCCTTGTCAGAGGTGGAGCGCACCATCATCCAGTCAGGTGTGGAAGACGGCTACGAAACCTTTATCTCTCGCGTAGCCGAAGGCCGTGGCATGCATCCAGATTCCGTACGAAAAGTTGCTTCTGGTCGAGTGTGGACAGGAACGCAGGCAAAAGCCAGAGGCTTAGTAGACGTATTAGGTGGATTGGATACGGCCATTGGGATCGCGGCAGCTAAAATCAAGGCTGGGGATGATTACCGTGTGGTGTATTATCCTGAGAGCAAGCCATGGTTTGAGGAGCTGATGATGACCTTTACCGACCAGGTGCAGGCCCGTATCCTGCAAACACAACTAGGCGATCAGTACCCGCTCTATCAAAAAATTCAAAAACTGAAGCACTACCAAGGGGTGCAAGTACGCATGCCTCAAGATCTTGTGATCAAATAAAGTCAGGTAAAGACATAAAAAAAGCTCAGCAGTATTCTGCTGAGCTTTTTTTATACCTAGCTCGCTGAACTGAACTAGTCTATTTTTTGAAGGAGAATTATCCAAGCCAAGTCTACCTCCCCAGCTTCCAATACTTCCTTCGCCCAGCGGTGCAGATGGTCTGTCCAAGAGTCAGCATCCAACTGAAAACGCCTTTTCATGTCTACCACTTCCGGGGTTAGTGCAAAACTGGCTACCGCTTCGTCGCTAGGCAGCTGCTCCACGTTACCGAGACGACCGAGATTATTTCCCGAAAGCACGGGGCTGCTTCGAATTTCTTCTGGAAGCTGGTCCACCCCTATGCCTAGGGTTAGTAGGGGCTTGGGGATTTGAAACAAGGACTCTGGGGTAATTTTGGTATACCAATTTCCGCCCAAGCGGGCGATTGGATCCAATTTGAGGGGGTGGATGGCTCCATTTTCATCGAGAATATTTTCGTCCAGGTGAATGCGAATGATCTCACAAATCACCAGGTTGCCTGCCCCTCCCTGGTCACCCAGGGAAATCACCTGCTGCACTTTGCATTCAAACGCCAGCGGCGCTTCTTTCACGCGTGGCGGACGCACGAGTTCGGAGGAAACAGCTGTCAAGCCTGCTTTTACAAACTCATTGACTCCTCGGGGATACTCCGTACTCGCTAGAGACATTTGTTCTACCAGGTCATGGCCCACCACATGAATGACCACTTCAGGTACTTCAAGCACGTTGTCTAGGCTATGTTTCGTGCTATTGTCCCGTACTCTTCGAGAAGGAGAAAACACCAAAATCGGCGGGTTGGCGCTGAACAGATTAAAAAAACTGAAGGGGCTCAGGTTGACCTCCCCAGCCAGGTTGATGGTGCTGGCAAAGGCAATAGGCCGAGGGGCTATGCCTCCTTGTAGGAGCGCCTGCAACTCAGGGGTGGAAAGGTCTTTTGGATTGATGGTTTTCATTTCATGAAATTAATAGGCAATTTTAAAAGATACCTTTCAATTCACGAATTAGTTTCCCGTTTTATGCTAACCATCCGCAAGGCTCTTGTCCTATTCACACTATCCATAATCGCTTTCGGCAGTCTTCCTTTGACTGCCCAAGAGCATAGGCTAGCCACTTTCAACATTCGCTGGGACAATCCAAACGATATAGGCAACCTCTGGAAGGACCGCGCTTCCCAGGTAATTCGATTGATTCAATTCCACCAAATCGGAATTGTAGGCACACAAGAAGTGTTGGCGCATCAGTTGGTCGCACTTAACGAAGGCCTAGGATTCGCCTCAGTAGGTGTTGGCAGAGATGATGGGAAGGCAAAAGGAGAATTTTCTCCCATCCACTATGATCCCTCCCGCTATAGCGTAGAAGCCTCGGGAACTTTCTGGCTATCCCCAAGCCCAGATCTACCGAGTAAGGGTTGGGATGCTGCCCTCCCGCGAATCTGCACATGGGCTAGATTTAGTACGGCTGCAGGAGAGCGATTTTATGTATTTAACGTGCACTATGATCATAAGGGGCAGGAAGCACGAGTAGAAAGCAGCAAACTCATGGTTGCCAAAATAGCCTCCATCAACACCGAAGGCCTACCGGTCATCTGGTTGGGTGACTTTAACGTAACCCCAGACAATCCTGCCTACCTATACCCACTCTCCCAGCCCGACTGGAAAGATGCCCGCCTCGTTTCCAAAATACCAACCTATGGTCCCAAGGGAACCTTTACTGGATTTGATTGGGAAAGAGAACCCGACGGCATTATTGACCATATTTTTGTGCAGGGCAAAATTGAGGTGCTGCGCCATGGCATCTTGACAGACAACTATGGTAAAAAATATCCCTCCGACCACTTTCCAGTGCTGGTGGAGTTGCAGTTTTAAGCTATCTCACCCCAAAGACAGCCTTTGTCAAGTCATTTAGTCTACCTTTTGACAGCCTAGAAATAAAAAAACCGACCTGAGTGAATCAGATCGGTTTTTAAATTAGTCAATAGTTGGATTTAGCCTCCGATAGTCTTTGTGGTGGTTACTCCATTAACAGTGATGGTGATGGTTTGATTGGTGCAAGATCCGTCACCAAAATTCACGGTGATTTTATTGGTGCGGTAGTCCGTCTCGAACTTACCTAGGGTAGGACCTCTTCTTTTACCTGAACAAGACAGATCAATTTCAAGTGGAGTCAAGGTCTGGTGCGCATAAATTACTGTCCCAGAAGCAGTCTTGATTGCAGTTTTCGCATTGGTGATGATCTTACCACTGATTGGCTTTCGAGAATCAGTGCCACGGACAACCTCTGAAGTCCTATTTTTTTCAGATGTCCATATAGCTGTTTCTCCGCCAACAAAAACGAACTTACCATTTGCTACAGTAGATTTCACACTACCCTTTCCTGTCGCTTTATCAAAGTCCGAAACAATTGTTTTCACACCGCTAATTTGAATTCCGTTAACTACATAATTTTGAAATTCAACCGTTTCCGTTAACACATTCCCAACCTTGGTTCTGCTAACCATAATCACTCCTTTTCGTGTGATTTCCTGATTGTTTTTAGTAACGGTAACTCCTGTACCAAAATCAACCTTTGACTTTACAATCAAACTCAATAAGGAGTCCATTTCTGGAAATTGATTCCCACTATGTCCGCCTTGAGGACCATCTACGGTGGTAGCCACTGGGAGTTCAATAACTTTTCCGGAAGCATCATAATGCGTGATCGTTGCACCTCCTAATTTAAACATGCGAAAGCCACGAATATCGCCGGCACTTTCTGCCTCAATTATTGCTAGGATCTCATCATTTGGAGCTAGCAAATTCAATCCATCTTGGATGCCTTTGTGCCCCCCTTTGCCTTTTCCACTTTCTTTCAATCCACCCGGTGATTGCGCAGTTTCAGAAGTTTCAGAAACTCGACCTGTAATCATACCCGTCTGAAAAGAATTTCCTCCAATGGTAAAGCTGGTACCACTGACCAATTGACCTGAAGTTTGGGCCAAATCAATCGCCGTGGCTGATTCCAAAACATCTCCGGTGATAGTTGCTAATTCATCTTGCTCAGTACAGGCCGCCATAAATAGCAAGTACGCTAGTAACGAAAGGTTTTTAAGTAGTTTCATAAGATTTGGTTTTTTAATGGTGTCAAGAAGTTTAAATTATGATACCAAATACAGACTCCAACATGAAGAGAAAATGAAAAAATGATTTTTTCTATTTTTTTTTCAAAAAAAAAAAAATTAGACCAGCTGAGGCTCGACCGGAAATCTGAAACAAACCCGCGTTTTTCCTTTTAGGGAACCTATTTCCAAGCTAACCCCAAGAAAAAGAGCGACTTTGTACATGATTTGAAGGCCAAATCCTGACTTTTCTTTGGTCACATCTTTTAGGAATACCAAGCCATTAGTGACCTGATTGATTAAGTCCTCATCAATTCCCTCTCCATCATTCTCTAGTATAAGTTCGTAGGCATCTTCTTTTTTTGTTCCTACTAGGATGATAACGCCTCCATCTTGTACATACTTCACTGCATTGCTTAGTGCATTTTGAATCATCATCTGACATAGCGAAGCGTTGGTCTCTGAAAAAATAAAAGGATCGATTTTTCCTATTTTCACAACAATGTCTTTTTCTTCTGCAATTTCAATCCAATCCTCGACGATCTCTTCTACAACTAGTTTTACATCGACAGTTTCTGTTTTTAAAAACTGGGCATTGTTTACTTTAGAAATCAGAAGCAAGGCATTGACAGATTTTTTCATCTTCTGCAAGGTGTCCTGCATGTCCATTAACTTTTCGCTCTGGTAGGAATTGAGATTTTCATCCCTGAATATCGCCTCCAATTTGGATTGAAGGATAGAAATAGGCGTCTTCAGTTCGTGGGAAGCGTGAGAAATAAAAATTCTTTCCTGATTAAATGACTTCTGAATTCGCTTCATCATCTCTGAAATTGCGTTATCCAATAGTTCAAATTCTTTTGTAGTACTCCGAATAGATTTGTCGTGAAACTCTTGGGGTTCATTTATTCGGGAGATTTTTGTTTGGATAATTTTATTGAATGGAGCCATGATGCGCTTGCTAATCGCTGAATCCAATAGAAAAGAAAAAGCCAAAAACAGAAAAAGTATTCCGATGGCGATTTGAAAAAACATACCCTGTATTTTATCAATCGTATTTAGGCTTCTACCAATTTCCAACAGGTAGCGAACACCATCTAGCTCGATCACATCGGCTACCACTCGATAACTTATTTCTTCTTCCTCAATAATCCTTTTCTCACTTGAAATTACTTGGCCTACCTTAAAATCTGCAGGGACCGCCTGTAATAAGATGTATTCTTCCTTTAGAATATTGTAAGAGCCAAATCCTTGTTCTGGGTTTTCGTTAGAAATAAAATTTTCAATACCCGCTTTTTGAATAAGCTTAAAAACCTCTTCCTTTTTTTCAAGTAATTCCTCGTCTGTATTGTCAATGATGAGTTGGCTAAGCAGGTAGGGACTAAGCATTAAAAAAACAAGAAGGAAAATTCCCTTCCCCAATAGATTAAAAACGAGAAGCTTATGAAATAATTTCATGCGATAATTTTATAACCGAGTCCTCGAACAGTTTCCAACCAATCCACTGGCCCGTAGTTTCCAAGTTTTTTCCGAATATTTTTCACATGAACATCAATGTAATTGGATTGATAGTCGTCATCCAAATGATCTCCCCAAAGATGCTCGGCCAATTGAAATCGATTAAGTACACGATTTTTGTTAATCAGCATAAACTGAAGTAAGATGTATTCCTTTTTGGTGAGCTTAATATCTTGGCCTTCAAAAGAAATCAAGGGTTCATTCAAATAAATTTCAAATCCTGCTAACTGGATCACATCTTTTTTCCAGCCACTTTTTCGCCTTAAAATCGCCTGCATTCTTGCTTTTAATTCCAACAAAGAAAAGGGCTTGGAAAGGTAATCATCCGCACCACTTTCAAGGCCTAAAATTTTATCGTCTACCTCTGTTCGTGCTGTAAGAATAATGACCGATGCATCTTGTTGATACCGCCCCATTTCTTGGAGAAGGTCCAATCCATCTCCATCAGGCAAACCCAAATCCACCAATACAAAATCATACGAATTGAAAGCTAAATTCTCAGAAGCTGCTTTTTTGGTGCTTACCGCATCTACCACATGCTGCTCGGATTGGAGGAAATCATGGATTTCCTTGGCAAGAGACCGCTCGTCTTCAACTAGTAAAATTCTCATTTTGATCTTTTAAGGGAAAGGGTATAACTAGCCTTAATAGCTAATTGAAAGCGAGAAGAAGACGCATCGTACTCGGGTACTTGGGTGGGAATTACCCACCTAGGTTCCAACTGAAATTCTACTTTGGAATAGCTTAATGCGATAGGAATGGCCATTTCTACCCCTTGGGTAATAAATCGCTGCGTCTCTAGGTATTGAGTTCTCGTAAATTCATACCCCCCAATTCGATAATAATTACTGGTGCCAAGGAATACCGAAAATCGAGGTACAAAGGATATAATCCCTCCACCAAAAACGGGCTTATCCAACTCAAAATATCTAGAGTGTCGGCTACTGATGAAAAAATCTCCTGGTGAATTAAGCAAATACATCGCTTGTGTGGTGGAATATAGTAATCCCCAATCAAACCCAATTGTCCCTTGGGCCATGCCTAAATTATCTTGACCTGTCAAATTGAGATTGTTAGCACCAAAGTAATGGTCATAGGAAAAGTCTACGTCCAATTTGGGACTTAAGGGTTTAAAAAATCCAACACCGATACCCTTTTGCCAAGAAAGGTCTGTCGTTAAAAATCTACTCAACGTAGTCGAAAAATAGAGGCCTGATCTGTGCCAAAACAGCAGTTCTGTCGATAAAATCGGGATTTTTTGCCCGAAATCTCTTGACATAAAACTGGCTTTATTTTGAAAACTAGTGCTTGCAATCAAGTAATTACCTGACTCCCTCGTCACTGTATCTCCTTGAGAATCCAATTCCTGAGCTAAACCAAGATTTGGACAGAGCGCATACAAAAGAAAAAGAAGTGCCAAACCTTTTTTCATGTTCCAAACAGGTCGGAAAGGGGTTGTCGTTAGAATTCAACAGGACTAATTACCTCCACCAGGACGTTGCTTAGGTCCACTAGGCCTAGTTCCTGGCAACCTTATTGGTTGACCACCTGGAGCCGATGAGGGACGGGTAATGGGACCTCCTGGCCTACTTTTTGGAACCCTCCCATCAGGTCGATTCGAGACTGAAGTTCCATTCCCTTGAGAAGGCTTGGTGGGTCCAGCTCCCTCAAGTTTAGGCGTTGCTGCTCCAGGCATTGCACTCTTTCTGGAAGCACTCGAAATTCCTAGCTTCTTCCCAATTCCACTAGAATTAGTGTTTGAAGGAAGGGGTCTAGTTGGTGTTTCTGTTTGCGCCAAGGCAAGCCCAAAAGAAAGTAAGAAGACCGCCAACAAAAGGATTCTATTCATTAGATCAACAGTTTTATATTTTCGCAAGTTGTGTCACGAACATGAAGAAAAGATGAAGAAAAATGGCCACCGGAAGGATGACCATTTTTCTTCTCCTTACTCTGCCAAAGCGGCAACTCCAGGAAGTACTTTTCCCTCCATATGCTCCAAAAGGGCTCCTCCTCCGGTAGATACGTAGGATACTTGGTCAGTATAGCCAAACTTGTTAACCGCAGCAGCTGAATCTCCTCCACCAATAAGCGAGAAGGCCCCGTTTCGTGTGGCCTCTGCTACATATTCGGCGATGGCTTTGGTGCCTTTATCAAAAGACTCCATTTCAAACACGCCCATGGGGCCGTTCCAAAGGATGGTTTTGGATTCTAAAATCACTTTTCCAAACAATTCTCTAGTCTTTGGCCCGATGTCTAAGCCCATCCAGTTGTCAGGAATCTCTCCCTTATTCACTAGGCCTTGATTGGCCGTATTTGAAAAATCATCTGCAATCACCGTGTCAACAGGCAAAATCAAGTTGACTCCTTTTGCCTTTGCTTTTTCCATCAACTCCAGCACAAAGTCAAGTTTATCCGCCTCCAAAAGTGAAGTACCGATGGCTCCTCCTTGCGCTTTGGCAAACGTATAGGACATGCCACCGCCAATGATGAGGTTGTCTACCTTATTTAGCAATTGCTCGATGATCAAGATTTTATCGGCGATTTTGGCGCCTCCCATGATGGCCGTGTAAGGACGCTCGGGATTGCCCAGCACCTTGTCGGCATTTGTCAACTCAGATTCCATGAGATAACCGGCAACCTTATCCGTAAAATTAGCTGCAATGACGGCCGTTGAGGCATGTGCTCGGTGAGCGGTGCCAAAGGCATCATTGACATAAACGTCTCCCAGTTGGGCTAGCTTGGCGGCAAAAGCCGGGTCACCCTCCTCTTCTTCTTTGTAAAAGCGGAGGTTTTCCATCAGCAACACCTCACCAGCACCAAGGCTCCCCGCAAGGCGGATGGCTTCTTCTCCGATGCAGTCGTTGGCAAAGCTAATTTTCTGACCCAGTGCCGCCTCCACCGATGACACAATGTGTTTGAGCGAATACTTGTCCTCAGGTCCTCCTTTTGGTCGGCCGAGGTGCGACATCAAGATGACAGCGCCACCGTCTTTCAAGATTTTTTTGATTGTGGGTACGGCAGCCTGTATGCGTGTATCGTCGGTTACTTGAAAAGTAGCATCCAAAGGGACGTTGAAATCCACGCGGACAAGGGCTTTTCTACCAGAAAAGTTGAGGCTATCTACATTTTTTACAGTCAAACTCATGGCATTGATTTAAGTGGTGTGAATTAGGTTTAGGGAGAACATCGGGTTGAATTTACGCCAAATTCCACCAAGTTGAAATTTGAATTCAGGAAAGTTGGGCAGATGGCCACTGACTAGTATCTGTTGGTAAAACAAAAAGGCCAATTCTGGGGTGTTCAGACGGTAGGCTGCACCGCGGCCCGTCTCAACCGATCATTAATTGCACGACCCAAGCCATGTTCCGGGAGCTCCTCTGCCACAATAAGCGTGACACTACTGTCGTCCAGTACCCGCATGGCCATGAATAGGCGCTGAGCGGCTTCTTGTAGGTCACGGGAGCTGCTTAATGCTACTTGCTTGTCCATTGCTACCTCAGGAAAAAAGGAGGAAAAGCTCAGTACGCCAATGTCTTTACCTTCCCCAGTCAATTGGGCAATGAGTTGGGATAGGTTTCCCAAGACAAATGGTTTTGTTGGAGAATAGTGACTCGCCAATTGTCCCGGAGCGCTAGGGTTGCTGGAGCTGTGTGCTTGAATTCGCACTGGGCCCACGAGGGCTTCAATTTCCTTTAGGTCAAGTCCGCCAAGACGGTACACCACCACATCCTCTTCTTCTAAACCTACAATGGTGCTTTCCAGTCCCACAGTGCAGGGCCCACCATCTAGGATATAGGGTATTTGATCCCCCAATTGTGCGGCCACGTGGGCGGCTTGCGTTGGGCTGATGTAGCCAAACGGGTTGGCACTGGGCGCCGCCAGTGGAAAGTCAAGTTGCTCCAAAAGAGCTAAAGTGAGCGGATGGTTGGGCACGCGCACTGCAACCCGAGCTAACCCAGAGGTCACCAAGTCTGGGACGATGGGAGTTCTCGGTAGTAGCAAGGTCAACGGACCAGGCCAAAATTTTTCTGCCAAGCGCTGCAGCTTTTCCGGAATCTCAGTGACAAAAGGAGCTACCTGCGCCAGGGAGGCGACATGGAGAATCAGAGGATCAAAGGTTGGTCGATTTTTGGTAGTAAAAACGGAAGCAACAGCCTGAGGATCAAGGGCATTTCCGGCAAGGCCGTACACCGTCTCGGACGGGATACCTACGAGCTGCCCCTGGGTTAAAAAGTCGCGAGCGAGTTCAATATCGGTGCCTAACTGAGCCATTACTTTGCTTCGCAAAAATCTTTCACCCAGGTTTCTGCCAAGGTATAGCCCAAAGAAAGCGCCATTCTCAGGTCTGCACAGCCTTCATTTTTCTGTCCTAAGGCACTTAAGCGGGTGACGCCAAGGAGGTAGTAGGCCTCCCCATTTTTGGGATCCAGATTGACCGTATTCGTCAGTGACTCCAGGCCATGGACGGGGTCGTTCAAGCCTAAATTGGCTTTGGCTAGTCGAAAATGTGCCTCGGCATAGTTCGGTTCTGCCTGAACAACCGTTTGGAAGTCCAAGATCGCGTCATCGTAGGCTTCCATAGTTAGCAAGGTGGTGCCTCGGTTGAAAAGCACATCCATTTGCTTGGGATCTAGCGCGGAGGCCAAGTTAAAGTCGGCGAGGGCTTCCTTGTATTGCTCGAGAGCCATTTTGGCATTGCCCCGATTAAACCAGGGCTTGTAGCTACTGGAATCAGCAAGAATGGCCTGATCAAATACAGGAATTGCTTCTTTGATTTTTCCTTGCTGAAATAGGGCCACTCCTTTGGCATTTAAGGCGACAGGATTGGTGGGATTTTTCTCCAGCAGTTTGTCAAAGTAGGAATCTGCCTTGGCCCATTGCTGGGCATCCATTTCTTTCAGGCCAGCCTCCAACAATTCCGCCTCATTTGGGGCGCAAGCAGTCAATAGTACGAATAGGAGGCAAAGTTTCAAGAGGTTTTTCACAGGGGTAAATTTTCGGTAAAGATACGGGATTTGGCTTAGCTCGCGGCCAGTTTTTGGCGGAAAGGAGGTGGCACGGGTACGGGCTTCATGGTGATTCGGTCTACCGATACCAACACGCTTTTGCAGGTCGCGTAGATCTGCTCTTTGCCCGCGCTGTCCTTCCCGAGCAATACTTGCTCCAAATCAAAAGAAGAGTTACCCAGTCGAGTGCACTTGACCAAAGCTTCCACCTCATCGAGCAAGTGGATGGGGCGCAGGTAGTCGATTTCAATTCTCCCGACCACTGTGCCTACGTCCATGACGTTCCAGCCTGCCACTTGGTAGAGAAAAACAGCTCTAGCATGTTCAAAATAGCTGAAATACACGCCGTTGTTGACATGTAGGTAGCCATCGATATCTGAAAATCGAAGCTGGATGGGCGTGGAAAAGGAATACTCGGACTTGAGCTGGGGAATATCGAAGGTGCGCATCATTGTAAAATTTCTGATTTACCCGTTTTTTCTAGCATTCTTAAAATGGAGGGGTTGTAGCCAATCAAGTCAATTACGGAATCAAAGGTTACCCAAGCGAGGGAAATGCTCTCACTACTCATCTGAAGGGACTCGTTGATGTCTGCCTCAATCAGGTAGCGTACATCGAAATGAAAATGCTCGGCCACGTGGGGTCTCTCGGGGATGATGTGCTTGTCAATGTCAAAGATGCTGGTATCTACAAACTCCAGCGAACTGAGGCCACTTTCCTCTTGCGCTTCTTTTAGTGCCACCTCGAGCAGGTTTTCGTTGCCATCGGCATGACCACCCAGCTGTAGCCACCTGCCGAGTTTGCGGTGTAAGGTGAGCAGGGTATGCGTTCTTTCCTTGTTCACAATCCAAGCAGAAGCTGTAAAGTGACCGGCAAGCCGCTCCCTTTGGTAGGCCATGGGGTCTTCGGTCAGGGCTAGAAAATCAGGAGTGAACTGCCTTTCTTCCTCGTAAGGGCTGCGGTAAGCTTCTAGCTGAGTTCTTAGGGTGTATCTATCCATGGTGAGGTCTATCAAATAGCCGATCCATCAGTTCATCGAAGGGCTGGGCATTGTGGTATAGGCGGTCTGAGTAGACCGTTGCAAGGAGCTTGAGGTAGCTGGGTTGGTTGTCAATGGTGATTTTTTCCAAGGCAATATTACCATACAATTGGCTGATCAATTCCCCTGCTTTGGGCAGTTGCAGTGGAGGTTTGAAGTAAAATTTTTCCGTGGTCTTCACCTGGTCGTTGACTTCTTCTAATTTTCTATCCAAGCTAACTTGTTCGTAGCCCAAGCCTAGAATCTGTCGGCTTAATGCCAAGAATAGCAGGGAAAAGGAATGCGGATTTAACGGTGGATCGTAGCTAACGGCAAAGCCATTGGCATAATCCGAGCTGAAGACGTGTAGCTCAGGCTGCTCGCTGATTTGAGCACGCTTGTAATGGTAATTGCGGAAGATAAGGGCAAAGAGTTGACTTGCCTCGGGGGTTATCATCCAGCTGGCCAGGTCTTGCAGCTCTTTTTCTTTCAGCGCAAAGTTCTCCTTTACCGCCAAAGGTTGTTTTCCCTGGTTAGGGAATACTTTTTTAAGTAGGTCGTCGAAGAAATTAGCCATTTGTGGAGAGTTTATACCTGCCTTGCACCAAGGTGATTACTTTTCCCTCCTCTACCAAGAGACGAAGGCAGTTTAGGTGGGCCACCGAGGCCGGCTTGTTGATTGAGTCAAATAACTCCTGCTCACCTAACTCCCCATGATGCGCTAAAGTTTCCAACAGCTTCTCCTTCATTTGGTACTCGGCCTCTTGGGCGATTTTTGCTTTTTTCTGCGCCAAGCAACAGTCACAAACCCCACAGGCCTGATCCGTCTGCTCTCCAAAATATTCTTGTATGTACTGCGTCCGACACAGTCGCGTTTGGCTGGCATAGGTAACCATCTGGGTAGCCTTGCTGAAGGCCAGTTCCTTTCTAAGTTGGATCCGTTGAAAATTGAGCGGCAAAGTACCGGCATCAAATCGTTCGGTAAGGAAGGTGAGCTGGGGACGGTCTTTTTTGCGGTCGTAGTCCAAGACGTCCATTTTGGCTAGCTGCTCAAGTGCCTTTACCAGTTCGGGTTCTTTTATGCCCAATGTTTTGGCGAGCTTAACTTCCTGGATGCGGAGGTATTCTGAAAAAAGATTGCCGCCATAGGTTCTGAGCAATAGTTTGATGACAGGATCAAGCTTTGCATGTTGGATCTGCACCTCGTAAAGAATCTTTGGATCCACCAGAAAATGTGCCGTGGAGGGGGCAAAAAAACTCTCGTTGAAGGACAGTAGCCCCTCTTCCTCCAATACCTTGAGCGCATAGAAGGTGTCCAAAACCGGGAGCGAGTAAGTGCTACAAAAATCCTGAAGTTCAAAATCAAAACTTCGGAAGGCGAGCGTGCCTACGGCCAGTTGATAGTAGTTGGCAAGGCATTGATACACCCTGCGAAGGTAGTCAAAGGCGGGATAGACCAGCGCGATTCGTTCCATCACCTGCAGGGAATCTTGGGCATTGGTGAGGAGCACCGCGTAGGCTTTTTTGCCATCTCTACCTGCTCGACCTGCTTCTTGGTAATAGCTTTCGATATTTTCTGGCAGGTCGCTATGAAGCACCACCCGCACGTCAGGTTTGTCAATGCCCATTCCAAAGGCATTGGTGCTAACCATGACACGTACCTGATTGCTCTTCCAAGCTTCCTGCTTTGAACTGCGATCGGCAGAGGACATGCCCGCATGGTAAGCGGCGGCAGAGACGCCCAACTGCTGCAGCGCTTTGGCTAGCTGCTGGGTTCCTTGACGGGTGCGGACGTACCAGATGGCTGAGCCGGAAATTCGCCGGAGTACCTCCATCCCTTTTTCTAGCTTATTTTCTACGAGCCTTACGCTGTAGCTCAGGTTTTTTCGAGCAAAGCTCTGGTGGAAGGTGGCGGGTTTCTTGAGTTGAAGCTTCTCCAGAATATCCTTCGCCACCTCTGGCGTGGCAGAGGCAGTCAAGGCCAACACATTTACGTTGGGATGGTAGACTCGAATTTTTGCAATTTCCAGGTAAGCGGGGCGAAAATCATAGCCCCATTGAGAGATGCAATGCGCCTCATCCACAGCAATCAAGTTGAGGTTCATCTGCTTGAAGCGCTCGATAAAAATCTCGGTCTTGAGCCGTTCGGGCGAAACGTACAAAAAGTTTATCTCTCCGTGGATGCAATTGTCCAGGAGGATGTCTATTTCTCGGGCGCTCATGCCCGCATAAATGGCTACTGCCCGTACTCCTCGCGCTTTGAGGTAATCCACTTGGTCCTTCATCAACGCAATCAGTGGGGAGATGACAAGGCAGATCCCTGGCTTGGCCAAACCGGGTACCTGGTAACATAGGCTTTTTCCACCTCCCGTAGGCAAGATAGCCAGGACGTCGCTCCCCTGCTGCACCGCGTCGATGACCTGCCGCTGCACAGGACGAAAGGCATCCCATCCAAACACTTCCCTGAGGAGGGTCAACAGCTTGTCTTCAGGATCAGCCATGAATGAGGAGAATTGAAAAAATTAGTGGTCGCATGCGGGTAATTCTTAGAAAAGGAGCGTGGCAAGCGAAATAGCCTACACAACTTCCGGTTAGAAAATCACCCGGAATCCCGAAGATACTCGAAAAAGAGAATCCTTTTGCAGGCTTAGTCTACCTAAATCCGGTTGAAAGTCTTCTTGGAATGTCGGCTTCCATCTACCCCAGGAAAGTTTTGATTGGTAGGGAAAAAATACAACATCTATGCCCGGAAACCAAAAATAGGCCTCCCGAGCCATTCCCATCAAGGGTTTGGGTTGGGTCGACCGCTGGGTTGCCAGCCGGTTGGGCTGAATAGCGAAGGCAATCTGTTCCGGCGGAAAATCCTGGTTCCAGCACAGGTGCTGCTCCCCAAGCCGAAGATCAATCAGCGTTCCCTTTTCACTGGCAAACACCAGGAGCTCTTGGGAGGGCCGTTGCAGCTCCGCTACCAGCCCAGCTAGTCCCCAAGCAAGGCAAAGAACCATCGCCCACCGCAGGAGAACTACACGATGCCCCCTTTCCCAGTTGCCCCAAATCCACAACAGGCCCCATAGCGCCCACATGCCCATGGCGGGCAAAAAAAGCCCGTCTATGGTGCCACCAGGCAAGGCCTGTACGCCAAAGGTGAGTTCGTTTTGACCCCAGAGTAGCAGGTCCAACACCCAGCCCAGCAGTCCGCCTAGCCAAGGGATCCAGGCCAACAGTAGAAAAGGAACGCCGACGCAAAGGGTGACATAGGAAAGGGGAACGACCAGCAAGTTGGCTAGTAAAAAGTAGCTTGGAAAGGTGTGGAAGTAATATAGCGTGAGCGGTGTGGTCACCAACTGGGCCGCCAGGGTGACGGATGCCATCTGCCAAATGTATTCCAGCACCCGATGCCTTGGCTGCCATAGCCGAAGAATGAGGGGCTGCAGCCCAACAATGCCCCCTACCGCAAGGTAAGAAAGTTGAAAGCCAAGGTCGAAGAGCACATCGGGGTCTATGCCCAGCATGAGCAGGGCTGAAAATGCTAGAATGTTCCACACCGAAGGCCTCCTTTTTCTCATCTGCCCTGCGGTAAACAAGGAAAACATGGCCGCTGCGCGGATCACGGATGGAGAAAAGCCTGTCATGGCTGAATACACCCATATCAAAATGACAACCAGCACGAGGTATCCTTGCCGAAGGGGATGCCCTTGTTTGAGGGCTGAGAGCGGGAGCAGCAACAGGGAATAAATGATGCCCACATGCAAGCCCGACACAGCCAGGATATGTAACGTACCCGTTTCTGAATAGGCCTGCTTGATGTCCTTATCTAACGACTCTTTTTGTCCAAGGAGCAGGGCAAGCGCAATTTGCTTGGAAGTAGGTCGCTGCATGTGCGTGTCGATGACCTCGGCAAAATATTGGCGCAGCCTTACGACCGCAAATTCTATCCCCGACTGCCGACTAGAATCTACAGAGACAAAATCCTGCCCGAGAAACTGCCGGTGGAAGATTCCTTTCCTTGCCAAAAACTGCCGGTAATCAAATTCATTTGGAAAGGTAGGGGCAGGAATCTCTTCGGGCTTTTTAGGAATCCAAATCACCTCTCCCGGCTTCAGGGGACGTTCTCTTTTGTGGTAAATCAGGACCAAGCCGGCATGCTTGCGCCAGCCCGATTCACCCTTTACGGCGATGACTTCGATGAGATTTTCGAATGAATTAGGTTTGGTTATATCAAAACGCTGTACTTCTCCAAGGTAAGCTCCTTTCTCCTCCCAGGGAGCTATCTCATTGAGCGGGTAAGGGGGAGCGAGGAACAGCCCAAGAGTGCCCAATAAGGCATATCCCAATGCAGAGGACAGCATGGTAAACCTGTTCGAAGCGAAGGCAAGGAGCAGGAAATAGCCAATCCACAAGGCCGCCAGCACCCAGCCGCTAGCCCGCAAATATCCTTCTGGAAGGTGAGGTGCAAGGAGTAAGCCGAGCACAAAGCAGGGCAGGTAACGTAAAAAAGGAAAATCAGCAAAGGTCATCGCCAAAAAAATTACAAAGTGAAAAAATACCTATTCAGGTCCTGCCTAATCAAAAAAAGTGGCTGCCCAAATTGATAGGGCACGAACGGAAGTTAAAAAATTCGACCAACTTGGGCCTTATGGGTGCTTAGCCCAATACCATTTTGTAATGCAAGATGGCGCATTCTTCAAACTGCTCTCCTACCTGCTGAAAGCCAAATTTGGCATACAACGGCATGGCGTGCAGCTGCGCATGGAGGTATTTCATTTTTCCTTTTGCCTCGGACAATGCATCGATATCTGCCAATACAGCCGCCACAAGGGCCTGGCCTACGCCTTGACCACGTGCCTCCTCGAGTACTGCAAACCGCTCCATTTTTACCCCTTTCGCGGTATATCGCCAACGGGCAGTGCCTACAGGAAAGCCGTTTAAGCTAGCCAAAAAGTGTAATGATGTGTCCTCGTATTCGTCGTATTCTTCTTCTGCTGCCACTTCCTGCTCCACCACAAATACCCGTTCACGTATGTGGAAGGCCGCTTGAAGTTGCTCCTTAGTCGTTATTTTTTCTACTATTGGCTTCATGGCGGTTGTTTTCTTTTTGTTCTTCACTTTTTTCGTATGCCTCGATGATGGACTTCACCAGCTTGTGGCGCATGACATCGCTTCCACTAAGCCTTACCACACCAATGCCTGGAACATCTTGGAGTACGCGTAGTGAATCGGAGAGCCCAGATTTCATACGAACCGGCAAGTCTACTTGTGATTGATCGCCGGTGATGATCACTTTGGAATTGGGACCCATACGCGTCAAGAACATTTTTATCTGTTCGCTGGTAGTGTTCTGTGCTTCGTCCAAGAGCACAAAAGCGTCATGGAGCGTTCTACCACGCATGTAGGCGAGCGGAGCGATTTCTATGGCGCGGGTTTCCTGGTAATATTTTAGTTTTTCAGGTGGCACCATGTCTTGCAGCGCATCGTAGATAGGCCGAAGGTAGGGATCTAATTTTTCTTGCAGGTCGCCCGGCAGGAAGCCGAGGTTTTCTCCTGCCTCTACCGCAGGGCGAGTGATGATGATGCGTTTGACTTCCTTATTTTTTAAGGCCCTCACGGCCAAGGCTACTGCGATATAGGTTTTTCCTGTTCCAGCGGGACCCAATGCAAACACAAGGTCATTTTTCATGGCCACTTCGACCAGCTTGCGCTGGTTGGCAGATTTAGGTTTGATGATCAAGCCTTTGTTGCCAAAGACAATCACCTGATCTCGGTTGGCCTCTTCAAAAGGACCTCCTTCGATAGCCAAGTAATCTTTTATATTTTCAGTACTCAAGTGCCCAAAGCGTTCGAAATGTTCTAAGAGCATATTGATCAGATCGTTGATACGAAGAATCTCCGGCGGGCTACCTTGGAGGCGGATTTCATTACCTCTGGAGATGATTTTGCACTGGGGAAAAGCCTTGGCGATTTGCCGTAAATTTTCATCTGCTGTGCCAAAAAAATCAGCCAACGGAACATGTTCTAGGGTAATTACTTTTTCGACCAAAGTTTTGAATGGATTAGATTAACCTTGAAGGCAAAAGAATAAAATGTCTATTTTTGTTCACTCCCCAACAAACAAAACTACAAAATTTTACATTACTTGCTCGCATGGCACTGGTGACATTCCTCTCTGATTTTGGAGGCACAGACTTCTACGTGCCATCGGTGAAAGCCAGGATGTTATCCATCAATCCACAGCTGATTATTGTGGATATTAGTCACGACATCGCACCATTTGACTTGGAACATGCCGCGTTTGTGTTACGCTCCACCTTTCGGGAGTTTCCCAAAGGCAGCGTTCACCTGGTTGGCATCAACGCGACGGGCACACTGACCTCAGGATACATCGGCATCAAGCTGGAAGACCATGTTTTTATCGGTCCCAACAACGGTATTCTGAGCCTTTTGACAGAACAAGACCCAGGCATCATCGTTCAGTTTGCGGACATTCACATAAAAGACTCCACCTTTCCTACACGAGATATACTTGCACCTATCGCAGCAAAAGTTGCCTCAGGAGCGGCCATCCACGACTTTGGAGGACCTGCTGGCCAATTCAAAAAGCTCATGCCGCGACAAGCCAAAGCCACCCGAGAACAGATCATCGGACACGTCGTTCGAGTGGATCGCTATGGCAACTTGATCACCAACATTAACCGGGAAGTATTCGAGAAGCTGAATCCTGGGAAATTCAATGTGCAGTTTGGCCGAGAGACGATACGCCAACTACAAACTGGCTATGACCAGGTAGAATCCGGTGAGCCCTACCTATTCTTCAACAGCATGGACCTGCTTGAAATCGGCATCAACTACGGGCATGGGGGCAACTTGCTTGGCTTGAAGCGAGACAGTGTCGTGTATGTCAACTTTGAGCCATGAGCCTAATCCGGATTGTTCACATGACCTTTCAGCCAGGAACAGAGGCTGCTTTTTTGGAAAATTTCGAGGCACACAAGCTGCAGATTCGAAATTTCCCCGGTTGCCAACATCTGGAGCTCTGCCAGGACCTTCATGAAAAAAATATTTTCGTCACCTATAGCCATTGGCAGAGCGAGGAAGCATTGAATCAGTATCGTGATTCACAGCTGTTTAAATCGGTTTGGGCTTTCACCAAAGCCTTGTTTGCCGATAGGCCGCAGGCCTTCAGCCTAAAAAAAATACAGGAAGTCAGCGGTTGAGTTTGTAGGGAATCTTTTTTGTACTCATATTTGCACCCCATTCAACAAGGAATGGATGAGTAATTTGCCCAGATGGCGGAATTGGTAGACGCGTTGGTCTCAAACACCAATGAGGTTACACTCGTGCCGGTTCGACTCCGGCTCTGGGTACAACAAGTAAAAATCCCTCCCAAATTGGAAGGGATTTTTTTTTATCCATTGCCCCGAAGAATCTCCATCGGAGCCTGGTTGATGATTTTTCGTCCATTAAGCCATCCCAGTATGATAGTTAGCCCGGTGATCGCCGCATAAATCAGCAGCCCCTCTTTCCAAGCCAAACTGAAGTCCAGTTCAAAGACAAACTGCCCCAATAAGAAGGTAGCCAAGTAGGAAAGTAAAATCCCGGAGCCAGAGGCCAAACTGCCCAAGAAGAAATACTCCAGCGTATTGATCTGTCGCACAATTGCCGAACTAGCCCCCAAAGTTCGCAATAAGATACTCTCCCGCATGCGCTGGTATTTGCTGATAATCAAGGAACTAATCAACACCAAAATACCCGTAGCAATGGAGAAAAAGGCCATAAACTGAATGACAAAACTGATTTTTCCCAAAATTTCCTCTAAGGTCGCTACGATGGTGCCCAAGTTGATGATTGAGATGTTGGGAAACTCCCGTACCATGTCTGCTTGCATCGTTGCCGCCTGCTTGTCGGTCGTGGTTTTGGTGATGATCACGTGAAACTTGGGTGCCTCCTCCAAAACTCCTTTCGGAAAAAGGACAAGAAAATTGGTGGAAACTTGGTTGAATTTCACTTCCCGAAAACTGCCAATATACGTGGTGATTGGGCGACCCTGCACATTAAATAGTACTTCATCGCCTATTTTAAATCCATTACCCTCTGCAAATCCTTTTTCAAAAGAAACAAAAATGCTATCTCCTCGAGTACCCTTAGGAACCAAAACCCCGTCGGTCAAGCGCTCCGAAGCGATGAGTGTATCTCGGTAGGTCACCCGAAACTCACGGTTATAAAGCCAACGGCTGTAATTATTATCTTCATCCAAGGCCTCGTTTTCTTTTTTATCTACCCCATTGATTTCATTGAGCAGCATGGTCACGATGGCCACCTCCTGTAACAGGGGCATTTTCTGTCCTAGCACACGAGCACGTACCTGTTCCAGCTGAGGGGTTTGTATGTCAAACAGGAGCATGTTGGGTTGGTCCTCCTTGTCGGCAAACTTGGCTTCCTGCAGCAATTGATTTTGAAGAAAAAAGAGCGTACTGATCATGGCTGTACCCAATCCTATGGTCGCAATAAGGGAGATGGTTTGGTTGTTTGGCCGATACAAATTGGCCAGTGCCTGCCTCCAGGGATAGCTGAGAGAAAGAGGTAAAAACCGTCGCACGGCCCACATGATGCCTTTACCTACACCCCAAAGGAGACCAAAAGCCACAAGCACGAAGCCCGTAAAACCAAGTGCCCAAGTCACTTTGGTCAACAGGTAAAAGCTAAAGCCAAAGATGAACAAGAGTATACCGCCCAGCACCGCCCAGCGCGCTGGATCTTTGAGCAAGGTCGTATCGGCAGTTTCTGGTCGTAGCGTGGCCATCGGAGACACCTTACGAACTTTAAGCAAAGGCAGTAAGGCAAATAATAAAGAGACCAAGAGGCCTGTGACCATGCCAAAACCTACCGATTTCCAAGAAATCCCCACCGTAACCTCCACGGGAAGGAAATCAGCGAAGACAATTGGCAACAAAAACTGAAGGAGCGTACCAAGTACAGATCCCATAAAAGCCCCAATTAAGCCCATACCCACAATTTCGACCAGGTAGATCAAGAGCACGTCTAAGGAGGACACACCCAAGCAACGCAGTACTGCGACAGAAGCCAATTTTTCTTTGACAAAAACATTGACCGCGGAGGCTACCCCAACACAGCCCAAAAGCAGCGCAATAAACGCCACCAAGCTCAGAAAGTTGGATAGGTTGCCAAAGGAACGTCCGGTGCTTTCCTTCCGGTCGGCAACGGTGTCTGCATCTACCCGATCCAGCTCCCACTGTGCCTCGTAGGGCTTGATTATTTTTTCGACATCGGTACCAGGAGCAAACTGTAAATACCTATTATACTCCACCCTGCTTCCGTACTGTACAAGGCCGGTTTCTTCCAAATAGGCCATGGGAATGTACACCGCGGGCGCCACACTGGCCGTAATGCCAGTTTGACCAGGAACTTTTTGCAGCTCCCCGACGATTTGAAAGGTCACCGCCCCTACCTTGATTGAGTCTCCCACACGCGCATCAAACTGCGCCATGAGCGTCTTTTCCACCAGGGCCACCTTGCCTCCTTGCTTAAATCGGGCATACCCGTCGACTGGGAGGGTCTCTAACTTTCCATAAAAAGGAAAATTACCTTCCAAGGCACGTACCTGCGTCAACCGGCTGGCATCTAGTTTGGGAAAGGCCACCATGGAGGCGAAATTGATCTCCGAGGCTGTTTCTAGCGCCAAGGAATCCAAGGCCTGCGTTCCAAGTGGCTTGTTGTTTTCTAAGACCAGATCGGCACCCAACAGCTCCTTGGCCTGGTTGTCAATGTCTTTAATCAGGTTTTCACCAAAACTATTGATGGCCACTAAGGCCGCAATTCCCACCACAATGGAGGAGGCGAAGAGCAGTAGCCGGGAGAGGTTCTTTCTAAAATCCCGGCCGGCCATTTTTAAAATCCAAGCAAAATCAGGCATGGGTGCTGTCCTCCTGTATTTTCCCTCCTTTGATGTGTATTATTCGCCGTGTTTTGGCGGCCAGATCCAAGTCGTGGGTGACAAGCACCAAGGTGGTGCCTTGCTCTTTATTGAGGTTAAAAATCAAGTCTTCTATCATGGTACCTGTTTCCGTATCCAGGTTGCCCGTTGGCTCGTCGGCAAAAAGAATTTTCGGTGCATTGGCAAAGGCACGGGCAATCGATACCCGCTGCTGCTCCCCACCGGAAAGCTGACTAGGGTAATGGGTGGCCCGGTCCTTCAATCCCACTTTCTCGAGTAGCTCAAGTGCCTTTTCTTTCGCGTCTTTTCTTTTTTTCAGTTCCAGCGGCACCATCACGTTCTCGAGTGCGGTGAGTGTAGAGAGCAATTGAAAATTTTGAAAAATAAATCCCACATCCTTGCTGCGCACCGCTGCCCGTTGATCTTCGTTTAGGTTTTCAAGCGCTTGCCCGTTGAGCACTACCGATCCCGAGGAGCTTGAGTCTAGTCCAGCACAAAGACCGAGAAGAGTGGTTTTTCCTGATCCCGACGGACCTACGATGGCGATGGTTTCTCCTGCCTCGATGGAAAAGGTGACCTGCTCCAAGACGGTAAGTTTGCGGCTTCCGGATTGGTAAGTTTTGCTGACGTGTTGTAGGGATAGAATAGACATGAATTGGCTGCTGGTCGAACTGAAAAATCAAACGCTAATTTGCTTACTTTGTTGACGATTATCGCATTTACTTTGCAAAGCACGTAAAAAAACAAAATTACCCCGCCAAGGCCAAGGCCTGTCGACAGAAGGGCCAATTGGCTCGACCAACACATTACCTACTTGACTTTACCTTTCAGAACTCCTATTGGTGCTGTTTTGGCTTAGAGACCGTTACTTTGAAAAATTCCCACGCATGAAATTGATACTATCACCCCTCCTCCTTCCACTTTTGCTAGTATCTGTCCTCCTTGTCAGTTCCTGCAGTAGCTCAGCGGATAAAAAACAAGCTACTGCAGCAACCGAGCAGGCTGCTCCGGCAGGTAAAAAAACCATCCTCTTTTTTGGGAATAGCCTCTCTGCTGGCTACGGAATCGAGCCGGAACTTTCATTTCCTGGACGTACCCAAACCCGTCTAGACAGCTTGAAGAAAGATTTTCGGGTCATCAACGGTGGACTAAGTGGAGAGACGACCGCTGGAGGACTTAGCCGCCTGGACTGGTTTTTGGAAGAGGAACCCTACCTTTTTGTCCTGGAACTAGGTGGAAATGATGGCTTGCGCGGCATCGCCCTGAGTGAAACAAAAAAAAATCTATTGGCCATTGTGGACAAGGTACAGGCCAAGTACCCCAACACAAAAATTATTTTGGCAGGCATGCAGATTCCTCCCAACATGGGAAAAGCGTATACCGACGAGTTTAAGGCCATTTATCCTGCCGTAGCAAAAGAAAAAAACATCACACTCATTCCCTTTCTTTTAGAAGGTGTGGCTGGCAATCCGGCGCTCAACCTCCCTGATGGCATCCACCCTACGGAAGAGGGCCACCGCTTGGTCTTAGAAACCATCTGGCCCTTTATCCTTGCCGAGCTTTGATCACGGAGTAACCGACATTTGACAGAGCAGTAGCCAGAGCCTTCAGCTGGGCTACTGCCTTTTTCTCCATGAACTGACGCTCCTTTTTTGCTCCCTTTCCAGGTCTTGGATAGGCACAGCATTTCCTCTCTACCTTTTACCCTTCCAAACCCTTGGTTTATCCAATTTTTTTAGCCGTTTTGCGGTGAATTCCTATATTGAGACTCTTTCAAAGAAATCCACATGAAAAAAACAACTCTTGCCCTCTTGCTGGCTGGTAGTCTCCTGTCTTTCGAGACACTGGCGCAATCCATCACTCCTACCTCAGAAAAAGCCCTTCAGGAGTCCATAAACAAGCACAGCGCCCTACTTTCCTCCTCTCCATTGGCTGATTTTAAGGCCCGAAATGTGGGTCCAACAAACATGTCTGGACGAATCGTTGACATTGAGGTAGCATCAAATCCAAACACATTTTATGTAGCAGCTGCTTCCGGTGGTGTATGGAAAACAACAGACAATGGGCAATCCTTTGCACCTATTTTTGACCATCAAGCAGCATTGGGGATAGGTGCCATGGCCCTGTCCAAATCCAATAATGAAATACTCTGGGTAGGTACTGGAGAAAATAACTCCAGTCGATCCACTTATGCAGGTGCGGGCCTTTACAAGTCAGTCGATGGCGGTAAAAACTGGCAGATGATGGGCTTGCTTCACTCCCAACATACCGGGCAAATTCAAATTCACCCAACCAACCCCGACATCGTCTGGGTAGGGTCTATGGGCTCTCTGTATTCAAAAAATAAAGAAAGAGGTCTCTATAAAACCATAGATGGAGGAAAAACTTGGAAAAAGGTCCTCTATATTGACGATAACACAGGCATCATCGACATCAAGATCCATCCTACCAACCCAAACATACTACTTGCAGCAAGTTGGGAACGATTCCGCCAAGCACATGACTTTATTGGCAACGGCAAAGGTTCAACTATCTGGAGATCGGAAGACGGTGGGGATACTTGGAAAAAATCTGTATCCGGTTTTCCACAGGATGAATTTGTCGGAAGAATAGGGTTTGATTTCAGCCTTACTAGCCCGGAAGTAGTTTATGCACTCTTGGACAACCAGGGCAAGTCAGACAAACCAGCTCCTGCTCCAAGGCAACGCCCTGGTGCTCAGCCAGAAGAAAATCCAATCAAATTGGAGGACTTTGCTACCATGACCCTCGACCAAGCCTTGGCTTTAGAGGACAAGAAATTGGAGTCTTTTCTTCGTAGAAACCAGTTTTCAAGTAACTACACCCCGGCAGAACTGAAAAGGCAGTTGAAGACGGGCAAAATCACAACTACTCAAATTGCCAACTACCTTGGCGGCGCCGTGGATGCCAATGCAGCCATGTTTGGAGCCCCAATCAAAGGAGCCGAAGTATATCGATCCACGGATAGTGGAAAAAGCTGGGCCAAGGTATCCGAGTCAGACATCAGCCAATTGTACAATTCTTATGGCTATTGGTTTGGAGAGATTCGGGTAAGCACTTCCAATGAAAATGAAATCTTCGTATTGGGTGTACCGCTCTTGGTTTCTCGAGACGGTGGAAAGAACTTTTCCCGTACCGACACCATCGGTAGACCTCACTCCGACCACCAGGCCATGTGGATCAATCCTAAGGACAGCAAGCACATCTTACTTGGCAACGACGGCGGACTATACCGAAGCTATGGCGGAGGAGCTCGTTGGGATCACCTAAACACCCAAATGCCAATCTCACAGTTCTATTCCATCATGGTAGACAATGCCACTCCTTACAATATTTATGGAGGCATGCAAGACAACGGGGTATGGTATGGCAAATCCACCAACGCGCCAGAAATTCCTTGGGAATCCCTCTACGGAGGTGACGGCATGGTCGTGGCTGTGGATACGCGCAACAACGACATCGTCTACACAGGTTCGCAGTTTGGTAATTATGTCCGCATCGATAAAAAATCAGGAGAACGTAAAAGAATCACCCCGGGCCATGACATCGGAAGAGCTCCGAACCGTTGGAACTGGAGAACACCTGCGGAGCTGAGCTACCACAACCAGGACATCGTCTATATGGGCTCCCAGTATGTGTATCAGTCCCTTGACCAAGGAAACACTTGGACGACCATCTCTCCAGACCTAACCAAAAATCAAAAGAGCGGCAACGTTCCCTTTGCCACACTTTCGGTGGTGGAAGAATCACCGCTTGAATTTGGAACCCTTTATGCTGGATCAGATGACGGCAACGTATGGGTGACGCGAAACAATGGCGGCAGCTGGACCAGCTTGAATGCCGGCCTTCCTCAAGATCGTTGGGTAAGTAGTATTTCTCCCTCTCAGGCAAAAGAAGGGCTAGTTTATATTACGCTCAATGGCTACCGCTATGATGAGTTTACGAGCTTTGTTTACAAAAGCGAAGACTATGGCAAAACGTGGACGTCCATTGCTTCCAACTTACCCAATGAGTCGGTGAATATCATTATTGAAGATCCAAAGATGGCCAACCTTCTTTATTTAGGTACAGACCATGGCTTGTATGTAAGTTTGGATGCAGGCAAAAATTGGAACCTATTCCAGGGCCAAATCCCAAATGTGGCCATTTACGACATGGTCATCCAAGAGCGTGAAAACCACCTCATCGTGGGTTCGCACGGCCGAAGCGTATACGTAGTCGACCTCAAGGCCATCCACGAATGGGCGACACCAGGTCCTTTGGTAATGGAGAAAAAATAAATAAATGCACCAACAAAAAGCCCTTCCAAATTTGATTTTGGAAGGGCTTTTTTATGTGCCTGAATCTTCAGCAGTTTCTGGAGAAGCGAAAGGTTAGAATATTTTAAACCCTACCGAAAGTACCCATTGGTTTAGTCGGTTGTCAGCGGTAAAAGGACCAATATTTTCCGTAAACCTACTCAAACCTCCTTCGTATTTCCCTTCAAAAGTAAGGTTGCCTAGATCTACTCCTACCCCAGTTTGATAGCCGAGGGTCGCCGCTTTAAAATCGACGTTTTGAACAGTTGTCCCCGCTTCCTTAAGCGAGGAGTCAATGTTGAAACTAGCGATCGGTCCAGCCATCACACGGATGATTTTTAGTAGTCGAAAACCTGCCATGACGGGCACATCCAAGCGGTTAAACTTGGCTTCATAGTTAATGGGAGGAATACTACTTAAGGAAGATATTTCAAGAAACTGTCCGGTCGTTTGCGTAAACAATACCTCGGGTTGAACAAAAAAACCAACACCCCCAAATCGGGCAAATACACCCAAATGGTAACCCATTTGTGCATCGCTAGGGACCAATTGCCCCCCCTCAAAATTTACTTGGGTACTACTTAATCCTCCTTTGAGGCCAAACCCATTTTTCTGGGCATATACGGAGAGCGAACCTAGGGAAACGAGCAAAACAAGAATTAGCTTTTTCATGGCGTGAGGGGCTTGGTTAGAGGAAAAATTATAAGACACGGTGTACAATTCTACTGCCAAAACGAAGCATCCGGAAAAATTAGTATGAGTCAATATTAAAAAAGCACCCTTAATTCGTCAAATTCCCAGTTTTTTCATTTCGTGGATGATAAAAATCATCTTTACTCCTACTTTTAAAATTAGGACGAGCTAAGTTGTTTTGCCAAGATACTGATGCCCATCCTAAAAGTTTTGGGTGAATAGCCCAATTGTTCTATTGCCTTTTGAATCACAAAACCGGTCTTCATGGGCCGGCGAGCGGGCTGGGTAAACTTGGTAGAATCTGTACGAACGATCAATTCTTTGTTTAATCCAAAATAATCTGCCGTCTCCATCGCCATCTGGTAGGGAGTTAACAGCTCAGAACCAGAAATATTAAAAACTCCAGTAGCACCTTGCTCGGCAATCAAAATACAGCCCGCAGCCAAGTCTTCCGCCAAAGTAGGCGTTCGTACTTGATCGTCTACCACCTGAATTTGCTTTCCCGCCTCCAAGGAGGACTTGACCCAAAGGATAATGTTGGAGCGGCTCAGGTCATTGGCTAGGCCATACACCAAAACTGTTCTTGCGATGGCCCATTTCAAGGTAGAGCGCTTGAGGAGCTCCTCCCCGTCCAACTTGGTTTGCCCGTAGTAATTCACAGGATCAGGTGCCGCATCTTCGGTGTATGGATTTTGACCATCCAATCCAGAGAAAATAAAGTCCGTAGACACAAAAATGAAGTGCGATTTAACTTTTTCTGCTGCCTCAACTAGGTAGTTCGTCGCCAATACATTGGCACTGTAACAGGCCTCTTGGTGCTTTTCACATTCATCCACGTGGGTCATCGCCGCAGCGTGAACAATGACCTCGGGGCGTATCCTCAACAAGGCATCGTCAACCTCCTGCTTATTTTCAATATCCAATACCTGGTAGGTATACCCTGTTCCAGAGAGTCTGCAGGGCCCTCTACCCGTAGCAATGACCTCCCAGGTATTGGAAGACACGAGCTGCTCAACCAACTTTTGGCCTAGCAGGCCATTTGCCCCCGTAATGAGAATTTTGGGTTTATTTGGAAGGAGGGTAGACATAGCCAAAATCTTTTTCAATTTTTTTGCGGGACATTTTTTCCACGGTCACCTGCATCAACACAGGCTGGTTGGGCACTTCCCTAGTAGTTGGCTCGGCGGCGATTTTGTCCACCACGTCCAAGCCGCGGATCACCTGACCGAAGACGGTGTACTCAAAATCCAAGTGCGGTGTGCCTCCTAGTTCCGCATACGCTTTAATCTGCTCAGCACTGTAGTCCTTGGTGAGTTTCAACGATAAGGTCTTTGCTATTTCATCTCTTTTCGACAGCAATAGCTGGGTAAGACTGTCCATTTTCCCTTCTTGATACAGCCGTGTGTATTCCTCTTTCATCTTTTGTTGGCTTTCCAACTGCATAAACTGAAAGACCGCCTTTTGCAAAGCTGTAAAATCGGTCGTAAGCTCTAGTTCTTGGTAGGTTCTTCCCTGCACAATGTAAAATTGGGAGCCATTGCTGCTCTTAAGTGGGTTGATGTTATCGCCTTGTCGGGCAGCAGCAAGCATCCCTTTGGTATGCACGTGGTTGGACCGAATTTCCGCTGGCAAGGTGGGCCATTCCTGTGCTGGAAGCCCTTCCTTTCCAAAAACATCTCCCCCTTGCACCATAAATCCTTGAATAACGCGGTGAAAAAAAGTGGAATCAAATCGACCTTCCTCTGCTAGCGCAAGGAAGTTGGCCTTGTGCTCCGGCGTGTCGTCGAAGAGGATGGCTTTGATCTCTCCATGCCGCGTCGTGATGGTGACTACGTAATCTTTGTCCTTGCCACAGGCCCAGGAACTCATCAAGAGAAGGGCTATGAGTATTAGCCGTGCTTTTCTGATCATGTTAGTGAGGGGTTTGTTTGATATCAGCTAAAATTCTCTTTCCGCCTGCTTCCAGCACCTGCTTGGCAAGCTGCTCGCCAAGCTGCTCCGGTTGCTCGATTGGCCCAGACAGCTGCAGCGAAATTCGTTCTTTTCCATCCAAGCTCACGATGCCTCCGTTGATTAGTAAGACACCTTCGGTCAACTGCGCAAGAGCAAAAACGGGGATGCTACAGCCCCCTTCAAGCACGCGTAAGTAGGCTCGCTCAGCGCGCAGGCAAACGTCTGTTTCAGGATGATTGCAAGCCGCTATTATTGCCTGCTGAAGGGATTGATCCAGTCGGGTGGCCAACTCTATCGCAATGGAGCCTTGTCCGACCGCCGGTGTAAACTCATCCATGTCCAAGTCAGCGACAATAAAGGGCGCGTATCCCATCCGATAAACCCCTGCATAGGCAAGCACTAGTGCGTCACATTGCCCCTCTTCCATCTTTCGCATGCGCGTTTGCAGGTTGCCTCGCACATCTACCGTCTGCACATGGGGATAAAAATGCTTCAAGGTCGCTACCCGACGCGTGGAAGAAGTACCCAAAAGGAGGGGCGAATTTGGGTCAGAAAGGGAGATTCCCTCTTTGATTGCCACAAGGACATCATGGGCTTGCTCGCGCAAGGTAAAGGCCACGAGAGCTAATCCATCAGCCAAGGTTGAGGGCATATCCTTGGCAGAGTGAACCGCAATATCGATGCGGCCGTCAAGCAACTGCTCCTCGAGTTCGTGGGTAAACACCCCTTTGGAGCCTATTTTGGAGATAGAAACCTCCATCACCTGGTCTCCTTTGGTATCAATAAGCACAATCTCAGAATTCATGCCTGCTTGCTTCAGCAAATCGGCCACGTGATGGGCTTGCCATAGTGCAAGTTTGCTTGCTCTTGTCCCAATCCTTAGTAGTCGATCTATCACTGTTTTTCTCGATTAGAAGATTTTTTGGCGACGCTTTCTTCAACAAACTTGATGATTTCGGCAGCCACATTGATACCCGTAGCACCTTCAATGCCTTCTAATCCTGGGGAACTGTTTACCTCCAAGATCAACGGACCCCGGTCAGACTGGAGTAGGTCTACCCCTGCCACGTCCAAGCCGAGGGCTTTTGCTGCATTGAGAGCTGCCTGCTTTTCTGCTCGGCTTAACTTGATTACGGAGGCCACACCCCCACGGTGAAGATTGGAGCGAAACTCCCCTTCTGCCCCCTGACGCTTCATGGCGCCGACCACCTTGCCATTGACCACAAAGGCGCGGATATCAGCCCCTTTCGCTTCTTTGATATACTCTTGCACAATAATTCTGGCTTTCAGACCATGAAAGGCCTCTACAACAGACTGCGCCGCTTTCTTGGTTTCTGCAAGCACGACACCTAGTCCCTGCGTTCCTTCCAAGAGCTTGATGATGACAGGAGCACCACTCACCAGTTCGATAAGCTGCTTTTCACCCCCCTTTGAAAAATTGGTAAAGGCTGTTTTGGGCATTCCCAAGCCATTCTTAGACAGGATTTGCAAGCTTCGGAGCTTGTCCCTACTTCGGACAATGGCTTGTGAGGTAACCGCCGAAATAGCGCCCATCAATTCAAACTGTCGGACCACTGCAGTACCGTAAAAAGTAACCGAAGCCCCAATTCTTGGAATGATGGCATCTATACCTTCGAGTTTGTGTCCTTTGTAAAGGATGGAGGGCCCTTCCTGCTCAATGATCAAGTCGCAGAGGCTATGATCTACCACAACGCATTCGTGGCCAGCCTTCAACGCCTCCTCCATAAGTCTACGGGTAGAGAATAATTTTGGATTCCTTGAAAGGATGGCAATTTTCATTTTTTTCTGCGGTAGGCTTTTCCCAAGTTGGTTTTTGATACATCTACCAGGAATTTTTCCCGTAGAATTTTTCTTCCCAGCAAGATGGAATTTTTCATGCTAGACCTGTCTGTCAGTGTAAATTCAGCCTGGAAAGTTTCTCCAGCAAGTTGAATTTTGGTTTCGATCACATAGCGACTTTCTGCCTGTCCGAAGGAATTTTTAACAATCTTCTTTTTGTAGCTATCAAAGTAAAGAATGGTGCCGGTAAACTTCTTGTGGCCAGGCAGGAGAATTTTACAGCTCAACACCTGCTTGCCTTCCAGTAGCTCTTCCCGAATTTCTTCAGCATGCAGACTGCTGGTGTAAGCACCCGTATCCAACTTGGCGCCAACCATCTTCAACCCCAATTCGGGCAGCGTAATCTTTTCTTTTCTCCCAAGGATCTTCATAAGGGCCTAGCTAAGGTTTAGACATCATGAGAAGGATCTCCATGGACAAATCGGTAAAAATCATCTTGGCGTTACCATTTCGTTCCAGGTGATAGTGTGCGTCGTTGAAAGAGCCATTCAGCGTGACGGCATGGTCTTCGTTCAAGACTTTTTTGCTGATGTTATTGATAAACGCTCGGTCCTCGTCCGTTGTGCGCAGCAGGTGATCTAGGTCTAGATTTTTCAGCATGATCTCTCTGGTTACATTAAGGCCCGCGAGCATGAGTGACTTTTGGGCCTCCTTGTCTGCCTTATGAAACTCTTCAGAGAGCGCAAAAATATCTTTTAGATTTTTGGTAGCACAGAGCCTAAACCAATCCCTCAGCTGACGAATAGTCTGGTCCTCTACTTGGTCAATCAGGCGGTAGGCGGCACGGAGGTTGCCGTCCGCTACCATTGCCACTTGAGCGGCAGCTTTTGCCTCACAGCGGCCTGAATCGACAAGGTGACGACTCACCTCTTCATCAGAAAATGCACGAACGAGCACCTTTTGTGTTCGCGACAATATTGTCGTCAGCAGCTGATCTGCTTGTGTGGTGACCAATAAGAAAATTGTTTTGGCCGGCGGCTCTTCAATAATTTTCAACAGGGCATTTGCAGCCGAGGGATGGAGAAATTCCGGTGCCCAAATCAACATGATCTTGTACCCACCCTCAAAAGAGGTCAAGGACAGGGTCTGTATCATCTTTCGTGCAGTGGCTTTGGTGATGTTGAGCTGCTTTTTCTCAAAGCCATTGAAGTAGATGAAATCGTGCACGTTACCATAAGGCTGACTCAACACAAACTTCCTCCAATTGCCCATGATATCGGACTTTCCGTCTTTTTCATCCGCATCGCCCTCCTCCTCTTTGGTGGAGGCAACAACAGGAAAGGCAAAATTTAAATCTGGAAGAATCAATTTGCTTATCCGCTGGCAGGAGCCGCAGGTTCCGCAAGAGTCAGTCTCCGTCTTTGCCTCGCAATACAAATAGCTTGCCAAGGCAAGGGCCAAGGTCAGACTAGCAGAGCCTTCTGGCCCATGAAACAAGAGGGCATGCGCCAAGTGGTTCAACTTGACGGCATTGAGGAGCTTCTCTTTAGTTTCCGGGAGCCCGGGTATCTCTGCAAACTGCATTTTGGTGGATTCTCGGTTGTTTTAGGGAGTTTTATCCCAAATACGGTAGCTTTTTGTCAATTCAAATACCTTTTCTAATACTTTCTTTTCTGTGCTGCTCCAATCCTTACCTCTTCGGGCATAGACTGCCTGCGCTGTCTCGTGAAATTTGGCTAGCGTAAAGGTGGTCAATCCTGCCGCTCCTCCCCAAGCAAAAGAGGGAATAAAGTTTCTAGGAAACCCATCTCCAAATACATTTGCCCCCACGCCAACCACCGTACCAGTGTTGAACATGGTGTTGATGCCACATTTGCTATGATCTCCCATCATCAAGCCGCAAAACTGCAAGCCCGTCGCCGCAAAGCCCCCTTTGGTATAATCCCAAAGTTTGACCTCCGCGTAGTTATTTTTAAGGTTAGAGGTATTTGTGTCTGCACCCATGTTGCACCACTCGCCGATGACCGAATTGCCCAAAAAGCCATCGTGACCTTTGTTGGCATAGCCCATGATGACCGAGTTGGATACCTCTCCACCCACCTTGGAATAGGGCCCTATGGTGGTATCTCCACGCAGTTTAGCACCCATATTGACCGTCGACCCTTCGCATAAGGCAAAGGGTCCTCTGATCAAGGCTCCTTCCTGAATTTCTGTATTTTTTCCAATATAAATGGGGCCCGCTTCCGCATTGAGTACGGCAGCCTTGATTGTTGCTCCTGGCTCAATAAATACCTGGTCAGCGCCATAGACCTGCGTGTAAGGATCTTGCAAAGGCTCAGAGGTTCTGCCGGCGGTAAGGAGGAGAAAATCCTTGCGGATTTCTGCGGCGTTGAGTTGGAAAATATGCCAGGTCTTCTGCAGGAGCACTGGCTCTTGCTGCAGTTGAATGATTTTTTTGCTAGAGGCGAAGGCGAGGTTTTTTTCTGATGCCGAGATGGAAGTTGCGAGCAGGGTTTTTCCAAAAAATAAGGCTTCGTCTGCTTTTAACGAAGCAACATGACTCCAAGAATCTGCATCAGGCAGCCAAGAACCGTTGATGGCCATGCTATCTCCTTCGGACCTAGGAAATTTTTCTTGTAGGTAATCTTGCGTCCAAAAAGTAGCGGCAACTCCTGATCGTTTTTCCCATTTTTCGTAAACCTTCACGATACCTACTCGAAGGTCAGCCACAGGTCTTGTAAAGGTAAACGGGAGTAAAGAACCGCGAATCGCAGGGTCGTCAAACAAAAGCAGGTTGTTCATAAAGCAAAAATAAAAAAGTCTCCCGGAATCTATGCTCCGGGAGACTTTTTCGACGGACGAAAGTCCAAATTACTTCTTCGCGTAACGCTTGTTGAATTTTTCCACACGTCCTGCAGTATCCAAAAGCATTTTCTTGCCTGTGTAGAAGGGGTGAGACTCAGAGCTTACTTCGATTTTGAACACCGGGTAGGTGTTGCCATCTTCCCAAACGATGGTTTCGTTGGTTTCGATAGTAGACTTGGTCAAAAACTTAAACTCACTAGAGGTATCGTAGAAAATTACGTCTCTGTAGTTGGGATGAATATCGCTTCTCATGCTATGGCTAGTTTATTTTTTGCTTTTTTGAAATGAGGCACAAAGATATTCTTTTAAATAAATCTGACCAAATCTTTAGCGAGGATTTATTGAATAATTACTGAAAAACTAAAATCTCGTCCCCTTACTTGCTTTTAAAGTCCCCTCGCTTGATGGAGCGGATAAATTGCGACCAGGCGAACGGATCCAAAATCCGTAGTGGTCTCGGCCCGTAAATGTCATTGTTTTGAAGAAGCTGTCCCTCCTGGAAAGAGCGGAAATTCTCGTTGCCAGAAGCTGGAATGGACTCCGCCCAGCGCAGGAGCATTTCTGGGCTCATGTTGGACCTGCTGACGACCATCGGATCTTCCACCGTCATGGCGAGTACCGCTTGTTTGAATTCCTCTTCTGTGGGATAGGGTACAACTTCAATTTCCGCCAGCGCAATTTCATCTACTTCCATGGTGAGAATTAACGAAATTCGGTCATTCTCTACCTTGTTCGGTACGTTGAACGTTTGTTTTTTGAGTCCAATGAAAGTGAATAAGATGGTATCTCCTTCCAAAACCGGCATGGAAAAGTAGCCAAAGCGTCCAGAAACAGTTCCTCTACCCATTTTCGGAACGTAGATATTTACCCCGGGAACGGCATCTGTACTATCCGCATTCAAGATAATTCCTGACAGCTGAATGACTTTTCTTTCTTGCTTATCTTGAGCCAAAGCCTCTTCTGAGTCAAAAAGAAAGCCAAAAACCAGCAAAAAGGGAAGTAAATAGGATATTTTCACGAATATTGAATTCAAAGTTGGAAGGGGCATTGGATTTGGTAACGATTTTAATCCAAATTCAGCTAAAATTTTCTTTTGTTTAGTTTCCCGAAGTTAAAACTTACTAATGAGACTCAAAAATATCAGTTTAAACTATGGATTGCGAATTTTTAAAGCGCTTTCCGAAGAGCCGCGGGTTCGTATCCTCCATTTATTGATGCTAAACAAGGAATTGAGCATATCTGACGTGGAACTTATTTTGGATTTTACGCAAACAAAAACGAGCCGACACTTGATTTACCTAAAGAATGCCGGTCTCCTAGGCAATAGACGCGTAGACCAGTGGATGTTCTATTACATCCATGAGGAATACCTCGAGATCCTTCAGCAGATTTTCAAATTGATTCAAAAAGACACCAACCTGACCAAAGATCAGGAAACCTACGAAGTACTGAAATCGAATCGGGAACTGGCCGCAAATAAAATTCAAAACAACCAGTACAGACGTTAAACACCCCTTGAAAAACTACCAACACCTCTTCTTCGATCTTGATCATACCCTTTGGGATTACGACCGCAACGTTCGCGAATCCCTCTCCGAACTCTTCCAAATTTATACCCTGCAGGACGTTGGCATCCCCAGCTTCGATCAGTTTTTCGCCTCCTTTCATGCGGTCAACTACCAGCTCTGGGACGACTATAATCTTGGCAAAATCGACAAGCACGGTCTTCGACGAGAACGCTTTCCCCGAATCTTTTCACATGCCGGAGGAGATGCTAACGCAATTCCCGCTCCCTTTGAAGAGGATTTCATGCACCGAACCTCCTCCAAGCCCCACCTCTTTCCTTACTCAAAAGAGATTTTGGACTACGTCAAAAAAAGCTACCGCGTACACCTCATCACGAATGGATTCGATGAGTCTCAGTCAAAAAAAATGCGCTCCTCAGGGCTTACTGACTATTTTGAACTGATTGTAACTTCCGAGACCACCGGGTACAAAAAGCCCGACCCTCGCATCTTTTACTATGCCCTCGAGCAACTCAACACCGAAGCAAGTGCATGCCTGATGATTGGCGACAACCCAAATTCCGACATTCTCGGGGCACAACACGCGGGCATAGACCAGGTATACTTCAATCCTGAGGGCAAGGAAAGCCCCATTCAGGCCACCTACGAAATTCGACACCTGCAGGAGCTCGAGCAGCTTTTGTAACTGGAATAGCACGCCAATTCTTTAGGAAAATGTATCTTTACCACCACTGAAAACAACTCAACTCCAAAACCATGTTAAAGGGATTTTTCAACGTACCTACACCTGTCAACGAGCCCATCAAAGCCTACGCTCCAGGTAGCGCTGAGCGAAAAGAACTACAAGCCATGCTCGCTACCCTTCGTTCGCAACGCATAGATATACCCATGTACATCGGCAGCGAAGAAGTACGAACAGACAAAACCCGTACCCTTTCCCCGCCGCACGACCACCAACATATTTTGGGTCAATTTCACGAAGGTGACAGCTCACACGTCGAACAAGCCATCCAAGCAGCTTTGGGTGCAAAAGAAGCCTGGGAAGCCCTGGGCTGGGAGCAACGCGCAGCAATTTTTTTAAAAGCAGCCGACCTCCTTGCAGGCCCTTACCGAGCAAAAATCAATGCCTCCACCATGTTGGGGCAATCTAAAAATGCCTTTCAGGCCGAAATCGACGCTGCCTGTGAGTTCATCGACTTTTTGCGTTTCAACGTAAAATACATGTGCGAAATTTACGCCCAGCAGCCCCCCGTTTCTGGCCCAGGAGTATGGAATCGCCTAGAACAACGCCCCTTGGAGGGTTTTGTATTTGCCTTGACCCCCTTCAACTTCACTGCCATTGCCGGCAACTTGCCCACTTCCGCTGCCATGATGGGTAACACCATTGTCTGGAAACCTGCCTACACGCAGATTTTTTCCGCTCAGGTGCTGATGGAGGTTTTCAAGGAAGCCGGGGTACCCGATGGAGTCATCAACTTAGTCTACGTAGACGGTCCTACCGCCGGAGAAGTGATCTTCAAGCACCCGGATTTTGCAGGAATTCACTTCACAGGCTCGACGGGCGTATTCCAGCATATCTGGAAAACGGTTGGAGAAAATATCGCTCGCTACAAATCCTATCCAAGAATCGTAGGTGAAACGGGCGGAAAAGATTTTGTCTTGGCCCACAAATCTGCTAATTCCAAAGCTGTTGCCGTAGGCTTAGTCCGCGGTGCCTTCGAATACCAAGGTCAAAAATGTTCGGCTGCTTCGCGTGCCTACATCCCTAGCAACCTGTGGGAAGAGGTGAAAAACTACATGTTAGCGGATTTGGCCTCCATGCGCATGGGGGGCACGGAGGACTTTGGCAACTTTATCAACGCCGTGATTGACGAAAAATCCTTCGATAAAATCGCCAAATACATCGACCAAGCCAAGGTAGCTCCTGGAGTAGAAATTATCGCAGGCGGTACATACGACAAGTCCAAGGGCTACTTTATCGCCCCTACAGTGATCCTAACACAAGACCCGATGTACGCCACCATGTGCGAAGAAATTTTCGGTCCTGTGCTCACCATTTATGTTTACCACGAGGAACATTTTGAAACTGTCTTGGAGCTCGTCGACCAAACCTCTCCTTACGCACTTACTGGCGCTGTCTTCTCCCAAGACCGATACGCAATCGAGCTGGCTACGCAAAAACTCAGAAATGCAGCGGGCAACTTCTACATCAACGACAAGCCTACAGGAGCAGTTGTAGGGCAGCAGCCTTTTGGTGGAGCAAGAGCCTCCGGTACAAACGACAAGGCTGGATCCATGATCAATCTCTTGCGATGGGTATCTCCACGAACGATTAAGGAAACATTCGTTTCTCCTACCGACTACCGTTACCCATTCTTAGAAAAAGACCAGTAAACCATTCTGTTTTTGTTAAAAAAATTAACCACCTAGACACATAAAATGGAGAAAAGCCCAATTTTTTGTGTCTAGGTGGTTTTTATGCTTAGGTAGATTAACCAGTTAGGTATACATCGCGCCATTGACATGGATCACCTGGCCTGAGATATAGCTACTCATTTCCGAACCCAGAAACACGCAGACGTCGGCGATTTCTTGTGGCTGACCTCCACGCTTCATCGGGATGGCATCCCGCCATCCTTGAACGGTTTTTTCATCCAATACTTCGGTCATCTCTGTTTCGATAAATCCAGGTGCCACAGCGTTGCAGCGAATGTTGCGCGAACCCAGTTCCAAGGCGATGGATTTGGTAAACCCGATAATTCCTGCCTTTGAAGCTGCATAGTTGGCTTGTCCTGCATTGCCCTTTACCCCGACAACAGAAGTCATGTTGATGATGGAGCCAGATTTGGCTTTCATCATGACGCGGGTAGCTGCTTTGACGGTATTAAAACAAGATTTCAAGTTGGTGTTCATGATTTCATCCCAGGACTCTTCGGTCATGCGCATCAGGAGATTGTCTCGGGTGATGCCCGCATTGTTGACCAAAATATCCAACCCACCAAAATCCGCAACGACCGCATTCACCAGGTCTTCTGCAGCTTTGAAGTCGGAAGCATCCGAGCGGTACCCTTTGGCAGTGATGCCAAATTCGGACAGCTCGGCTTCAAGCGCTTGCCCCTTTTCCACATTGGATAGGTAGGTAAAAGCCACATGGGCTCCCTCCTGTGCAAACTTGATTGCAATAGCCTTTCCAATTCCCTTGGAAGCTCCGGTCACTAGGGCAATTTTTCCTGTTAGTAATCCCATCAATTGTAGGTTTTTGTTTGGCTAAAAATAGAAATTTCTCTTGAAATCAGAAGGATAAAAGTTGAGCCATGCACCTCCGACCTTACCAGGCAACAGATTATCCTTGCCTGATTTCCTATTCCAATCAAAGGATTTGGCAGAATTGCCAACTTGCAAAATTTATCACTCCAGTAAGCTAATTCGCTCAGTTTGACGTGTTTTATCAATCCTAACACTCCACAACTTCAAATTTTTTTCTGAAGGCAAAAGGCCTATTTTTGCGAAGTTATTTTGTTATCAACACCACTGAACTATGTCTTCGACAAAATTTGACTTGATAGTACTCGGCAGCGGCCCGGGAGGATACGTGGCAGCCATTCGCGCCTCACAGCTCGGCCTAAAAACGGCCATTGTGGAAGCAGAAGAATTGGGTGGAATCTGCCTTAATTGGGGCTGTATCCCAACGAAGGCCTTGCTCAAAAGCGCACAAGTTTTTGAATACATCAGCCATGCAAGTGACTATGGAATCACAGTCATTGGAGCGGAAGCTGACTTTGCGGGTATGGTAAAACGCAGCCGAGGAGTAGCAGACGGCATGAGTAAGGGTGTACAATTTTTGATGAAGAAAAATAAAATCGAGATTCTCTCCGGCTGGGGAAAAATTGAGCCCGGAAAAAAGGTAGCTGTAACGGATGCTGCAGGAACTAAAACAATTTACGCAGCAGACCACATCATCATCGCAACAGGTGCACGAGCCCGGGAGCTTCCTACCCTCAAAATCGATAACGAAAAAGTGATCGGCTACCGCAAGGCAATGACCCTGGAAAAGCAACCAAAAAGTATGGTAATCGTCGGTTCTGGAGCCATAGGTGTAGAGTTTGCCTACTTCTACAACTCCATTGGTACCAAAGTGACCATTGTGGAGTATTTGGACCGCATCGTACCCGTGGAGGACGAAGAAGTGTCCAAGGCGCTTGAGAAAATTTATAAAAAATCAGGAATCACTGTCATGACTTCTTCGGAAGTTACCGCAGTAGATACCAAAGGGGAAGGTTGTAAAGTGCATGTGAAGACTGCCAAGGGTGAGGACATACTGGAATGTGACCTGGTCCTCTCTGCCGCTGGAGTTGTTTCAAACCTTGAAAATATCGGGTTGGAAGATGTCGGAATCCTCGTAGACAAAGGAAAAATTCAAGTCAACGATTACTACCAAACCAACCTACCGGGCTACTACGCCATTGGCGATGTGGTTCCTGGACCTGCCCTTGCACACGTGGCTTCTGCAGAAGGGATTATCTGTGTGGAGAAAATTGCAGGCCACCATCCGGAGCCGCTGGACTATGGCAACATCCCGGGATGTACCTACTGCTCTCCAGAGATTGCCTCAGTCGGCATGACGGAAGCCAAGGCAAAAGCCGCTGGCCACGAGGTACGAATTGGCAAGTTTCCTTTCTCTGCTTCCGGCAAAGCATCCGCCGCAGGTGCGAAGGATGGATTTGTAAAGCTAGTGTTCGATAAAAAATATGGAGAGCTCCTAGGTGCTCACATGATAGGTGCCAATGTTACCGAAATGATTGCAGAGATTGTTGCGATCCGCAAGTTGGAAACTACCGGTCACGAACTCATCAAAACCGTGCATCCACACCCGACCATGTCGGAAGCCATCATGGAGGCTGCTGCTGCTGCCTACGATGAGGTGATTCACTTATAAGAAAACTTCTTCCTTTAGCCCGCTCCAAAACTGCCATTATTTAATTCGTAGGCACTTTGGGGCGGGCTTTGTCATTTCTTTTTCTCAACTTACCTAGTAGACATCCCAGCTCAACTATGGAACTTGAACTCTCAACTCCTGCCCTGCTTTTTTCCGCCATCACGCTTTTGATGTTGGCTTATACCAACCGATTTTTGGCCATCGCCACCTTGATTCGTGACCTGCACAAAAACTACAAGAAGGCACCGGAACAAGAAATCATTGTGGATCAGATTCACAACTTGAGACGCAGACTTAACCTGATCAAAATAATGCAACTCTTTGGCGTCTTTAGCTTTTTGAGCTGCTTAGTTTGCATGTTTTTACTCTTCAAGGGATTTACTGCTGGGGCCAACTTTGTATTTATCGGCAGCATGCTCTCCTTATTGATCTCACTGAGTATCTCCATGGTAGAAATTCAAATTTCAACCAAGGCACTAAATTTGGAACTCTCCGACATGGAAGGCGTTTTCCAAAAACGAAAAACTAGCTAAGGCCTATTCTTAAAAAAGACGAAAAATTGATGCAACTCCTTGATTTACGAAGCGACACCCTCACCCTGCCGACTGCGGGAATGAAAGAAGCCATGTTTGCAGCCCCAGTGGGTGACGATGTATTTGGTGAAGATCCCACTGTCAATGCCCTAGAAACAAAAATTGCAGCACTTTTTGGGATGGAAGCCGCCCTATTTTGCCCCTCAGGCACGATGACCAACCAAATTGCAATTCGTTTGCATACCGGCCCTCAAAAGGAGGTGATCTGCCACCAGTATTCCCATATTTACCTTTACGAAGGTGGGGGCATCATGGCCAATTCCATGGCTTCCGTAAAGCTTTTGACAGGTAATTTGGGGAAAATCACAGCTTCCCAAGTAGCCGAATCCATCAATCCGGACGATGTCCATGCGCCAGAGACTGCGCTCGTTTCATTAGAAAATACGATGAACAAGGGAGGGGGAAGTATCTACACCCTGGAAGAAATTAAGCCTATCCATGCCCTTTGCAAAGAGAAAGGTCTTAAGCTACACCTCGATGGTGCCCGACTATTTAATGCATTGGTCGAAACCAGAGAAAGCCCAGCCGATTGGGGGGCACATTTTGACACCATTTCGATCTGCCTCAGCAAAGGCTTAGGCTGCCCGATAGGTTCGGTGCTACTCGGCACGAAAGCAGACATCAAGCGTGCTAAAAAAGTCCGGAAAGTCTTCGGGGGAGGCATGCGCCAAGCAGGATTTCTGGCAGCTGCAGGAATCTACGCCCTCGACCACCAGGTCGAGCGCTTAAAAGAAGATCATCGGCGGGCAAGAATCCTGGGCGAATTTCTACTGAAGTCTCCACATGTCGTGGAGGTACTCCCTGTGGCAACCAACATTGTGATTGCACGCTTGGAGGGAACAACCCCCGAGGCCTATCTTCAGGAGCTAAGTACGCAAGGAATTAAAGGGGTGAAGTTTGGAAAAGATCTCATTCGCTTTGTCACCCACCTGGATTTTGGAGACGATCACCTGGAGGAATTTGGAAGGCGAATAGGCAAAATTTAGATTGATTTATACTTAACTATCTATTTATTAAAGTTACCAAGTACTAAGTAGAAGAAATACGAAGTACGAGATACGAAATACGGGATTTTAGGCAATGTCGAATGCTGAACCCCGATTGAAGAATGAAGAAGAATCACATCCAATTACCCGAATGCCCCTACTTGGTACTTGGTACTTGGTACAACATTAATCTCTTGCCTCTCAAAAATGAACCCCACCCCCCTAGCCGAGCGTATGCGTCCCTCCCGACTGGAAGATTTGATCGGCCAGGAGCATTTATCTACTCCCTCCTCTTTTCTCTACAAAGCGATCAAATCGGGAAACGTACCCTCCCTAATCCTCTGGGGTCCTCCTGGGGTTGGCAAAACTACCATTGCCAATATCATTGCAAACGAGATCAAGGCTCCCTTCTATCCCCTAAGTGCCATCAACTCTGGAGTAAAAGACATTCGGGAAATCATCGACAAAGCCAAGTTTCAGACAGGTGTCGTTCTTTTTATTGACGAGATCCATCGTTTCAACAAATCCCAGCAAGATGCCCTCTTGGGAGCGGTGGAAAAGGGCACCGTCAGACTCATAGGCGCCACCACCGAAAATCCTTCCTTTGAGGTCAATTCTGCACTCCTCTCTCGCTGCCAGGTATTTACCTTAAATCCTTTAGGAAAAGCCGAAATGTTGGCCATGATGCATCAGGCCTTGGAAAGAGATGTGGACCTAAAAAAAATGCAAGTGGAGCTGCAGGAAACAGATGCCCTGTTGCGGATTTCGGGAGGAGATGGACGGAAGCTACTCAACCTCCTGGAAATCGTCATCGATGGGATCCAGGAAAATCCTTGTGTAATTACCGACGAGAAGGTCATGCAGATTGCCCAACAGAAAGTAGCCTTGTATGACAAATCGGGCGAGCAGCACTACGACATTATCTCGGCCTTCATCAAATCCATCCGGGGATCAGACCCCAACGCCGCTGTGTATTGGTTGGCTCGAATGATTGAAGGCGGTGAAGATGTCAAATTTATTGCGCGCAGGCTCGTCATCTTAGCTTCGGAAGATATTGGGAATGCCAACCCAAATGCGCTGCTCTTGGCCACCAGCTCGTTTGAAGCAGTGAAGATCATTGGCTACCCCGAAGCACGGATTATTCTCTCCCAGTGCGTGACCTATTTGGCGAGTTCCCCCAAAAGCAATGCTTCCTATTTGGCCATCAACCAGGCCCAAGCGCTGGTCAAGGAAACAGGAAACCTATCCGTCCCAATCAACTTGCGCAATGCGCCAACGAAGCTAATGAAGGACTTAAACTATGGGAAAGGTTATCAGTATTCCCATGATTTTCCAGGAAATTTTGTGGTCCAGGAATTTTTACCAGAAGAGATCAAAAATACCAGCCTTTACCAGCCTGGAGACAACGCTCGCGAGCAGGAATTGCGAAACTTCCTTTCCAAGAAATGGAAAGGAAAGTATGGGTATTAATAGCATGGAGGTCCAAGCAAGGGGCATGGAAAACAGACCTAAGGCTAGGCAGTTTGTATCGATTATTTTTTAGAAAACTGACTTTTTTTCACCCCTGTTCAACAGCCTAAATCTGAAAACCTATAAATAATTCCTCAAATCCAGCATATTTGTATCAAATCGATAAAAATTGGGTGCTTATTAACTGCGTCTATTTTTCCTATTAAAACTTATTTATAAGTTTAGCTTGCTATCGTAATAATACAATCCTAGGCAACATACGATTTCCGAGTAGCCCTACCTTGATAATTCCATAGAAAACTAATTTAACTTTCTTGACTACCATGACTACGAAAAAGACCTTTAATCTAAATCTTTTCATTGGGCTAATTTTGCTAGTTGGCAGTTTTGCATGCAGCAAAACCGAAGATCCTACCCTACCGGTAGCAGACCTTACTGTCCCCAATGTCTACAAAAAAATCTATGGAGCCTCCAGCATCACCAGTGATGGCACCTACATTACCATCAAAACAAATGGAGTTCCTGATCATAAAAGCCCTTATTACCCAACAACCAATCCGCTATACGAAGCCTTCAGCGGCACAACGTTTGGAGGATATACCTTTGCCAAGAATCCGAATCAAATTGCAACACAATCTTTCACCTTCAAGATTCCTTTAAATCCTAAGGTTGACGCCAACCATGCAGCCACTCCATTAGGGGCGATTGGGGTGGCCTTAAACGGTGTAGCCCTCTTCAACCAATACGCAGGCCCAAACAATCAAGCACTAACGGGTGAAATCGCAAGTTTTGACAAGTATTATGGGCATCCTCAAAATACAGGACAATACCACTACCACGTAGAACCCTTGTACCTCACCACGGTTAAATCCACAAAATCTGGCTTAGTTGGTTTCCTACTGGATGGTTTTCCAGTGTATGGTCCACAGGAAGAAACTGGCACTACCTTGACCAGCAGTAATTTGGATCCCTATCATGGTCATACCCATGCTACTATCGATTTTCCCGCAGGCATTTATCATTACCATTTCACAGGTGACGCACCTTATTTGAATGGTAACGGCTATTATGGTACTGCTGGAACCGTAACTAGGTAATGAAGGGGTTCCTTTCATTTGGTATTCTGCTGCTCCTTCTATCCTGTTCAGAAAAAAAAGAGAATCTCCAGTCAAAAACTATTCCTGAAGTATACACCCTCAAGTCCTCAAACAATATTTCAATTCACCAGGACACGGTTTTTTTATCTGAGGAAAAATACTCAGGCTATTTAGTCGAACTCTATCCAGAAAGCTTGGATACGCTGTCTATTCAGGGCTATTTCGATGGGCTACAAAGCGGGATTGGAAAGAAATGGTATTGGAATGGACAGCTAATGGAAGAGCGAAGCTATTTAAGGGGGGCAAAGAATGGCCTTCAAACCGCCTATTGGGAAAATGGGGCTAAAAAATTTGAATTTGTAGCTAACGAAGATGCCTATGAAGGAGAATTTAAGGAGTGGAATAGCGAAGGAAACTTAATCCATCTTGCCAACTTTGAAAATGGACAAGAAAGTGGCCCACAAAAACTTTGGGATGAGGAGGGAAAAATACGCGCTAACTACGTCATTGTGAAGGGAAAAAGGTATGGATTATTGGGCACTAAAAACTGCAAAAATGTTTCGGACAGTATTTTTAACGCTAATTAGTTGTTTACTTTTTCATTGTAAGCCAGTCGAGAAGGACCTGTTTGTCTTGCCTTATTACAATGAACCCACCTTTACTCCCTTATTTTTAAGTGATCCCAGCGAGGTTCAAAAACAAGTCACCCATCGAATAGGTGATTTTTCATTTTTGAATCAAGATAGTGTTGGTATAGATCAGGGACTTATTGAGGGGAAAATACATGTCGCAAATTTTATTTTCACCTCCTGTGGTAGCATCTGCCCTGTGATGACCAAGAATTTTAAACTTGTTGGCGATAGTTTGGCCAATAACAAAGCAGTCGTATTTCTATCCTATTCGGTTACGCCCTGGATAGATTCCCCATCGGTCTTAAAAAACTACAAAGCGGATAATCAAATTGAGAACGAAAATTGGCATTTTCTTACCGGCGATAAATCAGCAATCTATTCGCTTGCCCGACAATCCTATTTTGCAGAAGAGGAGCTTGGTTACACTAAGGACAGCACAGAATTTTTACATACCGAACATTTTATTTTGGTCGATAAAGACAAGCGAATTCGGGGCGTATATAACGGAACCTTAAGGGTAGAAATGACACAATTATTGGAAGACATCAATTTACTGCTAGATGAAGATTCAGCCGTTCGGTTGTAAACTCTAGAGACAAAAGGAGGAGTTGGAATAGGTAGGACGTCATTGTTGAAGAGAAGTCAAGCCTTGAGTTTAAGTAAGCCTAATTTCGGAATCTTGATCCTTATCACCAGGCTCCTTCACTCAAATCCGAAAAAAAGTAAAGTTCATCCATCAAATCCGACAAATTTAACTCAAATCGATTAAAATAAGCTGCCATCCTAAAGAACACTGATTTTATAGAGTAGATTTATTGTAGCTTAATTTTTTTATTTAACCACCGTGATTACACCCAATGGCAGAATTAAAGAGTGCTCCCACACCTGAAAGTAAAAAAGCCACCGCCACCCCCAAGCAAGAGGCGAAAAGTGATGTTGGGGAACTTGAGTATTCCGACAATAGATCTAGCACCGCACAGCTGGTTAGTTTGCAAGCTGCAGCAGACGGCAATAGCAACCGAAGCAACACGGCCCAATTACAAGCCAAGGCGTTTGTTTTTTCAGGAACCTCAAGAGTAACTCAACTCAAGGCAGCCAGTGATCTTAGCCGGCCGGCATCATCTAGTGCGCCGGTGCAGCTTAAAGCTGGGGTTCCGGTGAACAATGATCCCAAATTGGAACGCGAGGCCGATGTGATGGGAGCGAAAGCTATTCAAGGCAAGTTTATGGATTCAGGATCGATCATCCCTAATCAAACCCCAGGTGTGGCATCACAGCAGCCTTTTCAATTTGCTGGAGGATTATTTTCAGGCCACAAAAGCGAGGCTGAAAAGGAGTGGAATAAAAAAGGGGACAAAGGCACTGAAAAGACAGGTAAAGATTTAGATACGGCCGAAAAACCTGCCTTCAATATTGGAGAAGGGATTGACGATTACCTAGTAAAATTGGAAAACTACATTGGTATTTTCGAGTTGCTTGACTTTAAGGACCTCAAAAAGGAAAAGCAAAATAAGGACAATATGTTGAAGCTCGAAAAAGCTGGATTGGCCTTAGGTACCGCAGCCCTTGGACTTGGAATAGCAGCTGGAGTAGCGGCCATTCTAGGAACAGGCGTGGGTGGTCTTGCCCTTTTGGTTGCCGCAATAGGTGTCACAGTAGTTAAGTCTGGAATGAAAATGGCCGGTGGGGATAAGAAAGGATTGGCAGATCCGGTTGGCGCAGCGGCGTTAGAAACCACTGGCTCCTTAGTTGCAGGTGCTGCAGAGGCTGTACCTGTAGTTGGGGCAGGGTTGATCGTGCTAGAGCTTGGTCACCAAGCGTACACGGTAAAACAATTAGAAAAGAACAAACAAGAAGCCACCAAGATTTTCAGTAGCCTATTAACTACGGTTGCTAATATGGAAAAAGACATCAATACCAATGTTGTTCCAAGGGCAGAAGCTGAGCATGGAGCAAAAATTGCCCAAATGATCACAAGAATGGCTGACTTGAAAGCGAAGATACAAGAAGTAGATGCCAGTGCTAAAGCCGGGTTTGATCAAGTTATCAAAAGCGATACAATAGCATTATAAAAAATAGGAACATTCCTCTCCTATCAAGGCCAGAAAAAAAGATTTTTTTAGTAATTTCAAACCGTTAAAAATAGCTCAATTTCTTCCAAATGGCAGAGTTTAAGAGTTCTCCAGCACCTGAAAGTAAAAAAGCGACTGCTGCCCCAAAGCAAGAGGCGAAAAGCGAGGTTGCGGAACTGGAGTATGCCGACAATAGATCCAGTACCGCGCAGCTGGTTAGCTTGCAGGCGGCAGCGGATGACAAGGGCAACCGAAGCAACACCACCCAACTGCAAGCCAAGGCAACACTTTTTACGGGAGTTTCCAGAGTAGCCCAACTTAAAGCGGCTAGTGATATTCGTCAATCAGCATCAAACAGCGCTCCGGTGCAGCGCCAAGAAAATAATACGGGCCTCCCCGACAAGCTAAAATCAGGAATGGAATCGCTCTCTGGCCTGTCCATGAGTGATGTCAAGGTGCACCGCAACTCGGATAAGCCGGCCCAACTTCAAGCTCATGCCTATGCGCAGGGCTCCAACATCCACCTAGGGCCAGGACAAGAAAAACACCTCCCCCATGAGCTTGGCCATGTGGTTCAACAAAAACAGGGACGAGTAAAGCCCACCATGCAACTCAAAGGCAAGGTCAATATCAACGACAATGCCGGATTGGAAAAGGAAGCCGATACTATGGGCGCGAAAGCGATGCAATTAAAAGCAATGCCCGAATTTCAGTCCACACAAACTCCTAGCTCCTCAAGCTCCTTTTCTTCCAATACCTTTCAATTAGCTCCAAAAGGAACAAAAACACAAGAAGACATAGATGATGATCGTGCGTTCGCAAATAGTTTTCCGGAAAAAGGAAATGAAGAATTTTCATTTAGTAACCGTGCAATAAACCCAGTCCCAGATAAAATTGATCGAAGAAAAGACGAATTATGGCCTAAAGATGAAAATGGGAAAGATAAAGAATATTCAACCGGTGTAATCGATGAACTAAAACTTGATGATGATTTATGGTTTAAAGCTTCAGAAGGAATTGAGGGAATGGAGGCCACTGATAAACATTTGCCTACGTACGATCAAGGGATTTCTTCAGCATTTCACGTCACCACAAATGAACGATCTGCAAAAAGTATTCTTGATCGAGTAGACCCCCGATTTCATAACCCTTTGGGTCGATTTGGTGGAGGATTCTATGTAGCTACCGACCTAAAAACCTCCTATGCAGAAGTTCAAGCACATGAATACGACAATTTCAAAGAAGGGGGAGATCCTTCAAAAGGCTTACTTTCCGCAGTTCATTTAATTGAATATACAGGAGCTGGATCTGCAGATTTAGTGGATGCTTCTGCAAATGATGTTCTCGCAGACATGGTGAAAAATGAGCCTAAAAAGATTGAGAAAAAAGTTCGACAAGATGCGCGAGATGGAATCGTCTTTAATTCCACCAAAGGAAAAGGGAAAAACATCGTGTTCTTTAAAAATTATGGAGTTTTGAAGGCAAAAGGAGATAAATATACTGGGGCAGCGGAAGGGTTCAGGAAATTTAAAGAGGAAAATCGAGTGAACGAGATAGAACTTTAATTGTTCTCTGCTCTACAACCTTTTAGCTTGGTTCTGAAATGGCTGGAATGGACTACTTTACCACAATTAAAAAAAATATGACCCTTGAAGCAATAAAAGATTTTTTAATAAATAGAAAGGTGAAGGTGTCACTGAAGTCGCGTCAAGGCGATACTGCGGAGTCCTATTTGGAGCTGTTTTTCGAAACTAAGGATAAGGAAAACTTTCAGATGGAAATTGGCTATATCCCCGATCTGGAAGAGGAAGTAGATGCATTTCGCATGCTTCAATTTGTCGTACCTGTCTTGGAAATTACGCCTAATTACCCAAAATACCTGGATTCCATTCTCCACTTCATGAATAGTGAATTGATTACCCCTGGCTTTGTTTGTGACCCTCAGGCTGGACTAGTTTATTTTCGCTACGTCATGCCCATCTCCAAAGACGAGTCAAAAGTCGATTTAAATCAACTTGTAGAGATCTTGCAGCTGATGTTTTTTCAAATTCATAATTACGCCCCCCGAATTCGAACTGCTGTAAGTGAATGATGGGTAGCCTAGGCTAAAACTTTTTGAAAGAAAAATGAAGGAGCTTTAGAAAACTACTACCTCTAACTACTTTTTTGAGTTGATCCCGTAGGATTACTGGAGAACCCCAGAGCCAGCTGAAAATCTCCTTTTCTCCAAAGTGAAAGGCATAAAAAAAGTCCCGAAAAATCGGGACTTGATGTGGGAGTTGATCCCGTAGAATTACGGGAGAACCCCCGACCCTCTGCTAAAAATCTCCTTTTCTCCAAAGTGAAAGGCATAAAAAAAATCCCGAAATAATCGGGACTTGATGTGGGAGTTGATCCCGTAGGATTACGGGAGAACCCCGACTCTTAAAAACAAAAAAAGTCCCGAATTTCTTCGGGACTTAAAGTGGGAGTTGAGGGATTCGAACCCCCGACCCTCTGCTTGTAAGGCAGATGCTCTGAACCAGCTGAGCTAAACTCCCATTCAGGTTCTTTCCAGAAGGGATTGCAAAGGTAACCTGAATCAGATTTTATCCAATAGCCTCCCTTATTTTTTTTCTGTTCTATGGTTTAAACAATTGAAAATGAGTGAAAAAAAAGAAATTATTAGTTCAAATTCAACCTAATTCACGTTAGAAACCATCGGCCCGACATCTGTTTACCGTTCTCAGTTCAATTAAGTGGGCAGTGAACTATCGTCTGTTAGCGGTTTTTTTACCCAAGCGCCTGATTCATATCTGCTATCAAATCATCGATATGCTCCAGCCCTACCGATACTCGCAGTAGATTTTCCGGAGTAGTCGTATTCGGCCCCTCCACGGCAGCCCTGCGCTCGATCAAACTTTCTACTCCACCCAAACTCGTAGCATTGGCAAAAAATCGAAGTTTGGACACCAACAGGTCCGCTGCCGCCGCTCCCCCTTTTACCGTGAAAGAAACCATTCCTCCAAAGCCATGCATCTGCTTCGCAGCCACGGCATGATTTGGATGGGAGGCTAATCCTGGGTAGTATACTTTTTCAACTTGGGCATGGGACACTAAAAACTCCGCCAAGGCTTTGGCATTGCTTGCATGCCCTTTCATTCGATAGGCCAGCGTACGGATGCTGCGTGTCAAATAATAACAGTCTGTAGGGGAAGGAACCGCGCCACCAATACGCTGAACAACCCTTATTTTTTCCCAGAAGGCATCTTTTTTTGCCGTGACTAAGGCTCCTCCCAGGATGTCGGAATGCCCTCCAAAATACTTGGTGCTGCTGTGCATGACCAAGTCAGCTCCCAGGTCGATGGGGTTTTGAAATACAGGCGTAGCGAAGGTACTGTCACAAGCCAAAATGGCTCCCTGCGCTTTAGCTAAATCAGAAATTTGACGAACATCCGTGATCTTCAAGAGCGGATTAGAGGGGGATTCTACCCAAAAAAGGGCCGTATTGGGACGGATGGCGTTTTTTACAGCTTCAAGGTTACTCATGTCCACAAACGTAACCTCATGGATACCTGCAAAGAGCTGCACCATGGAATTGTGAAGTCCGTGGTACATGTCGTCGGGGGCTACGATATGAGATCCCGGAGCAAGGGCCTGGTAGACCGCAGTTCCGGCAGCATTACCCGAGGAAAATGCCGCAGCATCCTCCCCTTTTTCCATGGCCGCCAACACTAGTTCCAAAGAATGCCGGTTGGGATTGTTGGCACGAGAATAAAGCATTCCCTCTTCGTTACCATGTTCAAACGTGGTACTCAAGGTGATGGGCTGCACCACGGCACCGTGACTCTCGTGAGTCCCGTTGCCTAGGTGAATGGTCATGGTTTCGAATTTCATAGGTGTATCTTCAACTGTAGCAAGGTAGAAAAGTCTAAGAAAGGAGGAAAATCCTTCCAAGAAAAAAGCCTTGCGATTCAGCAAGGCTTCATTTTAACGAATCCGATCTACAGAACGGACCAGGGCTTCGTCTTTTTTGATAAAGCGGTTGGCGAGCATGTTCATGACCATGGCCACAAGAATGGCCCAAAAGCCGGTACCGTACACGCCGCCGTCTTGGGCTTTAATGGCTTCATTTATTCCATTGGAGGTAATGAAGGTGGCCGCTACCAAACTTACCATGACGAGGGAGTTGATCATGTTGAGGAGCATCTGTCGAGAACGTAAGCGGTACTGGAAGATGGAAATCAAGGCCAGTAGTGCAGCAAGAGATGCAAGGGCCGCAAGATACCACTTGGAGGAGGATTGGATCACCTTACCGCTGCTGTCCAGGTTGGTGAGCATGAAGGCACTCAGGTTCCAGGTATCCGCTGCCCCACCCACTTGATTCCAAAGAGGAGTTCCAAGGGTCACTCCCATCGCTACTGCCACAAGGAATAGAAAAATCGTTTGTACGCGTTGAATCATGCCTATGTCTTTTTTTTTAACAAAGAAAACCCCTTCCCATGGGAATATCAAGAAAACAATTCTTGTCGGCGGATTTGATTGGGAATAGTATCTTTGCGATTACATGGACCAGAGTACACAACGGTATTTTCTAGAGCTAAGCTACAAGGGTAGTACCTTTCATGGTTGGCAGATTCAGGGCAATGCCTTTTCCGTGCAAGAATGTTTGGAAAATGCATTGAGCACTCTTTTTCGTAGGCCCATCACCGTTATGGGAAGTGGGAGAACAGACACGGGTGTTCATGCTGAGATGCAAGTATGCCACGTTGACCTCTACAACGAGGAGCAGGGCCCGCATTTTATCAAGGCCATCAATGCCATCCTCCCAAAGGAAATTGCCATTCTCGCGGTCCGAAAAGTACAGCCTGAGGCACATGCCCGCTTCCATGCCGTCAGGCGCTCCTATTTTTACCGCATCACCTTTAAAAAGAATCCTTTCCTACAGGAGCTCTCTTGGCAACTATTTCATCAGCCCGATGTTACTGCTATGAACGAGGCGGCCAAAATCCTCCTCGACTACGAGGACTTTGAATGCTTCAGTAAGGTGAATACCGAGGTAAAGCATTTTCGCTGCAAGATTTATGCTGCCTACTGGGAACCAAAAGGGGACCAATTGATCTTTCACATTACGGCCAATCGCTTTTTGCGAGGGATGGTGCGCTCTATCGTCGGTACCCTACTGGAAATTGGGCTTGGACACCGCCCAGTGGCAGACATCCACCGCATTGTGGCATCCAAGGACCGAGTTCAAGCAGGTAAGGCCGCTCCTGCAAAAGGCTTATTTCTAAGCCAAATCGAGTACCCATCAACTATTTACCTAGACTAACCAGGCTTTGAGCTTAGAAAAAGAAAAAGAATCCTCCGGAGAAATTGTCGACATGAAGGTCCTGCGGCAGCTGTACACCTTTGTAAAGCCCTACCAAAAGCAGTTCTACTTCTTGGTGTTTCTTACCATCGCCCTAGCCATCCTTGCCCCCACTAGGCCTTACTTGATTCAAATAGCCATCGATGAGCACGTGGCCCTCGGGGATGCGGCAGGCCTGATAAGGATCATTTACATTCTCGTAGGCCTGATGATCGTACAAACGCTGGCTCAATGGGCACATACCTACTACTCTGGGTGGATTGGTCAGGTGATCATCAAGGATATCCGCGTACGCCTCTATACGCACCTGCTCCGCCTACGCCTTAAGTTTTTTGACAATACACCCATCGGGCGACTGGTCACCCGTAACGTCTCCGATATTGAGACCTTGGCCGATGTGTTTAGCGAAGGCCTAGCTGCCATCATCGGAGACCTACTACAGATTGTCACCATCTTGGGTGTCATGTTTTACATCGACTGGAAGCTCACCCTTGTCAGCCTTTGTACCCTACCCTTGTTGGTGATTTCCACCTATGTGTTTAAGGAAAAAATTAAGGTAACCTTCAACGACGTACGCAATGCCGTGTCCAACCTGAATACTTTCCTTCAGGAGCACATCACGGGCATGACCATCGTGCAACTCTTCAACCGCGAACAACGCGAGTTTGACAAGTTTAAGGAAATCAACCGCGAGCATGCTGCGGCACACATCCGCTCAGTACTCTACTATTCGGTTTACTTCCCTGTAGCAGAGATTATTCAAGCAATCGGAACCGGTCTGGTGGTCTGGTACGGTGCCGTGGGCGTCTTGGGCATGGACCTGCAGATCGGTATTTTGATCTCTTTTATCATGTATCTGCAGCTATTTTTCCGACCCATCCGCATGATTGCCGACCGCTTCAACACACTGCAGATGGGTGTGGTCAGCTCCTCCCGAATATTCAAGCTACTGGCATCCTCCGAGCATATCGCCAACGAAGGCAGCCATAACCCTGAAAAAATCCAAGGCAACATCCACCTCGAAAACATGTGGTTTGCCTACAACGACGAAGAGTACGTTCTCAAAAATATTTCTTTTGACGTAAAAAGAGGCCAAACCATCGCCCTCGTTGGCGCAACTGGAGCAGGCAAGTCCTCCATCATCAACTTGATTTCACGGTTTTATGAAATTAACAAGGGCAGCATCACCATTGACGGTACCAACATCCAGGACTTTGAGCTAAGCGCCCTCAGAAAGCATATAGGTGTTGTTTTACAGGACGTATTCCTTTTTTCCAACACTATCTACCAAAACATTACCCTCGGCAACCCGCAGATCAGTCGAGAACAGGTGATTGCAGCAGCCGATCTCGTCGGTGCCTCCAAATTCATCGAAAAGCTTCCTGGCGGGCTAGACTATAACGTGATGGAACGCGGGTCTACCCTCTCCGTTGGGCAGCGGCAGCTGATCTCTTTTGTCCGGGCCATGGTCTACAATCCCGAAATCCTCATCTTGGACGAAGCTACCTCCTCCGTAGATTCGGAGACAGAGGAACTCATTCAGGAGTCGATTGAAAAAATGATGCACGGGCGAACTTCCATTGTCATCGCTCACCGCCTCTCTACAATTCAGAAGGCAGACCTGATCTTAGTGCTCAACAAAGGTGAAATAGTGGAAACTGGCACCCACCAATCCCTTCTGGAAAAGGGTGGCTACTACACCCAGTTACACCAAATGCAGTTAAAAATGACTGCCCTTTAAGCCAATATCCGGTAATAATGAAGAAACTACTCATCGCTGCTAGCGTATTGCTACTTCTTGGGCTTGGTGGCTATTTGGCCTACGATCAATTAGGTGGTAATAGTCCCGTAGAACTTAGCCTCGAGGCCAAATCTCCAGCTACCCTTTCCGGAAAAACCTTCAAAGGCACCCCCCTAGACAAGGGCTTGGAGCAACTATTTCAAACCATTCAAAGCACCCAAAACCTAAATCCAGGGACTCAATTGCATACCATTTATTACGCGGAGCCCGCAGGGAAGCTGGACACCCTAGAGGTGTTTGCAGGGATCAATCTCCCCTTTGGAGCCCCAGATTTAGAGCAGAAAAAATTCTATGAAAGGCGCTACATTCTAGCCAAGGTAACGGGCAGCAAGTGGGTGATGGCCAGCCCAGAAACGATCAAGGAAAAGATTCAAGACTACGCCAAAGCCAAAAACTTGACCTTGAGCGGCTATTTCATTGACAAGATCATCAGCGAAACAGAAGTTCATGTAATCGCCCCAGTTCGGTAAAGACATCGGACAGCAGTCCCCCTGTAATTTTAGCAGCGTACTAAATTTAAGGCTTCCCCTTCCTCTTGGTTCTATTTTTAGAATTGGGAGTTTTTGATTCCCCTTCCACTCGTATCTTTGCGCCATGCAACTCCAAAACGACCTGCTGCTCCGTGCGGCAAGAGGTGAAAAAACCGAAAGAACGCCAGTATGGCTAATGCGCCAAGCAGGTAGAATACTTCCGGAATACCGTGCTGTACGGGAGTCCGTTTCTGGATTTATCGAATTGGCACAAACCCCCGAACTTGCTGCAGAGGTCACCATTCAGCCAGTGGACTTGCTAGGCGTAGATGCAGCCATTATTTTTTCAGACATTCTAGTCATCCCCGAAGCCATGGGCTTGCCTTACGAAATGGTGGAAAAGCGAGGCCCCTGGTTCCCACAGACAGTTCGCTCGGAGTCAGACCTCAAAAAACTACGAATAGCCGAAGGAGACAACGATTTGCAATACGTGATGGATGCCATCCGCCTAACCAAAAAGCACCTCCAGGACCGCGTTCCTTTGATTGGATTTGCCGGAGCTCCCTGGACGATTTTCGCCTACATGGTCGAAGGAAGTGGCAGCAAAACCTTCTCGCTATCCCGAGAAAAATTGTATAGAGACCCGGTGTTTTCTCACCAACTTCTACAACTGATCACCGATTCGACAATAAACTACCTGAAAGCACAGATCCGTGCGGGAGCTGATTTGGTTCAGATTTTTGACAGTTGGGCAGGAATATTGGGCCCCGCCCAATACGAAGAATTTTCGTTAAGGTACATTACCCAAATTTGTGATGCCATCACAGAAGTGCCGGTAACGGTATTTGCCAAAGGCGCCTTTTTTGCAAGAGAAGCGCTAGGTAAACTTTCCTGTGAAACGATTGGCTTGGACTGGAACATGGGTATTGAAGAATCTAGTGCGCTGATTGGGCCCCACAAGACGCTGCAAGGCAACCTTGATCCTGCAGCACTCTACGGCAACCCAGACCAGGTCCGGGAGGCGACGTTGGCCATGATGGAGCAATTTCGCGGCAAGCGCCACATCGCCAATTTGGGCCATGGAGTCTACCCAGACATCGATCCCGAGTCAGTTAAGGTATTTATAGAGACTGTAAAAGCGTTTTAAGTTTGCTCCTTTTTTTAAACCATACTTGGTAAATAAGGAAAATAAGAACCTGCATCCAACCTGGCTTCAGCGAGTGGGATACTCATCTATTTTCTTCCAGCGCCTGCATGACAGAAAAGTCAGTCTCCGACCTTTTCGGGTGACAAGTCGATCGTAATCGAGAATAAAGCGGGCATAAAATATGACAAACTGACACCAATACCGGAAAAAATCGGGATGGCATGGGCATTGAATGGAGAGGTTTGTAGTCATTAGAAAACAAATAAAACCAACATACACATGGGAAAAATTATAGGCATAGACTTGGGTACAACCAACTCCTGCGTAGCCGTAATGGAAGGTAACGAGCCCGTAGTCATTCAAAACAGCGAAGGAAGAAGAACAACTCCCTCCATCGTGGCTTTTCTTGACAATGGAAATGGCGAGCGTAAAGTAGGTGATCCTGCCAAACGCCAGGCCATTACCAACCCTTCCAACACCATCTCCTCTGTAAAGCGATTTATGGGGAAAAAATTCTCAGAAGTTTCTGCAGATAAAAAACACGCCTCCTACAAAGTAGAGCAAGGCACCAACGATACCGTAACGGTCAAAATAGGCGACCGCTCCTACACCCCACAGGAACTTTCCGCAATGATTCTTCAAAAAATGAAGAGCACAGCAGAAGATTTCTTGGGTCAGACAGTGACTGAAGCCGTCATCACCGTACCAGCCTACTTCAACGATGCCGAGCGTCAAGCCACCAAAGAGGCAGGACAGATTGCCGGCCTTGAGGTAAAGCGTATCATCAACGAGCCGACTGCCGCTGCCCTTGCCTATGGCATGGACAAGAAAAACAAAGACATGAAGATTGCGGTTTATGACTTGGGCGGTGGTACCTTCGATATTTCTATCCTAGAACTTGGAGACGGAGTATTTGAAGTAAAATCCACTAACGGTGATGTACACTTGGGAGGAGACGACTTTGACCAAGTGATCATCGACTGGTTGGCTGCTGAATTTCAAACCGAAGAGCAAATCGATCTTCGCCAGGACCCAATGGCGCTTCAGCGCTTGAAGGAGGCCGCTGAAAAAGCAAAAATTGAACTTTCTAGTTCAGCTTCTACCGAAATTAACCTCCCTTACATCACTGCTACGCAAACAGGACCAAAGCACTTGGTTCGTAACTTAAGCAGATCCAAGTTTGAGCAGCTATCCGAAACCTTGGTAAGACGATCCATGGATCCTTGCATCAAGGCTCTTAAAGATGCTGGCATGACGGCAGCAGATATCGACGAAGTGATCTTGGTAGGTGGTTCTACCCGTATCCCTAAGATCCAGGAAGAAGTAGAGAAGTTCTTCGGCAAAAAGCCTTCCAAAGGGGTTAACCCAGACGAAGTGGTTGCCCTTGGCGCCGCGATACAAGGTGGAGTATTGACTGGTGAAGTAAAGGATGTCCTTCTCTTGGACGTTACTCCACTTTCTCTAGGTATCGAAACCATGGGTGGAGTATTCACCAAGCTCATCGAATCCAACACCACCATTCCTACCAAAAAGTCGGAAGTATTTTCTACCGCAGCGGACAACCAGCCTGCAGTAGACCTTCACATCCTTCAAGGTGAGCGCCCAATGGCAAAAGACAACCGTTCCATCGGTAGGTTCCAACTTTCTGACATCCCACCTGCACAGCGTGGCGTGCCACAGATCGAAGTGACCTTTGATATCGATGCCAACGGAATCTTGAATGTTTCTGCCAAAGACAAGGGCACCGGTAAGGAGCAAAAAATCAAAATCGAAGCCTCTTCTGGTCTTTCTGCAGAGGACATACAGCGCATGAAGCACGAGGCAGAAGTAAATGCTACTGCTGATAAAGCTGAAAAAGAGACCATCGAAAAACTAAATCAAGCAGATAGCTTAATTTTCCAAACCGAAAAGCAGCTAAAAGAATACGGCGACAAACTTTCTGATGGAAACAAAGCCAACATCAGCGCTGCTGTGGATGCGCTAAAGTCAGCCCATGGATCTAAGAATCTAGAGGGAGTTGACGCGGCCATGGCCAACCTAAACAGTGCTTGGGAAGCAGCATCTACCGAGATGTATGCAGCCAGCCAGGGTGAGGGTGCTGCCACAGGACCAGAAGCCGGAGAAAGCAATAGCACCACCGGTGACGGTGTGTCTGATGTGGACTACGAAGAGGTCAGCGAAGATAAAAAATAAGCGTTTTTCTCAAACCGCACCTGTGTCTACAGGTGCGGTTTTTTTATTCAGGCCAAGAATCATGACCTCCCCGTTCTGACTCTTGGCCTTTTCTTTCAACTAATCAGAATCAAATGCAATTGACTGCGGACAATAAACTGAAAAAGCTAATCATCGTAGGGGATCGGGTATTGATCCGTTTGAAAAAACCGCACGAAAAAACCGGCTCAGGACTATACCTGCCTCCTGGGGTACAGGAAAAAGAAAAGGTGCAGCAAGGCTATATCATCAAAGTGGGGCCGGGCTATCCTATCCCCATGCCTATGGAAGACCAGGAGCCCTGGATGGAGACGGAGGAAAAAACGCGCTACGTCCCACTTCAAGCCAAAGAAGGGGATTTGGCTATCTTTCTACTCAACGGAGCGCATGAAGTGATCTATGAAGGCGAAAAATATTTCATCGTCTCCCAAGGGTCTATTTTGATGTTGGAGAGAGAACAGGAGTTGTAGAGAGTTGAAAGTAGTTTATAAACCTACAGGCGGGTGATGAGGTGATGCGTCACCTACTTTTCTTTGTATCCAAAGCGCGTCGTGAATCCCACGGTCAAATACAGATTTTCTTCCTGATTGGGATTCAAATACTTTCCAATTGAAGCATCGAGAATAAATCGATTTTGAATCGCATACATCACTCCAATATCCGCAATAGGATTTAGGAGCGATTTTTCCATAGTAGAATTGAAAAGTTCGGCATAGAGGACCAACTCCTTAGAAAGATGGAAATTAGAAGAGGCCGATAGAATGTAACTTGGTTTCTCCATTTCATTCCATTGCATGCCCACATTGTATCCTAGAACAACCACATTGGAAAGCGTATTATGAAAGGCTACTCGAAACATGGGCAAGGACTTGGGGGATGTAAATTCCCTGCTACTCAGATTTTTTACCTGAACCCTCCCAATGACTGCAATTTCCGGACGTGCTCCTTTTTCTTTTGCCAGATTGGCTTTGAAGCCGAGTGATACAGGCGATAAGCCAAAAGATCCATTTTCTTGGACAAGATCCACCACTGACTGCAGCTCAAAATTGTCACTCAACCCATACTTAAGTAAGGTAGTGGGTAAAAGGTAATTGGATTGACCCCCTCGATTTTGGGCCACCAAAATTCCAGTCTCCACCTGAAAAATCTTTTTCCCTACAATAAATACTCCTTCCGTTTGATCAGGTCGATCCGTTTGAAGCAATCCTTGTCCAAGGCATTTGCCAAAAAAAAGGAACACAAAAACAAGGGGGATAAGCTTTTTATTCATGGGTGAAAACTTTAGTTGAAAAGCAAAAGAGGCGGTAAATTGCCTCTTTTGCTAGTAAACTAGAAACAGTGTAATTAAGAAAATAGGGGGTTGTTATGGTTTTAACATTTTTCAAAAAGTACAACCTATGGATACTCCAAAGAACCTATTTTTTCCAGAATAGCCCTTGGGATTGTTTATATCCGTAAAAACCTCCTTCGATCCAAAAGATCCAATCAACTGAACTTGAAGAAATCCTGCGGAAGTAGAAATTTCGGGGCCGAAGGAGACAAATAGCGGAGCGTCAGATTTACCGAAGGAGGTAGTCACATCGTTTACAACGTGAAAACCATCCTCTACGCTCAAGTAAACATCACTGGCTTCAAACATCCGGAGGGGAGAAACCCCTACCGTTGCTGTTAACCACGTTGATCCGCCAGCTATTGGCTTCGGTGTTTTCAAAATTAGCCCGATTGGAAATTCCACATTATTCGTGCGAATCCTATTTCGATAGGTATTAAGCGAAGGAGCTACAAAACCTGTGTCCGGCAAAATGAGCCCGTACCCTCGTTGTTGGTACCCTATGCCAGCTGTGATTCCTATGAATTCAACTGGGTAATACTCAACCTTTATAACACCTCCTAAGGACGGCTTCGTATACAAATCGGGAGTAGTTCCTTTTACATCAGTCCAAACATTAAGGAAGGAAAATCCCCATCTCAATTTATCGTGCTTAGAGGCCGGCTTTTCGGCTGCTTTTTCTTGGCCATAGGCCAAGGTTACCCCAAAGACAAACGTTAGTATAATTAGTAGTTTTTTCATCTGATTTCGATTAATGAGTAGCAACAGATTTTGACTTTGATTTCTTCTCCGTTTTTTTGACGAACATCAAATAGATCACTGGCAAAATCAATAGGGTCAACACAGTGGCAGTAATCAAGCCACCGATGACCACAACAGCAAGCGGACGTTGCGTCTCTGAACCAATACCTGATGACAGTGCTGCAGGCATAAGGCCCAGCCCAGCCATCAAGGCTGTCATCACCACGGGTCGAACTCGGGTCATTGACCCATTGATTACTGCGTCCAAGGTAGACATCCCCTCTTCAATATTCTTGTTGAAAACAGAGACTAAAATCACCCCATTTTGAATACAGACACCAAATAGGGCAATAAATCCTACCCCTGCCGAAATACTAAAGTTGATATTCGTCATGTAAAGGGCCATAATCCCGCCAATCAAGGCAAAAGGCACGTTGAGCAATACAATGCTAGCATCCCTTACCGACCCAAACATGATAAATAAGAGAACGAAAATCATTAGAACCGATACCGGCACTACGTAGGATAAGGTTTTCGTAGCGCGAACCTGGTTTTCAAATTCCCCATTCCAACTTAAGGAATAGCCTTTTTCCTCTGGGATTGCAGCCCCTACCTTTTCCTGAGCTTCGGCGATGGTGCTACCTAAATCTCGATTTCTAACAGAAAACTTGACAGGAACAAATCGCTGGTTGTTTTCTCTGTAAACAAAGGCTGTGCCCGTGACTAGGCTGATGTCTGCAATCTCACTCAATGGAATCTTTATTCCACTGGTGCTAGGGACCAACAGTTTGCCCACATCCTCGATACTATTTCGATATTCTGCAGAATAGCGAACACGGATGTCAAACTTTCGCTCTCCTTCATAGAGAATGGATGCCGTTTTACCTCCAATGGCCATTTCGATAATATCCTGGGCTTCTTTACTGGTCACCCCATAGCGAGACATTTTAGCATGATCTAGTTTAATGCTTAGTTCAGGTTGCCCCAAACTTTTGAACACACCCAAATCACGCACACCATCAATCTTCCCCATGATGTCCTTGATGCTATCTGCTTTGGCTTCGATTTTGGTGAAGTCATCTCCAAAAACTTTGATTGCCATCTCCCCTTTTACACCCGACACCGCTTCTTGAACGTTATCCGAAATAGGTTGAGAAAATCCGAAAACAACTCCGGGGAAGGCTTGCTCCAGTTCATTCTGCATGTTTGCGATGAGCTCCTCTTTTTTCAGTCCACTCTCCCACTCGTCCTTCGGAAACAAGTCTACGAAAAGTTCCATGTTGAAAAACCCTGTAGGATCTGTACCGTCATTAGGTCGTCCATTTTGAGAAATCACTCCCCTTACTTCAGGATATTTTTTAACAATCAGCCTCATTTTCTCTGACTGCAGATTGGCATTTGAAAAGGAGATACTTTGAGGCATAGAGGCTCTCACATAGATCGATCCCTCATTCAATTGAGGAAGAAATTCTGTTCCCAGATTAGAGCCTATAATCAAACTGCCCAAAAGAAGGGATCCTGATATCAATAGGGCAGTTTTTTTCTTTTTAATACACCATTCCAATCCTGGTCTATAGATATTTTCTAAGAAGCTAACCAATGGATTACTTTTTTCTCGGACATTTTTATTGAGCAATAAATGCCCTAAAACAGGAACGAGTGTCAGCGTGAAAATTAACGCACCCAGTAACGCAAATCCTATAGTATAGGCAAGAGGAGAAAACATCTTACCCTCCACTTTCTGGAAGGCGAAAATTGGAAGCAATGCAGTAATGATGATGAGCTTCGAAAAGAAGATTGGCTTACCCATTTCCACGGAAATCCGCTTAATCATGCTCATTTTAGAGATCAAATTGAAGCGTTTAACCCCTAGTTTGCTTTGTTGGTGGGCTAGGTAAACGAACATCCCCTCCACCATCACTACCGAGCCATCCACGATGATTCCAAAATCTATCGCACCTATCGAAAGCAGGTTGGCAGACATTCCCTGAAGCTTCAAGCAGATAAATGCAAAAAGCAGCGCAAGTGGAATAATGATCGAAACGATCAAGGTAGTCCTCCAATCTGCTAAGAAAATCAACAAAATGAAGGTAACCAGCAAGACACCAACGATGAGGTTTTCCATCACCGTATGGGTGGTCACGTTCACCAAGGTAGTTCGATCGTAAAAAGGATCAATTTTGACTCCTTCTGGCAAAACACGCTCGTTTAGCTCCTTGATCTTTTCATTGAGTACCTTCAGTACCTCACTTGGATTTTCTCCCCTTCTTAACAACACAATACCTTCCACCACATCGGACTGCTCATCGCGACCTACTTTTCCAAGTCGAGGCTTGGATGATTCCATGACCTGAGCCACATTGGAAATGAGGATAGGCGTCCCTTCCACAGATTTAATCGGGATTTGTTTGATGTCCTCGATATTCTTCACCAAACCAATACCTCTCACGATAAAGGATTGGGGCGCGATTTCCAAGACATCCGCGCCTACGTTGGAATTGTTTTCACGAAGCGCTCGAAACACATCATCCGTAGCTAGATTGTATTGATTCAGCTGAAGGGGATTGATGATTACCTCAAAGATTTTTACTTCGCCCCCAAAGCTGATAACATCGGCCACACCAGGAACGGATTTAAGTCGTTTGTCGATCACCCAGTCTTGTACTTCCTTAAGTTCTCGTACGGACTTATTCTCTCCTTTAAGCGTGTAGCGGTAGATTTCACCTGTAGGACCAGAGGGTGGCTGAATCTCTGCCTCCGCATTTTCTGGCAAATCAATATTCTGAAGTTGATTTCCAACAAGCTGTCTGGCAGTAAAATAATCAACATGGTCATCAAAAATCATGGTCACCACTGAAAGACCATACACCGAAATAGAACGCAAGCTGGTTTTATCCGGAACCACATTCATCTCTATTTCCACGGGAATAGTAATGAACTTTTCAATCTCTTCCGCACTTCTACCAGGCCATTGGGTAATGACCACTACCCTGGTATTGATTACGTCAGGAAATGCCTCAATGGGCGTATTTGCAAAACTGAAATATCCCCAAGCTGCCAGAATCAACGTAGCAGCGAAAACAGATACTTTGTTTTTTAAGCAAAAGGCTATTAATCCACTTAATAACTTGTTCATGATTACTTGGCGTTATTAAATGCAGTCATCAAAAAGAGTGAGTAGTCTTTTACAACAACGTCACCAACAGCAATACCACTTTCGATTTGCGTGAAGGCCCCAATTGTCTTACCAACTTTCACTTCCGCTTTCGCAAATTCGTTAGCACCTACCTTCTTCATCACGTAGGTTTTGTTGCTTTCAATGATTACTGACTCGGTAGGAAGAGCCAATGCTCTTAGTCCAACAGAAGAAACCATGGTGACAGAGGCAAACATTTCTGGCTTTAGTAAGGCATCGGAGTTGTCCACTTCGGTTCGGATCTTAATAATCCTAGAGTCGTGATCTAATATGGTATTGATTTTTGAAACTGTTCCTTTGTACAATTTATCAGGGTAGGCCAAGGCTGTTACCTCCATGGTATCGCCAACACGTACCTTGGAAAGATCGCTTTCGTAGATATTGGCCCACACCCAAATGGTCTTCAAATCAGAAATTGTAAAAAGGGAGGCATTGTTATCCGTTCTAATTTGTTGTCCCTCATTCACATTTCTTTCTACGATAAACCCGCTCTTTGGGGCATACAATTCAAACACCGCATCCTGCTTGTTCGATGCACCGTACAGCTCCAACTTCTTTTCTTTTTCCTGAAATTCTGCTAGCGCATTTTTGTATTGATTTTCTGCTTCGGTATAATCCTTGGAAGAGGCAATATTGGATTTGAACAACTCTTTGGTTCTTTCAAAACCCTTTTGAGCTACCTCAAGGTTGAATTTGGCAATCGAATAGTCTTTTTGAAAGGCGATAACATCTGTACTAAGGATGGTTGCAAGACGCTGCCCACGGTTGACATAATCACCTAGTGACACGTATACTTTCTCCACACTTCCGCTGACGATAGGGAAAATTCGCACCACGTTATCTTCATCAAAACTAATTTCACCCACGGTGTTGAACCGGCTGAAATCGTTGATGCTGTCTGCCACCACAGTGGTAATATTTTTTGATGCTTCCTCACTTACCTTGATACTGGTAACTGGGGCACTACTGACCTCTGCTTCAGTTGCTTTTTCTTCAGAACAAGCAAAAAAGAGAATTGATAGAAGTAATAGGAATGACGTTTTATAGGTATTCATAATAGTTTAGTTGTAAAGTTGATAACCAGTAGTAAACTCAATGTCAATTACTCTTTGTACAATCTCAGACTGAAGGCCGAGGTATTCTGACATGGTATTGATATACGTTCGTTGCATATCGAGGTACTGTAGTATGTTGATGTTCTTGTTGTCGTAGTTTTGAAGCGCACTGGTATTGAGTTGCTCCAGTTCTTTCAAAAATTCGAGGTTGTAATTATCCAAGGCTGTTTTTGAATGGAAATATTTATTCACCGCAGCATAGATCTCATTTTGTAAAGACACCAAGGCCTGTTCTGCATCAGTTTTTGCACGGTTGATTCCTGCTTCTGAAGCAGCTATATTTCCTTGGTTTCTATTGAAAATGGGCACGTCCATTTCAAAGACAAGACCTGAATAGGGTCTGACATAGTTACTACCCTTGTCGTGAGGCTGGTAGCCTAGCATCATATCGGGAACAGACCTTGATTTCTGAAGTTTCAAATTCATCTCCTCGTAGGAAATTTCATTGAGCCGCGCCAAATAATCTGGCCTATTTGACTCAGCAAAGCTGATCAACTCTCCGAAATTAAGCTTGTCCGTTGCTGGAATGGCAACAAGTGCCTCCTTGGTTTTGATGGTCACATTCGGTCTCAAATTCAATAAGTTTCGAATTTCAGACATCTCGTTTTCCACCTCGTTTTGGTTCGAAACAATGGTGTTTTGCAAGGTCAGCAGTTCGGACTTCAGTCGGATCAATTCACTTCCTGGTATTTCACCTACTTTGTATTGAATCTCATATTTGTCGATAAGCGACTTGAACTGGGAAAAAACCACGTTGTACAATTCGCTTCTTTTTTGAAGCATGAGCAATTCATGAAATTTCAAACCCAACTCAAAAACCAAACTTCTTTTTGTGTTTTCATACAGGAGTTGATTTTGTTCAACACCAATCTTCGCCAATTTTACGGCCCTGGTACGTTTTCCAGATACCGAAAACACGAAATCGAGCTGAATCAAGCGCTGATTTTTTTGATTGAAATATTCATTTCGCTCGGCGCTATACAAGTCTTGGTTCCAGTTAAAGTGCGGATTATTCCAAGCTTTTGCTTGAAGCAATTCCCCTTCGGAAGCCTCTACTTGAAAATGTGAACTCAGGAGCGGTAAATTTTGCTCCAACAAAATGCCTACTGCTTCCGTGTAGGTAAGCTCAAGCACTTTTTTGTCTTCAGTAAATGCCTGAGACAACAGCTTTTCTGGAATGGTAATGAAAAGCAATACCATTAGATATTTATACATAACTGCAATGATGTTAAGGGATAAGAATAAAGAATACCCAGCCCTAAGCTTTTAGAACCAGAGTAGACAAACCAAAAAGGAAACGCCTGTTAAATTCTTAAAACGCTGATAAAAATGAGGATGTCCTTGACTACCCTAGGTGGGGTAATTGCGGCGTATTGTTTGAAAAAATCAACTGTTGAAGAAAAAAGGTAAAAGGAACTGTATAAAAAAATAGCTCCTAATTCATTAAATCGTTGATGTGGGGTAAAGCTGGGCAAGTTTGACGATTCACGTCCCCCGTAGGAATAATCGTGATAGGAACTGGAAAATTCAAAGCCATTTTTTACGCTTTGAGATTTGTCGCTAACCTCCAACGCCTTAACTTCTACTCGCTCAAAAAAGAGGGTGGAAAACAGCAAGGTGATTAGAAGCCCTAAACGGATCATTACACTAATTTTTTTGCAAACTTACTTCAAGGATTTTTAAAACCAACCCCACGATGAGATTATTAAATCATTAATCGAATCAGGCAGTAGCTATGATATAGATAATGAAAACAAGATTTGTATTCGAAATGTTCATTCTCAGGGGGTTGACGCGTCAGCTTCTTGACTACAAAAACCCTACTTTTATTTCTTCAGTTGCGCAAAATCTTTTGCGAAGTAGCTGAGAATCACCTTGGCACCTGCCCGCTTGATGGATAATAGCATCTCGTTCATGCTTCGCTCGTAGTCCAGCCAACCCCGTTCCGCCGCTGCTTTTACCATGCTGTATTCGCCAGATACATTGTAGGCTGCAATAGGAAGTGGATGGGCCTCACTCAGCGACTTGATAATATCCAAGTAGCTCAAGGCGGGTTTCACCATCAAGAAGTCTGCTCCTTCGGCAGCGTCCAACGCTGCCTCTACCAAGGCTTCTTTGCTGTTGGCCGGGTTCATCTGGTAGGTTTTCTTGTCCCCAAACTTAGGCGCCGAATCCAAAGCATCCCGAAACGGGCCATAGAAGGCGCTCGCATACTTGGCGGTATAGGACATGATTGAGGTATCGGTATAGCCATTTTCATCCAAAAGGTTACGGATAAATCCCACGCGCCCATCCATCATGTCGGAGGGACCGAGGATATCCACCCCAGCATCCGCTTGCGCCAGCGCCATTCTCCCCAAGATCACCAAGGTTTCGTCATTCAGGATTTTGCCATTTTTGACCAATCCATCGTGTCCATCACTGCTGTAGGGATCCATGGCTACATCGGACATCAAGCAGAGTTCTGGAAAGTCTTTTTTGATTTGCCGAAGGGCTTTAAGGTAAAAGGTTTCTGGATTGTAGCTTTCAGAGGCTACTGCATCCTTCAAAGATTCGGGATAGGCAGGAAACACATCGAAAGCAGTAATTCCCAACTTCATGCATTCCTCGATTTCTCGCAAGGTCCCGTCCAAAGACCTTCTATAGATCCCCGGCATGGAAGCAACCTCACTTTGTTGGCCGCTGCCTTCTACCAGAAACAGAGGAAAAATCAGGTCCTTCACAGACACCTGGGTTTCTTCCACCAAGTTGCGTACAGCTTCAGATTTACGGTTTCGACGGGGTCTACGGGAGTTCATTAGGGTATCAATTGGTGAATCAAATCGGGGCGAATTTCGGAATAATCCTCGATATACCAGTCGCAGGGAGGCAATTCCGATTTTTGATGGGAAGAAAGCACCCCCACCACCTTCATACCGGCATTTTTGGCAGCACTCACCCCCGAAAAGGAATCCTCAAAGACCAGGCAACGATCGGGCGTTAGGGATAGGTTCGCTGCAGACTTGAGGTATACTTCGGGATCTGGCTTGTGTTTGCTTACCTGCTCACTCGCTAGCGCCGACTCCAAGTGTGGAAAAAGATCTAGCTTTCCCGCGATCAACTCCATGTTGGCAAAGGGGGCAGAGGTAGCGATGCCTGTTTTAAGCCCTTCTTTCTTCAACCCATGAAAAAACTCCAAAAATCCAGCGATGGGATCCACGTGGTGTTGGTAGATCTCTCGAAACAAGCTTTCCTTTTCAAATTCCAAGTCAAGGAGCTCTTGCCCCTCAATTTTTCTCCCTAGAAAATGGCTTAAGATATACCCGTTATTTTTTCCATACATATGTTGAAAATACTCCTCCTCCGTTGGGAAAAGGTTGCGGGTTGAAAAAAAGTGAGAAAAGGCTTGGGCATGGAAGGGATTGGTATGGCAAATCACCCCATCCATATCAAAAATCACTGCTTTGGACATCGGAAGGATCGTTTAACTAGAAAACTGTAAGTAGAAGTCTTTGATGAAATCAACCGTAGGTAGCTACCACAGACTCGATGATGTCTACACATTCATGTAGCTGCTCTTCGGTCAGTACCAGCGGAGGGGCAAAGCGAATGATATTGCCATGGGTGGGCTTGGCCAGCAAGCCCGCTTCGGCAAGTTTCACACAAATATCCCAGGCCGTGGAACTCTCCTCAGTATCGTTGATGACCACCGCATTAAGCAAGCCTTTGCCCCGTACCAGGTTTAGTATGGCGTACTTGTCGACTAAGACCTGCATGCGGGAGCGGAACAAATCCCCCAAGTAGCGTGCATTTTGGGCCAAGTGTTCGTCACTCACTACTTCAAGTGCCGTCATGGCAACTTTTGCTGCCACCGGATTGCCTCCAAAAGTAGAGCCATGCTGTCCTGGCTGAAGGACATCCATGATCGCGTTGTCGGCCAGCACGGCGGAAACGGGATAAAAACCTCCCGAAAGTGCTTTCCCTAAGATCAACATATCTGGCCTAGTATAGGTATCCTGTTTTTCACAATGCCCCGTACAGCTACAGTTACCACACACGGCGAGCAAAGAGCCGGTACGAGCGATACCCGTTTGAATCTCGTCCGCAATCAGCAATACATTCTTTTTACTGCAGGCTGCTTTAGCTTTTTGTAGGTAATCATCCGCGGGAGTATACACACCCGCCTCGCCCTGAATGGGTTCAATTAGGAAAGCAACCACAGTTGGGTCCTCAAGCGCCAGCGCTAAGGCAGCGATATCGTCATAGGGTATCGTTAGAAATCCAGACGTAAAGGGACCGAAACTCTTTCGTGAATTGTCGTCGGTAGAGAAGGAAACGATGGTGGTCGTTCTTCCGTGAAAATTATTTTCTGCAACGATAATTTTGGCCTCGTTTTCAGGCACTCCTTTAACCTCATACCCCCATTTTCGGGCTAATTTTAAAGCAGTTTCCACCCCTTCGGCTCCTGTGTTCATAGGAAGGACCTTGTCGTAGCCAAAATAGCTGGTGATGTATTGTTCAAAGGGACCTAGCTGGTCGTTGTAAAAAGCGCGGGAAGTCAGTGTTAAGGTTCCGATCTGCTCAATCAAGGCGTCTTTTATACGCGGGTGGCAATGACCTTGGTTGACGGCCGAGTAAGCCGACAAAAAATCGTAGTAGCGTTTGCCTTCTACATCCCATAAAAATACACCTTCGCCACGGGCCAAAACGACCGGTAAGGGATGGTAGTTGTGTGCACCGTGTGCATGTTCGAGTGCAATGGCCTGTTTACTTGAGGTGATGGTTTCCATGATTTACGTAAATTTGTGGCCTAGGGATAGATTGTCCACCCCCAAATATAGGAAATGCCTTTGGGCTATGCCATGAAAAACGAAAAGAAGGGAGTACCTGAATTGACTGCTGAAGACTATTACCTCAACGCTCAAGGGCTGCTGGTTTTTACCGCAAAATACCACCTCAAGCGGGGATATTGTTGTGGAAGCGGATGTAAACACTGCCCTTACCCAAAAACGTAAGTTTGAAGGGAATATTTTTAAATTTGCTTGTTGTTAATTACCGAAAAGTTCCGATATTTGCAGACCCAATACAGAAACGCATACCTATTACGATACATCATCATGGCAAAAGTTTGTGACATTACCGGAAAAAGACCTCGAGTAGGTAACAATGTGTCCCATGCAAACAACAAAACGAAGCGTAGATTTTCTCCAAATCTTCACAAGAAGAATTTCTACGTTCCTGAAGAAGACGCATGGATTACGTTGAAAGTGTGCTCCAAGGCATTGAAGACAATCAACAAGAAAGGAATTACTGCAGTTTTGAAAGAAGCGCAGGAAAATGGCATGATTGTAATCAGATAATCAACGTCACATTCCCTTAAATCAACACAGAGATGGCTAAGAAAGGCAACAGAGTACAAGTGATTATGGAGTGTACAGAGCATAAAAACTCTGGCATGCCAGGTACTTCTAGATACATCACAACCAAAAACAGAAAAAACACCACCGAGAGATTGGAATTGAAGAAGTTCAACCCAATCCTTAAGAAAGTGACTGTTCATAAAGAAATAAAGTAATTCACGCTCGGGATCTGTCCCACTAAATCTAAAAGCAATGGCTAAGAAAGTTGTAGCAACCCTAAAAAAAGAAGGTGGCGTGTCTTACGCCAAAGTGATTCGTGCGGTAAAGTCGCCAAAGACTGGTGCTTACACCTTCAGAGAAGAGATGGTTCCTTCTACTGAAGTTCAAGCAATCCTGAACAAATAAGAATACCTTCCTCGTGTTGGTAACAAAGTCCCTCTGATTATTTCAGTAGGGACTTTTTCATTACCTTAACTTCCAATCAGCAACAAATCCCATGGGAATCTTTGGTTTCTTCTCAAAAGAGAAAAAAGAAAGTTTGGATCAGGGTCTTCAAAAGACCAATGAGTCTATTTTTTCCAAAATCAGCAAGGCTGTAGTTGGCAAATCAAAGGTCGATGAAGATGTATTGGATGAGCTAGAGGAAGTTCTCATCGGCTCGGATCTTGGCGTAGAAACAACCATCAAAGTTATCAAACGCATTGAGGAGCGCGTGGCTCGTGACAAGTACCTCAATGCCTCCGAGCTAGACCTCATCCTTCGGGAAGAGATTGCCCTACTACTGGAAGAAAATAATACGCAGGACCTCTTGGACTTTGATCTCCCTGCAGACAAAAAGCCCTATGTCATCCTTGTAGTTGGCGTAAACGGCGTCGGTAAAACCACCACAATCGGCAAATTGGCTCACCTCTTCAAAAATGCTGGTAAGTCGGTTGTCCTTGGAGCTGCTGACACCTTTCGTGCCGCAGCAGTGGACCAACTTATCCTCTGGGGCGACCGGGTGGGCGTGCCCGTCGTGTCGCATGGCATGAACACCGACCCTGCATCCGTTGCCTTTGACACCATGAAGCAAGGCGTAGATACCCAAGCGGACTTGGTGATTATAGACACCGCCGGCCGACTGCACACCAAAGTCAACCTGATGAACGAGCTTACCAAGATCAAACGGGTAATGCAAAAATTTATCCCTGATGCCCCCCACGAGATTCTTTTGGTCTTGGATGGATCTACGGGACAGAATGCCTTCCTGCAGGCCAAGGAATTTACCAAAGCCACCGAGGTGAGCTCCCTAGCCATCACCAAACTGGATGGCACTGCCAAAGGAGGCGTGGTCATTGGAATCTCAGACCAATTCAAAATTCCCGTCAAATACATCGGTGTAGGCGAGAAAATGACCGACTTACAGCTTTTTAACCGCACCGAGTTTGTAGACTCACTCTTTAAAAAGAAGTAAAGTGAAAATCCCCCGAAATCTTGGGGAATTTTTTAGTTAATCCAATTGGCTTTAACGAGCAGACCTCTAAATCACTAGCCCATTTTACGTCGGATGAGGTGAAAAATCCTTAAACTTGGAATCATGACGCAAGTAAACTTTCAAGAAACCCAGCGCTTTAGACAAATCTGGATCTGGACCCTTATCTTAGGAATTACAGGATTCTCAATCGGTTCCCTTTACTTTTCGAAGGGAGAGTCCCCTCTTACAGTTGGAGATTTAACCTTCCAAATTGGCATTCTTCTCCTAGTAAATGTCCTATTTCTATGCCTTACCTTATCCACTCGAATAGCATCGGATTGCTTATCTTTTCGGTATTTCCCGTTCATTCGTTGGAGAAAGTTCCGTTTTGAAGACATAGAAACAATGGAATTGATCCAATACGATGGCCTATTTGAGTATAGAGGATGGGGAATCAAATGGAATGGAGATTCCTGGTCCTATACTACAGGAGGAAAGTGGGGGATTTTGGTTAAAACCAAGAATAAAAAATTTCTTCTTGGCACACAAAACCCAGAGGGAGCCAAGCAAGCCATTGCTCAATTTATTGCTTTCAAATCCGCAACTCCAGAAAGCTAAAAACTAATCCCCCGCTTCGTGAACCAAACACCAACAGCGGAGGTGGCTAATTCCAAAACAAAAAACTAGCCAAAAAGCACCTCTTTTGGTAACTTGCAACCTCCTACCTAGCCCTATGAAATCCATCATCAGCTTTGTTATCCGCTACATCCCAAGGCCCATCCTACAAACGGTGAGCCCCCTAGCGATGAAGGTGCTCTCCCAGCTCAACCAGGGCAAAGATGTGACCTGCCCAGTCTGTGCACAGGCTTACAAAAAATTTCTACCCTACGGACGCATTGCCCGAGAAAATGCCCTCTGCCCCAACTGCCTAGCCCTGGAGAGACACCGGCTGATGTGGCTTTTTCTTCAGGAGAAAACCAACTTTTTCACCGCTCCCTTAAAAGTTCTTCATGTGGCTCCCGAGCATTGTTTTATCAAGCGCTTTGAGGCTCTTCCCAACCTAGATTACATCACAGCTGACATTGAGTCTCCGCTTGCCAAGGTGAAGATGGACGTACACGACATCCCCTTTGACGACAATACCTTTGATGTGGTTTTTTGCAACCACGTGCTTGAGCATGTGAACGACGATATCCGTGCCTGCTCAGAATTTAATCGGGTCTTAAAACCCGGAGGATGGGGTATCTTGCAATCACCCGTGTATTCGCTGGAAGCTACGCTGGAAGACAAAACAATCACCGATCCCGTAGAACGAGAGCGACTATTCGGTCAACGCGACCATGTGCGAAAATTTGGAAAAGACTACGCTGCAAGACTGCGTGCCTCAGGACTTCAGATAGAAGAAAATCAGTTTGTGAAGGAGCTTGACCCTGAAAAAGTGAGGCAGTATGCGCTAGCTCCGGATGAGGTGATTTTCGTTTGCCGAAAAGGAAATTAACCCTTGCTCCATTTGACGACAAGCTCCCAAAGCAAGCCAAGGCCATAACCCGATAGTTGAACCAAGGAGGTAGCGAGCGCCAAAGCACCCACCAACGGGGAGCGGTACTGCAGTGTACCTTGACCAACCACCAATATAGCCCATACTGCGAACAGGAGCAGGTGTGGAATCAGCAGCAATCGGATGAAAATCAGGTTGATCGTCAGGGAAATTAGAAAAAAAAGAAAGAAGCTCGGCAGGGCATGTACCAGCTTGATTGCTTCGGGGTGAAAGCGAGACACGTTGACCCGATTTCTTCCAAAAGAAAAGGCCTGCTTCGCAAACGACCAAAGTGTATTTTTTCGCTTGTGGTAGACAAAAGCTTCAGGCACCAATTCCAAGCGAAATCCAGCCTTTTTGATACGCAGGCTCCATTCAATGTCCTCACCCCGATTGGGATCTACAAAGCCTCCAAGACGTTCAAAAACTAACCTAGAGACGCCCATATTAAATCCCCTCGCCTGATAGGCAGCCGGATCCTTGAGCTTGCCCCGGATTCCTCCCGTCGTCCAAAAGGAAGTCATCGCAAAGTCCATGGCTTTTTGTAGCGGAGAAAAGTCAGCAGCTGCCGCATCGGGCCCTCCAAATGCATCCAGAGCCCGGCTCTCCACCGCCCTTTGCAACGCATCCAAATAGCCAGAGGGGAGCAAGACGTCCGAATCAAGGATCACGAAAAAGTCCCCGTTGGCCTGTTGCATGCCAAAATTACGGGCAAATCCCTGCCCAGTATTTTCTTGAAAATAATACCGAATGTGGAGCTTGGAACTAAAGGAGGCGATGACTTCTTCGCAGCGTAGGGTAGATCCATCCTCAACTACGATCACTTCAAAGGACTGAATTTCTTGTAGAAGGAGACTGTTCAGCAAGTCCCTGAGTTCATCCGGTCGGTTGTAAACAGGGATGATAAAGGAAAAAAGCATTAAAAATCAAGATTGATTTCCTCGTCGATTTTATACTCAAGCTCCTTGGACTGGTTGGAAGTCATCAACTCTGCAATGAAGCCTGTCAAAAACAACTGCGCTCCAATCACCAGAGCCACCAGCGCCAAGAAAAATAGCGGTTGATCTACTACCTCTCTCACCTTCACGCCTTGACTCAATCCATAGATTTTTTCCCCAATTAACCAGCCCGTGATTCCAATTCCTGTTACAAAGGAAAGGGTGCCCAACAGGCCAAAAAAGTGCATTGGCTTTTTCTTGTATCGGTGCACAAACGAAACCGAGATCAGGTCAAGAAAACCATTTAGAAAGCGCTCCAAGCCAAACTTGGAATAGCCGTATTTGCGGGCTTGGTGGGCCACTACCTTCTCTCCGATTTTAGGGAAGCCATTCCACTTCGCTAGTAGTGGAATGTAGCGGTGCATCTCCCCGTAGATGTGGATGTTTTTTACCACCTTGTTACGGTAGGCCTTCAGTCCGCAGTTGAAGTCGTGGAGTTGGATCCCCGAAATCCAGCGGGTAACTCCATTAAAAAATTTGGAAGGGATGGTCTTGGAAATGGGATCGTGACGCTCTTTTTTCCAGCCAGATACCACATCTAGGCCTCCATTGATCATGGAATAGAGACCTGGAATTTCATCTGGGCTATCCTGAAGATCGGCATCCATGGTGATAACCACCTCTCCAGAACATCGCTTGAATCCCGCGTCGAGGGCCGCAGATTTTCCGTAATTGCGAGTAAAATTAATTCCTTTCAACGAGGTATTGGCCGCAGATAATTGCTGAATCACCTCCCAGGAACGGTCGGTGCTACCGTCATTAATCAGTAAAACCTCGTAGCTAAAGCCCTGCTCCTGCATGACTCGGTGAATCCACTGGGTCAGTTCAGGCAGGGACTCTTCTTCGTTAAAAACAGGAACTATTACGGAAATCTGGGTCATATTAAAAGTCTAGAGACTTGTCTCGCTTTTTAAGTATTGCTCCCAAAATTAAGGCAATAATGGCGTATGCAATTAATCCAAAGCCAAAACCTTTCAATTGACCAACTAGGGTAAAGTTGGAAGCAGATGCTTCTCTCATGTCATCAAGAACCTCAGGGGCTAAAGAATCCGGACTTGTACCAAATTTCTCCATCATTTCCAGTTGAGAATCAAAAGTTATTTCTCCAAGCACCTGCGGTAAGGAAGGATCAATCACATGGAACAATAGTAAACTCCCTATTAATCCAATAATCCCGGAAACTAAAATCGCAAAAAAGCTGAATTTAAATGCGGTCGCAAAAGTCATAAATCCACCCACTTCTTTCCTATACTCTTTTCCAAAATAAATAATGAGACCGAAGAAAAGTACCAATGCAACCAGCCCGAAATAGCCAGAAGCGAGATAGGAGGAATCAATGAAATAGGCTACATACGTGAGTACCAAGGAGACAAGACCGAGGATTATTCCTGGTCTTACTGCCGATTGAATTGGAGACTGTGCTTGTTCGTTCATGACGCTAGTTTATTTTTTCTTAAAATTATAGAAATAAGGATGCTAAAAAACATTCCAGGTATGATTTTCCAGATACCGTCATTAAGTGCAACATCCCAAGGGCTCATTTTGCGGATGTTTGCCTGAGTCAACTCGAACGATTCCTGTCCTACCTGAGCCACGATGGTTGCTTTACTTGCCTCCAAGGCCGCCATCTTTGCTTGATGGATCGCTGCAAAGAGCTCGGGAGAACTTTCCAAAATCAGCCATATCCCAAGCGTGGAAAGTAAGGCAAGCAGCAGATAGGTTACCGCGCCGATGGTCATTCCTTCTGAAAAGGAAAGGAAACCTTCATTTTTATATTCTTTAAAAAATCGGATTGCCAGATACACCGCAATTGGGGTAATCAGGTAACCAAAAACTAGGTTGAGGTTGGTGGGATCATTGTTGAGCAGGGAGAGACTGAAAAAAGAACTACAGCTCAAGATTCCTCCAAGCACCCCAAATTGATAGGCCGTTTTTAGGTATTTATTCATTCACCTGGAGCAATTGACCTTGCTGAATGCAGTATTTGACCTTCCCTTGCAATTCCTTCCCAATCCAGGGATGGTTGGCTGAAAGGGAGGCATTGCTCTTTTCATCGTAGGTCCACCGTTCGTTGGGATCAAAGATGGTCCAGGAAGACGTTCCTTTCCCAAGAATTTTTTCTGGTCCCGAAGTGATTTTTTCAATCAAAAGCTCCCAACCCAATTCATCGGAGAGCGTAACTAGCGCCGGAAGGAACGTTTGCAAGCCAGACATGCCAAAGGCTGCCTGATCAAACTCACAAAACTTGGCGTCCACCTCGTGCGGCTGGTGATTGGATACCAAGGCGTCCAAGGTACCATCCTTAAGCCCTTGGATCAGGGCGGCTCTATCGTTGGCACCTCTAAAAGGGGGCTTTACTTTAAAATGGGTATCGAAGGTTTCGAGTTGCTCGTCACTGAAGATCAGCTGGTAAATGGAAACGTCGGCCGTCACGTGAAGCCCTTCTTGTTTGGCCTTTCGGATGAGGTCAACCCCTTTGGCTGTGCTTAGGGTTTGGAAGTGCACCTTTCCTCCCGCGTAGCGAAGGAGTTCTAAATTTCGTTGGATAGCGACATCTTCGGCTAAGTTTGGAATCCCTTTCATGCCCAGCTTGGTGGACATTTCGCCTTCGTGCATTTGACCAAAGATTGCCAATAAGGGATCGTATGCGTGGTCGAAGAGCGTGCCGTCAAATTTTTGCAGATAATAGAGGACCTTCATATAGCGATCCGCATTGGCGAGGGCCTTGGTACCATCTCCAAAAAATTGGATGCCGGACTGAAAGTGCATGTCTAGCATTTCAGTTAGGTCCTCACCTTCCGTATGCTTGGTCACAGCGCCAAGGACCACTAATTCCTGAGTAAAATTTTTGGCTTTACTTTTCAAGAAGGCCACTTCGGTTTTGGAATGGATCACCGGGTCGGTATTGGGCATCACGACAGCCTTGGCAAAACCACTGGCTTGAAGGGAGGCGCAAAGGGAGGCGACTGTTTCTCGGTATTCTTGTCCTGGTTCGCCAAGTCCACAGCGCAAATCAATCCAACCGGATGAGGCCAAATAGGCGCTACAATCAAGCACACGGTCGTAGGCGGCAGTATCTGTCGTCTCGGCAGGCGTTAAAACTCCATTAGCAAAGGCATAGGCCCCTGGGGTAGAAATTTTGCCTTGTTGAATGAGTTTTAGGTGTTGTAGTAGAACCGCCATTCCAAGATGTTTTGCTGCAAAATTGCATTTTATTCGCTTAAAAGAAAAATGGGTTTATCAGCTTGCGCCAAAAGGTACAAAGTACGAAGTACAATGTACCAAGTAGCTTAAGAACCAGCATGATGCTCCATACTTTGTACATTGTACCTGGTACTTAGTACATGTACAATTTAAACTTGGTACTTTTTTTGCCTACGTAGCAAAAATGACTTCGCCTATGAGAAAATTTAAAAAAATCGTTTGGGTTTTCTTGACTATTGTGGGCATTGGCTTATTCTACCCACAAAATTTTTCAATGCCCGTAGATGGAGCTACAAAGAAGAGCTATAATCAAAAATCATTTTGGTTTTATCCTTGGGGAACATCAGGAACCCACAAGGGAGTTGATATTTTTGCAAGAAAGGGCACCCCTGTTCGGGCAACCACTAGCGGGCTTGTCCTTTATACGGGTCAATTAAAATTAGGTGGCAATGTAGTTTTGGTCTTAGGTCCCAAGTGGCGCCTCCATTACTATGCTCATTTACATGAAATCACAACTTCCAACTTTTCGTTGATTGGTAATGGAGAACAGGTTGGTTCGGTAGGCACAAGTGGGAATGCAGCAGGCAAGCCAGCTCATTTGCATTATTCCATAGCCACACTCGTTCCCTATGTTTGGCGCATGGATGAGGACCATCAGGGTTGGAAAAAAATGTTTTACCTGAATCCAATAGATTTTTTAGAGAAAATGTAATTGTTGCAAGATGTACCAAGTACAAAGTACCAGGTACCAAGTAGATTAAGTACTAGCATCCTGCTTCAAACTTAATACTTCATACTTTGTTCTGTCTCCCACTTCATCATTCTCCAATCGGCATTCGACATTAAAAAGAAGCGAGAAACAAGAAGCAAGAACCGAGATAAATGCTGCGCCTTATTAGCAGGTGTTTCCTAGCAGCAGAATTTAATGTCTAATTTCTTGTCTCTTGGTTCTAACCGTCTTGATACTTGCTACTCTCTACTTGATACTCATAAAAAAAGCCCTTCGAATCTAATCGAAGGGCTTAAATAATGTGGCGGCGACCTACTCTCCCGGGTGTAACCCCAGTACCATCGGCGCTGCAGGGCTTAACTTCTCTGTTCGGGATGGGAAGAG